>Ga0213838_1000031_pt1 | contig 366678 bp, 369 predicted proteins | sample SWPATP13_FD_160577 | JGI IMG/M metagenome (GOLD analysis project Ga0213838, IMG submission 160577) | Coastal seawater microbial communities from Marineland, Florida, United States - SWPA TP1 #3 | ecosystem: Environmental > Aquatic > Marine > Coastal | place: USA: Florida | collected 2016-08-06 | reverse complement strand
AACGTTTTATGTCTAGCGACAATAGCGCTGTGGAACCACCTGATCCCATCCCGAACTCAGAAGTGAAACGCAGTAGCGCCGATGGTAGTGTGGGAGGTCCCATGTGAGAGTAGGACATCGCTAGGCTCTTAATTATCAGAAAAGCCCGCTTGTTTAAGCGGGCTTTTTTGTTAATTACGCTTTAGGATTTTTATTAGCTCACATGGGCACCATGTGGAGTAGGGGAAAACCAGGTTTAACCGAATCACCGATTCGGTCTGGTTTTTCCGAGCGTCGCTTGCGAGCTCGCGGGACTGAGCGTGACACTTCATCTGCACCTTAAAATAACACCTCTAAAATGAGCTCTGCGAATTCGCGGGGCAGAGCCTTGAACTACAACTATTCTCGATGGATTGTTTTTCCGAGCATCGCTTGCGAGCTCGCGGGACTAAGCGTTCTATATACCTAATACAGAGTTTGTAAGTTTAACCCGCTCAAATGAGCGGTTTTTTTGCTTTGTGCGCCTTACGATTTAAACACAATCACTCACCCTGAGTTCATCGAAGGGTATTCTTTCTAATTAAACCGTATGCTTCGACAAGCTCAGCATGAAGTAGGGGGCGATTTATTTTTCTTCCTGGGAACTCAGTATTCTTAACTTTCTACTCAAACCTTTCTCACCCTGAGCCAGTCGAAGGGTTTTCCAGTAAACAAACCCAAAAGCTTCGACAAGCTCAGCATGAAGCAATCGTGGTAGATGTATTTGTCACGCTAAGTGCGGAATAATTTTAGAATTGCTAGTCTAAAATGTTCTTTTGAGCATAAAAATGAGTATTTCTGGAAAATACCAAATAAGAGATTATCTTTAAGAGTATACTCATCATCCAGAGACGCCTATGTTCAACTCATTAAAGCATAAACTCTTCGGTACCTATCTGTTAGGCGTCATAACCGTAGCTATTTTCGCTTTGTTCTCTTTCTATCAAAAATACAATTCAATAAACCAATATTCCAACGCTAAAAATGAAATGTTTAATACCTATGAAACGGTGGTTCAAACAAGAGTTCAGTTAGCTAAAGGAATTCAAGAGTGGAAAAACGTATTAATCAGACATTATGATCAAGAATTATTAAACAAGTACTGGGGCGCAGTAGATAGTTCGTTTAAGAGTATTGATGCTAAAGTAAATAAGCTGCTAAATAGCAATATGTCTAGCGCAAATAAAGGTAAGATCAAAAACTTTAATGATCAATTTCAAGTCCTGAGTGAAACGTATAAACGACAATACAGTAAGTTGATAAATAATGAAGCGCCTATAAAAGAAATAGATAGGGAAATTAAGAGTGTAGACAGGAAAGTAGCAGCTTTACTGGATGATATACTCATCGAATTGCATGCTCAGGCAATCCTACTAACAAAAGAGCAGCAGCAAGATTCGAAAGCTATCCTGTGGCAAATTGTCATTATTATGCTGGTAACTGTGATCGTTGTTTCGGTTATCGTTTATTTTCAGCTAAACAAAAGAGTGATTGTTCCTGTAGAAGGGTTGATACAAAACGTTCATCAATTAGCTTCTTCTAACTTTCATTTTGATGTTTCATACAAAAAGAACGACGAAATTGGTGAGTTAGGCCAAAGCGTCCAACAACTAAAGGAAAAAATGACTGATTCTGTTTCACTTATAGGTACTGTTGCTTTTCAAGTAGATAGCGCTTACAACGAGCTAAAAGGTTTAAGTGTTAATATTTCAGACGGTGCTCAGAGCCAACTATCAGCAGTTGGTGATTTAAATAGCTCTTTTGATGACCAAGCGTCAATTACTGATTCACTTTTAACTTGTGCGGACGAATCTAAGGCAGCGGTTAATCAAATTGAGGATACAGTGACTGCCTGTTTAAACGACGTCAAACGAAATGATATCAATGTAAAGGAGTTGATTGAGGAAGTAGGGAGTGCAGGAGAAGAAATAGACCACTTAACCAAACAAACGAAAGATATTGAGAATATATTAACAGCAATTAATGGCGTTTCGGAGCAGACAAATCTATTAGCATTGAATGCAGCCATTGAAGCTGCGAGAGCAGGTGAAGCGGGAAGGGGTTTTGCAGTCGTAGCAGAGGAAGTTAGAGCTCTGGCAAGTAAAACACAAGAGTCCACTGAGCTTATAGTAAATGTGCTAGATTCGTTGAGGCACTCTTCAGAAAGTGCAGTGAAAGCCATAGAAAAAGGCAATAGAAGTGCGGAATTTACAGGTGAACTTGCACAGCAATTGGTAAAACAACTCAATGCAGTTCAAACAGAGCTACATATCATCCATCAAGGTTCAGATTTGATTTCTAATAACAGTGAGAAACAGCAACTGTGTGTGGAAAAATTAAGGCACTGTGTCATGTCTATTAATGAAACAAGTAAAGACTACCAAGCAATAGCAGACGATAAGTCAGTTAGCACTGCTATTTCACTTGCTGCACAAGAATTGCAAAGACTTTCACATGGGCTGAGTGAAAACACGCCTGACGATGAAGATATTTTGTTTTAGTCTGTTTAATATTTATGACAAACATTAGTCTATCGTTAATGTAAATTTTGCGCCACCTAGTGATGATGATGACACGTCACATCTCCCTTGGTGCCAATCAACTGCTTTTTTGACGATTGCTAAACCTAATCCATAGCCGGTCACACCTTTGTTACGACTTTTATCAACACGAGTAAAAGGTCTAAATATGATATTGACGCTTTCGTCAGATACGCCCGGACCATCATCCTCTACTGTTAGTTTTAATTGATGCTCATTGACCGATAGACTCACTTCAATATGCTCATTTGAATACTTGATCGCGTTGGTGATTAAGTTTTGACTCGCTCTTTCAAGTAAGTCAGGTTGACAACTAAATTGATTAGGGCCATCGAAACTAAAATTGATCTCTTTACTCGTGTTTCGCTTTAATTTATCTACTTGTGAAGAAAGTAATGCGTATACATCGATGTTTTCTCTTTTTAGTGAGTGAGAAAGGTTTTCCAAACGAGCATAAGCAAGCATTTCATCTACTAACCCTTCAATTTCTGTAACGTCTTGGGTGATTTCGCCTTTTTGTTTTTCATCTAAGCTATCTTCCATGGCTATAGAGAAATGAAGCCTACTCAGTGGCGTCCTTAACTCATGTGATACCGCATTAATCAATTGTTTCTGCTCAGATAATAAAGCTGTTATGCGATTAGTCATTTCATGTGTTGTCTGAACGATCTTTGAAATAGGAGAACGGTATTTTTGATATGCAGGCAGCTCAAAGTCATTGTTCTTTACTTTTTCCGATACAAATTCTAAGTATTTCAAATCTCGCCATACAGGTTGGATCCAAATAGCCAAAAACAGCCCTAAGACGATATAAGAAGAACCTAATAGTAATAACCGGTAGATATTATTCCCACTTGCTTCTTCTTTAAGTTCAGTGATTACGATGAATTGTTTACTATCTTTGGTTAAGGTTAGGATCTCTCTAGTGTGGTCGTCATAAAGTACTACCGGAATTCCTAGTGATAACAATTTATAGTGTTCATCGAGTAATGCGTAGTGCTTCTTGTCTTTAATTTCTATGTTAATTTGTAATTGTTGATTCAAGGCTTTTAGTTGCAAATCAGACTTTTTATCTACTAGGTATTTTATAGGCTCTATTAGCGATTTTGTTTCACTAGATAGCTCATTAGCTTTTGGAGAAATAGATTGCCAAATAAATTCAGAAGCCCAGTTTATTGAGATAAGCCCTACAACTGTCACAAAATAGAGGCTAAGTAGTAGTCGAAGCATTGTTTTTAACTCCAGGCATCTTTGTTCAGTAGATATCCTTTTCCCCATACTGTTTTAATACGGTATGGGTTTTCCAAGTTATCGTTTAGCTTCTTCCTTAATCTCGATATTCTTACATCTACACTTCTATCAAGGCCGTCGTACTCTCTGCCTATCATCTTTTTATGAATAAAGTCTCTACTTTGCGGTTCACCAGCATTACTGGCTAGCAGCCAAAGCAACTCAAACTCATGGCTGGTTAGTGATATTTCCTTTGTATCTAATATGACACTTCTCGCTTTTCTGTTGATATCTAAATTACCAAAGGTATATCGATCACAAACTGTTGACTGATAGTGGTTGGTTCTTTTCAATACTACATTGATGTGAGCGAGCAGCACGTGTGGCACAACGGGTTTGATAATATAGTCATCAGCGCCAATTTCCAGCCCTAATACGTGATCAAAATCGCTGTCTTTTGCCGTTAAGAATATAATAGGCTTGTCGTAACTTTTACGTGCTAATTTACAAATCGTAAAACCATCAACGTGTGGCAACATGATGTCGAGAATCGTTAAATCAGGTTGGTGTTTAATAATATGGTCAACTGCATGTTGCCCTGAATTTAATACGGTTACTTCAAAGTGGTTTTGAACTAAGAATTTTTCGATAAGTGCTGCTAAGCGTAAATCGTCTTCAACGAGTAAAATACTGGTTTTCAAAATAGACTCCAATCTGCTCTTAATCGTCTTCTATAAGCAACGGGTTGAGCACTCGTTACCTTCAATCTCGTTTGAGCTAGCACGACATTATTGCTATCTCTTAGTGTTATTTGGCTTGTTTTTGCCAATTTCACTTTTATAGTTTCACTGGCTTTTAATCTATTTTTCCAACAGAGTAACTCTTTGTCCGCGATATATAGGCAAGCGTCAATATGATGCTGACTTTGCCAATTTGCTTCTAATAGTATATTGCAGGTGTTGTTAATTTTTTCTACAACACAATTGTTTGGTGTTACTTCAAGCAGTACATTTTCTTGAGCAAAAGACGTTGTTGATAATGTCATTAGTGCACATGTTGCAACTCTAAAAAGCATAAGTTACACCTGCAAAAACAATATCTATTTTATCGTCGTTTATTAGTGGACTATGCTGATATGCATTACTTAAGTACTCTCTTTTTATTGAGAATCTAGCATGCCAATTGTTGTTGATTATTTTAGTGATATTGAGTTTTGCAAATGGGTTTAAACTACTACTTGCTGAATAACTAAGTTCACTATCATTAACAGTAATTTCAGATATACCGTAGTAATAGTTCATCAATTTTGAATCAGACCAATTAACACCGAGAGACCAGCTTATTTTAGTGTTATTCAACAACTCAAGTGTCGATATTTTACCAATCTCTAGTAACGCGTTACTCCCTTTATGGACGTTGGTGATGTCGGTAAGTAATTGAATATTAGTAAAATAACCATCTTTGAAGAAACCGTTAAACTGAAGGCCTCCGTCTAAGGACCACTTCCGCTTTTTGACATCCCGATGATCTAGATTGGCATCCTTTGATGCTAAGCTTCCCTCTAAAAATGCGTTGCTTGGTAGTAATAAGGCACTAGCACTATCACTAGCAAAGAATACTTTCTCACGGTTAACTTGTGAAATTAGACTTACAGACCAGTGTCGAGTTTCTTGAACGGTGTAACCCAATGTATTGTTCTCAATAAACAGTTTATCACCGTAAAAATTGAAATTAGGTATCACATAAAGTGGAATGTTTTTGCCTGAATATAAAGGATTGGTGAGAGTACCTGCACCTAAAGACACCGAAAATTTCCATTGTTTAGTTTCAATGCATTCTTCGGATAGTTGTTCACAAGCGTTGGTCTGAAAACTTGCTACCAACAAGAGCAATAAACAGGTGTATTTCATCTAGATAAAAATTAGTTCATTTGTGCGCTACTTTAACAATAAATTTCAACTATCTCATTATCGATTACATTAATTAACATTTGATAGCATTTGACAACAGAGAGAATCGTTAAAGCCTTTATGCTAATAGTGACACTAATAAATGATGGAATTATTAATGAAATTACTCTTCGCATTTCTATTCAGCTTTACGGCACTTAACGCGCTAGCGAGCACACCTATCCAACATAATGAAAGAATTGGGCGTGCCTTGGCTTCTTATGAACCGATTGACATTAATGACAAATATCACCATGTAGTCGATATTGGTTTTTTCTATACTGCAGATTTACTTGAAGAAATTGGCCGTAAAGGCATTGATGACTATATCGATGCTCAAATAAATGCGGCTAATCATGTACTTGATAATAGTAACCTCAATATTAGAAGAAGGGTGGCGTATATTGGCTTGTATCCAGTTGAAAACGAACCTAATGCCGCTATTAACGATTTTTTATCAACTGTTTACTCAATGCAAGCTTACGATTTCTTATTGGCTAAGCGCGAGCAGTTTGGATTAGATTATGTGACCATTATCAGACCTCAAACTGATTTGAACTATTGCGGTTGGGCCTATTACGATAATCCGTTTGCAATAATGGAAGTAGGAGGTGGTTGCACAAGCAATACGCTGGGCGCTCATGAATGGGGCCATAATGATGGTGCTGATCACGATATCGTAAATACTTCAGATACTCCAATCACCGAATATGCCAGAGGTTACAATTGTAATGGCCAAGGCACTATTATGAGTACTTCTAATGACTGGAATAGTAGACACGCATTTTACTCAAGTCCTAGTGTTGCCATTGAAGGTGATGCATGCGGTAAAGAAAACGAAGCAGACGTTGTAAGGGCGTTAAATGAATTGGTTAATAAGCCAAACCATTTAGGCAATCGAGCTACTATGCCTGAAATTATTGGTACAGTGCAGGTGACGAGTGATATCGCTTATGCAAGTGAAGGTGAAGTAGTCGAACTAGTAATTACGCTTAGAAGCTTATCAGGTGAAATAGCAGCGCTAGATAGAGATGTTAGTGTAGAGGTTTTTGCCTATAGTGATACTGCCATTGTCGGGAAAGATTTTGTTGAGATTACTCAACGTGTCGTTTTTGAAGCGGGTGAAACACAAAAAACAGTTTCACTGCAGTTATTAAATGACAATGAACATGAGCCAATAGAGTATGTCAATGTGGAGCTTCGTTACTCAGAACAAGTCTCTGTATTAGAAAGTTTAGTCGTGATTGAAATATCAGATGTGCTAAGTAGTGACACTTTGAGATTTACGAAGGAAAGAGTCTCGATTTCTGATAAACAAACGTTAGCCCTTGAGGTTATAAGACAAGCTGACTTTGCAGTTCCAACTACTGTTTCCTTATCATCTGATTCAAAAAAACTGAAGATTGATCCTCTTCTTATTGATTTTATGGGAAATAACGAATCACATGTCTTTAGATTAAATAGCGAACCAGTAAATCAAATTGAATACGCTACATTAAAACTAACCAGCCTTGATGGCAGTCAAGTATACGATGAGCTTATTGTTAGAATTGTACCTAATTCAGGCAGTAAAAGTGGTGGGGCAATAGGGGTGGGAATTTGTTTGTTGCTTTGCCTTATTAGACTAAGACGCGCCAGCAATAAATAACTGGCACTTAGCTATTTAAATAGTAGAGAGTTGTTGCTTAAGTACTTTAACTCTCTTTTGTAGTCCCTTGTCTTCTACATCGTTCAGTTCTTTGTTTAGTATTTCGCGTGCTTTAATGTGCTCATTGTTCATCAGGTGTAAAGAGGCCAGTCGGTAATTTGCCCAAGTCTTTTCAGGTAATTTGCTATTTATTTCATTTGCTAGATATTGTTCTAGTGACGAAATACCTTCATTAATATTCTTATTACTGAGCATGGCTGTTTTGCCAATTTGATAGCGTGATTGCAACTTGGTGTATTTGCCTCTTTTGTCTGCTCTTAGATTAGCTTGTGTAAACGCTTGATGAGCTAAGTCATAATATTCAGCTCGTTGAAAGCTAAAGCCAGCAGCTAAAAGTGCTGCGCCGTTACTTTTATCACTATTCAAAATTGCTAATGCAGTTTCTTGTTCTTTGATTTCGTTTTTTAGCTTTCTGAAGAGTTTTAAATAATGTATGGCACCAATATTTGGATCTATTGTATTTAGTTGTTGAGCTAATTGTTTAGCTTTATCCGTTGAACCACCAACAATGCTAGGCGCGTGCAACATATATTCAAACATTGCTGATAAGGCACCCTTATGCTTAGGATCAATGGCCAGTACTTTTGTTAGCTGCGCTTTACCTTTTTTAGCGTAACCAGGAGCAGAAAATATGGACGCGTTACTAGCTTGCTTGAGGTTAACAACACCAAACCAGAATTGTTTATCTGGATCGTTTGGAAATGCTGTTGCCGCATTTTCTAAAAGCGTTTCAGCTTGATCAAGCTTATCTTGATGCAACGCGGCTCTCCCTTGCCAATACGTTAGTTGGCTTTTGTCAGTTACAGCCTGTTCTAGTGCCTGATATTCATTTTTATCAAGTAGAGTTTCTAAATGTTCTGTTGCGAAAACAGCGGTAGACGTTGTGCCAAATAGAATAGTACTAAAAATAATAGCTTTCATGTTGTTGTTCTCCTCTATGCAACTTTAAATTGCTGTTTCGCTTTTTTGCTGTACCAAAGGCTGATGCTGATACCAACCACCGCTGGTGTGACCCATAAATAAATCTGATTGCTGAAAGTAAAAAAGTATGTGATAAAACGGCTTCCACCAAAAACAATGAATGCTGTATAACAAGCGATACCGGCACCAATCATTAATCTTAGATGGTGAATAATCCATTGGTTCCTTTTTAATGGTTTCTTTTTGTAAATGTAATGCAAGTTTTCTAAAGCGTTAAGTAAGCTGATGATTGCAAATACTTGTAATAAAGTTTGTTTATTCACAATACCTACATAGCCTACGACGATACTTGAAACCAATAAACAGAACAATAAAGTAAGATTTGATGCCGTTTTTAACTTTTCTCGGTTAGCCTTCGCTCGTAACACTGCGACTGATTGTTTAACACTGGCTAATACAAGCAGTGATAACATAAACAGAAATGAGGCGAACATACGATGGTTGAAAGCTATTCTGTGGGCTTGTTCAACGTCAAAAATCTCACCGGGTCGTCTGATACCTATAGGATCTATGAGTACAATAGAGCTCATTAGTAGTCCGCTAATCGAGACAGCGTACATGACATTTACAAAGATACTGCCGTATTGATTGTGGTTTTTACTGCCTTTTTTGGCAAAGATAGGTAACCAAAAAGCAATCAGTGCCAGTGTGCCAGCACAGATATGCAAATAAAAGCTCAGTTGATGAATGTGATTTAGCATAATCGTTTTCCCTCTAAAATATATGTTCATCCTATGGCCTTGAACGACTTCGCATCAGTGCCAAAAGTCATTTTTTAAAATCATGACTTTTGGCCTATTTTAAGATTTGTTTGAACCTGTAATAATGGTAAGAATGAAATATTTAACTGAATTAAAAGAAAAAACTAACATCGTGGCTGCATTGTCGACATGTTTAGCTGTGCTGGTAGTGAGTATGGTGTGGTTGTCCAACGCGGACTATTACTACCGTGAACTCGTGTATTGGATGATGTTAGGTTTTATTATATTCACTGCAAGTTTTTGTTTTGTTACAGCTGATTCACTTAACGCAGAGAATGGCTTAAAGGTTAATACGTTACTAGTCACTATGTTGGTGTCTGCCTTTGCCTTAATGTTATTATTTCCACTTTCTTTCCTGTCAATTCTGACAATCATTTGGATATCAGTTTTTAGCCGATTTTATCGAGGTATCGCAACAATTGCTGTGCTTGTAGGCGTGATGGCCGTTTGGTATGGCATTTTTGGTTTTTATTGGCAAGAAGACCATGCCGGATTTCAACTATTGTTGTATTCAACGTTTCACGGTTTTGCTTTGTTAATGGGGTACCAGACACAACAAGCAGAAGCAGCAAAACAAAAAGCCGAAGCATTGAATGCTGAGCTAGTGATAGCTAATAAGATGATAGAGGAATTTGCGAAAGATAAAGAAAGAACACGTATCGCTCGAGATTTACATGATCTACTAGGTCATCATTTAACGGCGCTTATTATCAATTTACAAGTCATTAGCCATAGAAGTGAAGGGCAGAATAAAGACGACATACTTGAATGTCATCGCTTAGCAAAACTTCTTCTCAGTGATGTACGCGAAGCGGTTTCTAAACTAAGAGAAACAAACGACCTTGATTTTAATCAAATGTTGGAGGAAGTGGTATCAACTGTGCCAAGGCTTAAAGTCACGACTCATTTTGAAGCCAATATTGCCGTTGAAGATACTAATATGATTCGAGAACTGCTGTGCTGTATTCAAGAGATGATCACCAATACATTAAGGCACAGTAGTGCGGATGCGATAACCATTACCAGCAAAGTTAAAGAAAATACTTATCAGATCGCCGTGAGCGACAATGGTAAAGTGAGAAAGGAATATGTTGAAGGTAACGGTATTAAAGGGATCAGAGAGCGTGCAGAGCATTTAGGAGGCGGACTGAGTATAGATACAAGTAGCGGTTTTACATGCCTTATCATAATCCCTATGGCTCAACTAGATAAGGGGTCAACACGTGATTAAAGTGATGTTAGTTGACGATCAAGCGTTAATACGTGCAGGCATTAAAAGCTTGTTAGGATTAGCTGAACAAGTCCAGGTAGTAGCTGAAGCGGAAAATGGCAAACAAGCGTTAGTGTCGCTTAGTGAGCACGACATTGATGTAATTTTATTGGATTTATCTATGCCCGTAATGAGTGGCATTGAAATGTTGGCAGCGTTAAAGGAAAAAAGTATCTCGACCCCCGTTTTGATTTTAACTACTTTTGATGATGACGAGTTGATTCTTAAAGGGCTCACACTTGGCGCTAGTGGTTATCTACTTAAAGATGTTTCTTTAGAGGCTCTAATTGAAGCCATAGAAAGTGTTTCAAAAGGAGAACGGCTATTTCGCCCAATGTTGAACAATAGGGTGATCGAACATATTAAAGATAATGAGCCACAATTTGAGTCTTACGAACAAATGGATGTATTAAGTAAAAAAGAGCACGAGGTACTTTCGTTGATGGCAAGGGGCTGCACAAACAAGGAGATAGCCAACATCTTGTGTAAATCAGAGGGCACGATTAAAAATCATGTTTCTAATGTTTTGGCTAAGTTTGGTGTTAGCGATAGAACAAGGGCAGTCTTAAAAGCGATTGAACAACAAATCATATAAAAAACGCCGTCATTTGACGGCGTTTTACTTTGATATCTAATGAAAATTACAACTTAGGAATATGAATTTTCTTTTCTTCAGATTGACGGTACAAAATAAGTGTTTTACCAATCACTTGCACTTTTAAACCGTTCGTCTCACGCACAATCGCGTCAACGATCAAATGTTTTACTTCACGGTCGTCAGTAGGGATTTTGATTTTAATTAGTTCGTGATGATCTAATGAAGAATCAATTTCCGCGATTACGCCTTCTGTTAGGCCGTTACTACCTAATAGCACAACTGGTTTAAGGTCGTGTGCTAAACCTTTTAAATAATTAATTTGTTTTTTATTTAAGCTCATGAACAATTTTCGTTACAAGTTTACTTGAATTAATACTATTTTAACCCTATCTACTCTGTAATACTAATGTTTATATCGTTTAAAATAGCTAAGTGATATATAAATCTATTTTTTTAAGGCTTCATGAGTAAAAAGAAACTAACAAATAGTAGTCAACGATGGATGCAAGAGCACTTCGAAGACGAATATGTAAAAAAGGCGCAAAAACTGGGTTATCGGTCGCGTGCTGTCTTTAAGATCGAAGAGATCAATGATAAAGATAAGCTGATCAAACCCGGTATGAAAGTTGTCGATTTAGGCGCTGCTCCGGGCGGTTGGTCTGAATACGCAATAAAAGCGGTAGGTGATAATGGACAAGTTGTTGCTTGTGACATTTTACCTATGGATCCAATTGCTGGCGTAGATTTCTTGCAAGGTGACTTTAGAGAAGAAGCTGTATTAGAGGCTTTGTTGACGCGCATAAACGGTAAAGATATTGATGTTGTAATGTCTGATATGGCAGCTAACTTTACTGGTAATGACAGCGCAGATTCAGCAAGAAGTATGTATTTAGTGGAATTAGCACTAGATATGTGTCATCAGGTTTTGAAGAAAAATGGCGCTTTTGTGGTCAAAGTATTCCAAGGAGAAGGGTTTGACCAATTTATGAAAGAGGTGAAGCAGATGTTTAAAGTAGTCAAAACTCGCAAGCCTAAATCGTCAAGAGCTCGTTCACGTGAAGTTTATCTTGTGGCGACTGGTTTTAAATTGTAGTAAATTAGGTGTAATTCGTGTTTCAACGCACCATAGTGAAAGTAACAAGGGGTCATTAAGTTGAGCGATATGGCAAAAAATCTTATTTTGTGGCTAGTAATAGCAATTGTACTGATGTCAGTATTCAATAGCTTTACGCCAGGGAACGAAGCTGATCAACAAGTCAGTTATACTCGATTTGTTAACGATTTGCGTTCAGGGCAAGTTAGAGATGTAACTGTTGATAATCGTACATCAATTATCACAGGTACAAAAAGAAGTGGTGAAAAATTCAGCACGGTTATTCCAGGCGCATACGATCGCGACTTAATTAATGATTTAATTAAACAAAACGTAAACGCGAAAGGTACATTACCTGAAGAGCAAAGCTTCTTAACGACTATCTTTGTTTCTTGGTTCCCAATGCTTCTGCTTATCGGTGTATGGATATTCTTCATGCGTCAGATGCAAGGTGGCGGTGGTAAGGGCGCTATGTCTTTTGGTAAAAGTAAAGCGCGCTTGTTAAGCGAAGACCAAATCAAAACAACGTTTGCTGATGTAGCGGGTTGTGATGAAGCAAAAGAAGAAGTATCTGAGCTTGTAGACTACTTACGTGATCCAACTAAATTCCAAAAGCTAGGTGGTCGCATTCCTTCTGGTGTTTTAATGGTAGGTCAACCAGGTACAGGTAAAACATTATTGGCAAAAGCAATTGCTGGTGAAGCAAAAGTACCTTTCTTTACTATTTCAGGTTCTGACTTTGTTGAGATGTTTGTTGGTGTTGGTGCATCTCGTGTACGTGACATGTTTGAACAAGCTAAAAAGTCTGCTCCTTGTATTATCTTTATTGATGAGATTGATGCGGTAGGCCGTCAGCGTGGTGCTGGTTTAGGTGGTGGTCACGATGAGCGTGAACAAACGCTTAACCAAATGTTAGTAGAAATGGATGGTTTTGAAGGTAACGAAGGTGTCATTGTTATCGCTGCAACTAACCGTCCAGACGTATTAGATCCAGCGTTACTTCGTCCTGGTCGTTTTGACCGTCAAGTGACAGTTGGTTTACCTGATATCCGTGGTCGTGAGCAAATTTTAAAAGTTCACATGCGTAAAGTGCCAATTGGTGACGACGTAAATGCTGAAGTTATTGCTCGTGGTACACCAGGTTTCTCTGGTGCTGATTTAGCTAACTTAGTTAACGAAGCTGCATTATTTGCTGCTCGAGCGTCTCGTCGCTTAGTTTCGATGGAAGAGTTCGAAAAAGCAAAAGACAAAATCCTAATGGGTGCTGAGCGCAAGTCGATGGTGATGAGCGAAGATGAAAAAGAAATGACAGCCTACCACGAAGCTGGTCACGCGATTGTTGGTCGTTTAGTACCAGAGCATGACCCAGTTTATAAAGTAAGTATCATTCCTCGTGGCCGTGCATTAGGTGTAACAATGTACTTACCAGAGCAAGATCGCTTCAGCCACAGTAAGCAGCATTTAGAAAGCAACATTTCTTCACTTTACGGTGGTCGTATTGCAGAAGAGATCATCTACGGTGCTGATAAAGTATCAACAGGTGCTTCTAACGATATCGAACGTGCAACTAACTTAGCGCGCAAGATGGTTACGCAATGGGGTCTATCTGAAAAAATGGGTCCTATGCTATTTGCTGAAGAAGAAGGTGAAGTATTCTTAGGTCGTACATCTGCTAAATCAATGCATATGTCTGATGAAACAGCAAAAGCAATTGATGACGAGATTAAAGAGTTTGTAGATCGCAACTATCAACGTGCTGAGCAAATCCTAAAAGATAATATGGATATCTTACATGCGATGAAAGATGCACTGATGCATTACGAAACCATCGATGCCAATCAAATTGATGACTTAATGGCACGCCGTGAAGTTCGTCCACCGTCAGATTTCCACGGTGACAACTCTAAAGGTGATGATACAAAACCTAAGTCTGAAGAACCTAAAGTAGAGCCGGATTTAAATAATCCTTCTGATGAGCCTGCAAATTAATTTAGTTCTCTATATAATAAGCCCCTAATTAGGGGCTTATTTCTTTTCTACGGTTTAAAAAAATAAAAATGACCACATCTCTATTTTCAATGAAGCAATTAATTGAACCTAACGCTCAACCCGTTGTGATGGGAATTTTGAACACTACTCCTGATTCGTTTTCAGATGGTGGTAAGTTTCAGCACTTAGATATTGCGTTGAATCAAGTAGAGCAAATGGTAAGTGATGGCGCAAGCATCATCGATATAGGTGGTGAGTCAACAAGACCAGGTGCTGCTGATGTTTCTGAACAGGAAGAACTTGACCGTGTGATACCACTTATTGAGGCTGTGAAAAGACATTTAGATGTCGCCATTTCAATTGATACTTCTAAAGCGGTTGTAATGCAACAAGCTGTTGCAAGCGGTGCGGACATCATCAATGATGTTAGAGGATTGCAAAATGAAGGCTGTTTGCAAGTAGCAGCCCAAGCGAATGTACCTATTTGTTTAATGCATATGCAGGGGCTGCCTCGTACGATGCAAGAGAACCCGCAATATAATGACGTTGTTGGCGATATTATTGATTTTTTCGAACAAAGAATAGCAGCGTGTTTGGCACAGGGAATTAAGCGCGAACAATTGATTATTGATCCTGGCTTTGGCTTTGGTAAGACACTAGAGCAAAACTATCAATTGTTAGCCAACTTAAAAGCATTTAAAACAATGGGATTACCAATTTTGTCTGGTACATCTCGAAAATCAATGATAGGGAAGTTATTGAATAATGAAGTAGAAGATAGATTAATTGGCAGTGTTACTACAGCTGTCATAGCGGCGCAACAGGGCGCGAATATCATCAGAGTGCACGATGTGAAAGAAACAGTCGAAGCACTCAAAATCGCTATGTATACCTTAGCGAATAAATAACAAAACTGACAGAGGAGACTGACGTGTCAGAAAGAAAATATTTCGGTACCGACGGTGTACGCGGATTAGTAGGGAAATACCCAATCACCCCAGACTTTGTGATGAAACTAGGTTATGCCGCGGGTAAAGTATTGGCTGCGCAAGGTACTAAAAAGGTACTTATTGGTAAAGATACTAGGATTTCAGGCTATATGCTTGAGTCAGCGCTCGAAGCGGGCTTCTCTGCGGCTGGTGTAGATATTGGTTTATTAGGTCCAATGCCAACTCCTGGTATAGCTTACCTTACTAAAACATTCCGTGCAGAAGCAGGTATTGTTATTAGTGCTTCTCATAACCCATATTATGATAATGGTATTAAGTTCTTCTCTCAGGACGGTCAGAAACTACCTGATGAAGTAGAGTTAGCTATTGAAGCTGAATTAGACAAGCCTATGGGGTGTGTTGAGTCAGCTAACCTTGGTAAAGCTACGCGTATTGACGATGCAGCAGGTCGCTACATCGAGTTTTGTAAGAGTAACTTCCCAAGCAATTTATCGCTAAAAGATTTAAAGATAGTTGTTGACTGTGCTCATGGCGCTACATATCACATTGCACCAAACGTATTTAGAGAACTTGGTGCCGAAGTTATCGTTATTGGTGCATCTCCAAATGGCACAAACATTAACGATGGTGTTGGAGCTACTTCTATGCAAGCTATCAGTGAAGCTGTTGTTGAGCATAAAGCTGACTTAGGTATTGCATTGGATGGTGACGGCGATCGTCTAATGATGGTTGACCATACTGGATATGTAGTTGATGGTGATGAATCAGTTTTCGTTATCGCAAGTAATGACCTTAAATCTGGCACTATTCGTGGTGGTGTAGTAGGTACCCAAATGAGTAATATGGGATTAGAGCTTGCGCTTGCAGACATGGGGGTTCCGTTTGCTCGTAGTAAAGTTGGTGACCGTTATGTCATGGAAATGCTGAAAGAAAATGGTTGGCAGTTAGGTGCAGAAAACTCTGGTCATGTTATCAATCTTAAGCACACGTCTACTGGTGATGGCATTATCGCTGCGTTAAACGTGTTAACAGCTGTTTGTCAAACAGGTAAATCATTGTTTGATTTGCGCCAAGGTATGACAAAATTACCTCAAGTATTAGTAAATGTTCGCTTTGAAGGTGATAACGATCCAATTAAGTCGGATACAGTCATAGGTGCTGTGCACTTAGTGAATGAAAAGCTGACAGGTCGTGGTCGAGTTTTATTACGTAAATCAGGTACTGAGCCACTCATACGTGTAATGGTAGAAGGGCCTGAACTTGAAGAAGTTACTTCATACGCAAATGAGATCGCTGAAGCTGTAAAAAAAGCATGCTAAAAGGTTGATTTGTGACCAAATGAACAAGATATTTGTCTTTATACTTGTATCTTTATGACAGGTTAGTTAATATCTCGCCGCTTTGATTTAGGAATGAAAAATGACAAGACGAACAATAGTTGCCGCAAATTGGAAAATGAATGGGGATTTAAACCTTATTGATGCCATGGCAGAAGCATTAAATAACGTTACACTAGCTGATAATGTTGATGTGGTTGTGAGTCCTAGTTTTCCTTACTTAGCTGCAATGAGCACTAAATTAACGGGCGACCGTGTATATTTAGGTGCACAGAATGCAAGCGAACATCAAAGCGGTGCATTTACAGGTGAAGTTTCAACTGACATGTTAACGTCAGTTGGTGTAAAATACGTCATCTTAGGTCACTCAGAACGTAGAAGTTTGTTTAAAGAAACAAGTCATCACGTTGCAGAGAAAGTAAAACATGTACTTTCTTCTGGCTTAACACCGATTTTATGTATTGGTGAAAGTGAAACAGAACGTGTTGCTGAGCAAACTGAAACGGTATTAGCGTCACAACTTCAACCAGTAATTGATGAAGTAGGTATTGACGCGTTTAGTAATATCGTTGTAGCCTACGAACCCGTTTGGGCAATTGGAACAGGCAAAACAGCCTCTCCAGAAATGGCTCAAGAAACACATGCTTTTGTTCGCAAGTTTTTAGCGCAGCAAAATGAAGAAGTAGCGCAGGGCGTTTCAATTCTTTATGGTGGCAGTGTAAACGGCAAAAATAGCCAAGAATTATTTGCACAAGTGGATATTGACGGTGGTCTTATCGGCGGTGCTAGTTTAAAAGTCGACGAATTCAGTGAAATTTGTTCGTCAACAAAAGGATAATAGAAGATGTTGTATCAAGTATTGATCGTAATATATCTAATCATTGCTTTAGCGTTGATCGGATTGGTATTAATCCAACAAGGTAAAGGCGCAGACATGGGTGCATCATTTGGTGCAGGCTCATCAGCTACAATTTTCGGTTCAAGTGGTTCAGGTAACTTCTTAACTAAAACGACTACTTGGTTAGCGATTGGTTTCTTCTCAATCAGCTTAGTATTAGGTAACTTAACAGCAAATCGTGTTAAAGCAACCGACGAGTGGAATAACTTAGAAGCTCCTGCTGCTGAAGTACCAGTTAGTGCTGAACCAACAAATTCAGAAATCCCTGTTGCTGACGAGAAAAAAGACAGCACGAGCGATATCCCTAACTAATAACGTTAGATACTAAATTTGCGGATGTGGTGGAATTGGTAGACACGTATTCTTGAGGGGGATATGCTTTCGGGCGTGAGGGTTCAAGTCCCTCCATCCGCACCAAATAATAAAGACTGCTTAGGCAGTCTTTTTTTATGTCTAGAGTTTGGTTAATTAATAGAAGTCTTGGGTTGATCTCGAATGACGTTTAAACAAGGTAACTTTTTTTTAAATATAAAGGGGCGCACAGCCCCTTTGTGTATGATCGTATTTACTACATTTTATCTAGATAAGCTAACACCATCATTCTGCTTTGATCAGTCAACTTAACTGAGCGTAATCGAAAATCACCATTCAACGTATTAGTTACATTAAACGGAATTTCTATCTTACTATCTTGCTCAAGCCATTGGGCGACCTCTACTGTTTCTATCAATTCAATAACACCTGCCTTGTTTGTATGTTCAAGCGTTGCTAATACGGCATAGCGACCTGGCTCTACGATGTTGATAGGTAAGGTAGCTGTTAGCGTTGAGTTGCTTTTAACAAAGCTAGCAGTACCTTCAAGCGCCGCCGTTTTACTCACGTTTACAAAAGGCGTTTTGATAGTACGCTTTACCTGTCTGCCATCAATAATCGCCGTTGTAGTTAGTTCAACGTCATAGAAGCCCTGATATGCACCCACGTGCTCAAGAGGTTGCTCTAAATGCATTCCCTGACTTGTGAATCGTGCTGATTGTACTTCGCTGTTTGGTGTTAGTAGCCTCGCAGTCGTTAGTTTACTATCTAGCGCTCTTCCATTTACATTGGCATTCATCTTTAACGTGTTACTGTTGTTTTGTTCAAAGTAGCTAGCAGCATCAACGGCCAAAATAACATCGCTATCTTTTTCTTTGATGTGAATTAAATACTCATCGTTGCTGTTAAGCGTTTGTTTAGTGCTAAGTATTGTTGGTTCTTTGCTATCAACATTAATATATAGCGCTATGCTGCCATCATCGAAGCCAGCTTGCATCATTGCTTCCTGTTCAGCTAATACTTGAATTTGTTGCGGCTTTCCTTTGTTTGATGCCAATGAAAAAAGTTCACTAGTTAGCCCCGTCGCTACAACACCTTGTTTTGATTTAGGTGCGATACGCAGTAAGGCTTTATCTTGATGGTGATATAGTCTCACACCTTTTTTCAATTGTGCGCCTGTTACCGTTTCCCAATATTCATTACTAACAGCTTGATAGTTTGTTTGTTTTACTGGCGCACTTAGTACAACGCTATTATGTGTATAAACGACACGCTCTTTTGAAAGAGGAAGCCCTGGTTGCACTATCGAAGCAGCTGTTTCTTTAACAGCATAATTGATGTTACTTTCTGTTTGCCAAGCTGTTGCATTAGATGAAATAGCAATGGTGATGGCTGCGGTGATTAATTTTAAATGATTCATAGCGCTCTCCTAAATACGGTTTCTGATCAGTACATCAAGGTTGAAACAGTCTCGTCGACTCTGCTGATGGCTAAGTGGTTCACTGCCTCTTGTTCTTTGCTTATCAGTAAACCAAACGGAGCCAGCTGCCGCTTGAGAACTACAGTTTAGAAATCCATCCGAACAGCTATCTAACCAATTTTGTGTAACTTCCAACGCTACTTGATATTGATAACCAGCACAGTAGCTATCGCCATCCCAAAATGCGGAATCAACATCGCTGCCCACTACGCTTTCAAAATTAGTTGGCAGAGAAGGTCTGCCATTCGTTCCAAATAGCCAGTTTTGGTTATAATTGGCCATCCAGCCAACTTGTTGCTGTTTAACTGCATCACTTTCATAGCCAAGCAACCAGCCTAACGTTGTTTCAAAAGTATTACCGGCTGTGACTGCATCTGCCAAAGGAGTACCGGCACTTGATGGCGCGACTGCAATAACATGTGTTGTTTTGTTAATGATAGTAGGATAACGACTATCCCATGTTGGATTTGATAATATCCAACGCATGACATTACCGCCGTTGGAATGTGTAACTACTTTTAGCTCAGTTAATTGCTTTGAGGTAATAAAGTTATGAAGTTGAGTCGCTAGACAACCTGAAGCATCAGTGTCCCACATGAATTTATCAAAGTTGCAGTTGATTACAGTGACCAATGAAGGGTCTGACAAACCCTGTTTAACTGAGTTAACAAAGGATCCCGTCCAATAATCATTATAAGCATCTGACTGATTACCTGTTCCGTGTACCAATGCTAACCCTGTTTTGGCTGTGGCATTTACTGATGAAAATATCAGTAAACCACTCAGTAATAATTTAATTAGTTTCATACAATACTCTCTTATATTTTGTTATTTATATTGTTTGATCGGAGGAGTGACCTCAGACCACTAAAACTATGGTTAAAAATTACTCATTTAACTAACAAGTAACTGACAGATTTTCGTCAAAAACCGACGTTAGTGACGGTAAAATTCTTAAAATTGCAGCTAATCACTAGTTTCTTCTCTCTTTGAACTGAGGGTTAAGCTATTTTTTAGTTTGTTAATCAGCATTTCTCGAATTAACATTAAGAAAATTAAAAAGAAACTATTTTATATTTATGCCTAAACCAATCCGTTGGACGATAACCAAAAAAGTCGGTGGCACCGTCTTTGTTTTGCTTTCTATTATTCTTGCTTTATTGATCCATTCTATTTTTGCTCTTAAAGAAATAGACGCAGAGTTAAGGGAGGTTGCAAAAATTGATGTTCCTCTAACTCAATTTGCCAATGAAATAGAAATAGCACAGTTAGAGCAACGCATATTGATGGATGAAGTGCTGCGTAAGCGTTTATCTGGTGTTGATAGCTCTGCATCAGACATAAAAGAAATCGAACAGTGGGGTGTTTATTTATATCAACAGTTTAGTAAAGCACTTGTAACCGCAGAATTGGGTGTTCAAGTAACGGGTAGCCAAGAGTTCAAAAACTTACTTACTACTTTAGCGATACTTCAAGAACAACATCGTGAAATTGATAAAGTGCTAGCTGAAGTGCTCAAACCAAATGCTTCTAACGAGACTATTGAACAAATCATATTGATGGATGAGGATTTTGATCGTATCGCCATTGATTTGATACATGCAATCGAGGGCCTCACACAACGAAATGCTCAATTAGTACTTGATCACGAAGAACAGTTCGCATTAATTACTTATTCCTTAGGCGGAATTGGAGGAGTTGTTGGTATTGCTCTGGCTTTATTAATCATAGTCAGTATTAAATCTAGCATTGGCAAAATTTCAAGGAATATTGAGAGAGTCTCTCAGGCAATAGAATCTAATGAAGATATTCCTGTGAGTGAAGTTGAGCACGTAAAATCATCAGATGAATTTCGAGATCTATCCAACAACCTTACCGATATGATATCTCGTGTATCTAGTGATATAGATAAACGCGAAGCTGTTTCGGCGCAATTAAATGATTTAGCGACTAAAGATCATTTAACTAAGTGTTTTAATCGTTTTAAATGGGAAGAGGTTGCTTCGATCGAAATTGAGCGCAGTTCAAGAACGGGGGCTTCGCTTTCTCTCATCTATTTTGATATCGATCATTTTAAAAGAATAAATGATACTTTTGGCCATGATATTGGCGATGTTACTCTAGTGAAAGTAGCTGAGATTGCAAAGCTTAATAGTCGACATATTGACTCTGTTTACCGACTTGGAGGTGAAGAATTCGCTATTCTTCTGCCTAGTACCGATATTGAAGAGGCATATGCTATAGCAGAGAGGCTAAGAAAAGAAATTGATAGCTTTGAATTCGATGAAGTTGAGCATGTAACGGTTAGTTTAGGTGTTACCGAATCAATAAAAACTAACGATGATCTAGCTAGCTTTGTAAAACGCGCAGACCAAGCGCTGTATTGCGCGAAAGAAAATGGGCGAAACCAAGTCAAGAAGCAACACTAATAGTTTAAAAAGTTATATAATCATTCGGACTTAAAGTGAGTTATTTTGTAGCTTACAGGTTTATTTCGAACAGTTTACAGGTTTTAAAAGATGAAACGCATTGTTCTTTATGTTTCAGACAAGTGTCCACATTGTCGTGAAGCTCAAAAGTATTTAGATAGCAAAGGTATTAAGTATCGACTTACAAACGCGAAAATGCAGCGTGGTAGGAAAGAATTAGACGCTATGGGAGCTCGTTCAGTTCCTGCTTTGAAAATCGGTGATCAGGTTATGATTGGTTGGAATGTTAAAAACTTTAATAAAATATATGGAGCTGATTAAAAACTAAAGCAAAAGATTTCAATATCACGGTAGTAGCTTGTTTTCTTTCAATTAGCTCCTATTTATTAACTAAGGCTTGCTTGTTCAAAAGTAATTATCGTTGATAGATGAAAAACCACCTTACAAGAGAAGAATCACGGTGCCAATGGTCCCTCATATATGGATACAGGCTACCTTTGTTCCTGTGTTGATATTATCCGGATTAGAAGACTTATCTCAGATTTCTTTTTATCTTGGTATCGTGTTTATCTTTGTAGCCGCTTACTCAATATATAAAGGGCTTTGTGCGTTTACCTATCAAGTATACTCGGATTTTATTATGTTAGCGCTGATCCCCGCTATTTTACCTATTGTGTTATCGGTCTATATCACTTTCTTTTAATCACTTGGAAAGTCACTTTATATTATTGTTTAAATTGACTTTTCTTAATTGATTTCGCAAAATTGACAACCTCATAACATACAACAAGTATGTTAATTGGCGAAAGGAAGTAGTAATAGATGGAAACTAATAACAAGTCAATTATTGATAACAGCTCAATTCATGAACCTCGTTTATCACTAAAGCTCGCAATTTTATTAACCATAGTAGTTTTTGTATTTATTCAAGCATCTAGTTGGTTGATTTTTGGTAAATACGATTTCCCAAATTGGCCAGAAATGAGAGGTATCGCTGTTACTGCGTATAGCAGTTTTTGGATGGTTGATGTTGGCTTATCTTATACTGTTTCTCATGCGCTAGATTTTACCAATCCAGCGCCTCGAGGGATTATTGCCACTGTGCTAGCATTTATTACTTTTAAACTAGCTCGATTAAAAGTTAAGAGGAAGTCTTAGTATTTAATTGTACTAAGATTAGCTCTTTGCCTGTCACTTTTAACCGTTGCTTAGTATCATTATCTTCTAACAAGAATAAGTGATTTGGTGCTAATGTTATGTGATGTTCACCTACACTAAGCTGACAGTCAGCGGTAGCATGGTTGTATACAAAGGTGAGCTCTGCGCTTGAAATGGTTAGCTGTGATTGTGCGGTGCTGGTAAAAACATTTACACTATATTTTTCAATGTCTGTAATGATATTAAAATCAGTAATTGGACCATCGGGTAGCTGACCAAATGTTTGGTTGCCACCATCAAATGTTGCAAAATCAAGGTAGTTATTTAGTTTGTCTGTACCTTGGTCGTCATGACAAAGGGCTATTGCGTTACCCTTAATCAGTACTAAGTTACGCAGGTATCCATTAAAATTTGAAAATTCACCATCTTCGACCACATCAGCCATACTTAAACGCCAGTCAAAGTTATCTAGAGTGCCACCTTCATTAATCGCCACTTCGATTGTTTTACCTTTACCGTTTTTCCAAGGGATAGATTTAAAATTCTCTGGCGAAATAGTCTGAAATTTCATTGATAGATTGTCTTTTTATGTTGAATACCTAGTGCATTCTAGCATAAATGTGATGTAACAGACTGTGTTAACTGCTAACTTTTGATTGCTTGTTTAGCCAAAAAACTAGTAATGTGGTGTTTTAAACGTTTTATAGAAGAGGAAGTCGGTAATGGCGGGAAGTTACCCGGAGCGAATCAAGCAATTACCCTTATATGATGGGCGTTTTGATGCCTATAAGTTAAAGGCGCAAGCTAGCGATGTTTTGTTTGCATCATACCCCGCTGGAACAATAATTAGTACACATAGTCATGATACTGACAATCATGGCGTTATTACCAAAGGTGAATTAATTTTAACAATGAATTGTATTGAGCAACGAGTAGGTGTAGGTCAGTGGTATCATGTTCCTAAAAATGTTGAACATGCTGCGCGCTTTGAAGTTGAAACTGATGAAATAGAGTTTTGGTTTAAGTAGGTTTTCTTAATATGATTTGTGTAGGGAGTAATAAATGAATCAACGCTGCCAATATCTTAAAGATTATTTAACTGAAATAGATGGGCATCCTCCTGAAGAAAGAATAGCAAAACACGTCAAGATGGCTATCGACCCATTCCTGTTTTTTCGTGGTTCATCTCAACTTTTTTATGCAGATTTAAAACATGGCGTACTAAAACTACCCAAACAACTTAGTAAAATTCCGTTTACTGCAATTATGGGAGATTGCCACCTTTCTAACTTTGGCTTTTTTACGGAAGAAGGTTCACATGGTGACAATGTAATTTTTGCACCCAATGATTTTGATGACGCTTGTATAGGGCCAGCGGTTTGGGATATTAGTCGATTTCTTGTTAGTTTAGTGTTAGCTGCAAAGTACGGTAAAGCAGTTTCTCAAGGACATTTATGTTCTGCTGAACAAAAACATATTGGGAAGCCCGTGGTTAGTGATACACAAACACTAGATGCCATGTGCATGTTTATTGACGTTTATATGGAAACATGCAGGTTAAGTACAAATGAAAGTACGTTTATGGGAACTGCGTTAGATGACTTTCCCACTAATCATATTTTGAAGAAGTCATATTTAAAAGCTGTTAGTAGGGCGGCTGGCGGTGACGATTTTGAACATAAAAGTAGTTTAGCGAAAGCGAGTAACTATACAGACTGCACTGTGACATTTAAGCGAGACAATAATAAATTCCTATCGATTGATAAGTCACTATTTGAAGAAATAGCACATACGTTTTCACCTTATGTGGATGACGCTGTTTTGGATATTGTTAGCAGAGCGGGCGCTGGCACAGGCTCTTTGAACTTGGAAAGGTACTATTTGCTTGTAGGGCCAAAAGATTTTCAAGGAAAAACCGATTTACCCCTATGTCATATTGTTGAAATTAAGCAGCAACGTAAAGCAGCGCCTCTATACCATTTTGATGACCTATCTCCGATTAATCGTCTTAATCCAGCACATTTAACTGCTCAATGCCAAAGGCGTATGCAGCGCAATGCTGATTTAGTGCTAGATGAGGTGATGTGGAAAGAAAAGTATTGGCTTGTGCGTTCTAGACATCATGCAAAGGTAGGTATTGATCCTGAAAAAGTTGTATTAGGCAAGAAGGCTTGCTTCAAAAATGGTTATGTACAATACGCTAAAGCGTGTGCAAAAGCGCTGGCTCTTGCCCATTGTCGAGGTGACAGAAGATCTAAGCGCTTTGAACATGCCATGATCAATTCGTTAGCGTCGGAAAAGCGCGAATTAATTACCGCCGCCAAAGAATATGCTCAACAGGTTGAGCTAGATACAAAAAGCTTAAGAATGCTCACAGGTTAGCGCTTTTTTCTAGAATAGTTGAACTATTCTATCCAGTTTTCCTCTTATGAAACTACTTGGTAACAAAAACAACAAAATAAAGGACGTTTTATAATGAGAATATTAGTATTGCTTATGTCATTTTTACTGGCAACCAATCTAGCTTTTGCAGAAGAAGGCAAGCGAGGTTTTGTTATGGATGTGACCGTTAGCGGATTTTTTAGCCCAGATGTGGAGAAGGCAAAAGTCACATCAGTTGTTCCTCATTCAAACGCTGAAAAGCTGGGCATAAAGGTTGGTGATCAGCTGGTATCCGTATTTGATTGTAAAATACCTGGCTGCCCAGCAAAAGAAGCTAAAAAAATGATGACAAAAGAAAAAGGGGATATATTGTCGCTGACCTTTGTTAGAGAAGATAATTCAGAATACTCAGTAGAGTTAACATTAGAATAGTTACTTTTTTCTGTTTGGCGCTTGAATAAGGAGCCTTGAATTGGCTCGTCGCACACACCATATACTTTTTATCTAAAGCATTAATAATTAATAAGTGAATCAATAATGGATATTGAAGTAATTGAAAACCCTGAGCAGGCATTAGTCGATTTTCTTAGCCAACAAATTTCAGATTTTAATTGGGCAAGGTGGGAAGTCAGTGAAAGATTACCATTTGCTATGCAAGTAAAAAATGATGCGGGTGAAGTGATAGCTGGCGCAGCAGGCAGAACGTTTGGTGATTGGCTACTGTTAGATACGTTATGGGTTTCTGACGTGCTACGTGGACAAAATGTTGGTAGTAAAATACTTAAGCAAGTTGAAGCCTTAGGTAGACAAAGAGGCTGTAAACGATGTTTGTTAGATACTCTTAACTTTCAAGCCAAACCGTTTTACGAAAAGCAGGGTTATCAAGTTGAGTGGACTCAAGAAGGCTATCCTCGTACAGGCTGTAAGTACTTTATGACAAAGGAGTTGTAGGTGACACTACCGAGATCGTTATTAATTAAAATAACAAAGTCATTAAACTAAAATTGACGATATAGTAAAAACTTTTGTTTTAATATCTAACTACGGATTTTTGATATTCATTTTTATTTGGTCCAGTAACTCTTTTTTTTCATGTTCTCCTAAAGAGGATAGGTGTGGCTCGGTTTCGGCTGTTAACTTCATTAAACAATTAGCGAATATGGCAAAGTGTTGCTGAATCTCTCTTTGTGAGTAGTTTAATGCTAAAGCTTGTTGAAGGTAAGTTTTGGTTATAGCGTTGATACTTGCTTTATCTAAGCCTAACTCAACTAAGAATCTGTGAATTGACTTACAATAAAGGCTTTCACCTGAAGTAAAGGTTTGTGCAATGGCTATTGCTTCTTGAATAGAAATGGTGGATGTATCATAAGTTGACAATGTTTTTAAAATCCATTCGTATTGTAACTTCATTAACTTATTGTTTTTGTTGCAACTGTATTGCTTATCAGTCTCGTTATTAAGTGTCATTCCATAAACCCCTTTAACTTCCCTTATAGCATTCAAGTGATAATAAATGACAAAAGTGCAATAAATGTGGATCCCTTTAAAAAAATTACTGAATTGCGTTTTGCGACGTTTGTGTGATGCAATTTGCAAGAATATATTTGCACTATGTAATGTGTAGTTCATCTAGTACTTTGATTTTTAAAAGTATTTCTATGTTGGCAAGGTGTGTGCAATTGTATATTGGAATGCGTCAACAAGTGAGGTGGGACATGAGAGATTTTAATATGTACAGACGAATTATCGCAAACGCAGAGCAACTTGATGTTTTACAGCTAAACAATCGTACCTGGACTGAAACGAAGTACACTAGTACATTGGAAAGAGCAGCTTTCTTTGATGAAGATATTTCAAATAAAGAGCTTGAAGAAGAAAACAGTTACATACGTGGTTATAATTAATAGCAAATTGTATGAAAATATTGGTTTCCACGAAAACTCAGTAACAACTGGGTTTTCGTGGACATTCTTTACCTTGTGAACATATCAATCTTGCTTGCTTGTCCAGTCCTCGTTTGATCCAGTTTATATTTAGGATACGAGCCACGCTCATCAGTTCTTTTTTTATTGCTGGTGTTATATCTGCCTCTCCACCTTCGTTAACACAAATTGACTTGAGCTCGTTTGCTAATGATTGGGAGTCCTTTCCCTGAGCTTCTATTGCGGGGTTTAGGTCGATGCCGGCGCATAGTACGTGAGGGTTAGAAGCAATATCGTTTACTCTTATTGATTCGCAGCAATAAATTCGAGATTCATTGCCGACTTCCATAATTGACAGTTGTGCAGAAGTTCCTGTCATTGGCGTTTGCATTGCTCTAAATACAGCCCAATGCTGGCAAGGAGAGTCTACTTGTCGCATATTTCCCCAAGGCAACGGTATACCGTTGCCTCGATATACCGCTTTTAGTTTACCAGGTGAATACGCATCAAAATAGTGCCAATATTTATAGTTAGATACGGCGGTCATTCTCCGCATAGCGACTGATGCTGAGATGCCTAATTGTTGATGTACTCCAATTTCATATCCTTGACGCTCTAAGAGTTGGCGAAACGGTACTTTAGGGCAAAGTAGTGCTCCAGCAAAGAAACTAGATTCAAAATCACGCCAAGCTTGTACGATATCTTGTGGGTTAACAGATCTATTTTTTACTTGGCTGCTGTCGAACTCAATTCGATGACTTTGACCGCCTCCAACAGACATGATTGTTTTATGGCTTTCTGCAGAAGTCATGTTTGTTGGCTGGTGCAGTACTATGTGACCTATATGTGTGGCTAACTCATATTTTAAACGAGCAGGTAAATTTTTAAGGCAGTTATTTAAGAACAGTGATTTAGGTGGTTCAAAATACGACGACATCAAACTGTTTGTTAGTGCGCCGGTTTCGTCAATAACTTCCTGGGGTAATTGGTCAAACCATTCGATTTTGATATCAAGTTGTTTTAATGTTGCAATTAAATCCTCTACGGTTAAGTACATATTCTTTTTACCAATACTCTCTGCTGCTTTCTCCAAATCAGGAAAGTGATTCTGGTGATGCTCTTGATGTGCTCGTATAAGTAAATGTGCAAACTGGCGACTGGAAGTTCCCGTTTGAGAAAGCATTTCTGGGATGGCTATTTGAAGTATGTCTTGACTAAACAAAAAGCTCGGCTCCAGTGCCATACCGCTTAATCCTCCACGACTGCCTTTGTTTGGCGTGATCGCTTCATCCTCGGGGGTGTCGTCCAAGAACCATGAGATATCTTTTTCAAATACTTTACCAATGACTGTTAACATATCAGCGCTAGGTACTCGTTTTCCGCGTTCAATCATTGATAAATACGACACTGAAGGTGCATATTCAGCGTCTACGTGAATGCACCGAGTAGACAGGTCTTCAATGGTTAAGTTGTTACGTTTTCTTAAATTGCGAATTTTTGTGCCTAAGAAATGAGATTGTCTTATTAGGCTTTTATTTGTTTTCATCAACTTGCTCTCGACATTTTGCATGTCTAAAATCTAGCCAACTTTTGTAAAATTTACAATGTAAAATTCTTTTTGTGAAATTTTAAAGAATTATTGGTTATGCTGTATTTAACCTGTTTAAGCAGGCAAATAAAAAGATGACAAGTGGAGAGAGTTTATGAATATGCAAAGCAATACATTAATGTTGTCGGATGAATTAGGCTTCGATGCAATAATTTCTAAGGAAATGAACATGATTGAAGAGCACGTAAAACAGCATCAAGTCTCTCTTAGCAACTACGCGAAGGCCTTTTTAGATAAAACGTTTCCTCTTAGTAATGGGAGCCATAAAAAGGTGGTGAGCTATGTTATTTATTACAACCACCTGTTAGCATTTTTGGAAGACGGTAGCCAGTCAGGTTTGCAAGAGCCGAAGCAATTTGTTGGTCTTTGTGGGCATAAAGAAGAGCCTGAGGCTATTTTGCTAAAAGAAAAAGATCGCTATGTTGAAATAACACTGAATCGTGCAGGTTGCATTGGCAAAGGTGATAAAGCAAATATTGATGACATACAAGTAGAAACGTCACAAAAATCATCGTCAGGGGATAAGCGTGTGTGGTTTTCAATGATTAGAGATAATCAAGAAGTGCGTTTAGATAAAAACGGTAATGCTACTTATTGCTGTCGTGACGAAATAAAACGCTTTACGTCAAAAACAGGTAGTGTTTTGGAAGTTTAATCATTGTTTATTTTTTCTTATTGCTTCGCTGCCATCGCCCGTAGGTGGTAGCTTTTGAGCAAATTTTAGGTATTTTAACGTTTTTTTAACAACCATAAGGAAAAAACATATAAATTCTTGATATTACTGCTTGATCCTACTGATTTTCTTTTTTAGTATGGAGTGGATAGTAATTAGTCATATCGCTAGAGATAAGGAAAAATAACAATGAACAAAGGTGAATTAGTCGCTAAAATCGCAGAAGGCGCGGAATTGTCAAAAGCTTCAGCTGCACGTGTTTTAGATTGCATTACAGGTGCTATTACTGAAGAGTTAGCTAACGGTGGTGAAGTTGCTTTAGTTGGTTTTGGTACGTACAAGGTAAGCGAGCGCGCTGCACGTACAGGTCGTAACCCACAAACAGGCGAAGAAATCCAAATCGCTGCTGCAAAAGTACCTAGCTTTAAAGCAGGTAAAGCATTAAAAGATGCTTGTAACGCTTAATCAGCCAGAATTTCTAAAAAACCGAGCTTAGGCTCGGTTTTTTTATGTCCTAAAATTAGAAAGTTGTCTATTTTCTGCTAGCTTATATTTAATAGATACCTGAAAAGTGGGAGCGCCTTGATGGAGCTTGTTCGTTTGATTTATGTTAGTAGTAAAACAGAAGCTTTCGATTATCGAGAAATCAATAATCTATTAGATACAGCTCGAGAGAATAATGAAAAGCGAGGTATTACCGGGACGTTGTGCTTCAGTCGAAAATTCTTCCTACAATATTTGGAAGGTAGTAGAAAGTCTGTGGGCGAAACCTTCGCAAAGATTTGTGCAGATACAAGACATAATGGTATTGAAATTATTGATTATCAACAGATTCACAAAAGGGAATTTAGCCATTGGACCATGGGATACATTGGTGATACGGATGTAAATGAAGAAATTAATCTGAAGTATTCCGGTAATATCGAATTTGAGCCCTACAAAATGTCTCCTGAAAGCGTATTACAGTGGTTATTAGACATGAAGTTTTTTGTCGAGCGGGGCAATCCAGAACATGTTGACCCACTCGATTTACTTTAAACGCCCTTAAAATTTAAATTGTTGAACGATACCAGACATATTAACAGCGAGTTTTGCAAGTTCGTTTGATGCCTGTGAGGTTTGCAGTGATGCAGACGAAGTATTTTCAGTATACTTAGCAATATCCACAATGTTCTTATGAATATCGTCGACATTTTCACTTTGTTCGTGAGCCACTGTTGCGTTAGCAGCGTTTCTTCTTTGAACATCAGACATTATGTTAGAAACAGTTGTTAGACTATGAGCGGTTTTTTGAACCATATCAATGCCTTTTTCTGCTTCTATTGAGGCTGTTTGCATTGCACTCACCGAGTTCTTAGATGAAGACTTTAGGTCATCAATTCGTTGCTGAATTTCGATAGTGGATTCTTGCGTTTTTGCAGCAAGTGTTCTTACTTCATCTGCCACTACCGAAAACCCTCGTCCAGATTCACCAGCGCGTGCAGCTTCTATTGCTGCATTTAGTGCTAGCAAATTGGTTTGATCGGCAATGCTATTAATCACTGAAAGTATTTCAGATATCTTTTCTACCTGACTATTCAACAAAAACAACTCTTGCGAAGCACTGTCTACAGAATTGACTAACTCTTGAATAGATTGTTCAGCGTGTCTTGATAGGTTTGCACCTTCAGTTGAGGCAGTTGTTGCCTTGTCAGTTAGCTCTGACGTAACACCTGAGTTACTTGCAATTTCATTAATGTTTGTTGTTAGCGAACACATCACGTTCGAGGTTAAATCGGTCTTAGTTTTTTGCTTAGAGACAACAGAGTTTGTTTCATTGGTTACCGCTGATAATTCTTCTGAAGAAGAGGCTAGTTGTGATGAGTGATGATCAATGTCTGCGATAATATGTCTAATTTTTTCAACAAATACATTAAATGATTTACCAACAGAGCCTATTTCATCGTTTCTTTTCGCAAGTGATAGTTTTACTGTTAAATCACCGTCTCCTTCCGAGATATCGTTGATTCTCTCAACAAGTACATTGAGTGGCGAAACAAGTGCTTTGGACGACAATATTCCTACAGTAACACTTAGTAAGCCAATGACAAGTAAGCTAATCATCATGTAATTGTACATTTCTTTATTTAGTTGTACTGCGTCATGAAACGCTTCTTCTACATCCAATTCAGCCATTAGTGCCCACGTAGCGTCGCCATATTTAACGTAAGTGAAGGCCGAAAGCACATCTACTTCACGGTAATCTGGAAACTGCTCGTAACCAGTGATTCCTTCCAACGCTTTTTGTGCACCAGGTGTAGTAACATATTGTAAGCTCAAGGCTGAATTGTAGGTGTTAATTTTATCAATGTTTGGTTGGTTCTTGGCGCGCTTTAAGGCATCTAGGTAATTGACTTTATCCTCTATCAAAAACCTACTTTCGCTTCTAAGTGTGCCGTCAGGTCCCACTAGATAAGTCTCTCCTGAAAGCCCTAAACCAACATTTTGCCATTGTTGGTTATTTGTCATGATGTTGTTAATACCATCTATCGGCATTTGAAAAATGAGTACAGCAATGACGTTACCTGATTCGTCTGTGACTGGCGATGAAATAAAGGAGGCTGGCTGATTGAATGAAGGAAAGTAGCTACTGAAATCAACAATTGAAAATTCATGAGGGTTTTCTAGCGATAGCGCTGACTTAAAAGATTTGGCAATGCCAGACTGAGAATAGGGCCCATTAAATAATGAGGTTGCATAATCTAGCTCTTTGTAAACTGAATAAACGATGTGTCCTGTTTGAGCATCTGCGATAAAAATGTCGTAGTATCCAAATTCTTTAAGGTATTCGGAAAACATGGAATGGTATTGATTGTGAATTACATCATATTCAGAGTCACCTGCGCGCTGTAAAAGGTGTTTTTCGCCAATAGGGTAATTGTTCTGACTGATGTATTTTAACTGATGATAGGCTGCTAAATCGTCGAGTTTGCTTACAACATCCGTAATTTCAGGCGATCTTTGATTGTTTATTTTCTGATATTTATCAGTAAATTCGTTTTGATAGTATTCTTTTAAATCAGCAATGTCTTGATTAGTTAGGTTTATCTCTTGTTGGTGAAAACTCTGAGTGAATTTGTTTGCCGCTTCTTTTACAGCGATGTTGTTTGAATAAATCGCTATTTGTTTTTTGATATTCGTTAAATAAGCATCAATTTGAGACTTCTTAAGCTCACGCAGTGATGTTAGCCTTTGCTCTGTTTTTATTTCCAAAGCTTCATAGGAAGATTGAGTTGCTTGCAAGGTTATTATAATTGCAACGATGAGCGCTGGGATGATTGCTAACAAAATGGTTTGAGCCAGCAGCTTCTTTTTTATGGTCATAAAAATATTACCTTCTGATAAGAAAAAGGGCGTTACAAGAAACGCACCTTATTAAGTTAAAAGCCAAAAACTGCTTGATAAGAAACAGCAATTAAATTTTCATCGACGTTAGTTAATCCAAATACTTTTGAATACTGGAAAGACAAATTGCCTTTTCCAATACTGATCGATGCATCTCGATAGGCGTTAGCATTTGGGAATTGATAGTGACCTGCTTTAAATTGTAATTGAACGTCATTTTTTAATGACCAATCACGAGCTACATGCGCATAGTAGTTATCTAAAAAGTCAGTCTGTTGATCACTAGACTCTAATAAAGTTGCCACACCGAAGCTAAAGTTTTTGTAACGACCGGTTGCGTATATTTCACTGAAATTTGATGGGCTATTGCGATGGTATATATAGTGTATTGCGCCAAAATCCCAATCAATATTGTTGTATTTAAAGCGATATCCAGCAAAGAGGTTTGTTTCAAATTTTGTATCGTCTTTGAAATCAACCGTACCTAACCATGCTCCAGCATAATAGCCGTTATTTGAAAGCTCTATTCCCGAAGAAAGAGAAGCATGGTTATTAGATTGACTGATACCTCGCCAAATGTAATTAGACGTAATACCGATATTTGATTCAATTTCCACTGCGTCAGTCGTGGATATGCAAGTTGAAGTAAGTATTAAAGCTGCTAATGATTTTTTAATCACAAATGTCCCTTTTATTTTTGTAATGTATGATAATAATTCTCATTTATTTTCATCGGACATTGGATACTAATTTAAAAATTACAACTGGTAAACCATTGTGTAACAATTTTGTAATATTTGTTAGGAATATGCTTATGTCATTTTGTTGCTAATGCATTATATTTTGTTTCATTTATTGCTAATCAGTGTTTTGGGTTTGTATTTGGTCTGAATGGTTACAAAGATTACAAATAACAACAAAATCAAGTCACTTTTTATGATCAAATTGGATAAACTAAGGTAAATTGCTTAGTTTTTCTTAATTAAGCTCGCTTGTATTTGAAGGAGTATTCATATGAAAGTTCTGTCTAAATCATTGTTAACGTTTTCTTTGGTCTTGTTTATTTCTGCGTGTAGTTCAACTGAAAGTAAGAAAGAGCTAGTGTCTGTTGAAAATGATCCAAGGATAGGTGACGAAGTGAAGTCAGTATGTTCGATTAGGAGTATTAGAGGCTGGCAACATGTAGATAATGATCGTGATGCGTTAATTGTTAATATGCCTAGAGATAAGAGCTACAAGCTATCTCTCATGGGGTTTTGTGATGCTGAATGGGCAATGACAAAAATAGCAGTTGTTAGCAAAACGGGCTCTCAATGTATGCACCGTGGAGACAAGGTATTGACTGACTCAGACGTTATGTCGTCAGGCGCATGTACAATACACAAAATTCAAGAATGGTACCCTGAAAAACTAAAAGAACAAGACGAAAAAGAATCCAAAGATAAAGAGTAGAAAAATGCAAAGAAGGCCTCAAATATTGAGGCCTTCTTTTTAATCATTGTGAAGTCGGTATAATATCCTTTTGGCTTCATCCCTTGGTAAACACGTTTCAACGTTTATTTTATTTGCGCTAGGAAGCTCAATAAGTTGTGGCTTCGACCTTAAAACACCCGCTTTTATTTTTACCTCAACAAAACAGTTCACCTTGCTACCAACTGTTTCTTTTAATATCGACACGTCTTTAGAATATCTAAATATATCCTGATAAGGATATCTGTCTGGTGCTAATGCCTCATTATTTTCTTTAGTTGCATTTGCACTGAGTGATAAGATTAAAAATGTTAGTAAAATTATGTTCTTCATGATTTCTCTCCTTTTCCGTTGAGTTAAATTTTCTACTTTTATTGATTGCTAGACAAACGATAAAATCTATAGTTAACTTAAGAAAAACTTAACTTGTATAACCGTTATGGAAAGATTGCCCCCCTTAAAATCTCTTACTTTTTTCCTGTCAGCAGCTAACCACTTAAGTTTCAAAAAAGCATCAGAGGAGTTATTTGTGACCCAAGCAGCGGTCAGTCAACAGATCAAATTACTTGAGAGTTTTTTTGGAAAGCCCTTATTTAGGCGGGTAGGTGTTAAAACCGAGCTAACTGCATATGGGGAATCTCTTTATCCTTATGTTGAATTAGCTATTGAGCAAATTAGGCTGGGTACAAATGCGGTTAACAGTGTTGATGCAAAGAGCAGTATAGTTGTGACAGGAACACACTCTTTTACGTCATTATTTTTAGGTCCAAGAATTGATAGTTACATAGGCCAGTCTGGTGCTACTGGTGTTCAACTTGCTCCGAGTAATCATATTCTTAGTTTTTCAAATGACGGAATTGATTTAGCCATTAGAAGGGGGAAGGGGAATTATACAGGCCTTGAGTCGAGATTATTATACAAAGACAAAGTTGTATTGATCGTGAGCCCAATGCTGCTTCGATCTAGGTTTGACAATATTGATTTGATCAACAAAGAAGACGTACTAAAACTCCCTTTATTAGAAGATACCAGTGGAGATATTACCGAAGCCATTGAATATGTTTATCAACAAGCAGGTATAGATAGACCAATAGGTATATTGCAAACAACTGATGCCGTTCCGATTATTCAATCTGCAATTGCAGGAAAGGGCATTGCTTTTGCCAGCCACTTTTTGGTATCAGATATGATTAAAGAAGGTATCTTATTAAATCCTTGTAATATTGAGTTTCATTCGGATGTGAATATCTATATGGTCGCACCTGAGCAATATTTTGAACGCACTATTATTAACCAATTTTGTAAATGGCTTGTAGATGAAGTTCGCCAGATGGGGTAGAAAGCAAAAAGCCCGCATAAGCGGGCTTTTTTATATGTGGCTCCCCAAACTGGACTTGAACCAGTGACAAACGGATTAACAGTCCGTCGCTCTACCAACTGAGCTATTGGGGAACAATTTTTTACTTGCAACCGCTCTTAAAGCCATCACAAAGAATGTGGCTCCCCAAACTGGACTTGAACCAGTGACAAACGGATTAACAGTCCGTCGCTCTACCAACTGAGCTATTGGGGAACAATTTGTTTACTTGTAACCGCTCTTAAAGCCATTACAAAGAATGTGGCTCCCCAAACTGGACTTGAACCAGTGACAAACGGATTAACAGTCCGTCGCTCTACCAACTGAGCTATTGGGGAACAATTTTTTTACTTGTAACCGCTCTTAGAGCCATTACAAAGAATGTGGCTCCCCAAACTGGACTTGAACCAGTGACAAACGGATTAACAGTCCGTCGCTCTACCAACTGAGCTATTGGGGAACAATCGTTTTATTAAACGGTCAGCGTTGTCGCTAACGGGGCGGAATATTATAGTCCTAGTTTGAGTGTGTCAACAATAAATCTCAAAAAAATGAATGATTTTGTTTGCTTGCTCGATTTATGTGCTAAAAGGCTAAATTTAGTCAATTACTGCTCGATTTATGTTCATGAAATTGAAAACAAATGTGTAGATTGTAGTTATCCACTAAAACTGTGGATAACTATGTTGATTAAAGTGTAACAAAACGGTTTTATTAGGCTTACGTTAAGGTCAACTTCTAAAGAATAAAATCTGGTTATTTAATAAAGGTAAACAATTACAATAGGTTAACGGTCGTTTTTGCCAGGTTGCTGGTATTTGTTTTATTTTTGTACACCGCTAACTTTTTAACAAATGATGTGAGCAAGTTTACGAAAGGTCTAGTAGTTTTATTGTGTTAAACAAAGATTCTAAGGTCGATCTTAGAAATAAAATACTTTCGCTTTTGTTGAAATTAAATAATTAGATAGCACCTCTTATAAGTATATTTTACAATGACCAGCTTATTTTCAGCATTTAATAAAGAGCCTACTGTAGTATTTTATGAGTAATCAAGTTGACCTATTAGAAGGTCCAGTCGCAAATACATTAAAACAAATGACCATCCCAATGATTTACGGGATGATTCTTCTAATGACTTTTAATTTGGTTGACACTTTTTTTGTTGGATTACTAGGTACACAACCATTAGCAGCAATAAGTTTCACTTTTCCTATTACCTTTACTGTTATTAGCTTAACAATCGGCTTGGGAATAGGCACCTCTGCCGTGATTGCAAAAGCTTTGGGCAAAGGGGAAGACGATACTGCAAAAGACGCTGGCACAACCGCTCTCGTGTTAACCGGCATTATTGTAGCGGTGTTATCGTTTATTGGTTATTTATTTACAGATGAGATTTTTACTTTACTTGGCGCTAGTGAAGAGTTAATCCCACTTATCAGACAGTATATGGATATTTGGTATATTAGCTCAGTCTGCTTAATTGGCCCAATGATAGGCAATGCTATTTTACGTGCCTCTGGTGATACAAAAACGCCTAGTAAAATAATGGGCGGGGCTGGTTTAATAAATGCTGTGTTAGATCCTATATTAATTTTTGGATTAGGTCCTATTCCGGCGATGGGTATACAAGGTGCTGCTATTGCAACCGTTATTTCTTGGGTTTGCGGCCTAGCTTTTGTACTTTACATTGTTGGCTATAAAAGAAAGTTAATTCATACCTCTATAGTACCGTTAAGTCACTTAGTTTCTGCTAGTAAGAGTATTCTTCATATCGGTTTACCTGCTGCTGGCGCAAATATGTTAACGCCTATTGCGGCTGCGGTTTTAACAGCCATTGTTGCTACTTTTGGTGAGTCAGCTGTCGCTGCTTTTGGTGTTGGCTCTAGATTAGAATCAATTGCTTGTTTAGTTGTGTTAGCTATGTCGATGACGTTGCCGCCGTTTATTAGCCAGAACTTTGGTGCGGGTAAAATGCATCGAGTTGAGGACGCTTACCAAGCCTCTGTAAAATTTGTAATGAAATGGCAGATCGGCATTTATTTGGTAATGGTGCTATTGGCACCTTGGATAGCTGATGCTTTTTCTAAAGAAGAAGCTGTAGCAGATGTTATTAAGCTCTTTATTTGGATATTGCCGCTTGGATATGGCTTGCAGGGCATAATCATTTTAACAAACTCTTCTTTTAATGCTTTACATAAGCCAATGGTTGCTTTGGTATTAAGTATCATACGTTTATTTGTTTGTTACGTGCCGTTGGCATATCTTGGAAGTTTACTTTACGGTTTAGAAGGATTTTTTATCGGGGCCTTGTTAGGAAATGTTGTGATGGCGCTGATTAGCTATCGCTTGTTCACTAAACAATTTAATACTAAAAAAGTACTTAAGCAGGAAGCAGCATAAAATATGAAAGACTTAGATTTAGTTTCTGATTATACGCCAAGTGGTGATCAACCTGGTGCTATATCGCAATTGGTTGATGGTATTGAAAGTGGTCTTGCTCATCAAACTTTGTTAGGTGTTACTGGCTCAGGTAAAACATATACGATTGCAAACGTTATTAAGCAGTTGAATCGTCCGACGATGATGCTGGCACCAAATAAAACCTTAGCTGCGCAGCTTTACGGGGAAATGAAAGAGTTTTTCCCTAATAATGCTGTTGAGTATTTCGTTTCATACTACGATTACTACCAGCCGGAAGCTTATGTACCAACGACTGATACTTTCATTGAAAAAGACGCATCTATCAATGATCACATCGAACAAATGCGGTTGTCAGCGACAAAGGCTCTTCTTGAAAGACGAGACGTTATCATTGTTGCTTCGGTATCAGCGATATATGGTCTAGGTGATCCTGATTCCTATTTGAAGATGATGTTGCATTTACGTCAAGGGGATATCGTTAATCAACGTGATATTCTAAGACGACTTGCTGAGCTTCAATATACTCGCAATGATGTTGCCTTTCAGCGTGCAACGTATCGTGTTCGAGGTGATGTTATTGATATATTCCCTGCGGAGTCAGATCGTTTAGCTTTACGTGTTGAACTCTTTGATGAAGAGATTGAAAGAATCAGTGAGTTTGACCCGTTAACAGGTTCCGTTGAGCGTCAACTGGCCCGAGTAACTGTATATCCTAAAACACACTATGCTACGCCCAGAGAAAAGATACTAGCTGCTGTTGAGCAAATTAAAGTTGAATTAAAAGATCGAGCGAAACAGCTAAAAGATAATAATAAACTAGTTGAAGAGCAGCGTGTCGTGCAAAGAACTCAGTTTGATATAGAAATGATGACTGAGTTAGGTTATTGCTCTGGTATTGAAAATTACTCTAGATACTTGTCTGGAAGAGGGCCAGGTGAGGCGCCACCAACACTTTTTGACTATTTACCTGATGATGGTTTACTAGTTATCGATGAGTCACACGTAACCGTTCCACAGTTAGGCGCCATGTATAAAGGTGATAGATCAAGGAAAGAAAACTTAGTGGAATATGGTTTTAGGTTACCTTCTGCATTAGACAATCGACCAATGAAATTTGACGAGTTTGAAGCGTTAGCACCGCAAACTATCTACGTTTCAGCAACGCCAAGTGATTACGAAATGGAAAAGTCTAGTGGGGAAGTTGCAGAGCAAGTTGTTAGGCCAACTGGATTACTTGACCCTCAGATTGAGGTTCGCCCTGTAGAAACTCAAGTCGATGATTTATTGTCTGAAGTGAGACAAAGGATAGAGATTGGAGAGCGTGTTTTAGCAACTACGTTGACAAAACGTATGGCAGAAGATCTCACGGATTATTTAGATGAGCATAATATCAAAACACGCTACTTGCATTCAGATATTGATACCGTAGAGAGGATGGAAATAATTCGAGATTTTAGACTAGGGCATTTTGATGTTTTAGTTGGTATCAACCTTTTAAGAGAAGGTCTCGATATGCCCGAAGTTTCGTTGGTAGCAATACTAGACGCAGACAAAGAAGGGTTCTTACGCTCAGAGCGCTCACTTATACAAACAATTGGTCGTGCTGCTCGTAATGTTAACGGTAAAGCTATTTTATACGCAGATCGTATTACTGGCTCAATGAGAAGGGCGATTGATGAAACAAATCGCCGTCGTGAAAAACAGCAAGCTTATAACGAAGCAAATGGTATTACGCCTAAAGGTGTTATTAGGAAGATATCTGACGTTATGGATGTTGGAGACTCTAGCAGCTCGGCGAAACATAGCCAGAAAGCAGCAGAGCCTAACAGTGAGTATAAAGCAATGTCTACTGTAGACATTGACGATAAAGTAAAACAATTAGAATCACAAATGATGGATTATGCACAAAATCTAGAATTTGAAAAAGCTGCTGCTGTACGAGATGAAATCAGTAAGCTCAGAGACTTGCAACTAACGACCTAATAAAAAGCAGAGCTTTAGCTCTGCTTTTTTTATCTTAATTCAAACATTGAATATTGATGTATGATGTTAGCCACAGCGTCGTTACTGCAGTGGGGGAGCTGGCTTATATCTTCGATGATCTTGTCCTGTATATCTACAGGGAATAACATTAGCTGCTCTAGATATAGATGGGCTTGGGTATCGTTGTTTTCCTTTACATATTTAGACAACTTAACTGCATGATTTTTCCACAAAACACTCATAAAAACGTCCTCACTAAGTAACTCGTTTGCACGCCAAGCCAGTAATAATGCGGCGTACAACTATTTAAGTGTAGTTCTTTTCCACGTTTTTTTTAGATGCTTTTGTTATGAAGCTCAGGTTTTTATTGGTCTGAGCTATATATAACCAATGGTTATTCGTTAACTATTTGATATTTCTCTAATCTATATAAGAACGCTTTATAGGGCATTTGTAAGTATTTTGCTGCTTGTGTGCGGTTTCCTTTATTCTTTTTGAGCGCAGAAGATAAACAATATCGTTCAAACTGCTCCCAATTAAAATTATTCTCAGGCAATTCAAAAGTGGGTAGACCTGATGAATTTCCCGATGCGGCCAAGGTATTAAACTCTGGTGTTAGTTCGTCTTCGTCATCTAGTAAAACAAATCTTTCTATTCGATTTGATAATTCCCTTACATTACCTGGCCAGTGATATTCTAGAAGTTTTCTATTACTTTCGCTGGTAAGTTCCGGCTTAGCGATACCATGTTGTTTTGCATGAAACGCGATAAAATGATTTGCTAATAATGGAATATCATCCTGTCTTTCTCTTAATGCGGGCATATTGATTGGTACAACATTTAGCCGATAAAATAAATCTTCCCGGAAGTTGCCTGCTTCTACTTCTTTCTCTAAATCCCTATGTGTAGCTGCTATAACTCGTACATCAAGTACAACTTCATCATGAGACCCTAGCGGCGTAATGACGCCTTCCTGCAAAAATCTTAACAAGTGTGCTTGCAGGCTAAGCGATAGCTCTCCAATTTCATCTAAAAAGATCGTGCCTTGATGAGCAGCGGCAAACTTCCCTTGTCTATCTGATGTTGCCCCCGTAAAGGCACCTTTTTTTGCACCAAATAATTCAGCTTCAGCAATCGATTCGGCTATAGCACCACAGTTAATGGCAATAAATTTTTCGTTGTGTCTACGGCTTTTTTCGTGCAGCGCACGTGCTGCTAACTCTTTACCGGTCCCACTTTCCCCAAGTATTAACACGGTTGCATTTGTGCTTGAAATCTTTTCAATGCGTTCGTAGACCTTTTGCATGCATTGCGCTTTACCTACTAATCCAACCAACTGCTTTTGTTCACTAAGCTGATCTGACAACGATTGATTATCTTTACGTAAGTTTTTTGCTTTTAACGCTTTGGCAATGGTAAGTAACAATTCTTGGCGCTTAAAGGGTTTTGGTAGATAGTCATCAGCGCCTTGCTGTATGGCTTCTACCGCATGATTGATTGTTCCATACGCTGTTGCGATGACAAACCCAGTTTCCATACAATTACGTTTAACGTAATTGAGCAAATCGATACCTGATAGATTACCTAGCTTCCAGTCTGAAAAAATAACATCGTAGCTTTTTTCTTTTAACAATATGATTGCAGACTCTACACTATCTGTGCTTTCAACTTTGTAGTTACTGGCGGCAAGTATATCAACAATCAGCTCACGCTGATCCGGCTCGTCTTCAACGACTAATATTGAAGTAATGTTTTCTGTCATGTTTAGATGTTCTCTTTGTAGAATACTACTGTAGCCTTGGCGCCATGCGTTTCAGGTTGTCTATTAATAAGGTTAATTGCACCGTTATAGTGGAGCTTAGCTATTCGTTGCGCAATATATAACCCCATACCAGCACCTTCAGGTTTAGTTGAAACGTGAGGTTTGAACAATTGCTCTTTGATAGCATCGTCTAAGCCATTACCTTGATCAAGAACACTCAAAGTAATCTCTTCACCTTTTTGTTTTGCAGAAATTGAAATGGTACCAGTGTTATTGTTGGCTTCGCAGGCATTGATGATCAGGGTGTGTAAAATATTTCGAATTTCGGTCTCTGAGCCTTTTACACAAATGTGGTTCTCAATATCCAGCTCAAATTTAACGTCTTGCGTAAACGTTGTCTTATATTCCAAGATTATATCTTGAACGACCGCTATTATTGGTACAGCATCTTCTCTGCTAATACCTGTCGATGTGAGCATTAGCAATGCTTTTATGCTGTTATCTATGCTGACAATTTTTTGTTGCATTGTATTAAGTAGGTTTTCTTTTTGAGCAGCGGTAATGTCATTTTCGATTAACTGTTCTATTGATAAACCTATGGTGTGTATTGGATTGCGAAGCGCGTGAGCCAATCCTCGGCTAACATCACCTAATTCTGCCAAATGTGTAGATTCTTTCATTTGTGATTCAGCTTTTGTCAGTTCATTAAGGCGACTTACCATCGAATTAAAGTAAACAATTGTATTCTTAATTTCAGTAATACCTTGCTCTTTCACTGTTGCGTTAAAATTGCCTTTTGATACTTGTTCAAAACCGTTTGCAAGTGCTTTAAGTGGTCTATTGAATCGATTACTGATTAAATAGCCAATAATTAACGCAATAATAGCACCGATAACTAAACTTATTTGGATCGATCGGACTAAAGGCTTTGTATCTAATTCATCATTACTATTAAATGACCAGGTACTTCTTTGAATATCACCTTTAAAAGTGGTTGGAAGCTTTATCGCATGCCCATTGGTCGCTATCACTTTTGCTTGATTTTGATGTAATGAATCTACAATTACTTTAAATTCTTGTTTTAGCTGTTTTGAGTTAAGTGCAACAGAAACTTGCTCTAAAGCATCTTTATCTATTAGGGCAGAGTCTACGTCCTTGCTAATTTTCTCAATTTCAGGGTTGGATTTAAGTCTTTTTATTATCTTGTGAGTTGCTTGAAGGCCTTGTTCTAAAGCTTCACTGGCATCTTCTATTTCACTTTCTGAGAATTCGATAATCGTTACTGATTGGTTCTCTGGCTTGTTGTTTTCTAATGAGTGCTTTATCTGTACTTTAGGTGGATTGCTTAACTCTGTTCTTTCAAACACTTCATCAACGGCTAGTTCTATCACTCGCTCGCTAATACTTCGAGCTTTCATATCAACTTTAGAGTTAAAAGATTCTTGTAGCCAATTGATAAGCAAGAGTTGGCTGATGGTCAACAGCATTATAAGCGTGCCAATTAAAATAAATAGGTAATTCTTAAGCGACATATTTTATCTAACTTCATTTGGTATTCCTTAACAAGTTACAAGAAGAATGCCAAGATTGCCATCTAAATATAATCTTTTAAATCAATTATTTATAAAGGTTGGAAATCATTGTTTTATTAGTTTTTTATCAAATTCCTCATATGGGGAAACTCAGTTTCTTATATGAGGATGTTGCGTTGCTTTGATTATTTCCGGAAATTCGTATCTTATTGAAAAGTGTGGTTATTATGCTTTTGGCATGGTTTTCGTAATGTACTTTTCGAAAATTAAATAATCGTTTTGATTGAAGGAATATTATGAAAAAATTTAAACAAACTGCACTAGCACTATTACTTTCTATTTCAGGCGCATCTTTGTCAGTGTCGGCGCTTGCATTAACAAGTGACACCGTTCATAAGGAACACCGCATTGAGATCAATGCCGATAGTGATAATGAAGCTCATGTTTTTGTCGTTTCTGATGGTGAAAAATATGATGTAAAGATTCCATCTGGCGATTGGCAAGACAAATCTGTTCTAGAGGAGCATTTATCGGCTTTACCTGAAGACATTCGAAGTAAGGTAGTTGAGCAACTTTCAAGCATTCATGTTGATGCAAAAATGATCAAAATAGGCTCTGGATCAGATAGCTCTGTATTTACGTTTACCGATGGAGATCATGAAAATGTAGTTGTGATGGATATCGAAAAAGTGGTTGAAGAGGCTCTAGATGATTCGGAAATGGCTCTTATTCACGCAAAAAAAGTGATTCAAAAGCTAAATCACGATGGCGACGCAAAAGTCTTTAAATTCAAGTTTGATGGTTCTGGTAAAGCCGATGCTATTAGTAAGATGCTAGCGCATGGAAAATTTACACAAGAAGATTTAGACAAAATTCAACAAGCACTTGATGCAAAACGCTAGTTTTTAAATTTCCCAGTTTTGGCTGCCAATTGGCAGCCTTTTTTGTTTTAAGAGACTTATTTTTAACTGGTAGTTAACAAAAGCTATTAATAACTACGTAGAAAAAAACTATGCTATTTGTGGTGGTTATGTAAGATATAGTTAGTATGTATACCTGCTTTAAGTTGCTGTTATTAATGCATTAAAAGTTTATACTTGTTGCGTTTGCAGTATAAGTTAAAGTCAGCTTACTAGTGTATAAAATATACTTGTCCAAGTGGTCTAATTAGCCTATTGACACATTTGTAACATCTATTATAAAAATGTAACTAATCACAGTGAGGAGGCTATCCAGCTAATCAATTTATTCATTAGTTGTGATAATTATAAATAGATAATGCTTCTTCATATTCATGCTACGGATCTGAGCAACAAATAATAGTGGATGTTATGAAAATGGAAAATGCTAGCACTATCTCTGTGCTGATTATCACGGATGAAAATCAAAAATACAGCAACAACATACAGTCTTTTGTCAAGTTGGTATCTTTAAGCGATTTTGAGGTTTCGGTGGTAAATCAGCTGCCTTTGACGGCCAATCTTGGCAATTTTGATCTGTTTTTTGTTGATTGCTTGGAAGTAACTAAGCAAGGAAAATTACCAACTGACCTTATACAAGTGGCAACTGAAGTGCCTATCATTATGTTTAATTGTTTGCCTGATTCGTTTTGTGAGAAAGTTGCATTGATGGCGGGGGTTCGAGGCGTTTTTTATACTGAAGATCGACCAGATATCATTGTAAAAGGGCTTGATATGATTAAGCAAGGCGAACGTTGGTTCAGGCGTTCCATAATGAATTCAGCATTGTCTGAGTTATTAAAATGCAATGAATCTCAGCCGGGCATAGCGTCTTCTAGTGATGTTGTAGAGCCATCACTAACTAAGAGAGAAAAAACCATTGTGGGTATGATTTCAAGCGGCGCACAAAATAAAGAGATTGCAGAGCAGCTTCACATCAGTCCAAATACGGTCAAAACTCATCTATATAGTATTTTTAGAAAAACTAGTTCTAGAAATCGTGTAGAACTGTTGGCTTGGTCGCGACAGTTTAATCTTTCTTATTAGCGCTGTAATATCATTTGTGAGAATAAAAGAGCGGGTGCAAGGCCCGCTTTGGTTTTGCTCGTATCTTTATTGTAGCCTTAAATAATCAATTTGAATGATCGTTTGTATTCACATAACGGAGGCTTTCTTTTAGAATATAGCCTTCAATAAGAGGATACTATGTTTAATTTCGCAGTTAAGTTTACCGTTTTTATTATGCTTTCTGTCTTTATCAGTCAGACAAGTATGATTTCTTCGTCATACGCAAATCCCGAAGTTAAAAGCTTTAGTCACACAGGTATAGTGCATAGTGATAAAACGATTTCCTCCTTGTCTAACAATATTGACAACTCAAATGTCACTGAAAAGGACTGCTGTGAAACTGAATGCATAGATGCCCGTTGCATTTGTTATGAAAATGCATGTTCATCTGTGGTTTATCTAATGGGGATGAATCTTTACGAAGCGCGCCCGCTTATAGGTGTGTTTGCTTTTAATCATCTAATTGATAGAGTTAATAGAGTTCAATCCTTATTGTATCGACCTCCAATTTATACCTAACTAAATCAAGACGTTTCAATTGCGTCTTTGCTTATCTAAGTTCAAAAAATTAACAAGATTATTGTCTTTAAAAAAGTACATTTGAGGTATAAATGCGTACAAAATCAACGATGGGCGTAGTAGCTTTGCTACTGCTTCCAACTGTGTCTCTTGCAAACGAAGAGCACAAAGAGCACCATGAACATGGTCATCATGATCACGATGAACAAAAGATAGAAACTATCCAAGTAAGCGCTTCTCGATTAGGGAGAATTGTGACGGAATCCGCGACCCGAACTGAGATCATCAATGGGGAAGAAATACAAGAAAAGGCATTGATGCGACCTGGTAATATCTCTATGTTGGTTGCTGAAACTGGCGGAGTTAGGGTACAGACTACATCTCCTTCACTAGGTAGCGCTAACATTAGGCTACAAGGCTTGTTTGGTAGGTATACGCAGTTACTTAGTGATGGTTTACCATTATATGGTGGTCAAACAGCATCTATAGGTTTGTTACAGATACCACCAACTGACCTTGCAAATGTCGAAATAATTAAAGGATCTGCGTCTTCTCTGTATGGTGGCTCCGCACTAGGTGGTGTTATTAATTTAATTTCTCGTACTCCTTCGGATGAGTCAGAAGGTGAAGTGTTATTTAACGCAACCTCCAAGAATGGCCAGGATATTACAGCTTATTTCGCCTCACCGATAACAGAAAACTTAAGTGGTTCAGTTACTTCGGGTGCTCATTCTCAAAAGGAAAAGGACCTAGATGGCGACGGCTGGTTAGACATGGCTAACTACAAACGTGGATCTATACGTCCAAGACTATATTGGCAAGGAGATGACGGCGCCAGTATGTATTTTACATTAGGTTTTATGAAAGAAGATAGGCGAGGTGGCACTTCGGACGACGGTGAACTTCACGACGGAAGCCAGTATCGTTTAGCTCAAGATACAGAGAGGGTAGATGTTGGTTTTATTTTCGATAAACCTATTAGTGATGTAATTAACTTAAATCTTCGTGGCTCGGCGATGGAACAAACTCATAACCATGTTTATGGCTCGTCAGTTGAAGATGATAAACACAGTAGCTATTTAATTGAATCGAGTGTTTCAGGTTATGTTGATGACCTTGCTTGGTTAGTAGGTGCTGCTTTCCAACAAGAGAAATACGATGCTAATCAATATCCTGAGTTTAACTATTCTTATCAAGTTCCAGGTGTTTTTTCTCAGGTCGACTATGAAGCATTGGAAGACATTTCGTTTTCATTTAGCGCAAGAGCAGATTGGCATAGCGAATATGGAACACAGGTTAGCCCACGTGTTTCTCTATTATATAAACCTGAAAACTGGATAGTTAGAGGTGCTTATGGTCAAGGTTTTTATGCGCCAAGTCCGTTTATCGAGGATATTGACGAAGTAGGGCTATCTAGACTGGCTCCTATGAGTGGATTAGAAGAGGAAAGAGCCGCAACTTCATCTATTGACATCAGTTACCTCTTAGGAGGTGTAGAAGCTAGTATGACACTATTTTCCTCTGACATAGATAATGTTACTGAACTAAAAGAAGTAGAGGGAATACCTGGTAAGACAGTACAGATAGTAAATGCCCTAGGAGAGAGTGAAATAAGAGGTGCAGAGTTACTGATGCGGTATAAATGGCAAGATATCAAATTTACAGGTAGCTATTTATATACTGATGCTAAGAATAATACTGGTGTCGCTACGTCAGAAACGCCAATGGCACTAACCCCAAAACATTCGGCAGGTTTTGTGGTGATGTGGGAAGAGCACGGTAGCCATTTATTAGGCTTTGAAGCTTATTATACTGGTACACAGCATCTAGAAAACAACCCATACAGAAGTGAGAGCGACGCCTATTGGCATTTAGGATTGCTAGGGCAGATTACAGTAGATAATGTAAGTTACTTTGTTAATGCAGAGAACTTGCTAAATATCAGGCAAACAAGAGATGAATCTTTGTTGCTACCTGAGCAGGCAGCTAGTGGTCGTTGGACAACTGATATCTGGTCTAGAAATGATGGCTTCACGGTAAATGCAGGCATTCGTATTAATTTTGGTCATTAATGTGATAGTTTTTTAAAGAAAAACTGCCTAACTAACCTTAGGCAGTTTTATTTTATTGTCTTGTCGGTTAAGCGTCTTGGGCTTTCCAAACACCCTTATCAATACCTTTCTTTACTAATTCTGTAATTGCTTTTTCAATGGATTGTTTTACACAGATATGCATCGGCTCATTGGTAGTGTAACCACCTTCAGCTTCAGCTAAACGTTTGAAACTGACATATCTAAAAAATCCGCCTCTAATTTCTTTACTTAGCACTTTCTTGGACGTTGAAACTGACACTAGAACTTGACCTGTGCGAACATCAATAGCTCTCATATAGACAGAAATTTGGTCCTCTCTATACAATTCGGAAGCACCTATGCCAAAATATTCTGCACCAAAGCCACCCGTTTTTATGTTTGAATCGTAACTGATGATGCCACCTTCAATCAGCAACTTCGACGTTGTTAGGGGCGGCAGTTCTGTTGATTCTTGTTCTTTATCAGCTTTGCTTTGCAATGACGCCCTTATTATTTTTCGTTCAGTTAAAATATTTTGAAGGCCTTCTCGTTCGACGGGCAAGAACCAATCAGAGTCACTCAACGCCTGCATAAGGATTGAAGTAGAACCTTGAGTCACCGCTGTTGAAAAAGAGCTCACGTTGGCTTGAGGTTTATATTGACCCGTTTGGTCTTTGAAAGAATAAACAGAAACGGGGATCATCCCTTTAGGTTTAGGTAATGATTTTAGCTCTTTAAAGGCCTCTGTTTCGGTTACTTTAACAGCCAATGTTTGCTCAGGAGGAAACATATTACTCACGGTTGAACAGCCGGAAAACAATAGGGCAAGTGTTATTATTATTATTTGTTTCATGTTAATTAACCAAACCTCGGTACTTCAATTATGGTTACTTCACCCGTAACTTGGTGGGTTATTTGTACGGTAATACTGTCTGAATTACTGGTGATGATTTGAATTTGATAATCGCCACTTACAAAAAGCGCATCTTGATCAAAAACGCTAGGTTCACAGTTAGCGTCTACAGATGGATCACAATTGTCGCCAAAAGCTAGATCAGTGATCTCTCTCACCATTTTGTTTATATAGGCGCGCTCTAATGATTCCTGGAACTTTTCAGCATAAGATTTTTCTGAGATCTTTGCTTTGTGTTTGTTTTGCGCTTGTGCCTTACCAAGTAAAAAGCTACCGTTAAGTGGATTTCCACCAAAGCTTGGGTTTATCGGCGTATACACTAGTTCTGATGCGTTTGCACCTTGGCTTGCTATGAAACTGGCGAGTAGCAGTATTCTTATTTTCATTATTACCATCCATCGTTTGCAATATCGGGATTGTTGACATCAAATTGTTGCTGAGCCATTGCTTCAATGAGAATGAACATTGCCATTTCAGCGCGATCTTTTATTGGTTCTTGACGACGACCCATGTAAGTGATGTAAACAACTTTATCATTCATTTTGACTGTCAATTTTGTTCCTGAGCGGGGTATTACTTGCTCTTTGATTTGCACATTGATTCCCTGTGAGTTGGGAAGGTCTTGCCACAATTGACTGAAAAAAAAGTAAAACTCTTTTCCTTGTCTACTTATTGTACTGTCTAAGAGTAATCCTCCAATCTCTACCTCAATGGCGTGAGATTTCTGTGGGATTATTGAAATAAACAAGAAAAAAATGACTACTTTTAACATAAGAAAGTAGGGGTGTTTCCACCCCTATATATTTACCATGATAGATTACTGTTGAACGACAGTTGCACTGTTCCAATCACCCACTTGTGTAATAGACACTGAGCCTAAGCCACTAATGATTGAACCTTCAACTAGGTTACCTGTACCTTCTTGAGTAATGCTAAGCTCAATGCCCGCACCACCAATTAGCATTGCATCGCCATTTGCACCAGTGATCATGTTTTCATCACCAATCTGAGCGATTTCAATAGTATGACCACTACCTTCGATTAAAATGTCTAAAGCATTCAGATCACCGTCTTGTAGAATATCGACGGTATTCTGGTTACTATCAAGAATGGTACTGATATTTACCACAGCGTCATTCATGTTACCTGTTTGCTCAAGGTCAATATCATTTTCACTTGTTTCTAGTGTTGGGTCGTCAGCAGAAGCTTGAATGACAGCAACGTTCTCATCACCTGTTTGCGTAAGATTCACATCGTTGTCGTTACCGTTGAAATTAACAAGGTGTGCTTCGTTTACGTTACCATTTTGAAGGATTGTGTATTCATTGCCGAAACCGATGCCACCCACATAAGCCGTGTTTTCATCACCATTTTGTGTAACATCAAAGTCGTTATCATCACCAATAACATCAAAAGTTGCCGTATTGTCGTTACCTAATTGGCCAACCATTATGTCATTTTCATTACCAGTAAAGATATTAGACTCAACTGTGTTATAGTCGCCTTCTTGGTCAATTTCGATGCTATTTTCATCACCAGTCACTTCAGCTAGAGCAACTTGGTTTCTATCACCATCTTGCTCAATTTCAACTTGGTTGCCATGACCTACCATTGATGTAATTTTTGCTGTGGACCAAAAACCATCTTGCTCTACTTCGATGGTGTTTAAATCGCCAATAACTTCATCTAGATGAATCTCGTTCCAAACACCTGACTGCTTCGTTTCAATACTGTTTTCATTACCTTGCATGTCTTTGTTAAGAGCCCAGTGACCACCGTCACCTTGTTCCATCATGACTTCGTTTGCATCGCCAACAATACTATTTACAGTGGCATTGCCAATACCAAAGAAACCAGCACCTTCCTGAACTATCTCTACTGTGTTTTCACTGCCTTGAATTGATACCTCAGTTTCATTACCTTCACCGTCCTGTAAAACGCTTTGTGTATTTGAGTCACCAATCGCTGTCGTGATTGTAATGTTATCAGTACCTATTTGAGATAAGTCTGCTTCATTTCCATCACCGTTGACACTTGCTCCGATACCGTTTGTGTCGCCTTCTTGAAATAGACGGAAATCATTACCAAGAACAGCACCTTCCTCAGAAGTCTGTTCTAAAATAATAACGTTGCCGACTGCACTCGCCACGATATCATTGTTGATTTGAACTACCGAAGCATCTTTAACTTCTTCCTTTGCCATCGCTGACTGGTTAGCGCCTAGAGCTAGCACAATTGCGCAAGCTATCATTGATTTTTGTATTTTCACATTTAACTCCCAGAATGATGATTAATATTGAGTAATATTAACGACCATATCGTTTCCTATTTGATGAACAACGAAAGTCTGTTGACCTTGTTGCTTTATATTGGCAATGTTGGCATCTCCTTGTTGAATTACTTCTGCAAGGTTATCGTCCCCAGATTGCTCTAGGTTAATAGTGTTCCCAAAACCGTCTTGTTTTAGGTTCGCTAGGTTATTGATACCGGTTTGCTTAACAATAATGCTATTGTCAGCATTTGCCGCCTGGTTGATTGTTGCTTTGTTGAAAATTCCATATTGACTAACGACAAGTTGCTGACTTTGGTTATCAACTGTCATTGGTACGGTAGTAGAAAGGCTTAAAGACAGTGGAGAGTCTTTTAGTTCTGTTCCAGAAAGAAGATCATTTGCTTTAATAATTTGAGTACTTGTTAATGTAGATACCGTTATACACGTGATCGCTAAAGACTTAATTAACGATGAAAGCTTAGCAGTATTTAAATTATTATTATTATTATGCAATTTAGATATTTCCTGAGAATCACAACTACGAGTTCAGGTTAGTGCTTTTGTTAGTTGGATCCTATCACCCAAAAATACGAATGTAATAAAAGTTTTATAAAACAGTTGTCTAGGCGTTTATTTTTAAGAAGTGTTGATATTTAATAGTTCATAAATGATACAAAGTAATACAAAAGTACTAGAGGTGTACCAGTGCATTCCCAAATCTAGGGTAGTAGTAAAGTATTAGATTTTAGGTGCTTGGTAAACGGTGGTAATACTTAATGCGTATTTTAAAAAATTGACTAGTAATCACGCTCTTATTTTGTTTAAAGTGAAGAGGTTGCTTATAAATTCTATAAAGTAGATTTGTGGAGAATCTTAAACCGGAATTTGTCATTGGCGCTCCGTCATGACGAATATAATAATAAACGGAAATGGATTCTAAAAAATGAAATCTAAACTTTCAGCTTTAACAATAGCTATGGCGCCAGTTCTGGCGATAGCTGGCTCTGATTTAACAAGCTTTGATCAAGAAAACTTCAAAGAAAACTCTATTATTGTTGTTTATAAAGAAGGCACTTCAGCTTTACAAAGAAGGAATGCTAGAGACTTAGTATTAGGTAAGATCTCTGATATCAATACGGATGAAGTAGATGACAAATATCAGCAAATCTTAAATGGCCGTATGGCTAATATCGAAATAGGTAAGTCTTTAACAACTAAACAAGCTTTAGCTAAGTTAAAAGGTCATCCCTCTGTGCTATATGCGGAGCCAGATTATCTAGTAAAGACCGCTGTTACTCCTGATGACACACGTTATGACGAACTATGGGGGATGCATAACACTGGTCAAACAGGTGGTACAGCTGATGCCGATATTGACGCTCCAGAAGCTTGGGAAATCTCAACCGGTGACCGAGATATCATCGTTGGTGTTATCGATTCAGGCGTAGACCACTCGCACCCTGATTTAATTGCAAACATGTGGACAAATCCAGGAGAAATACCAAACGACGGTATTGATAATGATAACAACGGTTATATTGATGATATTCATGGTATCAACGCTATTAATGATTCAGGTGATCCCATGGATGATAACGGCCACGGAACACACGTAGCTGGTACTATCGGCGCTGCAGGTAATAATTCCTTAGGTGTAGTGGGGGTTAACCACGAAGTTTCTATAATCGGTTGTAAATTCTTAAGTGCAGGCGGCTCTGGCTCAACATCTGATGCTATTCAATGTATTGACTATTTTGTTGGTTTAGCAAATGCTGGCGTTAACGTTAAGTTGACAAACAACAGTTGGGGCGGTGGCGGCTTCAGCCAAGCACTTTCAGATGCAATTCAAGCTTCTGAAGACGCAGGTATGTTATTTGTAGCTGCTTCTGGTAATGGTGGCTACGACAATGATGCTTCGCCATCTTATCCTTCAAGTTACGGTCATGACAGTATAATTGCTGTAGCCAATACGAATCATAACGACGGCATGTCAGGCAGTTCACAGTGGGGGTTAACGTCTGTTGACTTAGGTGCACCTGGCTCAGCTATCTTGTCTACTATTCCGGGGGGCGGTTACGATAGCTTCTCTGGTACTTCTATGGCGTCTCCTCATGTAGCGGGTGCCGCTGCATTAGTGATGTCAGTTAATAGCACTTTAACACCGTCAGAAGTTAAAGATATCCTTTTAAACTCTGGTGATGATAATGCAGCATTATCTGGTAAAACAGTATCAGGCAAGCGTCTTAACGTAAATCAAGCTTTGATTGATGCTGATCCTACACCAGGTTTCAAAATGTCTGTTGCACCATCTACTCAACAGATTGTTGCTGGTGAAACCGCGACTTATAACTTTAATATGTCATCTATCGCTGAGTGGACAGGCACAATTACTCTATCGTTGACTGATACATTAGGCGGGGCTGTTCTATCTCAAACTTCGGTAAGTGAAACTGATTCATTTACTTTATCAGTGCCTACTGACGCTGAAACCGCTTGGGGTTCATACTCGTTCACGGTAACAGCAACTAGTGGCGCATTAGTTAAAGAGAAAGTTGTATCTTTAGATATTCAACCACAAGGTCTAAATGATTTTACCTATGAAAATACAGACCCAGTAGCAATTCCTGATAACGATGCAAATGGTGTTTCGTCGATTATCAATGTTGCCGATAGTTTAACCATTTTTGATACTAATACGTATATCGATATTAGCCATACTTGGATAGGTGATTTGGTTGTGACATTAACTTCGCCACAAGGTACTACAGCGACGTTAGTTAACCGCTCTGGTGGTAGTGCAGATGACATTCAAGCGTCTTTCCCATCGGCGGTCTTCAATGGCGAGACTACAATGGGTGATTGGACGTTAAATGTATCGGATAATGTAGGTGCGGATACTGGTACGCTTAATAACTGGTCAATTACGTTCACCGCGTTAGGTGATGTTGCTCCGGCTGCGCCATCTGCAGGTTTTGCTTTTGATGTTGACTTACTACAAGTTAATTTCACAGATCAAACGACAGATGTAAATGGTGATGTTGTTTCATGGGCATGGGACTTTGGTGACGGCAATACCTCAACGTCTCAAAATCCTGTTCACACATACGCATCAGCGGGTACATATAGCGTATCACTGACAGCGACTGATGCTGAAGGCCTTGTTAGCACATATACTACAGATGTGACTGTTGATACCTCTAACATCACAGCAGCTATTAAACGTGCTTACAAATCTCGCTTAGGCAACCTGCGTGTTGATATTACGTGGGAAGGTACTAACGCTGAGTACGTAGATATCTATAGAAACGGTTCATTGCTAGAAACAGTGTCGAACATTGGTATCTATAGAGATAGAGAACGTCGTGCCACTGGTTCAACGTTTACTTACCAAGTGTGTGTTGGTACTACTTGTTCAGAAGAAGTAACCGCTAGTTTCTAATAGCGACAATTAATAAAAAGGCCTGCAGTTGTGCAGGCCTTTTTTGTTGTTCTACAACATTCGTTTAATATCGTTGGCTATCTCTTCAGGTTTAGTTTTTGGAGAGTAACGCTTAATGACAGTGCCATCTCTATTTACTAAGAATTTGGTAAAGTTCCATTTAATTCCCTTGGTTCCAAAAATCCCCGGCGCCTGTTCTTTTAAAAAGCTAAAAAGCGGGTGACTATTAGGTCCATTTACTTCAACTTTTTCCATTAATGGAAAATTAATATTGAAATTTAGATCACAGAAGGAAGCGATTTCTGAATTGCTACCTTTTTCCTGTTTACCAAATTGATTGCATGGAAAAGCAATCACTTCCAAACCGTCCTCTTTGTATCGCTTTGATAATTCCTGAAGCCCAGCATACTGCGGAGTAAATCCACATGCGCTTGCAGTATTAACGATTAATAGCACTTTCCCTTTAAGCTCAGAAAGTAAAAGATCATTGCCTTTATTATCAATTGCAGAAAATTCGTAAATTGTTTGAGAACTCATTTAAACACCTGTTTTACTTTTTTAATAACTGTAGTGCTTTTTAATTGAATAAACAACTAGCTTTGACTAGAGCCAATTAGTTAAACTTAATAACAATAAAAAGATAGGGGTAAATTTATGAATAAAGTAGCTTTTATTGGTCTTGGAGTGATGGGATATCCAATGGCAGGTTATCTTGTCAAAGCCGGTTACGCAGTTAATGTCTACAATCGAACACAAACTAAAGCGCAAAAGTGGGCGGAAGAGCATGGTGGGGCTTGTTTTGCTACTCCTGCAGAAGCTGCAAAAGGCTGCGAAATAGTTTTTGTTTGCGTGGGTAATGATGACGATGTACGCGAAGTTGTTTTGGGCGAACATGGAGTTAATAAGGGTATCGAAAGTGGTGCCATTGTTGTTGACCATACAACAGCCTCAGCGGAGCTAGCTAGAGAACTTGAACAAAAGTTAGGTGAGCAGAGTGTAGCCTTTATCGATGCGCCTGTTTCTGGTGGCCAAGCTGGCGCTGAGAATGGTGTACTTACAGTTATGGCTGGCGGTAAAACAGAAACATTTAACAAAATAGAACCAGTCATGAAAGCCTATGCAAGACACAGCCAGCTAATGGGAACAGTAGGTAGCGGACAGTTGGCTAAAATGGTCAATCAGATTTGTATTGCTGGCGTGGTACAAGGTTTAGCAGAAGGCTTTAATTTTGCTGAAAAAGTTGGATTGGACCCTGAAGCCTTAGTTAGCACTATTAGTAAAGGGGCCGCTGGCTCATGGCAAATGGAAAACCGCTACAAAACCATGTTTGCTGGTGAATACGATTTTGGTTTCGCGGTAGATTGGATGAGAAAAGATCTAGGCATAGCTTTCGCTGAAGCGGAAAAGCACAACATCGATTTGCCAATGACTAAGACTGTTGATGGCTTTTATAAAGAAGTACAAGATCTAGGAGGTAGTCGTTGGGACACTTCTAGTTTGATAGCTCGTTTTAAAAATAAGTAGAATGTTCAACGGTTACTTGCCGACTATTCATAGCGTTATTGTATTTTTGTAAAATTTGCTTTTTATCGTTTAGTTACAAAGTAATTGTTGCTATTTTTTTAATGATAAGTAAATTCTAAGTGTAGTTATTCTATAGGGAAATAAATATGAAATTAAAATTAGTAACGGGCATCTTAGCCGCATTATCTTTAACAGCCGCTCAGGCAGAGCCAACTTCGTCAGTATGGAAAGTGAGTAAAGGTACCGACTATATTTATGTAGGTGGCACGGTTCATCTTTTACCTACATCTGAGTTTCCGCTGCCAAAGGCGTTTGATAAAGCTTATCAAGATTCTCAAGGAATAGTGCTTGAAACGGATGTACCAGATCCAAATGACGTGCAAGCGCAAATGCAAATGATGCAAGCGATGGCTTATACAGATGGTCGTACGCTTAAAGATGTTTTAAAGCCTAAAACGTTTAAAGCATTGTCTGATTACTTTGCACAATTCGGTGCAAGTGTTGAGCAGCTTCAAGGCTTTAAACCAGGTTTTATCATGACTATGATGCTAGCCATGGCTGCGCAAAAAGAGCAAATGGCAGGCGAAGGTGTTGACGCTTATTTTGACAAGCTGGCAATCAAAGACAAAAAGTTAATTGAATACTTAGAGTCTGTAGAGTTTCAAATCAATATGCTTGCAAACCTAGGTGAAGGCCAGGAAGATAAATTTATCAATAGTAATTTAGATCAAATGAATGATTTCAAGCCACTTATGTTGAAAATGATTAAGGCCTGGAGATCAGGAGACGTTGCAACGATTGAGCAAGTCTTAAATGAACAAATGAAGGATGAAAATCCGGAAATGTACAATACAATGATCACTGCTAGAAATAAAAACTGGATTGCTAAGATTGAAAACCTTTTCACTGACAATGATAAAGAGTTTGTCTTAGTAGGTGCTGGTCATCTAGCTGGCGATGATAATGTTCTCGAGTTGCTATCAGAGAAAGGCTACAAGATTTCACAAATGTAATTGGATAAAACAGCGCCTATAGGCGCTGTTTTTTGTTTAGCTTTGTTGCATATAATTGTATAGCGCTTTCAAAATTCTCATTTTATGTTCGTTATCTTCGTGCTCATGAGCCAAATTCTCAATTTTCAGAGCAAACTCTTCTGCACTTAAAATACCTTTACCACCATACATTAATTTATTTTGGCAATGCGCTTGCCATTTTTGTTGTTCTTCGTAACTTAACGTTTGAGGATAGTTTCTAGCTCGGTACAAGAATAAAAGTGCCGGCAGTCTTTCGTCATTAAATTCAAAAGTATAATTCGCAAGTTGCTCTACCGGTAAGCCATGCAGTACTTCCATTTGCGCTTTATCGCTATGAGAAAAGAATTGCCCGCCATAAAGGCTGTGCTCTGCTTCCTCTTTGTCAAAACTCTGTTGTGAGTCACTGAATACTTCAACAAGTTTATCTCTAACCTCTAGGTGTTGCTTAAGTTTTGCAAGGTTTTCTAAGCAATACTCTCTGGGAATATCTAATCTTTCAGCATTTTCAGGTAATAGCGTTTTTGCTGGTGCAACTACTGGGCATTTATTGACATGTATTTGCTTGACGGGGATAGGTAGTTCGTTCTCTTGTAGCTCATCATGTCTTGTGTACATACGTGTTCGAATGTCATCAACTGATAAATCTATAAGTGGCGATATATCTTTGGCTAGATCTACGCAAATAACTGTATTTTTATTACTTGGATGGTAACTCACTGGCGCAAACCAGCTTGTACAGCCGTTTACTGAAGAGATCTTGCTAGAGGTGTGAACTACGGGTGTCATGTTATAAACATCTATTAGCTCAGAAACCTTTTGTTTATTTCGTAACTCAAATAAAAAGTGGTAGAGTTTAGGCTGTTTTTCCTTAATCAACTTTGCCATTGCTATCGTTGCATAAACATCACTCATTGCGTCATGTGCTGCTTCATGACTGATACCATTGGCCTTTGTTAATAATTCAAGCCTAAAACTTACTTTTCCACTGTCATCTGTTGGCCAATTGATTCCTTCTGGCCTCAGTGCATAACAGGCTCTTACCATATCGATAATATCCCATCGACTATTGCCATTTTGCCACTCTCTAGCATAAGGGTCGTAGAAGTTTCTAAAAAATAGGTAACGCGTGACTTCGTCATCAAAACGAATATTATTATAACCTGCTACACAAGTATTAGGCTGCGTAAAAAGTTTATTAATTCTTGTTGCAAACTCAGCCTCTGTTAACCCTTCTTTTTGTGCTTTTTGTGGTGTTATTCCCGTTACCAAACAAGCTTCGGGATGTGGTAAATAGTCTTGAGGTGGTTGACAGTAAAAAACTTCTGGCTCACCAATAATATTCAAATCTAAATCTGTTCTTATTGCTGCAAACTGTGATGGTTTATCGTATTTAGGCGATATTCCCCATGTCTCATAGTCGTGCCAAAGTATGGTGGCAGAAGAATCAAGGTTATTTGGGTGAGTCATATATCTAAGTTCTTTATTTATTTTATAATTAAAACAATGGGATAGTGATTTAGTTGAAGTACACTATTCATTTGACACTTAACAAGTATTCTATCTGCAAACATGACTCAATGCGAATAGATTGTTTAGTTAATTAAACGGATTGGAAGTAGAGCACGGCAGTTAGTTTTACATGCTTGGCCTTAGATTATTTAAAAACGCCTGAACATATTGCCGAGGCGTTTTAAAAAAGTTTTGACTACTTTAATAGTGAGCGGGCGTTGCTAAAGCAAAACCATAAGCTACACTAGTGAGTCTTAAACACGGATATAGCTGATTTCAGCTGCTCTGTCTCGCTCGCTAACTGATGGCTAACATTCGTGCTAGTAGTAGCTTGCTGGTTTGTTTTCTCTGCGATGTCTCTAATTGAAATTACATGTACATTAAGCTCATTAGCAACAGTGCTTTGTTGGCTAATTGAATTGGCAATTGTACCTGTCATATCATTGATGGTGTTGACTTGACTGCTGATATTGTAAAATGTTTCGCCCGTTTTATTAGCGTATTGCGCACAGTTTTCACCTTGTAATCGACATTCGGAAATTTGCGTTTCTACAATTTTAGTTTGAGATTGAAGTGAACTGATAATATTTTCGATTTCTTTTGTTGAGTCTTGTGTTCTAGAAGCAAGTGAACGTACTTCATCAGCTACAACAGCAAAACCTCTTCCTTGCTCTCCAGCTCTTGCCGCCTCAATAGCAGCGTTTAGTGCCAATAGGTTTGTTTGTTCAGCGATTTCCCTTATTACATCTAGGACTGACGTTATTGTTTCACTGTCTTTAGATAGATTTACTACCAAATGCTCAGATTTTTGCAGTTTTGATTGGAGATCATCAATTTGAGTAAGTGTATTTTTGACGATATCGTGGCCCTGTTTAGATATTTGATGTGTTGCCTCTGCCTTAAGCGCTGATTCTTGAGTATTCGCAGAAATATCTTCGATTGTAGCAACCATTTCTGTTACAGCTGTTGCAACCATATCTGTTTCTTCTCGTTGAGTATTAACACCATTCTCAATAGCGATAACGCTATTAGCAATCGAATGACTGCTTTCATCGACTGTTGTTACTGATTGGTTAACATTTTTGATCAGCTCTTTGAGGTGCTCAATCATGAAGTTAAAGTTGGTTGCTATCCTAGCTAATTCATCGTTGCCACTAACGGAAATTTTTTCAGTTAGGTTGTTGTTCTCAACAATAGAGCTGATGGTTTTGTCGATTTGAGATAATTTTGAGACGATATTACGAATCAAAAGTGTGTTTAACACGAGCGTCATTACTAATACTAAAACAAATACTAGTATTTCGAGCGTTTTGAGGTGGTTAGTTTGTGCCGTTAAGCTTTCTTCACTGTCTTTTAATAGTGATGTCAAAATACTATCTACTTGATGAACGGCTGATCTCATTTCTCCATTGAGGCCTGACTTCTCGTTTAATCCAAGATGTGTTTGTTTTTTAGTTAATTTTATAAAGGCAACTCTATATTCTGCTAAGTACTGGCTTGATGCTTCATTACTTGAGCGTTTTGCCTTATCAATTAATTTATCAATGTGCTTTTTAAACCGCTCAACATATTTTTCGTCAAGTCGTAGCATAAAGTCTTTTTCGTTTCTTCTTAGCTGTAACACGTCAGCTAAAAAGGATTTGTCGTCAGATATCAGTGATTCGACATTGTGAATAGCAGTTCTGAGTTGACCATATAAACCGGTCTTAGGTGTTAAACCAATTTCTTTTTGCGTTTCGACTATTTCTCCAAAACTTTTTTGGTAAATTGAGATTGCATTGTTTAACTTGTTAAATTGCTCTGTTGTGTTAGAAAGCATCGTTGCTTGATTAATAGCGCTTTGTAGCTTTTCAACGTTCAAACCAAATTTATCAACATACTTTAGGTTTTTTCTCGCTAAGAAATCTTTTTCGTTTCGCCTTAGCTGTAAAATTGTTTTGTCGATAGTATTGATGTGTTTTTCGTAGACTCTTGCTTCTTCATAAGTAGAAGAAAGTAGACTAGTGAGTAGATGCATAAGCGAGACGCTTATGATAGATAGCGTAATTGCTAAAATAAGTTTTATTTTAATTGTCATGGTTACAGCGAGTAAATAGTTAGGTGTGTATTTTAAATTTATTCGCTATCTTATTGAAAGGTATTAGTTTATCTGTGCATATAAGAAAGAGGAATATGTTATTCCTCTCTCTTGATAAAACCTTAAAGTAACTGAGCCGTTCTCCTTAAAGAATATCGGTTAACGCTATCCCTATACCAAAACGTTGTTGGTTATGGTTGTAGTCAATCAAGCTTTCACCGTAGCCGTTAAAATACTGCGCGTAACCTCTAAGTTTGCCCCACAATGGGAAGGTAAAACCTAACTCTAATGCACCCTTGTGAGTGGCAAAGTTTTGTCTAGCTTTTGCAGACAATTCATAGTGGTGCCATTTGTAAACAGTAGCTAGCTCAAAATGACCCATATAATCATCGATGTCTGGATTGTCGTCTCCCTCTGTTGACAAGGGATCTATTCGTTCGTCTTCAGGCAAACGCCACCATGGTCTAAAGGATAGGGCGAAATTATCTTTTTCGTATAAGAAGTTTAGGTAAGCTCGGTTCCAACTCCTAGATAGCAATTGCGACCTACCATTTGATTGGTGTTCTAATCCAACAATAAGGCCTGTATTGCCTTCAAATGGATGCCAGTTCAATGGCGTGATATAGAATACTTCTGGTTGGTAATTAGTTTCTCTAAATGGTTTAGAAATATTACTTGAGTACACTTGCCACCAAGACTGTAGCGTCATGCCAAAGAATAAGCCATCGCCTTCAGTGAAGATATTATTCTTGTTTAATGGCACTTTAATACTTAGTTGAAACTTGGCTTCTAAATCTTCCAAATTAGAAGACCAGTTAGAAAAGTTCTGATAGGCCGTTTGGTTAATACCGTCAGTAATACTTGCAGGGAGAATATAATTCATCTTGTGAGGCGTAATAACATAAGGGTCAAAAGCATTTGCTTTTTCAGAGATAAAACGGTTTGAAATTGCGCCTGTTTTGAATGTCGGCTGATTAGTCAGTTGCTGCAGGCAGTTGTTTTTTAATTCAGCTACTGTTGTATCGGCTGTTGCTGTCTGAATTTGTTTTAACAAGCACTTTTCAAATTCCGGATCTGATTGTTGAGTACTTTGCCCATAGACGTGAGTAGAAATCGATACACTAAGACCTAAGACTGAAACCCATTTAAGGTGCTTTTTCATAAAATATTCCGTATTAGTTGTTAAAAACTATATATTTACTACTTGTTGATGTGCTTAATATTACCAATAAAATCAGTTTTTATTAAGGGCAAAATAGAGATTGATAGAATTGTTACAGCAGGCGTTATAAAGCTTAACTTATAGCCTGCTTTTAGTTAAAATGCTTGCCAAAAATATCATTAAGAAATCGTATGTTTGAATTAAAATACAAAACACCATTTGAATGGACTGTACCTGTTTTAGAAAATTTTGATGCTTTTTTGCAGGATCACGCAGCAGCGGAAAAGAAAGCTTCTGGTATGGCTGTATCAATGTTGTCACATTACCCTGATAGGAAAAAGCTTGTACGTGCAATGACAGACCTTGCTATTGAAGAGTTAATTCATTTCAAACAAGTTGTTAAATTGCTACAGGCACGAGATGTGCAATTAGGCAATGATGCTAAAGACATATACATTAAAGAAATTAGAGCATTGTTCCGTCACGGTCAGGAAGTATTCTTTTTAGATCGTTTATTGGTTGCCGGTGTAATTGAAGCGAGAGGGCATGAAAGATTTTCCTTGGTTGCAGAAGCGCTGCCTGAAGGCAAAGAAAAAGAGTTTTACGTTGCCATTGCTAAATCAGAAGAAAAGCACAAGAACTTGTTTGTTGAGTTAGCGTACGAGTATTTTGATAAAACTGAAGTTGACGAGCGTTTAGAAGAGATACTTATTGCTGAAGCTGCAATTTGCGAAAAGTTGCCTTTCAAAGCAGCGTTACACTAGCTACGAATTTGCAATTGCATTAAAAAAGCCGCGATATTGTCGCGGCTTTTTGTTGTTATTTTTTCGATTTTTCGGCTAGTTCTTGTTTTCTTGCCAGTTTTTCAGCTCTTTTCTGTCTGATAACGTGCTGAATATCACCACCAATATGGTCCTCACCACGTTCTTTAGCTAGGGTTAATTGACGCTCACGCTCGGCAAAACGACTTTTTTGTTCATCAGTCATTTTATCGTAACACTTAGGACAACTTACACCTTTAACATAGTGTTCACTTTGTTTTTCTTCTTCAGTAATAGGGAAGCGACAAGCAAAACATTGATCGTAAGAACCTTTATTCAGATCGTGATCTACAGCAACACGACCGTCAAATACAAAACACTCACCTTCCCACATTGTTTCTTCTTTAGGAACGTCTTCTAAGTACTGAAGAATACCGCCTTCTAGGTGGTAAACTTCTTCAAAGCCTTGCTCTTTCATATATGCCGTCGATTTTTCACAACGAATACCACCTGTACAGAACATGGCTACTTTTTTGTGTTTTGTGTTATCTAGGTTTTCTTTTACATAGTCAGGAAATTCTCTAAATGTTGTTGTTTTAGGGTCAACAGCATTTTGGAAAGTGCCAATTTCGATTTCGTAGTCGTTACGAGTATCGATAAGTAAAACTTCTGGATCTGAAATGAGAGCATTCCAATCTTTTGGTTTTACATATGTACCAACCGTTAATGTAGGATCAATACCTTCAACACCCATGGTTACGATCTCTTTCTTCAACTTAACTTTTGTACGTTGAAACGGATTTTGATCAGAATAAGAACATTTGAAAGAGATAGGGTTTAATCGTTCATCACTATTTAAAAACGCTAAGACTGTATCAATGCCGTCTTGAGGACCGGCGATGGTACCATTGATACCTTCCAAAGCTAACAGGAGTGTACCTTTTACTTGGTGGTCTTCCATTGTTTTGAATAATACAGGCTTGATTTCTTCAAAGTTTTCAAGCGTAACAAACTTATATAAAGCGCAAACTGTAATCGCGTTAGACATATTTTACCTTTTAGAAGCTAGTCAGGACGTAAACCTGAGGCCAATACAACAGGCAGCAGACATGCCACCATTTTTCGGGCGCGAATGATAACAGAATTTTAATGGATTGAAAAATCTACTTACGCGAGCGATCTTAGTAGATAAAATATACAGTCATTTTTGGCAAGATCTATTGACGTTGTTGCTTTAAATATAAGTACGTTCTCTTTTAGCAATAATTTGTTTTCTCTGATTTGTAGGAAATCTTCTATTCGATCTTCATTTGATTCATCCAGCAGTTGCAAGTGGTCGAATCCTTCACTATCAAGCCAACCAATGATCTGTCCTGAATTAGCACTTCCGAAATTAAATTGTTCAATCGTATTTTTAATCGTTACGCCTTCGTTGCCTAAGTCCTCATTGTTAAAAGACAATGTACTATCTGTTTGCAAGACCAATCGATAAGGCTTGTTGAGTACTTTCACGACATTGCTAGAATTGAGTTGGCATAAGCAGGGCGTCGATGTGATTTGACTGATGCCTTGGTAAAGCAACTCATATGACTGTTGGTCTAAGTGGCTACCAGCTTCGATAGTTAAAGTAGGGCAGTCAAATGATTGCTCCGTTAATGCTCCATGAGAAATACCAGACAAGATAAGGGTATCGGAAAATACACTTGCTAAGTTTAGTGTTACAGAACAAGCCGATTTAGCTACAGTAAAAGAGGGGCTATTTCCTGAGGTGTTATGTATGTCAATAACACAGTCAGGGTTTACAGATCGTATAGCACTGTCTATCAAATTGGCTCTCTGAAAATAACCGTGTTTAAGGCCAGAGTTAAAACATCTGTTGATGTCTAACCCGTCTTTAAGGTGACGTTGACTAAAGATGGGGTTTTTGCTCGCTGCTTCCACCGAGACTATAATAAATCTAACGTTGGTTTCAGGTTTTTCGTCCTGCCAGTCTTGTGTCAACCAACGGTGGATTGCTGCTAATCCAGACGGCTCATCACCTTGCATTAGGGTTGTGAAGACTCTTGTTTTTTTGTTGTTTTTGCCTGTGATATCAATAATAGTTGGTCCTATCAAAGAAAGTAAGAACTGTTGATAGTCTGCTTTTAACTCTGAATCCGATGGATCTTGGATGTAGCTAATTTCACTAAAGTCGATATTCATGGCACCTGAGAATACAAATAGATTGTCTGTTTGGATGTAAGCATGCCATACTCGGTAACTAAATTATTTGATTAAGGTCAAATAAAACGGACACTCATATTCAAGGTAGGAGACTTTTGTGCAGTCAGTAATAAGTCGTGTAACTCAACAACTTGAAGGCATTGTACTTGGCAAGGAAAAACAAATTAAGCTCGCATTGGCTTGTTTGTTGGCCAAAGGGCATTTATTGATAGAAGATCTACCTGGTATGGGTAAAACAACATTAGCCCATGCTTTGGCTGATATTTTAGGTTTAAGTTATCAGAGACTTCAGTTTACCAGTGACATGTTACCCTCTGACGTTGTAGGTATTTCAATTTTCGATGAGAATAATAAGAGCTTTGAGTTACATAAAGGGCCTATATTCAATCAAGTTGTGTTGGCTGATGAAATAAATAGAGCTAACCCTAAAACGCAAAGTGCTTTGTTAGAAGCGATGGCAGAGAAAAAAGTAAGTATAGATGGAAAAACTCATACGTTGTCAGAGCCGTTTTTTGTTATTGCTACTCAGAATCCTCAGTTTCACTCAGGAACGTTCCCGTTACCAGAATCTCAACTAGACCGTTTTATGATGAGAATTTCATTAGGTTTTCCAGATAAAAGCGTGGAAAAGGAGATACTTAAAGGAAATTTTGAGTCAATTGCCAATCGAGAAATAACACAGGCTATTTGTGATCAAGAAAAGCTCAGTGCAATGCAGAAGCAAATAGATGACATTCATGCCTCGGACCAAGTTTTGGATTATATCCTGGATTTGTTAAATGCTAGTCGTCACGATTATCTAGATGTTATGCCTTTATCACCTCGAGCTGGTATAGCCTTATTACAGGCAGCTAAAGCTTGGGCCTTTATGTCTGAAAGAGATTTTGTTCAACCAGATGATGTCAAAGCCGTATTTGTGCCTGTTTGTCAACATCGACTAAGACCAGAACAACGACATTCTGAGCATAGTTTATCGGTTGCGGAAGAGTTATTGAATAAAACATCAGTTATCAAATTAGGGTAATACAATCGTGATTAAAAGGTGGCTCAATCAAAAATTTAGTGATTGGCTTGATAATCAGTTGCCAGTCGCTGACGAGCAAACTTTGAATCGGCGTGTTATTTTCATCTTACCATCAAGGTTTGGTGTCTATTTTTTAATAAGTGCCATGATTCTTTTTTTACTTGGCACTAATTATCAAAACAATCTCATTTTGATGTTTAGTTTCTTAATGGTAGCAATAATGCTTGTCACCATGTTTCACACCTTCGTTGCACTAAATAAATTAAAGCTAGTAATGATAAGTGCACCGACAATGGAACGAGCGAATGTTTCTGAAGTGACCTTGGCGCTTCACTCCGAGACCCCAAGGCATTTGCTAACATTATATTTTGATGCTTTTCTGCCTATTCGAATTGCAATTGCTGAAGGCAAAAATACGATAAAAGTACCTCATCACCCAAAGCTAAGAGGTAAACATCGATTACCTCGATTAACTGTTGAGACAAATTATCCGCTGGGGCTTTTTAGATGTTGGAGTCACGTCAGTTTTGAACAGGAAATATTTGTTTATCCAAAACCCAAACCAATCAAAAGAAAGGAGCTAAGTAGCTTATTAGATGCTTGTTTACTTGGTGGTAAAAATGATCAGAATTTTGATGTTAATGACCCTAAACGAGGTAAGCAAGCAGAAGATATCGATCAGTTAGAGCATTACCAAAAAGGGCAACCATTAACCCGAGTTTCATGGAAGCACGTGGCGTCAGGTCAAGGTTGGTACAGTAAATCATTTGGCAATGAAGAACATCTAGCGTTGAGAATAGATGAAAAACTGTTTCCTTACACCAATATTGAAGAACGACTGGCGGTTATTACTTATGTCGTTGGTTATTGTGTCGACAGGGAGATTGTATTTGATTTTAAGCTAGGTGGTGACAACGTTGAGCGAGTGGATTGTTTTCAACAAGCTGAATTGTGTTTTCAGTCGCTAGCTCAATACTAGGGCTTTTAAATGAAACTAAATTATTCGAAAGCTAAAGTCCCTCCTAAACTCTTCTTATCGGTTTTAGTACTTAATGTATTGGGCTTAATCGCGGAATTAGAAATCTGGTTACTTGGTTTCATCTGCCTTTGCATCTGTTGGCATATCGCTATTTTTACTAAGCAGTTAAAAGCGCCTAACAATACGATTAAATTTATTACTACTGTCGCCGCTTGTTCCATATTGGCAATATCTACACTTCAGCTTGGCTTTCTGATCTCCATGGTTCACCTGTTAGTGATGGCGTATGCTTTAAAACCCATAGAGGTTAATAGTGATCGTGATGTTTATCAGCTGTTAATTATCGGATTACTAGTGTTGCTTTGTGGTTTTATTTTTAATCAAAGCATCTACTTTTCTACTTGGATTGTTTCAATTTTTGTTATCAATTTATTTCTAATTGCCAAGTCTTTCAATATGCAACTACCTGCTAAAAAGAATACTAAGCCCATTGTCTTTATATTCTTTCAGGCGTTGCCTATTACGTTGTTACTATTTTTTGTCTTCCCTAAGTTAAGTCCGTTTTGGCAGATGCCGTATGCAAAAAACGCTGAAACTGGATTGTCTGATACCGTGAAGGTAGGCGATATTGCAAATCTTGCACTTTCAAATGAATTAGCTTTCAGAGTTGAGTTTGAAGGAGAAGCACTCCCGCATCATGAGCTATATTGGCGCTCAATAGTTTTACAAGACTTTGATGGTGTGCAATGGGAAAACAAGGTGCTTTCTCCTGTTGTTAGAAAGCAATCTAGGGATGTTAATCAGGGCAAAGTTTATCGCATATTTGCCGAGCCAAGCCATCAAAAATGGGTATTTACACTAGCAAACTCTTATCCCACTGACGAATCGGCTAATATCAAGCCTCGTTTAGATGGTACTTTTATAAGTACTAAGAAGATTAGGAAAACGATAGCTTATCAATTTGTATATCAACCTGAAGGTGACTCAAAATCTACCATTACTGTATTTAACAGGCTACGAAATAAAAGAATACCACCGAATAGCAACCCTAAACTTTATGCTAAAGGCGTAGCGCTTGCTGAGCAATACGATAATCCTAGAGATATCATTCGATCAGTACTCGCTGAATTGAATAGTGAGCCTTTTCAATACACGCTAAACCCTCCAAGGCTAAATCAAAATAGCTTGGATCAATTTTTTTATGAGACAAAATCTGGATTTTGCGAACACTACGCCAGCAGTTTCGCTTTTATCTTGAGGGCCGCAGGTGTGCCAACTAGGCTGGTTTTAGGGTATATGGGCGGAGAATATAATGCGCAAGCCAAATATTACAATGTATACCAAAGAAATGCACATGCTTGGAATGAAGTCTATATAGAGGGAGAGGGTTGGGTAAGAGTGGATCCAACAGGTGCTGTTCATCCAGATCGAGTAAACCAAGGTTTTTCTCAAACTTTGCTTGACGAACAAGCCGATTTAAATGAAGTACCTGAACTGTTCAATAGTATGTGGCATTCAAGTTTCATTAGTGCGATGCGAGCGAGTTTTGATGTTATTGATTATAACTGGACAAAATGGGTAGTGAGTTATTCACAAGAAAAGCAAGTCTCTCTTATGTCTAATTTGCTCAACATAAAAAATTACTGGAAGATGATTGTTGGTGTTGTTCTCGGTATTGTTGCTTTTGCACTTTTGACTTATGGTTACCACTATTTCTCATCTAGAAAAAAAGTAGTGCTGGCCAATGAAAATATTATCCTAAAGAATTTGATTAAGCGTTTTGAAACATTAGATGTCACATGGCTTCCTGCCGATACAGTACAAGAATATGTGCATAGAGCAGGTCAACAATATCCAGCGTTAGCGGCACCTTTAAGTGTTTTCTTGGAGCACTATAACACTTTAGTTTACAAAAACTTAAAAGCTGAAGACCGAGTAACAATTGAATCAAAACTTGAAGCAAACGGTAAACATTTACAGTCCTTAATTAAAACTCTATTAGCCAAAAGGACTTAACTAAAATTTCAATACTTGGACTTGCTAGTCTTAACTTTTCGGCATAAATTTAAAGTAGGCTTTGAGATATTTTTAAGGATAAAAATGGCGCACGTTCAGCTACAGAGTGAATCAGAATTAGAACAGGAAAAACTGTTTTGTGTGATTAGTTATTTGACGATAGTTGGTTGGCTTATCGCATTAATTTACTATGGAAGACATAAAGGCAGCTGCACTCGTTTTCATTTAAAACAATCCATTGGCCTTATTATTACTTGCTCAATATTTGCCTTTATTCCACTCATCGGTTGGGTACTTAACGTATTTTTGGTTGTATGTTGGTTGATCGCAATCGTTCATCTCTTTGCGGGCCGTAATTTCTTAGTGCCAATCGTCGGTAACTTTTATCAAGAACATTTTGATTTTATTTAATTATTTTCCTTATCCGCATTTAATTCAGGCGTTGGTAAGTGACGAGTTTGATACTTTTCTGTGAGCGTTTCTAGTGAGCCGTCTTGGTTTAATTCATCAAACATTGACCAGATGCGCCATACTAGCTCCTGATGTTCTTTGAAAAAGTTATTAGAAAATGCGACAAAAAAATGTGTGGTAGCAACTGCCGGTTCAATTGATTCGATTTGTCGTCTTACTTTTGAAGGGAGCGAATTGATACGTGCGTTGATCATGGTCTCCAGACCTATTATTCCATCAACTCGTTTTTGTAATAGCAGTTCAGTAAGCTGCGAGTTGGAATTAACTTCAATTAAATCGTAATCTTTGCCCCTAAGTTTAGTTGCTATGGCTCCACCTCTTATCACGCCAAGCGATATTTTATCCTTGCTTGGCTTACTAAATGTTGAGCCATCCCAGGAAATAGGGTTGCCTTTCAACTTAAATAATACATCTGACCTTAACGAGATTGCATATTGCTTATTTGGCTGTGTTGCATCGTTTTTGATAGGAAATGATAAATAAGATAATCGACTAGGTAAAAAAGAAAAATGAAAACCGCCGTCAAGTCTATTAAAGCGTATATCTTCGTTAACTCTTGCCCAGGGCTTTTGAATGATTTCTATCTTAATATCTAAACGCTTTTCAATTTTTCTTAATAAGTCGATGGTAATGCCGGGAAACTGTTCGCTCTTTTTAAAATCTGCATTAACAAAAGGAGGATCAGGATTTGTACCCGTTCCTAGCTTTATTGTTTGAGCAGCAGTTTTTATTGCTGTTAATAGCAGTGCTAAGCTAACTATCAACAGTAGGATGCTTAAACGTTGTTTAAATAATTGTTGTTTAGTCATAAGGCCAGATATACAAACTCAAAATTTTGTGCTTATCGTTCTCTTGCTTATTTAACTTTAGCTGCTGTTTTTCAAAAATTACAGTAGAGTATAGTATGCTTTTATGTTTAAATTTATCAAAAGAATAATACCCAATAGGTGACTTTTGATTCATCTCTATCCGGCTAATAAAATGGAAAATTTATTAGCCATTTTTGACAAAGTTCAACAAGTTTCTCCCATTCCTGTTTTTACAAAAGAAGTCATTGTTGTGCAAAATGCCGGTATGCAGCATTGGCTCAACTTAAGTGTCGCTAATAGTCGCGGAATAGCATTTAATATAAGTTACGCGTTACCGGCCCAGTTCCTTTGGAGCCTAGTGAAAGAGGTGGCTGGCGTTACAGATGAGCTATCACAAGATGGATTCACTCGTGAAGCGCTATGCTGGCGAATAGACGAGCTATTAGCTAGTGAAGACGTTCTTAATGACATAGATTTCTCCAAAGTAACACAGTATTGGAAGGCTGAAAAAGAAGATGAATTAAAGCGATTTCAACTAGCATGTCAGGTAGCCGATTTATACGAACAGTACCTAGTATTTAGGCCTGATTGGATTGCCAACTGGCACAACAATATGAGTGCTTTTGAAACTGATGACAATGCACTCTCCGTGACTGAAAAGTGGCAGGCTAAATTGTGGCAAATGTTAGTTAATGAAGTTAGCTATGATCCTGAAGCTTTAGTCAGTAAAGCGATATCCAATCTAGACAACGATGATGTAACGCTACCATACAGAGTGAGTTTCTTTGGTATTAATACACTAGCACCGTTGTGGCTTTCTTTTATTAACGCTTTAAGTGAACACTGTGAGGTTCATTTCTACCATCTTAACCCTAGTGTTGATTACTGGGGGGATATTGTCAGTGAAAAACAGGCATTCAATATGCTCGATAGGTGGACTGAAGGGGCTGAAGATATCAATTCACTTGTAGGCAACCCGCTGTTGGCAAATTTAGGTCAGCAAGGACGAGAGTTTTTATCTCAACTACAAGAATACAGCACTATTAACATCGATGTATTTGAACCTCACCAGTTTGAAAAGAAAGAAGAACTTAGCGTATTACATCAAATTCAAAACGACATCTTCGAACTAAAAAATGGCGCGAATAGCCCAAGTAATATAAAAGACAATAGTATACAAATAACAAGTGCTCATAGCGCTTTAAGAGAAGTTCAAGGACTCCACGATTGGCTATTACATCAATTCAATCAGGACTCGGAGTTAACCCCTAAGGACGTGTTGGTAATGTGTCCAAAGATTGAAGATTATGCTCCTTACGTAGATGCTGTTTTTAGTGCTGGTTGGCAGGATTTAGGCGACGACGTACCGCCATTACCTTGTTCTATTGCGGATCGAGTGAGTAAAGATGCTGAGCCATTAGTTGTCTCTTTCACTGAGCTGTTAGCACTTCCTGATAGTCGTTTTCAAGTAAGCCAACTAGTTTCTTGGTTGCGTGTTTCTCAAGTTCAAAAACGCTACCATCTTGAAGATAGTGATATTAAACGTCTAGTAGTGTGGTTGGAAGCGGCCGCTATTCATTGGGGACTAAATGGAGAGCACAAAGCTAGTATCAGTGGTGCTGCTAATATATCGGAGCAATTTACTTGGCAATATGGCTTAAGTAGATTGATGGCGGGATTTTGCTTTGAGGACAATCAGCGTGTGTTTGATGACAAATTGTTATTACCAAATGTTGAAGGTAATGACGTTGAGTTGTTATCTAAACTTTATTGCTTAGTCGAAGACGCGCAGAGTTACTGCCATTGGTTAACTAAGGAAAGAACAGCCCAACAATGGCATGTTTTCTTAAAACAAATGGTTAGTGACTTTTTTGATGATGATGGCGATGCAGGATTTAATATCATTCATCAAGCGATTGAAGATTTACTTGTGTACTGTGAACACGCACAGTACACCAAATCAATTAGTTACCATGTTGTTTGCGACTTTCTTAATAATCACTTTAGTCAACCAGATCCTGGTCGTCAGTTTATGGTAGGGCAAATTACCTTTTGCTCTATGATACCTATGCGCAGTATACCGTTTAAGATAATTGCTATTTTGGGGTTAAATGACGGTGAATTTCCAAGGCAACGACAGCAAATAGATTTTGATTTAATGGCAAATACACCGTTCAGACAGGGTGATAGGTCAAGGCGATCAGATGACCGTTATTTGTTTTTGGAAGCCATTATTTCAGCTCGTCAGTCACTCCATTTAAGTTATCAAGGTCGCAACATCAAGAATAATAAAGAAAGGCAGCCATCCGTTGTGCTCAATGAATTCATGTCTTATCTTGAAAAATCTTTTAGTTGGTCTTTTGAAGAGGGATGCAGTGATATTCGTCAACTGCCCATGCAACCTTTTAGTCCTAGTAACTATCAGGGTGAATTGGCGAGCTTTGACCACAAATGGCTTAATATTCTAAAAGAAAAAGGCAATAAGAGTGACGTTGTCATAGAAAAACAGCCTATTGAAAATGACTTCTCTATTACGTTAAGTCAATTAGTCTCATTTTTGGAGCACCCAAGTCGTTTTTATGCAAATAGATGCTTAAATCTCTATATGGAAGATAACGATGTGCAATTGGAGGATGTTGAACCCTTTGCCATTAATAATCTAGAAGCTTATCTTTATCGGCAATCAGTCATTGAGCATAAATTGCTTAATGTACAACAAAACGCTTTAGATGAAAGCTTTCTTTTATCCGGTCGACTACCTGACTTACCCAGCACAAAAGTAGAACTGCAATCATGGAAGGCTGATGCTAACAACCTTGTGGAGATGATTAAAGAAGAGGTGCTAGGTGACGTAGACCAACACACAGTATCGATTAAACATACTCTGGAACAGTCTGAGGCTATGTTTAATATCACGTTAGACGCAAACCTTCATAAGAGCCACGACAAGTTTTTACTGTTTAGGCCTACTGCAGCAAAAGAAAAAGACTTTGTTCGCATGTATTTATTACAAATTTTACTTCAACTTAGCGAAAATGAAGAAACACCTCAATTAACTGGATTTTATTTTGATACTAAGAGTCAAAAGCTTAAACGCTATCGCGTTAAACCAATTGAAGAACCAGAAAGCGCGCTAAATATAATATTAGGGGCGTTTATTCTAGGTAATTCTGAACCATTATTAATAAACAGCAAACTCGGTTTGTCGTTGTACAAAGAAAAACTTGAACAGCAATCCGATCTCATTAATCTTTGGCAAGACGGTTTTCAGATGCCAGGTTTTGGTTCAGATCTCTATGTTCGTTATTTTTGGCCTGAACCACCATCGATAGAAAGTATTAAAGATCTATTAAATGATATCTATATGCCGATATTTGGCCAAGTTGAGGAAATTAAGTAATGGATAATCTTAATGCATCAACAATCCCACTAACCGGCACACATTTAATAGAGGCAAGTGCTGGTACAGGTAAAACGTATAATATTACTCGTTTGTATCTAAGACTCTTATTAGAAAGAAAGTTAACCGTACAGCAAATTTTGGTTATGACTTTTACTAAGGATGCAACCGAGGAACTAAAAAGCCGCGTAGAAAAAGTGTTGCGAGACGCCATTGATAATTGGTCGACTTTATGTGAAAACGATTCGTTTTTTAAAGATCTCTCATCCAAAGTAACTGTCGAACAATCTCAACTTATACTGCGACAAGCGCTTTTAAACATTGATGAAGCTTCCATTTTTACCATCCACGGCTTTTGTAAAACGGTTATTAGTAACCATGCTTTTAGCAGTGGCGTTTCATTTCAAGCAAGTTTAGAAACAGATGCAACGAATATCACTAAGCAGTGTGTTCAAGATTGGTATCGAAAATTAGCCGCAGATCAGCCTGATAATTTTGCGTTAGTGGAAGGTATAGCAAAAACGCCAGACAAGTTCATCGCCGACTATGGAAAGCTCTTTTATCGCGATAATTTGCCATTGGTACAAAGCGTTGAGCAAGTGATCAAAGAATACCAATTTAAGGTACGTGAAGCTTTAATACTAATAGAACAAAACCAAGCACTTATTTTTGAATGTATTGTCGACAATAAATCGGGAAAAGAGCGAGAGAAGAGAAATAGCGAATTCGAAGCCTTAACTGACTGGTTATCTAATGTGATTGCCGATCACCAATTTGCTAGCAACAAGATGCCAACTTCATTCTTCTTAGGTTCTCGTTTTTCACGGCATGCAAAAAAAGAAGAATTAAAAGCCGTATTTGCTGGTGTAAACCAATTGAAAAGTGCAAAGAAATCCGTTTTTCAGCTTATCGAACAGACACTAGCGCTAAACGTTGTTCATAAAGGGCTAGGGGAGATTAAACAGGCTATCAGTGGTGAGAAAAATAAACAGAACCTGCTAACGTTTGATGATTTGATAGATGTACTAGCTAATAAAGTAAATAGAAATGCTGGTGATAATGAACTAGCTAGAGCTATTTATAAGTCGTTCCCGGTTGCTTTAGTGGATGAGTTCCAAGATACAGATACTAAACAGTTTTCAATTTTGTCATCAGTGTATTTCAATCAAGCCAATGCAGGACTATTTTTCATTGGTGATCCTAAGCAAGCAATATACGGTTTCAGAGGCGGAGATGTATTTGCGTATTTAAATGCAAGGAAATATTGTCAGTATCAATGGATGATGGATACCAATTGGCGATCTTCTCCAGAAGTTATTTCAGGCTATAACGCTATTTTTGAAGGGGCTACAAGTGACGCTTGTGCAACCTTTGGTTATGGCATCCCATATTTTCCAGTCAATGCTTCACCAAACGCTAGATCAAATATCGATTTCAATGATGACTATCAAGGTATTCAATTTATTCATTTCGAACGACCTGACGATAAACCCCTAAAGGCAAGCTTTAGGGAAAATATGGCCGCTTGGTGTGCCCAAGAAACCGCGAAACTTATTTCATCTAATACGGTTCAAGCAGGCGACATTGCGTTTTTGGTTAGGGATGGCACAGAAGGGGCTGCTATTAAGTTAGCGTTAAGTGATATTGGTTTATCGAGTGTTTACTTGAGTGATCGTCAAAACCTATTTAAAACCAATGAGTGTTTACAGCTAATGCATTTGTTAAAAGGGGTTTTGTATGTAGAGGATGAACGCCTTTTTAATCGTGCATTGAGCACAGTCTTTATGGATTACAATCACGAATCACTTGAGTTTTTGAGTCAAAATGAAGCAGCATGGCAGTCGTTGTTTAGTGATTTTAATCAATATCGTGAATTGTGGCGTGTTAAAGGTTTCATCACGATGGCCTTAAAGTTGATGCATGATCAAATTCGGATTGTCGGAGAATCTGCGGACCGTGTGATCACTAATCTGTTACATCTTTTTGAGATCCTTCAAGCTTCTGCTCAACGTTATCGCCAACCTCAGGAGCTGATAGGGTGGTTAGAAGAGCAAATCAATGCTGAACAGTCTGAAGTTGAGGCTGAACTGCGATTAGAAAGTGAAGATAATCTAATAAAGGTAGTCACTCAGCATGGCTCTAAAGGCTTAGAATACCCGGTAGTATTCGTTCCTTTTGCCACTCGACACAAAGATCCTCTTAAATTTGGAAACAAAAATATTAGCGTTTTTGAGTATCACAATGATCAAGGTGAGTTAGTTTTATCTCTTGATGCTGATACAGATGTTAAAAGAAGGGTAACCGATGAAGCATGTGCTGAAAGTGTCAGATTGCTTTATGTAGCTATCACGAGAGCCGTTGAACGTTGTTATATATTGACTGCAGCATTTGATAAGTATGTAAGTTCACCATTAGGCCATACGTTAAAATGGGCAGATGAAGACATTGCCAGTCAACTAGCCGATTTATGTTCAAATAAGCCTGATGGAATGTCTTTAGCTATCGTAGATAATGTTGACCAAAATGAGCTGTTGGTTACGAAAGAGCAAAACTTAGCACCTTTAACTCCGGCTGTTTTTGAAGGTCGTATAGAACGTGACTGGTGGATGTCATCATTTACGGCATTAAACAGAAGTGTGCGACAATCAACGGTGTCTGGTCCAGAAAGGGATATAGCGGAAAGTGACCTATTAACTGCAAGTTTGCCTGAGCAAAGCCTTCGATATGAGTTAACTAAAGGAGCGCTTTCAGGTAATTTATTGCATGATGTAATGGAATACACTGATTTCTCAGCACCTGATTGGAATAACAGCACATCATTACCACTTGCGAGATATGGAGAATTACCGTCGCCTTATCAGCAACAAGATTTAGTGCATTGGCTAGAACAGGTAATAACAGCTCCACTTAGCATAGACAGTACAGATTCGTCCTTTTCATTGTCATCGCTCCTAAAAGAGCAAACGTTAAGAGAAGTGGAATTCTATTTTCCTCTTGAAGATAGCAGCGTTGTGAGACTACTAGACTTACTGAATAAACATCGATCTAGGGTTAAACCTCAGAATAGCGCCGATAGAAGGGCGTTCCTTCCAAACCTATCGTCATTAAAGGGCATGATGCATGGTTTTATCGATTTAGTTTTTGAATATGAAGGTAAATATTTTGTGGCGGACTATAAGTCGACTTATTTAGGTGGGAATTTAGCGAGTTATCAACATAGTGCTTTGTATCAAGATATTGCTAGCCATAATTACGACCTTCAATACTTAGTTTATTCGTTAGCATTGCACCGTTACTTAAAAACAACTATTCCTGATTATCGGGCTGAGAAACATTTTGGTGGTGTTTTTTATTTCTATTTAAGAGGTATGAATGCAAGCAGTAATGAAGGCGTGTATTACACCGATATTCTAACCGAAGAACTAGATACTCTTGATGTCATTTTCAACAATGCTAAGGTTGATGCCTAATGTCGTTTCAATTACCCGATTATTTAAGTACCTATAGACTAGCTAGCACTGAAATATATCAATTGGTGGCTGCTGACTATTTTCTTGCAAGAGAAGTACTAACCAGCCTTGATATTAGCGGTGAAGACGAAGCTGTTTATTGGTTTCATATTATTATTGCGTTGGGAGAGAGTTTAAGACAAGGGCACACCTGTTTACCTTTGTCTAGCTTGGCCAACAATCATATCGGTTATCATGTAGATGAAGGTGGAATTGTTACTCACCAAGGATTCATTTTTCCAGATGCTCAAAAGCTAAAAGAGCTCGTTTCTTCTGTTCTTACCGTTTCTAAAGAACAATTGCTTGTGCTAGACAATAGCAATTTGTATTTAAGACGATATTTTTTACTAGAAAGGGAATTGTCAGATGCACTGAGTGTTTTTAACCAGATTGATAGCAATGTGGATGTTAACAAAGCCAAAAGCATCATTGATTCGTTGTTTGTCTCGCAAGAAGATGAAATTGATTGGCAAAAGGTAGCGGTGGCCAATACGTTAAATAAGCAACTGTCGATAATAGCAGGCGGCCCAGGTACGGGTAAAACTTATACTGTGACCAAATTGCTAGCGGCTTTACTTATGTTAGCTAATGATAGCGCTTTACATATCAAACTTGTTGCCCCAACGGGAAAAGCTGCGCAGCGTTTAGCAGAATCGATAGGCGCGGCGGTACAAGGGTTTAAAGGACAAATTGAGGAAAGTATTCTGGAACAAATCCCCACGGACGCTCAAACGATTCATCGTTTGTTAGGGGTTATTCCTAATCAAGTTAATTTTAAGCACCATCAAGATAACAAACTTCATGTCGACGTTGTCATCGTGGATGAAGTATCAATGGTGGATTTGCCTCTGATGACAAGGCTTTTTAGAGCGTTACCTGAACACTGTAAGGTCATCATGCTTGGCGATGCTGATCAGCTTCCTTCTGTTGCGGCAGGTGGAGTACTTGCAGATCTGGCACCTAGACCACATCGTGGATATACAAAAGAAAACCATAGCTTTTTAGAAACTACTCTGTCGCAAGTGTTACCGCTAGATAATGGTGTATATGACCACCTAGTATTTCTTAATAAGAGCCGTCGATTTGATGGCAGTGGCGGTATAGGAAACCTAGCTAAACAAGTTATAGATGGTGATGCTCAAGCAAGTTGGCACCTAGTTGCAGAGTCAGAACGGTTAGACCCAAGCAATCAAATAGCTTATCAAGCAGGCGATATAAATGAATGGTTACCCGATTATGTAGCGCGATTCTACAAATCTATTCAAGAAGCGAGCACTGTCGAGTCTGCCTTTGAAAAGTTGTCACATTTTCGTATTTTGTGTGCAATGAGATCGGGGAGAACAGGTGTTGAAGCAATTAATGCACAAGTACAGCAACTTCTAGGTGTAGATCTTAGGAAACCTTTATATCATGGCAAACCTATCATGATTTTAAATAATGATTATAATGTCGGCCTTTACAATGGCGATATTGGCATCATTTGGCAAGAAAATGAACAACTTGTTGCTTACTTTATTCAGCAAGATGGCGAATTAAAAAGAGTATTGCCAGCCAAATTACCAAGTTATGAAGCGGTTTACGCGATGACCATCCACAAAACCCAAGGAAGTGAGTTTTCACACGTATTAATGTTGTTACCAGAGCAGAGTAATAATCAGTTGTTGAGTAGAGAATTACTTTATACCGGTATTACTAGGGCTAAGAAAAATATCACTGTTGCTAGTGAAATGGATGTTTGGCTGCAAGGGGTAACAAGAAAAGTAGAGAGATATTCTGGTTTAACCATAGAGTAAAAAATAAAGATGATATTTAAAGACATTGATAAAGATCTATACAACAAGCGACTTAAAATTATTACGATAGCTTTTGTTGCTGCTTTTGCCTTGCTGTCTATTGCATTTGGTTCAATCCTTATTCAGTTTTTTGGTAATACAACGGATATCGTGGTAGTTGCTAACATGGATGGTGAGCCAGAAAGTAACTTCAAATTAAATATGGCAGGCGTGATCATTGCCTTGTTACTTTGCGCAGCTGTACTTCACGGTCTTCGCAAAAAGCCTTTATTTGAAGAGGTTTATTATGTATGGCAATTAAAACAGTTGCACAATTTAGTTTATAGAAAACTTAAAACGATTGAACTACACGCAAATAAAGGCGATGAAAAAGCAATTGCCATTTTAGTTCAGTATTACACCAGTTTAAAACAGGTTTACACATTAGATAACAATGATTTAACGATGTCTTCTGTAAACCAATCACTATCACAATGGCAAGAAAAAGCTGAAGCGGTATCAATGACAGTTGATGAGGCGATATTTACTGCCGAAAACATAAAATCAATTGAATAAGGGAACACTATGATCGGTTACGTGACATTAGGTACAAATGATTTGGAAAAAGCCGTTGCATTTTATGACGAGTTATTTTCGTCAATAGGTGCTACTCGCTTTTTTGAAACAGAGCAATTTGTTGCTTGGTCAGTTTCACCTGAACAACCAGGTATTTCTGTAACTAAACCATTTAATGGTGAACCAGCAACCGTTGGTAACGGTTCTATGGTTGCTATTGTGTTGGATTCTCCAGAAAAAGTAGATGCGTTTTACCATAAAGCAATTGAGTTGGGCGCAACGTGTGAAGGTAAGCCTGGACCTCGTGGTGAAATGACAGGATTTTATGCTGGTTACTTCCGTGATTTAGACGGCAATAAACTCAATGCCTTTCATTTAGCTATGCCTGCATAGTAAGTATTACCTAGAAGATTAGAGAGCACTGTGAAGTGCTCTTTTTTTTCACCAGTCTATTATCTTTTTTATCTCTTTTATTTAGCTTGTAGTCTTAATTTGATTCGATGTTCTTGTTTTTGTTAAAGGCTTCAGGCAATGTTTAAACATATATTGATAAAAATAAAATTTAACATCACATGAAAAAATTCCTTCTACCTTTATTGCTTACAACAGCAAGTGTTAACGCCTTTGCCGAAAATCCAATCGCTATCGCCATTCACGGCGGTGCAGGTACTATTTCAAAAGCTAAATTTACCCCTGAGAGAGAGAAAGCTTATCGCGCCAAGTTGCAAGAAGCAGTCGAGGCCGGTTATGCAGTACTTGAAGCCGGAGGTAGTAGTCTTGATGCAACAACCAAAGCGGTAAATATATTAGAGAATTCTCCATTTTTCAATGCGGGTAAAGGCGCTGTTTATACCTATGATGGTACACATGAAATGGATGCGAGTATCATGTATGGCAAAAACCGACAAGCGGGTGCGGTTGCGGGTGTTAAACATATCGAAAATCCAATTAACCTTGCTCGATTAGTGATGGAAGAATCAGTGCACGTAATGTTATCTGGTGATGGCGCTGAACAATTTGCCAAAAAGCAGGGTATGGCGTTTGTAGAGAACAAGCATTTTGATACGGAAAGACGATACAAATCTCTATTAAAAGCGAAGGACAAGCTTAAAAAAGCTGAAAAAGCGACTAAAGACTATCAAGCTGCACACCAAATGCTAGACCCTGAATTTAAGATGGGCACGGTAGGTGCAGTAGCGCTAGATAAGGACGGTAACATTAGTGCTGCCACTAGTACAGGCGGAATGACCGCAAAACGTTTTGGCCGAATTGGAGATTCTCCAGTCATTGGGGCGGGCACATTTGCGGACAATAATAGTTGTGCAGTTTCAGCGACTGGTCACGGTGAATACTTTATTAGATACAATGTTGCTGCTGATATTTGTGCACGAGTACAATACCAAGGTAAAACTATCGAGCAAGCTGGTAATGAAGTTATTCATGACGTTTTAATGCCTGCTGGCGGAACTGGTGGTGTTATCATCGTTGACGCAAAGGGCAATATGCATTTACCGTTTAATACCAAGGGGATGTATCGTGCGAGTAAATCAAGCACTAGCCCAACAAAGGTAGCTATTTTTAAAGGTGAATAAGAGATGAAAGTAAGCAAGTTAGGACTAGTAGCACTGGGTTTATTATTTGGTGCTGGTTGCTCAGATGATGTAGGGAAAGTCAGCCTTGGCTTGCTTACCACTAAAGATATTCATATTACTGCACTTAAAGATCCAAAAGTAACAGGCGTTACTTGCCATATTAGTGATGTAAAAGCGAATTTGAGTTTTTCAGATCCATCCAACATGAGCATTGCTTGTAGACAAACGGGTGAAATTACCGCTGAACAACTTAACAACATTGATGCGTCAGAGAGTGGAGAGGTAGTTTTTAAAGAATCCAAGAGTATTCTTTTTAAGTCGTTAAAAGTTAGAAGAATTTACGATAAAGAGAATCACACATTGATTTATTTATCTTATTCAACAAAAGAGATAAACGGTAGTCATCATCATTCCATGTCAACAGTACCACTGTATGGAACAAAAGCGTGGCAATGGTCATTAACACATTCACAAAAAAATTAGTGACAATAATTTGATAAATTTAGGATTTATTTCTATTTTAAGTCTAAAGTTAAAGTGTAAATGCGCTAAAAGTAACTAGGGGACTTTATGGAATCACTAAAGGTATCAGATTATATGAACCACTATCCGGTTACCTTTACACCGGAAATGGTAGTAGAAGAAGCGTCTATGCGCTTTTTAAAAACAAAACAAATCGGTGGTCCGGTTATCGACAACAAAAATCAGCTAGTGGGCTTTTTGTCTGAAAGTGATGTACTAAAAAAGATGTTGGAGTCGAGTTACTATGCTGAGCACATTGCTAATGTATCTGATCTAATGCGTAGTGACGTGCTATCTGTTAAACCGTACGACAGTATTGTTGAGCTTGCTCAAAGTATGCTGGGTAATAAACCTAAAGTTTATCCCGTTGTAGATGACGATGGCAATTTATTGGGAACAATATGTCGTAATGAGGTACTTCAGGCCATTGATAAACACTACCGCACGCCGTTTCATGTGAGCAATCAATAAGTAATCACACGTACTAAGCTGTAAAATGAAAAATAAACTGGTAAAATCCAGTTTATTTTTTTGTGCTTAGAGAAAATCTCATTGTCTTCTAATCAAAATGAGTCGTCAAACAAGGCGCTTGACGTTGAAAGTATCACTGAACAACTTCAACACGTAAAATTATCAGATATAGCCTTGATCAAAAGCCGATTAAACGGCCTTAAGAAAGTCAAAAACGACAAGAAAAAGCAATCAATACTCCAATCACTTGCACTTCAAGTGAATGCCTCTATTGAAAGCAAAAAACATAAACTTCAAAACCGTCCTAAGGTCTCTTATCCTCAAGCACTACCTGTAAGCCAAAGTGTAGACAGAATTAAATCGGCTATTGAGGAAAATCAAGTTGTTATCATTGCTGGTGAAACAGGCTCGGGTAAAACAACACAAATACCAAAAATATGTTTGGAATTGGGTAGAGGCATCGAAGGTGCCATTGGACACACACAGCCAAGAAGGATTGCTGCTAGAACAGTGGCTAACAGGATTGCTGAAGAACTTAATACTAAATTAGGCTCAGCTGTTGGTTACAAAGTGAGATTTACCGATCATACTGACCAAAATAGTTACATCAAGTTAATGACGGATGGTATTTTGTTAGCGGAGATGCAACAAGATAGATTATTGCGTCAATATGATACGTTAATCATCGATGAAGCACATGAACGCAGTTTAAACATTGATTTTATCCTAGGATATGTAAAAGAAATATTACCTAAACGTCCAGATCTTAAAGTCATTATCACATCAGCAACAATTGATCCTGAGCGCTTTTCTAAACATTTCAACAATGCGCCGATTATTGAAGTATCAGGCCGTACCTATCCGGTAGAAATGCGTTATCGTCCTCTTCACGATGATGAAGATAATAGAGATGTTGTTTCGGGGATTATTGATGCGATTGATGAGTTAACTCAAGAGCAAATGGGCGATATTCTTGTTTTCTTAAATGGTGAACGAGAGATTAGAGATACCGCGCAAGCATTAGAAAAAGAAAACTATCGTGATACTCATATTCTTCCTTTGTATTCACGATTAACGGTACAAGAGCAAAATAAGATATTCCAGCCTCATACAGGGCGTAACATCGTTCTCGCAACTAACGTAGCAGAAACCTCATTAACAGTTCCTGGTATTAAATACGTAATTGACCCAGGTACTGCACGTATTTCTAGGTATAGTTACCGTACTAAAGTTCAGCGTTTACCTATTGAAGCAATTTCTCAAGCGAGTGCAAATCAGCGAGCGGGTCGTTGTGGTCGTGTATCTGATGGTATTTGTATCCGTTTATATTCAGAAGAAGACTTCATTGCGCGTTCAGAATTCACAGATCCTGAGATTTTAAGAACTAACCTTGCAACGGTTATCTTACAAATGCTGGCGTTGGGTCTAGGTAATATTAGAGATTTTCCTTTTGTTCAGCCGCCAGACAATCGAAATATCAACGATGGTTTAAGGCTGTTAGAAGAGCTTGCTGCGGTAAAACAAAGCAAAGACGAAACACAATTAACCAAAGTTGGGCGCTCGTTAGCCAAATTCCCTGTTGATCCTCGTTTAGCGAAGATGGTGTTAAGTTCAATTGAACTGGGCTGTATAGAACAGGTATTGATTATTACAGCTGCTCTAAGTATTCAGGATCCAAAAGAACGTCCACATGAGAAGCAACAAGCAGCAGATGAAAAGCATAGTCGCTTTAAAGATAAAACCTCAGATTTCATCAGTTTTGTAAAATTGTGGCGTTATATCGAAGAGCAACAAAAAGCACTTAGCGGTAATCAATTTAGAAAACTGTGCCAAAAAGAATACCTTTCTTATATCCGCATACGTGAGTGGCAAGACATCGTAAGTCAGCTTAAATACGCGTTAAAAGATATGGGTGTGCAAGTAACGAGCATTAATGAAGAAAGTGAATCAGCGTTTGATATCGTGCATCAAGCTTTACTATCTGGTTTGTTAAGCCACATCGGTCAACTTGACGAGAACCGTGAGTATAAAGGCGCCCGTAACAGTCGTTTCTACATCTTCCCTGGCTCAGGCGTTGCCAAGAAATCACCCAAATGGATCATGGCGACAGAACTGGTGGAAACCAGCAGATTGTTTGGTAGAACGGTGGCAAAGATCGATGTGAACTGGCTAGAGTCATTAGCAGGGCATTTAGTCAAAAAGAGTTATAGTGAACCTCATTGGGAAAAGAAACTAGGCGCTGTTTTTGGCTACGAGCAAATTTCCTTGTATGGCCTAATAATTGTTGGCAAGCGTAAAATCAATTTTAACAAAATAGAGCCTCATACCTGTCGAGAAATATTCATCCGTGAAGCGTTAGTTAATGGTGACGCTAACATTCAAGAATCTTTCTATAAGGCAAATAAGCAGCTCGTTGCTGAAATAGAAGGATTAGAGCAAAAAGCACGTCGAAAAGAATATCTTGTTGATGAAGACAGGCTATATGAATTTTTCGACGAGAAATTACCTGAAAGTGTGCTTTGTCAGCGCAGTTTCTTGGCTTGGTGGAAAAAAGAAAAGCAAACTAAGGGCAAGTTACTCAGCTATACCAAAGCATTTCTTTTAAATGAAAGCGCGGAAAAGCTAAATCAAAATGAATACCCTGATGTTTGGCAACAAGGTAATTTAACATTACCGCTAAGTTATCATTTTCAACCAGGTGATGACGATGATGGTATCAGTCTCAACATACCTGTAGGTATTCTAAATCAGATTGAGAATAAAGGTTTTGATTGGCTTATACCTGCTTTGAGATATGACTTGATCGTTGCTTTGATTAAGGCATTGCCAAAAACGTTAAGACGAAATTTTGTACCTGCACCTAATTATGCAGATGCTTGTATGAACGCTATTGAACAGAGTGATTTGTCTATGCAGGAAGCATTGGCTAAACAACTGTTAAAAATGTCTGGCGTTCGTATTCCTGAGGAAGCTTGGCATGGTTTAGTGCTACCAGAGCATCTCAAAATGAACTTTAAAGTCATTGATGAGAAGGGCAAACTGCTTAAACAATCAAGAGACCTTGACGGTTTAAGAGAATCCTTGCAAGGAAAAGTAAAAGCTTCTATCAAGAAAGTTGCTGAAAAAGGTATTGAGAGAACTGATATTACTGCTTGGGATTTCGATAGCATTCCAGCTAGCTACGAGAAGAAAGTAGCCAATATGACTATCAAGGCGTTTCCGGCGTTAACCGACAAGGGTAATCATGTTGATATACAGCTTTTTGAACAAGAAGAGATAGCTGGACAAGCGATGCTAGACGGTGTTAGCCGTTTACTCTTGATGAATATACCTTCGCCAATAAAGTACTTACAAGAAAAGCTACCTAACAAAGCTAAATTAGGATTGTATTTTAATCCGTTTGGTTCAATTAACGAGTTACTTGAAGATTGCATTCTCGCGGCTTGTCGTCACCTAGTTAGTGAAAAGGGCGTAGCGAGAGATGAAAGTTCTTTTAATGCATTAAGAGATCATGTTCGTGCTGAAATCGCGGATCTTGTATTAACGACTGCGATTAAAGTAGAGCAAGCGCTTAGCCTTGCACATGACATTAATAAAAAGCTAAAAGGCAATGTGCCATTAAATGTCATTCAATCTCATGGCGATATTAAACAGCAGCTTGGCACCTTAGTATATAAAGGCTTTGTTACTACATCAGGATTTAATCGTTTAGATAATATTATTAGGTATCTTAAAACGATTATTCGCCGTTTAGAGAAATTGCCAATCGATCCAAATCAAGATCGATTGAAAATGATAGAGATTCAAAAGGTACAAGATGCATACGACCAGTTATTGTCTAAGCAACGAAAGGGCATCCCATTACCTAAAGAAATGGCGGAAACACGTTGGATGATTGAAGAGTTAAAAGTCTCTTTATACGCGCAAAATCTAAAAACGGCGTACCCAATTTCATCAAAACGTATCCTTAATCACTTAAAGTCTCTTTCATAGGATATTTGACAGTTATATCGTCAATGAGTATAAAGATGTTAGCTGATCAAGTTTTTTGATGATGGAGTAGTAATGCTAAATTACGATGATAAGCGCGACTTTTATCGCATGATGATTAATAGTGACGTAACAGTAACTATAATTGATGACGAAGCTAATAGTACGATAAGGGCTACGTGTCGTGACTTAAGTGCCACTGGAATGGCAATTGAGATGCCTCATCCTGTTGAGGAAAATACAAAGGTGAAAATTAGTGTCGATTCTGCTAACGCAACAGTTCAACCATTAGATGCAATAGGCAAGGTTGTCAGAGTGACAGAAGAGAGTGCTGAATGCTACTTGGTAGGTGTGAATATCTCAGATATCGATTAGAAAAAAGGCTGATGTTTATCAGCCTTTTTTAATATTATGCTTGATGGGCTTTTCTGTATTCGGTTGGTGTTTTACCAGTTTCTTTCTTAAATACTTTGTAAAAAGACGATCTAGCATTAAAACCTACTTCTAACGCGATATTTAATACAGTATCTTCATTAGCAATTATTTTAGGTTTAGCAGATTCTATTCGCCATTTATTTACAAAATCAAAGAAGTTAGTACCCATTGTTTCATTTAATGTTTGTGAAATGTAGCTTGGTGGGATCGCAACGTGCTGTGCAAGCTTTTGTAAAGAAAGGCTTGAGTCTAAGTGTAATTCTTCAACTTCCATAACCTTACTGATCTTGTCAGCAATTCTTAGTGATTGCGCTTTATCAAGTGCAGAGCGCTGATATTTTTTGTTGTCTTTTGAATCAGAGTTATCTGTCATTGATTTATCATTAGATGAACTGTCATGCGCATATCTGCCTTCAAAACCTGGCTTTTGTCTCAATCCCCAATGGGCAAGTGTCCAAACTAGAATTAATAAGAGTGCAGTACCGAATCTATAACCAAATATAGAATGGTCTTGCACTAAAGTAGTGCTTAAACTTGAAAAGGCAAATAGCCAAGTGAGGCAGGTAACTATCAATACCCAGCTAAGCCAGCCTAATTCACGTTGTTCATTACTTGCAAAGAGATCTTTAAGTCGTTTTCTATATTTAGTTAAATGAAGGGCTATGCGAACTACGTAATATCCAGATTGTAATGCCCACATAATCATTGCCAGAAATATACTGATGACAACAACAAGTGGAAAGCCTGAATTGATATCGATTTCATCGTAAAAAATATGCTGGCGGATTTCAATCGGTAGACTTAATATCATACCCGCAACAATTAAACCAAATAAAAAGGGAATAGTATGAACAGCGTGTATTTTTTGCAAACGCCAAGGATTTTCAGATGTTAACCCTTCAACATACAACCATAAAGTTGGGCCAAGTAGTAGCCATGCAGGAAAAATGGAAGCGATATAAACAGTGCCCCACGCTGGTAACAATAAAAAGATTGTTGGACCCAATGCAATAACACCATTGGCTGTTAAGAAAGCAGCCAGAGGTAAATAGGTTTGAGTTTGAATTGCACGTGTTAGCAACTGCGGTAAACAAAAAATGATCTGCCCAAGTGTAATCATGGTAATTACAAGCACTACAAGATCTTCCAAAACCACACTCCTCAATTAATTATCTATCAGTTTAAAGTTAAACAATTGTAATGTCTCCCAGTTGATTAAGACACAAAAAAATGTCCGCCCTTATTGTCTCGGACGACGTAAACCCTTGATACAGGCAGAATTAGACTGAGCTGGTCAATATTATATTGGCTTACGAAACGATGTTTAATCTGTCTATTGTTGAACGTAAAAAGACATAAGAGAATAGGAAATATATTTGTGAATAATCTTTATAAGTTTGGTGGTACAGCAGCAATTTTGGAAGCTGCTATTTATGTTTCGGCTTTTGTTTTTTTTGGTGCTGTTTGGGATTTCCCATCCGATGCGAGTGTTGCACAAAAATTAGTATTCTTAAGAGAAAACCAAGTCGTATTAGCGGTCGTTAATTTTGTTATGTATGTCATGTTTGGCATTCTGTTAGCGGTATTGGTACTTTCTTTACATGAGCGTTTGAGCACTAAATCTAAAACACTGTCTCAAATCGCTAGTATTTTTGGTTTGATATGGATTGGCCTTGTGATAGCTAGTGGGATGATAGCTAATATAGGTTTAGCTAACGTAGTTGAACTATCAGTAAGCGAGCCAGAGCATGCTAGAGCCGTTTGGTTGACTGTTAATGTACTCGTTGAAGGTATAGGTGGTGGTAATGAAATTGTTGGTGGTCTATGGGTACTGTTGGTAAGTATCGCGTCTTTAAAAGCTACTGAGTTTTCAAATAGACTTAGCTACTTTGGCGTGTTCGTAGGGCTTGCTGGTATTGCAACCGTTTATCCGGCTGATGTACTAACAGAAATTTTTGGTCTAAGTCAGGTAGTTTGGTTCGCGTGGTTGGGTGTTGTTATGTTAATTCAACCTGTAACTCAAAGAACCACTGAAGTATGTACAAATTAATTGAACTAGCGTTTTAAATACTGTCAGATTTAATTAAGCTGGATCAAATCTGACAGTTGATACTATATGTGATTAGAGCTAGCTAACCTGACATACAAGCCCTTTAAGGTAATAACCTTCAGGGTAGTAAGAAGCAATAGGGTGGTCAGCTGCTTGTTGTAATCGTTCTACAAAATGAACTTCTTTACGAGCGTCTAGCGCAGCGTCTGCCACGACTTTCTGGAATAAGCCCGCATCTAACAAACCTGAACATGAAAATGTTAACAATAACCCACCAGGATTTAATAGCTGCATAGCTACCATGTTGATGTCTTTGTATCCACGACAAGCGCTTGTTAGTTGTGCTTTAGAATCAACAAATTTTGGTGGATCGAGAATGATCATGTCGAACTTTTCGCCTTGTTCGCGATAGGTTCTTAAGAGTTTAAATACGTCTTCTTTTTCAAACTTGACGTTTTTATCATCTAAGTTATTAAGGGCAAGATTTTCTTTAGCTGTGTCTAACGCTTGTTGAGAAACGTCCACATTAATAACTTCTTTTGCGTCATTTGCAGCACAATGTAAAGAGAAAGTGCCTGTGTAAGAAAAACAGTTAAGTACACGTTTACCTTTAGCGTAACTACCAGCTGCTAATCGAGAGTCTCTTTGATCGAGATAAAAACCAGTCTTGTGGCCTTTTTCGACGTCTACTTTAATCTTGATACCGTGTTCTTCAATGACACATTCAGTGCTATCTAATGGTTTTGACAACCAGCCAGTCGTTTTATCCAAACCTTCTTTTTTACGAACGTCAACGTCTGAGCGTTCATAAACAGAGCAAGTAGGGTAAATACTGTTTAGCGCTGCTACGATATTGTGGCGATGGAACTCTGCTCCTGCGCTTAACAATTGACAAACGATGATGTTATCGTACTTATCGATAGTAATGCCTGGCATGCCGTCAGACTCACCAGCAATAATCCGATAACCTGTTAGTCCATCTCGTTCTATAAAGTAGTCACGTCGACCTTGTGCACTTTTAATTTTGTTACAAAAAAAGTCTAAATCTATTTCTTCATTTTGGTCAAAAGACCAAATACGAACTCTTATTTGTGAGTCGGGAGAATAGGCGCCTTTTGCTAGCCAATTTCCTTTGTGATCAAAGACTTCGACTAGCTCTCCAAGTCCTGGGTTACCTTTGATTTTGCTAATGCCTTTAGAGAAAACCCAAGGGTGTTTTCGCAATAAAGACTTCTCTCTTGAAACTTTTAAATAAATTCTTGCTGACATTTGCCTATACTTATTTCATAGGTGAGGTTGGCGCCGAGTTTAGACAAAGATCTTCAAGGGTGCAATCGTCTATTTTGTTTAATGTGAAAATAAGTGAGAGCAATAACAATGAATGTTAGTTATATCGCACATGTAAAAGGCAAAGTACAAGGCGTATTTTTTCGCGCATCGAGTCAACAACAAGCTATAGAGTATGGGTTAAGTGGTTATGCTAGGAATCTAGCGGATGGTGAAGTTGAAGTTTTAGTATGTGGCGAAGAAAACGATGTTAATAGAATGCTGGAGTGGCTAAATCACGGGCCACCTCAAGCGAAAGTTGAAGAAGTTAAAACGCACAAGGTTGCTTGGCAAGATCACAATCACTTTTCAATCAGTTAAGCGATGCAAAGGTGGTGGTGTAAAAGGTGTATTAGAATAACTCATTATATTTGAGTTATTCTTTTACATGTCGGTTTATTTACCCACGTATTGAAAGCGCTTCATTGTTTTACCTTCACGTTCAATAGTTTCGTCAAACATTGATAATGGTCTGATCCAAATTCCCCTATCTCCGTACTCAGGTTGGTAAACAACGTGTTCCTCTTCAGTTTCACTGTGTTTGGCAATGTGAAGTACTTGATAATAATTACCTTTGAAGTGTTGATAGCGGCCAAGTTTCATTGCATTTCCTATATCGAAATAATGGAGCAAGATTATAGGTTAACTCCGCTTCACTGGCTATTCAAAAGTTATTGTTGCCGTGCAGCCTTTGTTTTGATTATTGAACAGGCTAAATGCCCAACCGTAGCGTTGACAAATGTCTTTTACTAATAGTAAACCTATGCCAAAACCTTCGTAACCTCTTGGTTTTTCGGCTAACCCTATACCATCGTCTATTACGGTGATGGATCTTGGTGAAATGAATAAGCTGACGTTACCTCCTAGGCTGCAATTGATAGCATTATTAAGCAGATTGTGAATACATGCTTTTATTAGTGTAGCGTCGCAATCTTGATGAAATTCAACTTCCAACTGATGCTTTAGATTAGTTTGGTTATTACTAAGTAATTCAGTGTATCGATTAATAATACTATTTATGAACCGTTCGTCAATCAACGTAGTTTCTTCGTGGTTATCTTGCTTTCGGGAAAGTGTTAAGAACGTATTGGTAAGCGACTCCATTTCCAAGACGGCGTCATGAATGCTTGATAATTGTTTCTGTTCACTACCAAGCTGTTTTCTCAAAACACTAACGCAGCCTTTGATGACTGACATTGGTGTTCTAAATTCATGGCTGATATATCGAGTAAAGTTTTTCTCTCTTTCGATATTTTTCTTGGCTGCTTCTCGATAATTGTTAACTGCTGCAACAGTATCGGCTAATTCTATTGAGCTAGAGACATCTATATCAATTTTGTTATAGCATTCTTTATTGTGCAGTTGCTCGGTAAGGGAGTGGAAGGGATAGGCGATCTTTGTTGTAGCATTAAATATTTGCCACGCGATGTAAGCAAAAATCAACATGCCAGAACCAAAAAGCAATAATTCCAACAGGGCAAAATCGAAATCATTCCATTCTATTGCATCTATTTTTTCAACGGCGTAATAGACATGATCATTGAGTTTAAAACCAAAGATATTATATTCATCTTCTTCAACGTGAATAGACTCGATGCCTCTAGAATCAATGTCATACTCTTTTTTTATTTCGTTAGGGAGATGAGAGTATTCTTTATAAATCGTTAGCAATGGGTCTATTTTAATGCTGACATCACTCGTATCAGTCATATTACCAGCATGAAATGGTGCAATTAACTTTAGCCTTCTTTCGTTAGTGGCGTTTTCGGTATATAACAAAGATAGGTTAAATACTGCTGCATAAAAGAAAAGAAGTGCAGTGGCGCCTAGCGCAAATACTCTTGTTATCTGCTTGCTTATGCTTTTAGTATCGGTCGCGTCATTCATTTAAACGGTATCCTGTTTTTGGAATGGTAACGATGAGCTCCTTTTTAAAAGGTTTATCTAACTGGCTGCGCAGTTGATAAATGTGTTTTCTTAGCACATCTGAATCAGGAGGCTGGTCATCCCAAAGCTTGGCCTCCAAATCTTCTCTTAATGTTAGATTGGGGTGGTTGTCTAAGAGAATACTTAGAATATCAAAACCAGTTGGTGTTAATTTTATTTCTATATCATCGCGCCAAACACGCTTAGAGGATTTCGATAGTTTTAGTGTTCCTAAGGTTTTTTCAGTTGAATAAGTATGGCTCGTTGTACGCTTAAGAACAGTCTCCATTCGCGCTTCTAAAAGCTCTAGGTCAAAGGGTTTAACGATATAGTCGTCTGCACCGCTTTTTAACCCTTTTAATATATCTTCATTTGTGTCCCGCGCTGTCAGCATGATGACAGCTGCGTTGCATTCATTGTCTCTTAGCTTTTGACAAAGAGTGACCCCATCAATACCTGGTAACATTACATCGAGTATAAATAAGTCGTATTTGTTTTTAAAAGCGAGGCTCAGTCCTTGAGTGCCTGTGGCAGCAAAGTCTAACGAAAAAGCAGAATCTTCAAAATAGTCAAAAATAACATTAGCTACTTGCGTGTTGTCTTCAACTAACAGTACGTTATACAAATCTATTTCTCCTGACAGGTAAGTAGAAGTTTTCTTTTATTTTCTTTTAGTATACGACAAGCTTTTTGCTTGCTAAGTTCAGTAGCCACCTGATGAGTAGCTAAAATAAACAACTCTTTCTCAATTTTTGGTATTTCTAGTATAGAAGTTACTTGTCTTATTTTGCCTTTTGTATAAAACCTTGCTGAAAAAGAGTTGTCATTGATTTGATAAAGATGACTCAAATCAGTTTCGGATAGCTCTGATAGTAAATACTTGTCAGTCTTGTAATCCTTTGCACCGTTGTACATATAAACTGTAACGGTTAAAAGAAATAATAATGAAACAGTACTTGGAACGATAACCAAGCTCATGCGCTGAATATTAAGCGCTATCAAAATGCTCAAACTTGCAATCGTTGGGATCCCATAGATTGGCAGAATATTACTTGCAAACGTGAACAAGATAAGTGGAGCAACTATACAGCAGATAAGGTATTTGTTTAGGTGGGGATGTGCCTGTACCGTCTTGCGTGGTTTTTTATTCGTTTTTGAAGTTACGAATTGATAAAAGATTACAAATGACCAAGGAAACGCTATTGCAAGCCAAAACAACCAGATCATACCTTTCGCTTGCTTGTGTGCACTACCGTACAAATCACCTTGCCAACCAGAAACTAAAAACCTCTCAATATGTTCACCAACGATGAAGTACTCTAAAAAGCCAGGTGTAGCTAGTTCCGCCAATATATACCAAGGTGCACTGATGGCTAACATTAATGCTAAACCACTGACCCAAGGCAGAGTTAAAAGCTGCTTAAAATCTCTCGTTAATAAACACCAATTAAAAATCGCAAGGCCGATAATGACACACGCAACCGGTCCCTTTACTAACAAGCCTAAGGCTAAAGCGACAAACACTAGATAACCATTTAGTACCTCATTGTGGCCCGTGTGGTGATTCCAATAACTAATTATGGCTAATGTGGTACAAAATATTAGTGCTGATTCTGTCATTACCATGCCAACAGCTATGGTGAATCCAATGGTAGAAATAAGCACGGTTATCGCTATCACCATTTTAGTGGTGCTTTGGGTAAGGTGTTTTACAAAATGAGCTACTAAACCAACAGTTGCTAAAGATAAGATGAAATGAAAAATGCGGCCACCAAATTCGTTTACTCCAAAAATTGAGAACCCTAGAGATGAAAGCCAAGTATGAAGAGGGGGTTTACCCCAAAATGGTACATCGTAGTTAAATTGTGGTGTGATGTAATTACCTGTATCTAGCATTATTCGTGCAATTTCACCGTATCTAGATTCTGTTGTATCGTAAAAAGGTAATAGGTATATACCCAACAGCCTCACAAACAAAATAGCGAAGGAAATAGCAATTAACAGATGTACTTGATTTCTAAGCGTTAGATTAAGCTTCATTTCTAAAGCTCTCTAATTTAGGCTGTGGTTTTGCTACTTCATCCATAACTACGAAGATTGGCCTGTCTTTGGTTTCCGTGAAGATTCTGCCAACATACTCTCCTAATATACCGATGGTAAGTAGTTGAATACCTCCCATAAATAATTGAATCAATACGATAGTTGGGAATCCTGCAACGGGTTCTCCAAATAAAAGCGTTTTTAAACCGATGAAGGCTGCGAACATAAAGGCACCAACTGAAATGGTTCCACCTAATATGGTAGCGAGCCTAAGAGGTTTAACGCTAAATGCTGTAATCCCAGCAATAGCCAATTGTACTAAGGCAAAGAAGCCCCATTTTGTTTCTCCGGCAGCGCGCTCAGGTCTATCAAATGTTAACGTTGTTTGTTTGAAACCGGGCCACGAAAGAATACCCTTCATGTAGCGGTTTTTTTCTGTTAGCTGGTTAACTTGTTGAATAACTTTTTGACTCATTAAGCGAAAATCACCTACGTTTTTTTCTAACCTAACCTCGGCAAGCCAAGAAAGTAGCTTGTAATATACGTTCGCAGTCGCTTTTTTTAGGTAGGATTCTCCTTGTCGACTGCTACGTTTCATGTTGACTACATCAAAACCTTTACTCCATTCCTTAAGCATTTGTGGGATTAGAGAAGGTGGATCTTGCAAATCTGCATCTAAAATAATTGCTGCTTCCTCATTCACAGATTGCAATCCAGCTGTTAGTGCAGCTTCCTTTCCAAAGTTTCGACTTAGATTGATTAAAGAAAGCCCTGTGTGTTCATTACTTAGGGTATTTAGTATCTGCCATGAACCGTCTGTACTGCCGTCATTGATATAGATAATGTTAAATTGATAATCAGGCAGGGTAGCTATTACTTTACTGACTTCATGATGAAAAATAGGCAGTACTTCCTGTTCGTTGTAAACCGGCACAACAATAGCAACCGTCCTTTTGCCTTTTTCTTTGATTTTTAGATGATCTTCTAGGGTTACTAAATTAGCCATAATGACTCCAAGCTATAAAAACGCTATATAACTTAGTTGAAATCACGTCTAAAAAATGTCTAGTACCAATAGACGTTTCATAGACGTGCTTGCGTGTAAGCTTTAATCAATGATTTAGGAGTTTGCATGAAAGCAGTTAAATTTCTCAGTGTTGGCTTAGTCGGGCTATTAGTAGACAGTACAATGTTCTTATTACTGCAATGGTTTGGGGTAGAGTTGTTATTGTCTAGGTTGCTGGCGTTTTGGGCCGCTGTTTGTACTACTTATATCGGCAATACCGCTTTCACGTTTAACAGATCGGCAAGCAACGATACGTTTATTAGTTATTTTCTGGCTATGCATCTAACAGGTTTTTTTAACTTAGCCTTATTCTCATACTTAACCTTGATGACAAATACGCATGTAAACATTGCTTTTGTTATTGGTATCTTGCTTGGAACAATTTTGAATTATGGATTTAGCAAACGAATATTGGAAAGTTGAGTCTTAAAAATTTTTTATAATGCTAAATTGTGGCTGGGAAAATAACTATTTAGGAATTTTAGAAAGTAGGGAAGTTGGTTGCGGGAGCCAGATTTGAACTGACGACCTTCGCTGAGTTGTTATAGAGGGCTGAGCCCGACGAGCTATTCTTACACTATAGAGGTAATTGCACAGTAACTAAAAAGAAGGAATAAGGATTTTTATAATAGGGAAGTTGGTTGCGAGAGCCAGATTTGAACTGACGACCTTCGCTGAGTTGTTATAGAGAGCTGAGCCCGACGAGCTTTTCTTAAACTATAGAGGTAATAACACAGTAAATAACAAGTAAGGAATAAGGGTTTTTGTAATAGGGAAGTTGGTTGCGGAAGCCAGATTTGACCTGACGACCTTCGCTGAGTTGTTATAGAGGGCTGAGCCCGACGAGCTTTTCTTAAACTATAGAGGTAATAACACAGTAAATAACAAGTAAGGAATAAGGGTTTTTGTAATAGGGAAGTTGGTTGCGGGAGCCAGATTTGACCTGACGACCTTCGCTGAGTTGTTATAGAGGGCTGAGCCCGACGAGCTTTTCTTAAACTATAGAGGTAATAACACAGTAAATAACAAGTAAGGAATAAGGGTTTTTGTAATAGGGAAGTTGGTTGCGGGAGCCAGATTTGACCTGACGACCTTCGCTGAGTTGTTATAGAGGGCTGAGCCCGACGAGCTTTTCTTAAACTATAGAGGTAATAACACAGTAAATAACAAGTAAGGAATAAGGGTTTTTGTAATAGGGAAGTTGGTTGCGGGAGCCAGATTTGAACTGACGACCTTCGGGTTATGAGCCCGACGAGCTACCAGGCTGCTCCATCCCGCGTCCGAATGGTTTAGTAGGGTTACTAAACAAGCCTTAGAAGTTTTGATTCATTCTAAAAGAATTGGTTGCGGGAGCCAGATTTGAACTGACGACCTTCGGGTTATGAGCCCGACGAGCTACCAGGCTGCTCCATCCCGCGTCCGAATGGTTTAGTAGGGTTACTAAACAAGCCTTAGAAGTTTTGATTCATTCTAAAAGAATTGCTTACAGAAGCCAGATTTGACCTGACGACCTTCACTGAGTTGTTATAGAGAGCTGAGCCCGACGAGCTTTCTTTCTATGAACAGTTAGAAGTTTTGATTCATTCTAAAAGAATTGGTTGCGGGAGCCAGATTTGAACTGACGACCTTCGGGTTATGAGCCCGACGAGCTACCAGGCTGCTCCATCCCGCGTCCGAATGGTTTAGTAGGGTTACTAAACAAGCCTTAGAAGTTTTGATTCATTCTAAAAGAATTGGTTGCGGGAGCCAGATTTGAACTGACGACCTTCGGGTTATGAGCCCGACGAGCTACCAGGCTGCTCCATCCCGCGTCCGATGAATTACAGTATAGCGTACTAAGTACTAGCTGCGCCTTAAATCGGTGCGTATCATATGTAAGTGTTCGTCATAATGCAACTGATTTTCGTAAATAAATTAGCGTTAGCTGGATAAATCTACAATTTGTTTTTTATTCATACGCATATTTCAATTTTATGTAACAAAATTGGGATATAAGCGCTGTTTCTCCATATTAAAGTTTATGTAAATGCGTGAATTGTTTATAATCGCTGCAATTCAAAAGTAGAGCGATTCTAATGCAACAATTCTTAGCATTAACTTCTCCTGGTATTGAAGTATTACTAGTAGAAGAACTAAAAAAGTTAGGCGCAGAGCAAGCGCAACAAAAACCAGAGGGCGTTTATTTCAACGCTACTATGGAGCAGGCGTACAAAATATGTCTGTGGTCTCGTTTAGCAACTAGAGTATTACTAAAGCTAGATGAAGGCGAAGTAGAAACAAAAGAAGATCTTACAAAAGCAGCAGAGAGCATTCAGTGGCATGAGCATTTTTCTAGTGAGTCAACATTTGCAGTAGATTTTGTAGGTACTAACAAGTCTCTTAGAAACTCTCAATTTAGTGCGTTGGTAGTTAAAGATGCCATTGTGGATAGTTTTAGAGCATTAGGTGAAGAAAGACCATCTGTAAGTAAGCAAGAACCCAGTATTGTTTTTCAAGCACGGCTATTAAAAGGCAAGGTAACTTTTTATCTAGATTTTTCTGGCCGAGGATTATTCCAACGAGGATATCGTGAACACAGTGGTGCCGCTCCACTAAAAGAGAACTTAGCAGCAGCTTTAGTTTTACGTAGTGGGTGGTTGGAAGATACTAGTAAACCACTTGTCGATATTATGTGTGGTTCAGGTACGCTTTTAATAGAAGCAGCTTTAATGGCCGCTGGTGTTGCGCCAAATACAGATAGAGAATACTGGGGTTTTGATGCGTGGCTACATCATGATGAAGACCTTTTTGTAACTATCTTGCAAGATGCAATCACTGATTCTGTTGAAGGCTTAGAAGACTTAGATATTAAATTATTTGGATCCGATATGGATGGGCGAGTACTGCAAACTGCAAAGCAGAATGCGCGTAGAGCAGGCGTACATCATGCAATAGATTTTACCGTTAAAGACGCTAATTCGCTTAAAAACCTGTATGGGAAGAAGGGCGGCACAATACTATTCAACCCTCCATATGGTGAGCGTATAGGTGATTTACCTGAAATGGTTCAAACGTTTGCTGAGTTAGGTAATATATTTAAGCAGCACTTTATGCACTGGCGTTTATGTGTATTCACGGCAAATATCGAATTACTTTCTTTACTGAAACTGTCTAGCTTCAAGCGAAACAAACTTAAAAATGGTCCTTTAGAGTGTCAATTAGCACTATACAATATAGATGAAAAGCAGTTAGAAAAAGACGCTCAACTTGAATCTGAGTTTTCAGGGCAAGATTCTGCTTTTGCCAACAGATTACTTAAAAACAAAAAAGCATTAAAGAACTGGTTAAAGAAATCTGAGGTTGAATGTTATCGTTTATACGATGCTGATATCCCAGAATATAATGTAGCTGTTGACGTATATGGTGAATATTTAGTTATTCAAGAATATGCAGCACCAGCTAAAATAGAGCCGGAGAAAGTTGCTAAACGATTACAAGAAGTTATTTACTTTGCACCTAAAACACTTGGGGTTCCTGCAGAAAAGGTAGTGCTTAAAACGCGTAGTAAACAAAAAGGCACTAATCAATATCAGAAAGTAGCTGAAAGCAAACGCTTTATTACAGTTAATGAGCACGGCGCCCTGCTAAAAGTAAATCTGTGGGACTACCTTGATACCGGTTTATTCTTGGATCATCGAAAAACAAGGCAGATAGTAGCTGAGAAGGCTAAAGGTAAGTCATTGCTAAACCTATTCTCATATACGGGTTCTGTTTCTGTTCAAGCTGCCGTTAATGGTGCGGATTCAGTAACGACTGTTGATATGTCAAATACATATTTGAATTGGGCACAAGAGAACTTTGCTCTGAACAAATTGCAGAGTTACAAATACCAATTTATTCAAGCGGACTGCTTAAAGTGGTTAAAAGAGAATGAACATAAATTTGATGTTGTGTTTATTGACCCGCCAACGTTCTCCAACTCTAAGCGTATGGATGAAAGTTTTGATGTCCAGCGAGATCACATTGAGTTACTACTAGATGGCATGAAAGCAGTCGCAGAAGGTGGTGAATTAGTTTTCACTAATAACAAACGTAACTTCAAGATGGATTTCGATAAATTAGCTGAACATGGCTTAAACGCTAAGAATATCTCTGAGGTTACTAGAGACAAAGACTTTGCTCGTAATAAACACATTCACAATAGCTGGGTGATCACTAGAAATGTCGACTAAGTACAATTTATACAGTAGTGAAGGGTGCCATTTGTGTGAGCAAGCGTTATCCTTGTGTCTATCACAAATGAATCCAGCTCAAATTAGTGTTGTAGATATTGTTGAAGATGAAACATTAGTTGAGCAATACGGCGTTCATATACCGGTACTTGAAGATTTAACAAATAATAAAAAGCTGTACTGGCCATTTGATTCAGAGCAGTTAGAGTCATTTTTGTAATATGGAATTAATAAGAATTAGCCGAGGCGAATTAGCTTTTGGCGAAGACAGCATTTTAGATAAAGCAGACCTACAGATTAACACTGGTGAACGTGTTTGTTTGGTTGGTCGCAATGGCGCAGGTAAGTCATCTCTATTAAAAGTCCTAATGGGCTTACAACATTTAGATGATGGTCAAATGTTAATGTCTAACGACATTAGAATAGCGATGTTAGAGCAGGATCCTCCTGAATCTTGTGACATGCAGGTGTTTGATTATGTTGCACAAGGCGTAGCGCAAAATGCAAAACTCTTAACTGACTACCACAGTGTTACTAACGACATTGCCAAAGATCCAAGTGAAGCCAATCTAACTAAACTTGCAAATATACAAGCTGAACTAGAGCAGAAAAATGCTTGGCAGGATGAACAACGTATAGAACAGGTGTTAAGTAAACTATCCTTAGATGCCAATAAATCAGTTTCTGATCTTTCTGGTGGTTGGTTAAGAAAACTAGCGTTAGCCAAAGCACTGGTTAGCGATCCAAATCTTTTATTACTTGATGAGCCAACTAACCACTTAGATATTGAAAGTGTGCTTTGGCTTGAGAAATTCCTAAAAGATTATTCAGGCACAATCGTATTTATCAGTCACGATAGGGCGTTTATTCGTAGATTATCTACTCGTATTGTTGATCTTGACCGTGGCCGCTTAACTAGTTATCCGGGCGACTACGACAAATACGTAGAACAAAAGCAACACGATTTGCAAGTCGAAGCGAGTCAAAATGCGTTATTCGATAAAAAGCTTGCTGAAGAAGAAGCGTGGATCAGGCAAGGCATCAAAGCTAGACGGACCCGTAATGAAGGGCGTGTACGTTCACTAGAGAAGTTGAGGTTAGAACGAAAAGCAAGACGTGACGTTAAGAAGCAAGGTGATATGTCCATCTCTTCAGGCGAGCGTTCTGGCAAACTTGTTTTTGAATCTGAAAGATTGAACATGAGCTTTGGTGACAAAGACGTTATCAATAATCTTGATTTGCTTATATCGCGCGGAGATAGATTAGCGCTTATAGGTGCTAACGGAACGGGTAAATCAACGTTAATCAAGCTGTTAATGGAACAAATTAAGCCTACGTCTGGCAAAATGAGAGTTGGCGTTAATTTGGAGATTGCTTACTTTGATCAACACAGAGAGCAATTAGATCCGGATAAAACAGTTCAAGATACGGTTGCTGAAGGTAAGCAGGAAGTAACCATTAATGGTCGAACTCGTCATGTGCTTGGTTATTTACAAGACTTTTTGTTCAGCCCTAAACGTGCTCGCACACCTGTTAGAGCTTTGTCAGGTGGTGAAAAGAATCGCTTATTATTAGCTCGCTTGTTTTTGAGACCTAGCAACCTACTTATTCTCGATGAACCAACCAATGATCTGGACATAGAAACATTGGAATTACTTGAAGAAGTCGTTGCAAATTATTCTGGAACAGTTATTTTAGTCAGCCATGATCGAGATTTTGTTAATAATTGCGTAAATACGTGTTTGTATTTTGATGGTTCTGGCTTTATCAATCAAATCGTTGGTGGTTATGACGACGTAGACCAATATCTTGCAGATAAGCAGAAAGCTGAAGCGAGTTTACAAAAATTAACAGAAGAAAAAGTTAAACCTGAGAAAATAAAGAGTGCACCTGCTAAAAAGAAACTTTCATATAAAGAAAGTAGAGAGTTAGAAGCGCTACCGGCTCAAATAGACGAACTAGAAGGTTTAATTGGTGAATTGCAAGAGCAAGTCAACCAACCAGACTTTTTTAGTCAGGATCCGGAAATAACAAAGAAAATATTGAACCAGCTACAAGAAAGCGAGTCAAAACTCGAAGTTTGCTACGACAGGTGGCAAGAGTTGGATGAAAAATAACAGAATATAAGAATTAAGAGATTGAACATTAATGAAGACGTTTGTTAAATCTGCGCTAGCATTAGGTATTACCACGGCAATTACACTTTCGACAGCTAATGCTGCTACCTATGAAGTAATTGATAAAGGCGCTGCTACTCAATTTAAGTTTACCTACTCGCAGCAAGAGAATAACGCTGGCCAAACAGCGATTTCTGGCTCAGAAGGTTATAACTTCCCAGTGCAATTCCAATACTTCGACGAAGACGACTATGATGCCATTGTCACATTTATCAATAACAGCCATGAACTTGTGCATGGTTTAAATGATGTTGAAGACGAAACTGCACTTAGAGCAGGCAATCCAACAGCCAATGACTTAGCGTGGGTGGTAAGATTTCTTCAATCTAGAAACTCAAGCACAGCAAGACTTTATTTCCAAGTAGTTGGTGATACTGTTGCGATGTTAAATGACGGTACGACAACAGAAGAAGTTGTTGTCTTTGATGAAAAGTTTGTAGGCACGGACACGTATACTCGCTCAACAATTGATTACGTGAATGGTATTACTAATCAAGGTTGGTTATACGGTAATGCTTCGGCGCCATTTCTACCAACTGATTTTGTTGATAGTGAAGACAATGATGTAACGTTTTGGACACGTGAATTTGATACACGTGGTTTCTTCTCTCCAGATGGTGGACAAACTATTATTCCATTATTGCCTACTGAAGCGACTTACGGTGGTGAATCAGCCATTTTAGACATCAGTGATACTAATATAGCGGTTGGCTATGCCAGTACTAGTATTGCAGAGAATGCGACTAACTACATCACAGACGAAACAGGCGGTTGTAAAGATCCTGAAGTTACTAAGAACGTTCCAGAAGAAGTATGTATTCGTAACTATAGAACTAAAGCTGTTTCTCTTGATCTATCAGTAGACAATGGTGATAGCAGTATTTACAACTCTGAAGCGCATTTATGGCAGTTAGATTCAAATGGCCAACTTAGTGCGACAGCGTTAGGTCACTTAGTAACACCTCACGAAGATGATAGTCGAGAGTTCAAGAGTTTTGCACAAGCTGTTAATGATAACGGTGTAGCTGTTGGTTTTGCTCACGGTTGGGTAGATGAAAATCGAACAGATATTAGAAATGGTGAGCCAAGAAGATATTATGCAGTAGTATACAAGAATGGCACTGTTCAAGATTTTACTGAAGATCACAGTGAACTGTTTAGCCAGCGTGCTTATGACATTAATAATGATGGTATTGCCGTGGGTTATACAAGTAAGTACATCAATGGTGATTTAAGAACAAAATTCTTCTACGTAGATACAAATGCTGACAATATGGAAATGGTACTACCAACAGACTTCTTTGTCGGCTCATCTAGTGTAGCTACTGCAATTAACGAAGCTGGTAAAGTAGTTGGTCATGGTGAAGTTGAAACTCATAACGACAGTAGTAGCAACCCACGCCGTACAAATGGTTTTATTTTCGATAAAAATACAGATACCTTCACTAACTTAAATGATTTGTTGGCATGTGATTCACCGTATACGATTATCGAAGCACGCCACATTAACGATAATGATGAAATCTCTGCATCTGCTATCGTTAAGCAGCAAAGACGTGATGCAAAAGGTGAGTTAATGGTTGATGATAGCGGTGAACCAATCACTGAAGATGTGATTAGAGCCGTTACGCTTAAACCTACCAATGGCGAGATTGAAGATTGTTCTGAAGTAGAAGAAAAGATTGAAAGACAAGGTGCTGGGTTTGGGATAGCGTCTGTTTTATTACTTAGCCTTGTACAATTACGCCGTCGTATTTTTAAGTAATGACAACTAAGTTTTCATAAGTTTTAGAAATGCACTCATTAGAGTGCATTTTTTTGATCTTTATTTTTTGTGTGATCAGTAAGTTATAAAAATGTCCGATCACCTATATTGCGCCGGACGCATTTATTGTCTATTTGTTAAGGTGAAGACATAAAAGAAGGTGATAGATATATGATGAAAAGACGTAAAAGGGATAGAGAAGCTCGCGCGCACTCACAGGGTTATCAAGCTGGCATTGCAGGACGTTCAAAAGAAAACTGTCCATATCAAAATACAAACCCTAGATCAGAATGGTTAGGTGGTTGGAGAGAAGCTATGGCCGACCGCCAGCAAGGTTTATTTAAATAGTAATACTTTTAGTCGAATACGATTTTAAGCAACAAAAAAGGAGCCATTAGGCTCCTTTTTTGTGATAGCTAACATTAAATTGTTAACTAGGCGTGTAGTAAATTGGCGAATCTGGACCAACAGGTAATCCAAATACAAATACCCACACATAGAATAGAATTACCCAACCTACAAAGAAGATCATACTGTATGGCAACATTGTCGCAACCAGTGTACCAATACCCATATCTTTCTTGTATTTTGTCGCTACGGCTAGGATCAAACCAAAGTAACTCATCATAGGGGTTATTAGGTTAGTGACTGAATCACCGATCCTGTATGCTGCTTGAATGGTTTCTGGCGCATAGCCTACTAACATTAACATAGGAATAAAGATTGGTGCCGTCGCTGCCCATTGTGCTGATGAAGAACCTAGGCTTAAGTTGATAACCGCACACATAAAGATAAAGAATACAAATATCTCAGGGCCTGTTAAGTTTAGTGCTTGCAACAATGCAGCGCCGTTAACTGCCATGATGGTACCTAAATTTGTCCACTTAAAGAAAGCAACAAATTGTGCAGCAAAGAAAACTAACACAATATACATACCCATCGAACTCATGCTTTTAGACATAGCGTCGATGATATCTCTGTCGTTCTTCATCGTGCCAACTACTTTACCGTAGACGAAACCAGGAATTAAGAACGTAATGAAGATAACAACAACAATACCTTTAAGGAAAGGAGAACCTGCAACAGCGCCTGTTTCAGGGTGTCTTAGGATACCATTCTCAGGAACGATAGTTAAAGCAAGTACAGCACCTGTTAAAAGGAAAGCGATACCAGCCCAACGTAAACCTTTTTTCTCGTCAGCAGTTAATTGTTGTACTTTATTTTTGCTTAAATCTTCACTTGCTTCAGTTGGGTCGTATTTACCTAGTCTTGGCTCTACAATCTTTTCAGTGATGAATGTACCTAGTATAGCGATCATAAACACTGAAACACACATAAAGTAATAGTTTGCTTCAGGGCCAACTTCATACGTAGGGTCGATAATTTGTGCTGCAGGTGTAGTAATACCAGCTAATAATGGATCGATAGTACCTAACAATAAATTTGCACTGTAACCACCAGAAACACCGGCAAAAGCTGCTGCTAAGCCAGCCATTGGGTGACGACCTAGGCTATGGAAAATCATCGCCGCCAAAGGAATTAAAACGACATAGCCTAATTCTGACGCTGTATTTGAAAGTATTGCCGCAAACACAACCATAAAAGTAACAAGGCGTTTTGAAGCGCCCATAACCATGCCACGCATAGCTGCTGAAAGCATACCTGAATGTTCTGCGACACTAACACCTAGTAACGCTACAAGCACAGTGCCTAAAGGAGCAAAGCCTGTAAAGTTGGTAACTAGACCTGTCATAATTCGTTGAAGACCTTCAGCACTCATTAGACTGACGACTTCAATGACACCATCTGGATCACGACCTTTTGAACCAACTGGTCTTGGGTCGATAGCGCTAAGTCCCATCCAATCAGCAATACCACTAAAAACAATAATGGCAAGACAGAAAATGGCGAAAAGGGTGATTGGGTGAGGGAGTAGATTACCCAAAAACTCAACAGTCGCTAAAAATCGATTAAACCAACCTTTTTTATTGGTTGGCGTTTCACTAACAACGGTAGACATAATGTGCGTTAGATCTCCTAAATGACAGTTTTACTTTTCTCAAAATAACGATACTAAAATAGTATTATTACTCTAGAAACGCTTTTACTGTGTTGTTGTAATAATTTGGCATGCAACATACCACAGCTAAGGCATTTGCTCCATAGAATAGACGTTTAGATCACTAAAAAAGAGGTTAAAAAGAGATATGAAAGAGTAAACAGAGAGAAGCAGTCAGCACGATAGAGTACCGACTGCTTAAATAGTATTAGAAAGCAGTTGTATCAGTAAACAAACCTACTTTTAAGTCTGTAGCAGTGTAGATTACACGGCCGTCTACACTTACAGTACCGTCTGCAATACCCATAAATAACTTACGCTTGATTACTCGCTTAAGTGTAATTTTGTATGTTACTTTTTTAGCTGTTGGTAATATTTGACCTGTGAATTTAACTTCACCTACACCTAATGCACGACCTCGACCTGGACCACCTGACCATGCTAAATAAAAGCCAACTAATTGCCACATAGCATCAAGACCTAAACAACCTGGCATCACTGGGTCACCTTTAAAGTGACAATCAAAGAACCACAAATCAGGGTTGATATCTAATTCTGCAACAATTTCGCCTTTACCATGTTCGCCGCCGTCTTCATTGATAGTAATGATACGATCCAACATAAGCATGTTGTCAGATGGTAATTGGCTGTTGCCTTCACCAAACATTTCGCCTGTACCAGCTTTAATTAAATCTTCTTTTGAATAGGAATTTTGTTGTTCCATGAGCCTGCTTTAATCGTTAAGGTTAATTTATCAGGCGCTACTTTAGCGAACACATGTACACTAAACAACTCGGAGCAGTTGTTTTTTTTATTTTTTTCTTGCTAATTACACGCTAATTTATCAAAATTGCGGTTATGCGTAACCATGAATAGAGAATTATTTTGGAAGCTAACGAACTGAAAATAGAGAAGAAAAAGGCATTAACCAATGCTGAAAAACAAAAAAGATATAGAGAACGTCAAAAAGAAAAGGGAAAACACGAAATTCGAGGGTATTTGACGCCTGACGCTAAGGATTGTTACGCAATGATATCTGAACAAACTGGTTGGAATGATGGCGTGATACTAAGTAATGCTTTAAGGTTAACTTATGCTGCTTATAAAAATGGGCAAATTGGGTTATTAAATAATTGGCTCACAAAGAACAAATTATAACCGCTTGTAATACAGGCAATTAAGCTATCTATCTGAACAGTATGAAAATTTTCGTAAATATTAAAATTAATATTGAGTTAACGATATTTTCACTATATTCTTAGCTGGTTAGGTTCAATTTTAATAAAAGAAGGTACTCCTCTTGATAAATGTTTTATTAGTTGATGATCATGAATTAGTTCGCACAGGCGTTAAGAAGATTCTTGACGAGGTGAAAGGACTTAAGGTCGTCGGTGAAGCTGAAACAGGAGAAGAAGCAGTGCAATTCTGTCGTAAGTCGCAACCAGATGTTGTTCTTATGGATATGAATATGCCAGGTATCGGTGGTCTGGAAGCTACTAAAAAAATCCTTCGTTATGCGCCCGACGTTAAAGTCATAATGCTTACAGTATATTGTGAAGATCCTATCCCTACTAAGGTTATGCAAATTGGTGCGGCTGGTTACCTTACTAAAGGAGCTGGTTCGGACGAGATGGTTAATGCAATTAGAGCGGTAAACTCTGGACAGCGTTACATAACACCAGATATTGCTCAGCAAATGGCATTGAGTCCGTTTAAAACAGCAGATGAAAACCCTTTCAATAGCTTGTCAGAGCGTGAATTACAAATCATGTTTATGATCACGCGTGGTGAAAAAGTACCAGATATTTCTGAACAGTTGGTACTAAGTACTAAAACGATTAATAGTTATCGTTATCGCATGTTTGAAAAGTTAAATGTGAGTAACGATGTAGAGTTGACCCATCTAGCCATTCGACACGGTATGCTAAAAACAGAAACCTTGTAGTGTCAGACGAAACATCACAATTTGATTCCATAGCTTATTTAGCATCAGTTACTAAAAAACCTGGTGTTTATCGTATGTATGATGATAAACAGCAGGTTATATATGTTGGCAAAGCTAAAGATCTCAAAAACAGATTAAGTAGTTATTTTAGAAAAGACGTTGGTAGCAACAAAACGCGCGCACTAGTAAAGCAGATATGCGCAATTGAAGTAACCGTAACACCCTCTGAAGCTGAAGCTTTATTATTAGAAAACAATCTCATTAAAAAGTATCAGCCTAAGTACAATATATTACTTAGAGATGATAAAACTTATCCATACATTCTGCTAACAGATCACAAACACCCCAAATTAGGCGCTCATCGTGGTGGCAAAAAAGTCAAAGGTGAGTATTTTGGACCTTACACAACTGTCGGTGCCGTGTGGGAAAGCCTTAGGTTGATGCAAAAGCTGTTTCCAATCAGACAGTGTGAAGATAGTTATTATCGGGCTCGCAGTCGTCCATGTTTACAGTATCAGCTTAAAAGGTGTTCTGCACCTTGTGTTGGAAAAGTATCGAATGAAGATTATCAAGAGCAAGTCTCTTTAGCTAAGCTATTTTTGCGAGGAAAGAGCTCTCAAGTAATTGAATCACTGGTTGATAAGATGGAGTTAGCTAGTCAAACACTAGCATTTGAAAAAGCAGCAAAATTTCGCGACCAAATTGCTACCTTGCGTAAAGTACAACAACAACAGTTTGTTAGTGGCTTAGCCTCTGAGCTAGATGTCATTGGTTTTTATCGAATCAAAAATCAGGTTTGTATACACCTGTTGTGTATTCGCGACCACAAAGTATTAGGCAGTAAGAGTTTCTATCCAACCGTGCCAAGTGACACCATAGATCAAGAAGTCATTGAAGCGTTCCTAGGTCAACACTATCTATCACGAGATGTTGAAAGCGGACATATTCCTAAGGAAATCGTTTTACCGTTTGCTTGTGATGGTATTGAACAGCTTTCTGAATTGATGTCTCAGGAATTAGGTAGTGAAGTAAAGATCGTGCATAAAATTAAAGTAGAGCGATCGAAATATTTGAAAATGGCTAATATGAATGCAGAAACTGCATTGAATACTAAGAATAGTCACAAAGAATCTATGCAAGCAAGGTTTTCTGCGCTTGATGCGATATTCGAACTCCCAGATGGTATTAATCGCATAGAGTGTTTCGACATCAGTCATACAATGGGCCAGCAAACAATAGCGTCTAATGTTGTTTTTAATCGAGAAGGCCCGCTAAAAAGTGACTACAGACGATATAATGTAGTTGGCATTACGCCTGGCGATGATTATGCTGCAATGTCATTTGCATTGAAGAAACGTTATAGCAAAGTAACTAATAAAGACAATATTCCAGATATTGTCTTTATTGATGGTGGTAAAGGGCAGCTAGCACAGGCAGAGAACTTTTTTGCAAACGCAGATGTACCAAAGTTACCACTATTGATAGGTGTAGCAAAAGGAGAATCAAGAAAGCCGGGACTAGAAACACTTATACTTCCTGGTAACCATGAAAAATTATCTTTGCCAGCAGATTCTTCAGCTTTACATCTAATTCAGCATATTAGAGATGAGTCTCATCGATTTGCAATTGCTGGTCATCGAGCTAAGAGGCAAAAGCAGAGTAGCAAGTCAAAGCTTGAAGATATCCCAGGTATTGGCCAAAAGAAAAGGGCGGCTCTATTAAAATTCCTAGGTGGATTACAAGAAGTGTTGGCAGCCGATGTTAATCAATTGAGTAAGGTACCTGGTATCAGTAAAACCTTAGCTCAAAATATTTATGATAGTTTGCATGACAATTAGCAAATTATCTGTGTAGAATAGATTTAAAAGAGTGGCCGTGTTTTTCTGCGTGTCCACGATAATAAAGCAGTGTGAGATTATGTGGACTATCCCCAATCAAATTACCTTATTTAGAATTTTCCTTATTCCCGTTTTTATCCTCGTTTACTATGCGCCTATTGAATGGAACCATTTTGGAGCGTTCGCCGTTTTTTGGATAGCTTCTGTCAGTGATGCGCTAGATGGTTATTTAGCACGTAAATTAAATCAATCATCAGCGTTCGGCGCTTTTATTGATCCGGTTGCTGATAAATTAATGGTTGCCGCAGCATTAATCATGATCGCAGAATCTTATGGTGATTGGTGGATTTCAGTTCCTGCTATGTTAATGATCTCTCGTGAAATCTTTATTAGTGCGCTCCGAGAATTTATGTCTTCACGTGGCAAAAGAGATGTTGTTGCTGTTTCTACATTAGGTAAGTACAAAACAGCTGCTCAAATGTTGGGCATCATGGGGCTTATTTGGCAACCTGATTATGACATCCCACTTATTATCTTTGATTTTCCACATGAAATTTTGATGTTTGCTGCCTATAGTTTCTATTTTGTAGCAACAGTATTAACCGTTTGGACGATGTATTTATACTTCAAAGCGGCTTGGCCAGAATTAAAAGGTAATTAATTCTGTTTATAAAATATGCAAAGGGCATATTTTTCAGTTAAAAAACCAGCATTTTAGCTGCTTTTTAACCGAACAGTAAAAAAGTTGAAATTTAGGTGTTGACTCCAAACCATTTCAATGTAGAATGCGTCCTCGTTGACAGGGAGTCAACTAGATGAAGCGGCTGTAGCTCAGTTGGTAGAGCATCACGTTGCCAACGTGAATGTCACGAGTTCGAGTCTCGTCAGCCGCTCCAATTTATCTCAAGGGAAACACTACCCGAACGTAGTTGATGAAACGGCGGGTTGGCAGAGTGGCTATGCAGCGGATTGCAAATCCGTGGACCTCGGTTCGACTCCGGGACCCGCCTCCACTTTGCCCGGGTGGTGGAATTGGTAGACACAAGGGATTTAAAATCCCTCGCTGGTAACAGCGTGCCGGTTCAAGTCCGGCCCCGGGTACCATTTCATCTACAACGTTGTAGTGTAGAATTTGAGATGATTGCCATGAAGGCAAAATTAAAAATTATGCGGCTGTAGCTCAGTTGGTAGAGCATCACGTTGCCAACGTGAATGTCACGAGTTCGAGTCTCGTCAGCCGCTCCAATTTTTAATGAAGATATATTTATGCGGCTGTAGCTCAGTTGGTAGAGCATCACGTTGCCAACGTGAATGTCACGAGTTCGAGTCTCGTCAGCCGCTCCAATTTCTCATATGAGAGAGTAGGTACGCCAATACTTACTATAAAAATCACAACCTATGCCCGGGTGGTGGAATTGGTAGACACAAGGGATTTAAAATCCCTCGCTGGTAACAGCGTGCCGGTTCAAGTCCGGCCCCGGGTACCATTCTTTAGGTTATATCTTGCGGCTGTAGCTCAGCTGGTAGAGCATCACGTTGCCAACGTGAATGTCACGAGTTCGAGTCTCGTCAGCCGCTCCATTATATAACTTAGAATGTTCAGGTTGATATTTATTATGCGGCTGTAGCTCAGTTGGTAGAGCATCACGTTGCCAACGTGAATGTCACGAGTTCGAGTCTCGTCAGCCGCTCCAATCTCTCTTTACGAGAGCGTAGGTTCAACCAATACCTACGTTAAAAAACTACTCTTTAAGCCCGGGTGGTGGAATTGGTAGACACAAGGGATTTAAAATCCCTCGCTGGTAACAGCGTGCCGGTTCAAGTCCGGCCCCGGGTACCATTTCCTAATATGGAAATAAATGAACTAGCCTCGAGCTAGTTTTTTTGTTTCTGGCGTTTAAAACTTTATTCACTTGTGAATTAAAGATCTAAGTAGTAAATCCCGGTCTACCATTGGTAGACGCACATATAGGGGCGAATTTAAAATCCCTCGCTGGTAACAGCGTGCCGGTTCAAGTCCGGCCCCGGGTACCATTTCCTATTAAGGAAATAGATGAACTAGCCTAGTGCTAGTTTTTTTGTTTCTAACGTTTAAAAACTTTTTCATATCCGTAGTATTTAGATCTAAGTAATAAATCCCGGTCTACCATTGATAAAACTAAATTAGAGCAACTTTGGCCTTTTACACACCTGGCTTTTTGAAGTACCTAAATTTATCAATATCTTTGCCATTCTCATCATTAAGACTATATTTTCTATAACAACCTTTAAATTCAGATAGTTAGGTTTCGTGAACTTAATGTTTTTAATTATTTAAATACCCTTAAAACTTATTAAGCTCACAAACTTGGCGCTACTTTGTTTATTAGATATAGATAGAAATGTATCGAAGAATACAAACAATGATTTTACAAATATAACAATAAATTCAACCTCAGGGGTGAGACAATGGCACATTCCAAGAAATCGATTACAACGAAGATTTTGCCTGTTGCTTTGTCAGTTGCAACAGCATTGTCTGCAAATCAAGTATTTGCAGAAGAAGTTAGCGATGAACAAAAAGAGCAGGAAGTAGAAAAGATAGTAGTTACTGGTTCTTTAATAAATCGACAAATGGTTTATGAAGGAAAAGCACCTATTCAAACATTAGATAATGAGATTTTAACTGCCTCTGGTATTTCACAAACGTCTGATGCACTTAAAAACTTAACTGTTAACACGGGTTCTACACTAGCTATAGAACAAAGCGAAGCACAAGGTACTTCTCAGTTTAGTTTACGTGGTTTAGGTCTAGGTTCATCTTTAACACTCATCAACGGTCGCCGTGGTGGTGTTGCACCTGTAACGAATGGTGCAGGTAATTTCTTCTTTGATATCAATTCACTACCTGTGAATATGATTGAACGTATAGATGTTATGACAGACGGTGCTTCTGCAACTTATGGTTCGGAGGCTGTAGCTGGTGTTGCTAACATCGTTACTCGTCAAATGGATGGCTTTGAAGTTTCTGGTGGTTATTCAACTGCTAGTAATGTTTCTAAAAACCTAGGGATCGCCTTTGGTGAAGAGGGTGAAAAGGGTGCATTTAGTGTTTTTGCTACTCATTACCGCCAAGATCATAACTTTCGTACAGATTTTGATTGGGTAGTGGACCGTGTCACTATGCCTGGGGGAGATATTTTTGCTGGTAGACATACAAGCGGTACAGGCTCTCCAGGTTCTTATACACTTGCAGTACTTGATCCCGCTTCTGGTCTTTATGACGAAGCGCCAAATGGTATTCAAGTACCAGATGCTGATTGTGAAGCAGCGGGGGGATATCTAAAAGGCGATACATGTCGTATGTCTTTTGCTGATCAAAGAACGATTATTCCTGACGAAGCGCGTACTCAAGTGTTCGCAACGGGTAATTACGAGTTTGAAAACGGTGTTAACTTCTTTATCGAACTCGGATACTCAGTTAATAAAATTACTGACCGTGTAGGTGCTTTTGTATTTGATAACGGCAACTTAGCGACAGGTGAAGGGTTCCATATCCCTGGCGATCATCCATTTAACTTTTGGGTTGAAGACCCATCAACACCGGGTGGTTTAATGTATGTAGATCCGTCAAACCCGGGTTGGGCTGACGGTACGCTACAAGCAGCAGATCTTGCCGCTACAGCACGTCCTCTTGGTGACGAAGTGAACGGCGACAATGCAGGTAAGTTAGAACGTGAATTTAAAAATACGAGAATCTTAACGGGCTTACAGTTTGATATTACAGAAGACTGGGCTGGTACTGCAACTTACCTGCATTCGGATAACACGTTTACAGAGATCGAACCTCATAACTATATCGTTCCTGAGTTTACACGTTTAGTTGAAGAAGGTTTATGGAACCCATTTGGCACTCGATTATCAAATCCTGATTTAGTTTCACCTAAGAATGGCGCAACAGCAGGTAACTCACCAGACATCCAACAACTATTTGATAGTTATGGTGTGCAAAGACGTCAAACTAAAAACACAGTTGCTGAGTTATTGATCAGCGGTGATTTGATGGAAATTGATGCTGGTTTTGTACCATTAGTTATGGGTATTCAATACCGTAACTTAGAGTATGACCGCACACCTGATTCATTAGAGGCTGCTCAATTAGGTAACCGTGCTGCACGTGAATTTCGAGTTAGTGGAAAGCAAGACGTTTACGCTATTTTTGCTGAAACTATTTTACCAGTTGGTGACACAGGTGAGCTGCAGTTTGCTGCTAGGTACGAAGACTACGGTGACGGTGTTGATACGTTTGATCCTAAGATTGCTGGTGAATTTGAGATCACTGACTGGCTAAATGTACGTGGTTCTTGGGGTACTAGTTTCCAAGCGCCGACGCTAACACAGGTAGCAGGTGAACAAACGTTTGGTACATTAACTGACTTCGAAGTACGTGAAAATGGTCAATCAGTTTGTCGTCAAAGTTCAACTGAAAACACTAATACTGTTCAAAAACGTGTAGGTTCAGAAAGCTTAAAACCTCAACATGCACAGAACCTGAACTTAGGTTTCTTATTAGCTCCAACAGAAAACTTGGATGTTAGTATCGACTTTTGGCACTACCAGTATGAAGACTTAATTGGCGTTGATGCTAATGGTCAATCTTTGGTGAACTCAACCTGTTACAACGCGGACGGCAGTTTCCGCGAAGGTCAAGCACCGATTCAAAGTGATAGAGTTCAACGAAATGCGGCAGGTTGGTTAGTTTCAACAACATCGAACTTCATCAATATTGGTGAAGTAGAAGCACAAGGCATTGATTTAAGTGCAACGTATCGCATGGAAACCGACGAAATTGGTCGCTTTGTATTCGACGCAAAAGCAACCTTAGGTACAGCATTTGATGCGGACGTAGATGGCGACGGTGTATTTGAAGATAGATTAGGTTATAGAAATTCTGATTTAGATGCATTTGCGCCACAACCTAAATTACGATGGACTTTCACTACTTCTTGGAACATGGATAACCATAGAGCTAACTTAGCTTTCCGTTATATCGATAGTTTTAAGCAAGACGAAAACCCAACACAACCAATGGCCGATGTTGACTCATGGTTAACTTTGGATGCTCAGTACAGCTATACATTCGAGCAGCTAATTGGTAGTGGTAGTACCAATGTCATGATAGGTGCTAACAATCTAACGGACCAAGATCCACCGGCGTTGGTAGGTGCAGGCGTAATCCGTCCGGGTTATGAAGGTACTATTCACGATATTCGTGGTCGACAAGTGTACGTTAAGTTTAAGCACACCTTCTAAGGCTTAGGTTTTGTGAAACAGGTTGTTCTCCCAATTGCCTGTTTTGCATTTTGCGGTTGCTCGCTCTTCGCTTCCTTGGGCGAGTAACTGCTCCTTAACGAAAAACCCTAAGTTAACTTTTACCAAAAGATCCGATGGAGGTCATTTGTGACACGATTTAAATCAGGTGTCTTATTTTTGGCGGCTGCTTTATTTAGCCAACAACTGCTAGCCGAAGATAAACTACACATTATCATACCTGGTGGTGCCGGCGGTGGATGGGATACCACAGCTAGAGGAGTAGGTGAAGCCCTTTCACGTGCTCAGGTAGTTGAAAACGTATCGTTTGAAAATCTATCAGGGGGCGACGGAAGCAAAGCTGTAGCGCATTTGATAGAGACTGCATCACGTCAAAAAGATACGTTAATGATAACGTCAACGCCAATTATTATACGCTCTGTAAAAAATATTTTTCCCCAAACTTATAAAGACTTAACCCCAGTTTCTACTGTTGTAGCAGATTATGGTGCTTTTGTAGTGCGGAGCGACTCACCCTACAAGACTTGGCATGACGTCATTGCACACGCCAAGCGAGAACCTAGAAAAGTTAATGTCGCAGGTGGTTCAGCCAAAGGCAGTATGGACCATGTTGTTGCTGCGCTAGCCTACAAAAAGTCTGGCCTAGACCCTAAAGCTTTAAAGTACATCCCTTATAACGCAGGCGCTAAGGCTCTGGTCGGTTTACTCTCTGGAGAAACTCAAGTGCTTTCTACTGGCTTAAGTGAGGTGCTACCGCTAGCTAAACAAGGTGAGGTAAGAATATTGGCAAGTACTGCACCGGAAAGAGTTGTTGGTGCAGAAGAGGTGCCAACAATAAAAGAACTTGGCGTAGATATGGAATTTACTAACTGGCGAGGTTTTTTTGCTGCTCCAAATATCAGCCAGAAAAGAGTTAGTCAGTTTCACGAAACATTAGAAAAAATGTATCAAACAGAGGAATGGGAAAGAGTTAGAAATAGTCGGGGTTGGAACAACCTATATATTAAAGCAGATGCATTCGAATCATTCTTACAAACACAAGAAAAAGAACTAACAAGTTTGTTAGAAGAATTAGGCTTTTTATCAAATAAAAGCCATTAAAAAGAGAGTATTTTATGAAATATTTTTTTGACAATAAGAATCGAGTAGGAAGTTTGTTTATCTTACTATTTTCTCTTATTTATCTTAACTTGGCACTCGAGTTGCCAACTGATCCTATTGCGAGTGATGAGCATTTTACCTCAAAAACCTTACCAGTGGCTTTAGCGGTCTTAACTATTCTATGCTGTTTGTTCAAGTTGATGCTTCCTGTTGATGATACAAATCATGAGTCCATTTCTGAGGAAGTAGAAGGGTATCACTGGAAGCCAAGTATCCTATTGATGATAATCACGCTAATTTACACCTTATCTTTCGATTTACTTGGATTCATAGTGGCTACCATAGCGTTATTGTTTCTAGGGTTTACGGTATTAAAGGAAGACAACTGGAAAACATCTATTATCGTAGCAACTTGCTTAACGATGTTTATATGGGCCGTTTTGACCCAGTTATTTGGTCTACACCTAAGTGCTGGTGACCTTTATTATTCTTTAATGGGGGTTGCGTAATGTTAGAAGGTATTTTACAAGGTATTTCAACAGCATTTTTACCTACAAATTTGATGTTTGTATTTATTGGTTGCTTTGCCGGCACTCTCATAGGCATGTTACCTGGTCTTGGTCCAGTTTCAGCGATCGCGTTAATGATTCCAATAACTTATGGTTTTGATCCAGCATCAGGCCTTATTTTAATGGCTGGTGTTTACTACGGTGCTGTTTTTGGCGGTTCCACGTCCGCCATTCTATTAAATGCACCTGGTGTCTCAGGGGCCGTTGCTACAGCATTTGACGGTTACCCGATGGCCCAACAAGGTAAAGCGGGTAAAGCACTCGCTATCGCTGCATACTCGTCATTTATCGGTGGTACGATTGGTGCAGTACTATTGCTGGTATTTGTTCCGTTTTTGGCGAAAGTAAGCTTAAGCTTTCAGTCAGCTGATTATTTTGCATTAATGCTTTTTGGTTTGACTGCTATTTCAGCTTTCTCCGGCAAAGGCCAAGTACTGAAAGCGGTGATCATGACTTTGCTAGGCTTAATGTTAGCCACAATAGGTGAAGACCCTTCAGGTATTCAGCGATTTACTTTTGGCATTCCAGATCTTTTTGATGGGTTAAGCTTCTTGTTACTGTCAATGGCTACTTTTGCGCTAGCAGAAGCTGTCATGATAGTTCTAAAAAATAACAAGGGTAAAGAGTTACATGCTGATGATATGTCGATGAATAAACTTGGTTCCATGGCGCTGGAAAAAGAAGAAGTAAAAGAAGCGGCTCCTGTCGTTACTCGTTCTTCAATCATGGGCTTTTTTGTTGGTGTTCTTCCCGGTGCAGGAGCAACAATAGCTTCTTTCTTAGCCTATGGTATGGAAAGAAACTTTGCATCGGTTAAAGAGAAATTAAAATTTGGTAAAGGCAGTAACGCCGGTTTAGCTGCGCCTGAATCAGCTAATAATGCAGCTTCAACAGGCTCATTTGTGCCTCTATTAACGTTAGGCATTCCTGGTTCTGCTACTACTGCTGTAATGCTGGGGGCGCTTTTGTCATATGGCGTTCAACCGGGACCGAGACTCTATATCGACAATCCAGATGTATTTTGGGCAGTCATCGTTTCTATGTATGTAGGCAACATAATCTTGTTAGTACTTAATTTGCCACTAATACCATACATTGCGAAAATTCTTGATATACCACAACGTTTCTTAGTACCAATTATCGTCTTTTTATCTTTGATAGGCGTTTATTTGGTTTCCTTTAATTCGGTTGATTTACTCATCATGGTTATCATTGGAGTATTAGCTGTAGGGATCAGAATACTCGACTTTCCGTTAGCACCGCTACTACTGGGTTTCATTTTAGGAGGGATGATGGAAGATAACCTAAGAAGGGCATTACTTATTTCAGATGGTTCATTATCTTTTCTTTGGGATAGGCCTATCACTGCAACTATCATGTTAATGGTAATCGCGTCTATCGTTATTCCAGTCGTTAGAAATATTCGAAATTGAGGATAATGTATACAATTATTGCAACTTGCTTAAAATGGAGGCAGAATGACGATGTCTGATATTGTCGTACAGGTAAGGAAGTTGCTATCTAATCTGACCCTCAAAACGAGAATGATAGTTTATGTTGTGATTCTCGTTTTCTTCCAACTCTTTGTTATTGGTAGTTTGTCAAGTTCCATGTTGGCTGACGTACAACTAAACCAACTTTCTAAACGTGCTTTAGGATTAGCAAATAGTATAGCGTTATCACCAGAAATTCAGAGACTCATTGTAGAAGATGATCCTGAACAAGATATTCAAAAGATAGTAGAAAAAATCCGATTAAAAACCGAAGCTGAGTTTATCGTGGTCGGAGATAAAGATGGTCGAAGGTTTTCTCATCCAAATTCAAATTTAATCGGACAACTGATGGTCGGAGGTGATAATACAAGGGCTTTAGTTTATAAGGAGGAATATATTTCAAGAGCAATAGGGACGCTTGGACCGTCTTTACGGGCTAAAGTACCTGTTGTTCAAAATGGCGTTGTTATTGGCGTTGTTTCTATTGGGTTTTTAGAAAGAACGATAAGCAGCAAACAATATTCTTTAGTTTCTAAAGTCTTGTTAGTTCTTCTCTTGTTGTTAACTGTTGGTATTATCAGTGCTGCGATATTAGCTAGGAGTTTTAAAAAGGCCATTTTTAATCTGGAGCCCAGTGAGATTGGTAGACTTTTTTCTGAACGAAATATCATCATTGAATCTGTAAGAGAAGGGATAATAGCTACCGACAAAAGGGATAATATTACACTAATGAATCGGAATGCTTTTTCTATTTTAGGTGTAGATACCAATAAGAATTTTATTGGCAGTACACTCTCTGCACTTATTTCTAATGCAAGTTTTAAAAAGATCATTAAAACAGGTAAACCTATACTAGACTCTGAAATTAAATTAAACGATAAAGTTATTTTATGTAATAGTATTCCGCTACTACAGAAAGAAAGGGTTGTTGGTGTCGTTACCAGTTTTCGCTTAAAAGACGAATTGGACAGTCTTGGCAAAGAGCTCTGTCAATTAAAAGATTACTCGGAATTATTAAGAGCGCAAACACACGAATATTCTAATAAGTTACATACGATCTCTGGATTGATCCAATTAGGCGCTACGGATGAGGCGATAGAATTGATAGGGCAGGAAACTTCCGGGTATCAAGAACTCCTGCAGTTGCTTATTCGTGCCGTACCAGATCCAGTTATAGCGGGTTGTATACTGGGTAAATACAATCGAGCTAAGGAGCTTGGTATAGTCTTGACGATTGACAACGATAGCAGTTTTTCAGATGTTCCTTCTTTTATTGATAGACAGAGTGTTGTATCGATCATAGGCAACCTTATTGATAATGCTTTTGATGCTTTGTTAAGAGATAAGTCCAATAAAAGACGAGTAAACCTGTCTTTAGTTGACCTAGGTAATGACCTAATTATTGAAGTAGAAGATGGTGGTCTTGGTGTTAAACCTGAATTCCAGGATGCTATTTTTGACAAAGGCTTTTCGACAAATGAAGGTCAAGGTAGAGGAATGGGTCTAAATATAGTTAAAAAGTCAGTTAATAAGCTAAACGGCGAAATTACTCTTTCTAGCTCCGGTTTAGGTGGCGCCTTATTTACCGTATATATACCAAAAGAGGGGAAGTACAATGTCACTCATTAAAACGATTATCGTTGAAGACGACCTGCAAATAGCCGAAATTCAATCGAGATTTATTGCAAAAGTGGAAGGATTCGAACTCGTTGGTATTGCTAATAGTATTGCTGAAGCAAGTGATTTAGTTGAAGTATTTTCACCAGATTTGATTCTATTAGATATTCAGTTAGCTGATGGTAATGGACTCGATTTTATGTGGCAGATCCGCAAGCAAACTAGAAATGTAGACTTTATTTTGATCACTGCAGCAAAGGAAGCTGATTCCCTGCAACAGGCAATTAGAGGTGGTGCTCAAGACTATATTTTAAAGCCAATGAATTTTACGAGATTTAATAGCGCATTAGAAAACTATCGAAAATTCAAAGATAAGTTGATGGATGTCACTGCATTGGAGCAAAATGTAGTAGATGAATTACTACACCATGGTAATGAATCAAAGGCCGGTACTATTAACAAAACAGTTCCTAAAAATATCGACGAGTTGACCGTTAATAAAGTGCAGTCGGCTATTAAAGAGTATGACGGGGAAAGTTTGTCCGCCGAAGAGTTAGGTAATCGCATCGGTATGAGTAGGACTACAGCAAGACGCTATTTAGAATATTTGGCATCTATCGATTGGGTAAAACCAAATCTTGTCTATGGTTCTGTGGGACGACCTGAACGGCTGTATTTTAAGAATTTTTAATATTGCGATAACTCGTTATCAGAACTACTATTAAAATTAATAAAACTGGTCTATTAAAGGTGACGATATTCTACGTCGAATCATAGTCTTACTAATATTACTTAGCGCTAGTCCATCCTTTGCACAAGGGGCTGAAAAGGTATACGTCGATATAAGGAATAGGGTTCCTGAAATGGTTGTTGAAGATGGTCATTTTTCAGGCCCTGTCATCGATTTGATCCGTTACCTCGGTGAAGTTGAGAGCCTTGAGTTGGTGTTTAGAGAAGTCCCTTGGCCTAGAAGTTTAATGAGCGCCAAACTAGGGCAAGTTGATTTGTTACCACGTCATTCAATGAACCGAGATAGAGAAAAGTATTTAGCCCCCATTTTGCTAGGCTTTGAAAACAGAGTTGTAAATTATTTACTTTCACCAAAGTTAAAAGTTCAAGTACTCGAGTTCAATGACCTTAAACCTTTAGTTATTGGCATGCTTAGGGGATCATTTTATGGCAAGGAACTTCAAAAGCTCAATGATGACGCAACAATCGTTTATTCAAACTCTATCGAACAGTTGCTTCAAATGTTGTCAGCAGGAAGAGTCGATGTAGTCCCAATTCAGAATTTATCGTGGGCTGAAAATGCATACCAAAAATTAAGTGAACAAGAGAATCTCGAAAAATACATCATTGCCGAGTTTAAGGAAGAATTTCTAAGTGGCAAGTATTTAAGCATACCTAAACGTTCTAAGTTCTTCAAAAACTACCACTCAATAAATTGTACTGTATTTAAAATGAGAAAGAACAAAATATTAGATAGCATATATATAAAACATGGTGTTTTACCATTTTACCAGCATTTCGAGCATGCGCAGAGTGTAAAACAAGAAGCATCTTGTCATGTTGAGTAATATTGTCTTTTTATCGCTAACGCAATGAGTGAATCACTAAGGCTATGATATGTTTATAGGTTATTTGAGGTTCTAAATATATTTAGATGCTAGTTTTACTTGCTTATTATTAACGTTACCTACGTCCTTATAAACCAATTTTCGCTAATTTTCTCCAGCTAGGAGAGTTGTCATATTTTTGTACCTTTAGCCCCAGAACGTGAGCATGTTCTAGATAGATGTTGGCGATATCTTTCTTATCCATATGGTGGAAAATCAAAGCGGCTAAATAATTTATTTCAGGGCTATTGTTGGCCTGTTTAAGTGCCAGCTTTATCATGTCTTCCGCCTTAAATGGCTTGTCTATTCTCGCATAGCTGAGCGCGAGTAGAGCGTTATCCTGAGCTAGGCTTTTGTTACCTTTTTGTACAAAAAGTCTGATAGCTTCATTGTAATGATAAGCTGCATTTGTTTTATCTCTTAAAAAATAATATGTTTCGCCTAACAGGCTGTGGTAAGTTGCCTGGCTAGGACTGAGTTTCAACGCTTTATTCAGATTGTCTTTAGTCTTAAGTAAGTCGTTATTTAGAAATTGAAGCTCAGCTAACTCAAACAGCAAGTGAGAAGAGTTTAATTGATTAACGAGGCTTTCGACGAGTAGAATCGCTTCGCTGATATAACCAGTTTCTTTGTATACGGGAATAAAGTCTAAAATCGTATCTATTTGGTCATTAGATAATCTAAGTGCTTCATCGACTTGCTGCTCCGCTAGTTCCTTTTGGTTCAGATAAAGGTATAAGGTAGCAAGGGTTTGTGTTACTTGATAATTATTCGAAAAAAGTGGTGATAATTTATCTAATAGGGCTTTAGCTTCAACATATCTCTGTAAGGTGATTGCAATATTTGCCTTCAATAACATAGCATCATAGTTAAGTTTATTAACGGATAACACCGCATTGGCGAGATCGTTTGCCAATGATATTTCATTTGTTAAATAGTAAAACGAAGCCAATTTCAATTGTTGCTGCGAACTTAGATTATTGGCTATCTCAAACGAACAATTATTTGCGGTTAATGTAGAACCAATTTCTTTATTGTGGATTTTTCTTGCCAAGAATAAGCAATGCTGCAATCTTATTTCGATATCAATTAAGTTACTTTGCAGCGGTGTGAATTTTTCAGTAACTGTGTCTATCGCCGTGTCGGCGCTATGATAACGACCTATTAAATCTAAATTGTTAGCAGTAAATTGCCCGCTTATTTCCTTTGTCTCATTGAGGTTCATTGCCCGATAAATAGGTTGTAATGAAATATTAAGGGATTTGGGTAGATTAGATAGGTTTGTTGTTAGCTTTTCTACCAAAACAGGCTCCGCTTCATTAGGTTCAATAAGCGTTAGTTGGATGTAAAACTGATGTTCATTTTCTTGTACTTCAATTGTCAGGCTATAAAAGTTTTTTGTGTTTAATGTTGGTGTTTTCTTTTTGCTTTTATTTGTAAGTCCATTTTTATCTCGCACTAGCACGGTTAGTTGGTTTTGCTCTTTAAGGTTATCAACGATGATGGACCTTATAGCGTTTGCGTTTAATGAAGAAACTACATGATTATAAGGTAATATTTCTAAACGTATTTGAGCGTGTTCCTTTTCATTGGCCGTTTTGGCGTAGTACGTATGAAATATATATACAAAGATAAACGATAGTGCTACTAAAAAAGATAACTCTGTTTTCCTATTTACGTGTTTCGTTTCTGTTAGGTGCTCGTCACTTATTGATATTTCGTCTTCGTTATGGTGATTGGATTGGTTATCAAAAAGCTCAAATAATGTTGTACTGTGTTGAATGCCTTTTAGTTTTTTGATCCCTACCAATTTCGTTTTATAAGCTTTGTTGTAACAGATAGAACCAAAAAACATTTCTGAAATATAGATTGTATTTTTCGGTGTCGCTTGCAACATAGACAATGTTATATTTACGCTGTTACCGAAGATATCATTAGAAATGGCTTTTATGTCTCCCAAGTGAATGGAAGAAGTTACCGATAAGTTTTGGTTTTTTATTTTGGTAAATGACGCTAAGGCACAGTTAACTGCGTCGGAAGGGTGTTCAAATAAGGCAAGATTAGTGTCTCCTATGTCGTAAAGCCACTTGCCATTGTGGCTTTCTACTATCTGCCTGAAAGAAGCTATCAGCTCGTCTCGGTTAATTTCCTTTGTATCGCATACTGATTCATCAGTTTCGCTCTTTATTTCGGTTGCTAGGATAGCTGATAATTTGTTGATTATATCCATACATCAAACAATGCTTTAACGTCTTAATATCATTGTAGATGAAAGAGAAAATTAAGCTAATTAATAGACAGTTTTGTTTTGACGAGCAGCGAACTTAATCGCTGCTCAAAAGTTTATAGTTGAGATTGCAAATAGTTTTCTAATCCGATCGTTTTGATTAAGCCCAATTGTTGCTCTAACCAGAATGCATGATCAATTTCAGTATCATCGATCAGTTCTTGAAGGATGTTTCGCGTGACGAAGTCTTGCTTTTCTTCACAAAGAGACATTACACGCTTTAATTCGTTATCCACTGCGTATTCAACATTTAGATCATTTTCTAGCATTTCAGGTACAGTACTGCCAATAGCTAAGCCTTCACGGTTAACCATGTTAGGTGTGCCTTCTAAAAAGAGAATTCTTTCAATAAGCTTAGAGGCATGTCCTTTTTCATCATCAAACTCATGATCAATACGTTCAAATAGCTTCTTTAATCCCCAATCTTCATACATTTTGGCGTGAATAAAATACTGATCCATCGCAGCTAATTCGTACGCTAAAAGAGAATTAAGCGCTTCGACTATTTTTGAATCACCTTTCATTTTAGGCCTCCTCTATTTGAGTTTGAATATATCTAGCTAGACCTATATTTTCGATTTGATATTGTTGAGTTTCTAGCCAATCAACATAGTCTTCTTCATAATCCAAAATATTCACTAATATTTCACGAGTAACGAAGTCTTGCTCCTTTTCACATAGCTCAATCATCGCTTTCATGTCTGTAACTTGCTTTAATTGAAAATTTAAATCGCAGTTAAGAATTTCTTCAGTGTCTTCACCTATAAGTAGGGGAGAAAGTTGTTGTAAATTAGGCAGACCTTCTAAAAATAGTATTCGTTCTATTAGTTCATCTGCTTGTTTCATATCTTTAATTGATTTCTTGTAGCAGTGTTCATTGAGTGCTTCGATTCCCCAATTTTTGAACATTCTTGCATGTAAAAAATAGCGATTTATCGAGGTGAGTTCGATGGTAAGTAGGCTATTGAGCGCGTCAATTACCTGTTTGTTTCCTTTCATGAGCTTACTCTTTAAAAAGTTCAGTGGCTCAATGAGTATAGGATAGGGGAAGGGGATTTCAAGAAAAGTAGTTAAAAAACAATTGGTTAATAATGATAATTGTTATCAGTATTATTTCCTTAAACGACTTCTTTAAAAAGTGATTCGTCGATAATTGTTTGATCAATAATTTGTTGTGTCATCTTTATACACGTACCACATTGATTTCCAACCGTAACATGCTTCTTTAAATCTCTAATATTACCTACGCCAGCATTATTAACCAGAGCTTTTATATCTTTATCGCTGAGATTGTTACAGACACAAACAATCATAATTACCTCACTTCTTGAAACGAAAATGATAATAATTGTTATTAGGTTTATAGTCAATATTTAATCTTACCTATTCACCAAATCTATAATTGATATTATGCAAAATAAATTACACATCAGACCAGTTTGTGCACTATGTTGGGTTTATAACTAACGAAATAGGGCGGTAAAAATAATGACTAATATTGCTATACCTAATGAAGGACAGAGTATTTCAATTAAGGATGGTAAGCTTTTGGTGCCTGATAATCCGATTATCCCTTACATTCAAGGCGACGGGATCGGCATAGATATCACTCCTGCAATGATTAAGGTAGTGGATGCAGCGGTTAATAAAGCGTATTCGAAATCTCGAAAAGTGTGCTGGATGGAAGTTTACGCGGGTGAAAAAGCAACGGAGATTTATGACTCAGAGACTTGGCTCCCAGATGAAACCATTTCAGCGTTTAGAGAATATAAGGTAGGTATCAAAGGACCTTTGACCACGCCCGTTGGTGGAGGGATGCGCTCCTTAAATGTTGCATTAAGACAAGTCCTTGATCTATATGTTTGCTTAAGACCGGTACGTTGGTTTAACGGTGTACCGTCGCCAGTCAAAAAACCAAATGAAGTTGATATGGTGGTTTTTAGGGAAAATTCCGAAGACGTTTACTCTGGTATTGAATTTGAAGCAGATAGTGAACAAGCAAGAAACTTAATCGATTATCTGTCTAACCATGGCGTGAATAACATTAAATTCACTGAACATTGTGGAATAGGTATCAAACCGGTATCTAAACAAGGAAGTAGTCGCCTAGTGAAGCAGGCAATTCAATATGCCATTGATAATAATAGAACGTCCGTTACTATCGTTCACAAAGGTAATATCATGAAGTTTACCGAAGGGGCATTTAAACAATGGGGCTATGAGGTAGCAATTAACGAATTCGGTGCAGAAAAGTACGGAAACAGTGGTTGGTACGTAATTAAAAATCCTAACACCGGAGAAGATATCGTTATTAAAGACGTGATTGCCGATTCGATGCTTCAGCAAACGTTACTCAGGCCTGCAGAATATAGTGTGATAGCAACACTAAACTTAAATGGTGACTATTTGTCTGATGCACTAGCAGCGCAAGTTGGCGGCATTGGTATAGCGCCAGGTGCAAATTTAAACGACGATATAGCGATATTTGAAGCTACTCATGGTACTGCACCGCGATATGCAGGTCTAAATAAAGTGAATCCAAGTTCGGTAATTCTTTCAGCAGAAATGATGTTAAGACACATCGGTTGGTATGAAGCCGCTGATTTAATCTTAAAAGGCATCTCTGGTGCCATTAAAGACAAAACCGTTACCTATGACTTTGAAAGACTAATGAAGGGCGCTACATTAGTTTCTTGCTCACAATTTGGTGAGGCGATTATTAATCATATGGAATAGATATTTTGGACATAAAAAAACACAGCGTTTGCTGTGTTTTTCTTTAACTAGCTAAGCGCTATGGTTCTTCATCGATACCAGTAGGTGTGATAACTGATGCGTGATGTCCTTTTGGACCAGCATTTAGTTCATAATCTACATCTTGACCAGCTTTTAGTGTACGATATCCTTCCATTTGAATAGTTGAATAGTGAGCGAAGATGTCTTCACCACCATCATCCGGACGAATAAAACCAAAACCTTTTGCGTTATTGAACCATTTGACTGTACCGTGAGCCATACTTCAACTTCCTTCTCTATTCATCGGTAATTAGTTATGCTTCCCCAAAAGCATATATAAACTTGATTGGTTAGACTAAAAATTAGCCACCGATTTAAATCGTAGGCAATATTTAAAATTAGTCAAGTTAATTAACCAATATTTTTGAATTTTTTTTTAAATTTTGCCCAAGCAAAATTAAACGATAGATACTAATATAAAACTATGAGCAACTGGAAAGAAATGATCGGTAACCAAGAGGTTTTAGAAGAGGAAACAGTAGATTCTGTTCAAAGACCTCCGATGTACAAGGTAATGTTATTAAATGATGACTACACACCGATGGATTTTGTAATTGAAGTTTTACGTCGCTTTTTTAATATGAGTGAAGAAAAAGCAACAGATATAATGTTGGATGTACACTATAAAGGAAAAGCGAAGTGCGGAACATACACTGCCGAAGTTGCAGAGACGAAAGTAGCGCAAGTGAGTAATTATGCAATCGAGCATCAACACCCACTAAAATGCATGATGGAAAAGGCGTGAATACAGAAATGATAGAGTATTACGGGGTAGCCTATGTTGAATAAAGATCTAGAAATTTCCCTAAACATGGCGTTTAGAAAAGCTAAAGAGTCTCGTCATGAGTTTATGACAGTAGAGCATTTATTACTTGCACTATTGGATAACCCTAGCTCAATTGATGCACTTCAAGCATGTGGTGCAGATATGGGAAAACTAAGGCAAGAGCTTCAAGAGTTTATTGGTGAAACCACACCTGTTATACCCGAAGAAGAGGAAGATAGGGAAACGCAACCAACTTTGGGTTTTCAAAGAGTGTTGCAAAGAGCTGTGTTCCACGTTCAATCGTCAGGTAAGAATGAGGTAAATGGTTCTAATGTTTTAGTCGCTATTTTTAGTGAGCAAGAATCCCAAGCGGCATACTTTTTAAAGAAATCTGATATTACTAGATTAGATATAGTAAATTACATTTCTCATGGTATCTCAAAAATAGACCAACACGAATCAGTTCAACCGCACGAAGACAGTGCTACGCCGACTGATGAAGAACCACGTACCGTAGACAATTATGCAACCAATTTAAATGAAGTTGCACTGAAAGGAAACATAGATCCTTTGATCGGTAGAGACGGTGAACTAGAGCGCACGCTGCAAGTACTTAGTAGACGAAGAAAGAATAATCCTCTTTTTGTTGGGGAAGCTGGTGTTGGTAAAACAGCGATTGCTGAAGGCTTAGCTAATTTAGTTGTCTCTGACAAAGTGCCTGATTTTCTTGAAGGCGCAACAATCTATTCACTGGATATGGGGGCATTGCTAGCCGGTACGAAGTATCGTGGTGATTTTGAAAAACGCTTTAAAGCGCTTTTAAAAGAGCTTGAAACGGATGGAAAAGCGATTTTATTTATTGATGAAATTCACACAATAATAGGTGCAGGCGCAGCATCGGGCGGTATGATGGATGCTTCAAATCTAATCAAACCATTGTTATCGTCTGGTAAGTTACGCTGTTTAGGTTCAACCACTTATCAAGAATATCAAAGTATCTTTGAGAAAGACCGAGCACTAGCTAGACGATTCCAGAAAATTGATATTGTTGAACCAAGTGTCGAAGATACAACAAAAATATTACAAGGATTAAAGGACAAGTACGAAGAGCATCACGGTATTCGTTATACTAATAAGGCTCTGAAAGCTGCCGCAACCTTGTCAGCTAAGTATATTAATGAGCGTTTTTTACCTGACAAAGCGATTGATGTCATTGATGAAGCCGGTGCTAAGCAACAATTAGTGTCACCTTCAAAACGTAAAAAGATCATTAATAATACCGATATAGAAACAATAGTTGCGAAAATGGCTCGTATTCCTGAGAAGTCAGTATCTTCTTCGGAAATTGATAGCTTGAAAAATCTTGATAGAAATCTAAAACTTGTGGTTTTTGGACAAGATCATGCAATAGAAGAGCTTTCTTCAACCATTAGGTTGTCACGTGCTGGATTAGGAAATGAAGAAAAGCCTGTTGGATCTTTCCTATTTGCTGGGCCTACGGGTGTTGGTAAAACAGAAGTAACACAACAGCTGGCAAAACAACTTGGTGTTGAGTTATTACGTTATGACATGTCTGAGTATATGGAAAAACATGCCGTTAGCCGTTTAATTGGTGCTCCTCCTGGTTATGTAGGTTATGAACAAGGTGGTTTATTAACGGATGCTGTCTTAAAACATCCACACGCAGTTGTACTGCTTGATGAGATAGAAAAAGCACACAGTGACGTATTCAATATTCTTCTACAAGTGATGGACCATGGTACTTTAACGGATAACAATGGTCGTAAAGCTGATTTTAGAAACATTGTTTTAGTCTTAACAACTAACGCAGGTGTTGCAGAGACAACCAGAAAGTCGATTGGCTTTAAACAGCAAGATCACAGTCATGATGCACTAGCTGAAATCAACAAAGTATTCTCTCCAGAATTTAGAAATAGATTAGACAACATTGTTTGGTTTAATCATTTAGACGATGAAGTAATTCTTCAAGTGGTTGAGAAGTTTATTGTAGAGTTACAAGCGCAGTTGGATGAGAAGGGTGTTTCTTTAGAATTGACTGCCGATGCCAAACGTTGGTTAGCTGATAAAGGCTACGATAAAGCCATGGGGGCTAGACCAATGTCTCGTGTTATTCAAGAGCAGTTAAAAAAACCACTGGCCAATGAATTACTATTTGGTGAGCTGACTCAAGGTGGTAATGCTAAAATTTCTGTTCGAAACAATGAATTAAAAATTAAATACGATACAAAAGAAGAATTAATCGAACATTAAGTTGTTTCAGGAATAAAAAAAGCCCTTCACTTGAAGGGCTTTTTTAATAATATCGTTCAGATTATCTAGCGCGGAAAATAATGCGGCCTTTTGATAAATCGTAAGGCGTAAGTTCTACTGTAACTTTATCACCCGTTAAGATACGAATGTAGTTTTTGCGCATTTTACCTGAAATGTGTGCAGTAACTACGTGACCGTTTTCAAGTTCAACACGGAACATTGTGTTAGGTAGTGTTTCTAAAACAGTACCTTGCATTTCAATATTTTCTTCTTTCGCCATTGGGCGTATAACCTCTAATAATCTGCATAAAAAAAAGCTGGGCAGATCATGCCCAAATAAGCGCACAATGTAAAGTTATTGTGCTATTTATTTATCAATTCCCATGAATTATTAATTAATCGCTCGTGTTTATGATATCGATTTTTATAATTCATCTTTTGACATTCGTCTATTTGGTATCCTAAATAAAGGTGTTTTTTTCCCATTTTTAGGGCTAATTCAATTTGTTTTAAAATACCGAAGACACCTATACCTTGTCTTTTGTATGCTGGCGAATAGAACGTATATACAGCAGATAGAGCTGAATCCAAATTGTCAGTTACTGCTACTGCTATCAGTTGTTCATCGTCATACAATTCTAAAAAGAGTTGTTTAGTTATTTTAGATTGCAGAAAGGATTCATATTGCTCGTAGTTGGCTGGATACATTGCGCCATCAGAATGAACTTCATTGATGTATCTCTCATATAATTCATAGTAGCTAGGTTTAAGTTCTTCGCTGATTTTTGTGGTTATATGGCTGTTTTTTCTGAGGTTTCGCTTTTGACTTTTGCTTGCGACAAACTCATTAACGGGAATACGGATTGATTGACACGCACTACAGTTGATGCAATATGGTTTATATATTTGATCGCCACTACGCCTAAAGCCTTGCGACATTAACCAGTTGTAGTGTTCTGCATTATGTAAACGAGTGTCTGTGGCTACCAGTAATCGTTCTTCATGTCCTTCTAGATAATTACAGGGAAAGGACTTAGTGATACCTAACTGAAAGTTCATATTCATCTTTTAATTATAGCTTACTATTAAAACAGTGTTTTAACGCTAAGTGCTTGCTGTAACCTCATTTCGTTAAGGAAATGTTGACGAGGTATTTCCGTTGCGCCCATCGATTCGAGAAATGGATTAGTAATTTGACAGTCGACAAACAGAGCGCCAATTTCTTTTAATCGCTCTACAAGTGCTAGTAAGGCTACTTTAGATGCATTAGGAGCGGTGTAAAACATAGATTCACCACTAAAAAATCCGCCTATTGCGACACCGTATAAGCCACCAACCAAAATATCTTCATCCCAAACTTCGATTGAATGTGCGTGACCTGCTTGGTGTAACTTTAAATAGGCATCTAACATATCTTCTACGATCCAAGTATCGTCGTTTCGAAAAGGTGCATCTGCACAATAGGAAATGACTTCCTCAAATGCAGTATTGAAGGTTACTTTGTACTTGTTTTTATTTAAGAATTTACGAAGCGTTCGATTTATTTTTATATCTTCTAGATAAATGACCGCTCTAGGTGTTGGAGACCACCACATGATTGGTTGATCTTCGCAGTACCATGGAAAAATACCGTTACTGTAGGCGGTTAGAAGGGTGGTTACGGATAAGTTGCCGCCTAGGGCTAGCAGTCCATTAGGTTCTTTTAATGCGAGCTGAGGATCTGGAAAAGCCAAGTTATCTTGGCTTAACCAGGTAAGTTCTTGTGACATTATTTACTAGATAATGCGTCCAAGTATCTTTCAGCGTCTAACGCGGCCATACAGCCAGCACCAGCAGAGGTGATTGCTTGACGATAAATATGATCTGCGACATCGCCTGCGGCATAGATACCTTCTTTACTCGTTTGAGTTGCATTGCCTTCAGTACCACTGTTGATTTTTAAGTAACCGTCTTTCATGTCTAATTGGCCAGCAAAAATATCTGTATTTGGCTTGTGACCAATTGCAATGAATACACCCGCTACGTCAAATTCTTCTGTAGCATCACTCTTAGTATCTTTAACGCGAACACCTGTTACGCCCATGTTATCACCTAGCACTTCATCTAAAGTACGATCTAAATGCAATGTGATATTGCCGTTCTCAACTTTATCCATTAAACGCTTAGTTAAGATTTTTTCAGAACGGAACGTATCTCTTCTGTGAATAAGGTGTACTTCAGAAGCGATGTTAGAAAGGTATAGTGCCTCTTCAACCGCAGTGTTACCACCACCAACAACAGCCACTTTTTGGTTCTTGTAGAAGAAACCGTCACAGGTAGCACATGCAGATACACCTTTACCCATAAATGCAGTTTCTGATTCAAGACCTAGGTATTGAGCTGAAGCACCTGTACAAATAATTAGCGCATCACATGTGTACTCACCATTGTCACCAATTAAGCGGTATGGCTTGTTTTCAAAATCTACTTTATTGATATGATCAAATAGTATTTCAGTTTCAAATTTCTCAGCGTGCTCTTGCATACGTTGCATTAGTGCAGGGCCTGTTAAGTCATTTGCGTCGCCAGGCCAGTTCTCAACTTCTGTTGTAGTCGTTAATTGACCACCTTGTTGCATACCCGTAATTAGTACCGGTTTTAAGTTAGCACGTGCTGCGTAAACTGCTGCTGTGTAGCCAGCTGGACCTGAACCTAAAATTAGTAGTGGGCAATGTCTTGCTTCACTCATGAATTACTCCAAATTTGTTTTGAAAATACTTATTTATTAATTGATAGGGATTCTAAGGCATATTATCAAGAGAGCAAACTAAGTTTTTTCATACTATTTTTATACTTTTTTGCCTTTTGCATAAAAATCGGTACATGTTGTTCTATTGATAAACAAAAAAGGCTAAGTATTACACTTAGCCTTTTTACTTTTGGGGGGAAGTTTAACTTAGCTGTTTAAAGCTGTTGCAGGAGCAACGTATTCAAAACCTAAGTTCTCAGCTACTTCTTTCACTGTTACTTTACCATCGATAACATTAAGACCATTTAATAAATGAGCGTTGTCATTTAATGCTTGCTTGTAACCTTTGTTAGCAAGTTGAATGATGTACGGTAAAGTTGCGTTGTTTAACGCAAAAGTAGAAGTACGTGGAACAGCACCTGGCATATTCGCTACACAGTAATGAACAACTTCATCAACGATGAATGTTGGTTCAGCATGCGTAGTTGGTGTTGAAGTTTCAATACAGCCGCCTTGGTCAATCGCAACGTCTACGATTGCAGAACCAGGCTTCATGTTTTTGATGTGTTCTTTAGTGACTAACTTAGGAGCAGCAGCACCTGGGATTAATACACCACCAATTACTAAGTCTGCTTCTAATACGTGTTTTTCTAAAGCATCTGCTGTAGAGTAGATTGCTTTAACTTTGTTACCAAATAAGTCATCTAGCTTACGAAGTACATTTACGTTGCGGTCTAAAATTACAACGTCTGCACCCATGCCTACAGCCATCTTAGCAGCGTTAGCACCAACCATACCACCGCCGATTACAACAACTTTTGCTGGTTCAACACCTGGTACGCCACCTAATAACATACCACGGCCAGCATTTGATTTTTCTAATGCTTGAGCGCCGGCTTGTATAGACATTCGGCCTGCAACTTCAGACATAGGAGCAAGAAGTGGTAAACCACCGTTCGCGTCTGTCACTGTTTCGTAAGCGATACAAATTGCTTTGCTCTTGATTAGGTCTTCAGTTTGAGGAAGATCCGGTGCTAAGTGAAGGTAAGTGAAAAGGATTTGACCTTCACGTAACATTGCACGCTCTACAGCTTGCGGCTCTTTAACTTTTACAATCATTTCTGCTTCAGCAAAAACTGCTTCAGCTGTATCTAAAATACTTGCACCTGCGTCAACATAGTCTTGATCAGTAAAACCAATGCCAATACCTGCATTTGTTTCTACTAATACTTTGTGACCGTGGTTAATAAGTTCTCTAACGCTTGCTGGAACCATACCTACACGATATTCGTGGTTTTTAATTTCTTTTGGTACACCAATAATCATAGGGATATTCTCTCTGTTGAAATATGGCGCTAGTATAGTAGGTATTTTGTAGAATATCCTGTCGAAATTCGAAGCTAGCTAGTGTATTATTCTGTCTTAATGCAATATGGCAAGATTTAATAAAATGAAAATAGAGTCAATTAAGAAGCTAGACCGCATAGACCGTAACATTCTAGCAGAATTACAAAGTGATGGCAGATTATCAAACGTTGAGCTGTCTAAAAGGGTGGGGTTGAGCCCGACACCTTGCTTGGAACGGGTAAAGAGGTTGGAAAGTGATGGTTATATTTCAGGTTACAAAGCAATACTAAATCCTGAAAAGTTAGGCGCTGCACTATTAGTTATCGTAGAAATCACCTTAACTAAAACAAGTCCTGATGTATTTGATGACTTTTCAAAAGCCGTTCACGAGTTAGATGTTATTCAAGAATGCCATTTGGTTTCTGGTGATTTTGATTTTCTATTAAAAACACGTGTTGCAGATATGGCGGCATACCGACAATTGTTGGGTGATACACTATTGAGATTGCCAGCAGTGAGTGAAAGTAGAACATATGTAGTAATGGAAGAGGTAAAATCGAACAATATGTTACCAATTAAGCGATAAGCCGTTTAATTTAGCTGTATTGTTTGGTACTTTACTAATATAACGATAACGATTTCCCCTAGGTATTTAATTTGTCTCAACACTCTCCAAAATTAGACGGGATTCAACGATTACTAGAAGCAGGGCTTTTAGTGATGTGTTTGACTGCTATGTATTTAATGTTAGCACTATTTTCATTTAACCCTGCTGATCCTGGCTGGTCTCAAACTGGTTATGAAACACCGATTCGAAATCTAGGTGGTCCTGTAGGTGCATATTTATCTGATGTATTACTGAATGTCTTTGGTTGGATAGGTTATTCGTTACCTTTTGTTATAGCTGCTATTGGTTGGATGTTGTTTAGAAAGTACCACCAGTTAATGCAACTAGATTATCTAACCTTGGGGTTAAAGGTTATTGGCATATTTATGCTTTTCATAGGGGTAACTGCTATTGCTAGCATGAACTTTGATGATCTGTATTATTTTTCGGCTGGCGGTATATTGGGTGACATGCTGAGTGCAAGTTTGCTTCCTTATCTATCGTTTGTCGGTACCACATTACTTTTCTTAATGTTCATTTTATCTGGGTTTGTACTACTTACAGGTGTTTCGCTTTTTACGATTGTAGATGGAACAGGTCATTATGCAATCAAGGCATGCTTGTTGTTGATTACATTACCAGCGTTAATAAAAGAGAAGTATGGCGTGTCGCCAGAGCACAAAACGTCGACAATTGGTACAAAAGAAGAGGTTTCTCATTCTGAACATAACGAGCCTATTGTAAATGAATATTACGTAGATAGTCGTGAAGAAGAAATTGAAGAGCCTGTAAAATTAGAACCAACTTTAGAAAAAGTTACCACTAAAGAACCTCAGATCTTTGCTGAAAGTGAAAATGATGTGTCGTTTGAAGAAGAGCAGGTAGAGCCATTTGTAGCGATTGATGACTTAATTGGTGAGCCGCTCGCGATTAATGTACAAGAACACGTTTCAGAGCAAGAATTAGAAGCTGCTTTTGAAGATGTAGAACCCATTACTGTTCAAGATACACAAACGACTAGTGCAACGATTGAAACATCTGAACCAGATTTCGAAACGATGCCATCTATCGATTTGCTAGATAGACCTGACAAAGCTGAAAACCCAATAGATCAAGAGCAATTGGAGCAAGTAAGTCGTTTAGTCGAAGCTAAACTTGCAGAGTTTGGCGTTAAGGCTGATGTAGTTGGCGTATTCCCAGGGCCAGTGATTACTCGTTTTGAACTTGATTTGGCTCCAGGTGTTAAAGTAAGCAAAATTTCTAACCTTTCTAAAGATTTAGCACGTTCATTGTCAGCAAAGAGTGTACGAGTTGTTGAGGTTATTCCTGGCAAGTCTGTTATTGGCTTAGAACTACCAAACAAACACCGTGAAATTGTTTATTTAAGAGATGTATTGAATACGCCTGAATTTGATAAATCTGGTTCGGCACTGACCATGGCGATAGGCCAAGATATAGCAGGTGAAGCTGTCATTGTTGATCTTGCAAAAATGCCACATTTGTTGGTTGCAGGTACTACAGGCTCAGGTAAATCAGTAGCAATCAATACGATGATCCTAAGTTTGTTATACAAGTCTACACCTGAAGACGTTCGTATGATCATGATTGACCCTAAGATGCTAGAGCTTTCAGTATACGAAGGTATTCCACATCTATTGTCTGAAGTTGTAACAGACATGAAAGAAGCGTCTAATGCATTAAGGTGGTGTGTAGGCGAAATGGAGAGACGTTATAAGTTAATGTCTGCTTTAGGTGTACGTAACTTAAAAGGATATAATCAAAAGATTCTTAAAGCTAAGGAAGCAGGTGAGCCACTTGTAGATCCATTATGGCAGCCAACAGATGCTTTTACTCAAACACCACCTGTTTTGGATAAATTGCCTGCTATTGTCGTTGTTGTAGATGAATTTGCTGACATGATGATGATCGTGGGTAAAAAGGTAGAAGAACTTATTGCTCGTATCGCTCAAAAAGCTCGTGCGGCAGGTATCCACCTAGTACTAGCAACTCAACGCCCATCTGTTGATGTTATCACTGGTCTAATTAAGGCAAACATACCGACTAGAATGGCATTACAAGTTTCTTCTCGAATTGATTCTAGAACAATATTAGATCAGCAAGGTGCTGAGCAACTGCTGGGACACGGTGATATGTTCTACTTACCACCTGGTTCAGGCTTACCTACACGTGTTCATGGTGCTTTTGTGGATGATCATGAAGTGCATGCAGTTGTTAGTGATTGGAAAGCTCGTGGGGAACCAAATTACATTGATGAAATCTTATCTGGAGAGAATGAGCAGGATATTCTGTTACCGGGCGAACAGGCTGAAGGTGAAGAATCCGAGCTAGATGCACTTTATGATGAAGCACTAGCTTTTGTTACTGAAACCAGAAGAGTATCAATATCGAGCATTCAACGTAAGTTTAGAATTGGTTATAACCGCGCAGCTAGAATTGTTGAAGATATGGAAGGACAGGGCGTAGTTAGTACGCCAGGTCATAATGGTGCGAGGGAGGTTTTAGCTCCACCACCTGTTAAAGATCCAATGGGATAATATGATTAAGAATAGTTTATGTGCGCTGCTATTGGCGCCTTCTCTTTTAGTAGGCCACCAAGTTCAGGTAGTGGCAAAAGAAAATATTGAAAGTGCTTCTGAGAACTTTGAAATAGCAAAGTCTGAATTAAGACAAAAGTTATCTTTATTAAATACATTTAGCTCTGACTTTTCACAAGTTGTAAAAGCCAGTGATGGAGAACTTATCCAGAACGCTACAGGCAACTTAATATTGCAGAAACCAAATATGCTTATTTGGAACAACCTTGAACCGGAAGAAATGACTATACAATCTGACGGTAATACACTGTGGCATTATGATCCTTTTATTGAGCAAGTAAGTGTTTATAGTATTGATTCGGCTATTGCCAATACCCCTATATTACTTCTCAGCAGTACTGATGATAATTTATGGCAAGATTATCAAGTATCTAAAATGTCTGAGCTAGAGTACGTCATCTATAACAATCAACTTGATGCACAAGTTAAGTCACTTACGTTAATGTTTGATAATCAGAGTGAAAAGACTGTTTTATCATCATTTACATTGATAGATTCGACTGCCCAAGCAAGTACTTTTACGCTAACCAACTTTAAAGAAGTGTCTATGTTACCGCCTTCAACATTTGTTTTTTCAGTTCCTGAGGGTGTTGATGTAGATGACCAACGTTAATCAGAGCTTTGATTTTGGTACAAAAGAGAATACTAATATTCCACTTGCTGCAAAATTAAGACCTAACACAATTGATGAATATATCGGGCAACAACAAGTGTTGTCACCTAAGTCACCTCTGTATGTTGCAATAAAAGGTGGTCAATGCCACTCTCTTATCTTGTGGGGGCCTCCGGGCACTGGAAAAACTACGTTGGCCGAAATTATAGCTAAACATGCTAATGCCGAAATAGAGAGGCTTTCAGCGGTAACTTCTGGCATTAAAGAGATTAGACAAGCTGTTGATAAGGCAAAACTTAATGCTCAGCAACAGAAGCAAACTATTCTATTTGTTGATGAAGTTCATCGATTTAATAAAAGTCAGCAAGATGCCTTTTTGCCTTATATAGAAGATGGCACTATTGTCTTTATTGGTGCCACTACAGAAAATCCCGCGTTTGAATTGAATCGAGCAATCTTAAGCCGCGCTCAAGTATATACTTTAACTAAACTGGGTGTAGAAGACTTGAATGCTGTTTTTGTTCGAGCTTGCACATATTATTTAGATAATGAAAATGTCACGATAAACATTGAAGATAAAGCCAAAGAGCAGCTTTTAGCGCTTGCTTCTGGGGATGCTCGTAGGCTACTTAATTTGGTTGAAACGAGTGTCGCATTGTCAGGTGTCAAAAATGGAATTTCAGTACTTACTTTAGAAATCGTTACTCAAGTTGCGGGCAATAAGATAGCGCTTTATGACAAATCTGGAGACGCTTTTTACGATCTGATAAGTGCTTTTCACAAATCAGTACGTGGTTCTGATCCGGACGCGGCCTTATATTGGTACGCAAGAATACTTGAAGGTGGCGGTGATGCACTATACGTTGGGCGAAGGCTATTAGCCATTGCAAGTGAAGATGTAGGTAATGCCGATCCAAGAGCTTTACCGTTAGCTGTTGCTGCTTGGGACACTTTTCATAGAGTCGGCCCTGCTGAAGGTGAACGTGCAATAGCACAAGCTACTGTTTACCTAGCTTTGGCACCTAAAAGTAATGCTGTATATAGCGCTTTTAATCAGGCCAGAGCACTTGCCAAACAAACGGCTGATTTAGAAGTGCCTCATCATTTACGGAATTCTACTAGTGAGATCACTAAAGCGCTTGGTCACGGTGATGGCTACCGCTATGCACATGATGAAGTGGGTGCTTATGCTGCAGGCGAAAACTATTTTCCACCTGAAATAGCGCATACCGAATTGTATTTTCCAGTGGAAAGGGGCTTGGAAAAACAGCTTAAACAAAAAAAAGATTATTTAAAGGATTTGGATACTAATAGTGATGAGCAGCGGTATAAGTAATCTAGCAATATATGGGTTTATTGGACTTGGTGGAGCAGCAGGAGCTTGCTTACGCTTTTTTATTTCAGAAATTTTGCTAAATTACCTCGGAAAAGGATTCCCTTTTGCGACGTTGGCAGTTAATATTTCCGGCTCATTAATTATGGGAATACTTTATGGCCTGATTGAACAGGGTATAATAGAGGTCTCTGTATATCGTACGTTAATAGGTATTGGCTTTTTAGGTGCGTTTACGACATTTTCAACATTCTCATTAGATACTGTTTTATTAGTTCAACAAGGTGAACTAATAAAGGCATTTTTAAATGTATTACTGAATGTAGCCCTTTGCCTATTGGCAGCTGCATTAGGATTATCAGCCATTGGCTGGTTAAATAAATAGACAATATAGATGTGAATTAGACATGCTTGATCAAAAATTATTAAGAACTGATTTAGAAGCGGTAGCAGCAAACCTTGCTAAAAGAGGTTTTGCGTTGGATGTTGCTAAGTTAAATGAACTTGAAGAAAAACGTAAAGAGTTCCAAGTTAAAACTCAAGAATTACAAAGTCAACGTAACACGCGCTCCAAGTCGATCGGTCAAGCAAAAGCACGTGGCGAAGATATTCAACCATTGTTAGCTGAAGTAAGCCAACTTGGTGATGATTTAGAAGCTGCTAAAGTTGAACAAGATAAAATACTTGCTGAAATCAATGCAATTGTGAGTGCAGTACCAAATCTAATTGATGATTCAGTTCCACAAGGTGAGTCTGAAGATGACAACGTGGAAGTGCGCAGATGGGGTACACCTAGAACGTTTGATTTCGAAGTAAAAGATCATGTTGATCTAGCTACTGCACTTGATAAAGGTTTAGATTTTGAAAGTGGCGCTAAATTAGCGGGTACTCGTTTTGCAGTAATGCGTGGTGCAATTGCTAAAATGCATAGAGCTTTGGCGCAGTTCATGTTAGACGAACACACTAATGAAAATGGTTATCAAGAAATGTATGTGCCTTACTTGGTAAATCACGATTCATTATATGGTACAGGTCAATTGCCTAAGTTTGGCGAAGATCTTTTCCATACGGATCTTGCTAACCGTAAGTTTTCATTAATTCCTACAGCTGAAGTGCCGCTAACGAACTTAGTTAGAGATGAAATTGTAGAAGAACAAGAACTTCCAATTAAGATGTGTGCTCATACACCGTGTTTTAGAAGTGAAGCAGGTTCATCTGGTCGTGATATTCGTGGTCTAATTCGTCAACATCAGTTTGACAAAGTAGAGATGGTACAACTTGTACATCCTTCTAAATCGTTTGAAGCGTTAGACGAATTGACACGTCACGCTGAAGTGATCCTAGAGAAACTTGAACTACCATACAGAACCGTTACTTTATGTACTGGCGATATTGGTTTTAGTGCAACTAAGACATTTGATATCGAAGTTTGGTTACCAGCGCAAGATACATACCGTGAGATTTCTTCGTGTTCAAACATGGGTGACTTCCAAGCACGACGTATGCAAGCTCGCTACAGAAACAGCGAAACAAATAAACCTGAGTTAATCCATACATTAAATGGTTCTGGTTTAGCCGTTGGCCGTACCTTGGTTGCAGTATTAGAAAACTACCAACAAGCAGATGGTAGCATCGAAGTACCTAAAGCATTGCAGCCATACATGAATGGAATGACAGTAATTAAATAGCGCTTTCTATTGATTGAAAAAAATCCAAATCGTAAGGTTTGGATTTTTTTTTGTAAATTTAATCTAGTTTTAAGGGTCTTATCAGTTAGATTTATTTGATTAGAGTGCGCTGTGGTTAAAAATATACTGATACAAATTGTTTTCTTTGCCTTAATTTTTAACGTGTTGTCTTACTTCAAAGAACTACCAATGTTAGACAAAGGAACTGAACTTGCTACTGAGCAAATCGTTTTGTCTGATCTAAAGCAGGAACAGCAACCACTTTTTGAATCTGGCAAGACACAAATAATCTACTTTTTTGCCCCTTGGTGTCAGATCTGTCACGCAAGTATCAGTAATTTACAGTCTATATATGTAGACAAACCTAGCGTTTCCATTAAGGCCGTAGCATTAGATTACTCATCAGTAAATGAAATTAGACAGTTCGCTTCTCAACATGACTTGAGTTTTCCCATTCTACTTGGTGATTCTGAGTTGAAGAAAATGTTTAAAATTCAAGGATATCCTAGTTACTACGTGTTAAATAAAAGAGGTGAAGTAAAAGCTAAATCGCTTGGCTATTCAACAGAACTTGGACTGAATATAAGATCGCTTTAAAGCTTCTGATCTATTGGCTCTTTGTGTACACTATCAGGATTATTACAACAAAGAGTACATCTAGATATGCAAATTAGCGCAAATTTCGACAGTGGCAATATTGACGTTGTTAGTACTGATTCTCCTCAAGATATTCAGTTAAAGATCAAAAAAGACAATCAATCTGAATTCTTCCAGTGGTTCCACTTTAAAATTCACAACAACGACCACGCAGAAAACGTCATAAAGATTTTAAATGCTAGTGAGTCAGCTTACGTTGAAGGCTGGGAAGACTACCAAGCTGTGGCATCTTATGATCGTGAACATTGGTTCCGAGTACCAACTTCTTTTGACGGTAAGCAATTAACGATTGAGTTTACACCTGAGTTTGACACTACATATTACGCTTACTTTGCACCTTACAGTTATGAAAGACATCAAGATCTTATTCATAGTGCTCAATTAGACATTGATTGCCAGTTACAAGTATTGGGTCAAACATTAGATGGCCGTGACATTTCCTTACTAAAAGTTGGTGAAGAAGGTGAAGGTAAGAAAACAATTTGGCTAACGGCTAGACAACACCCAGGTGAAACCATGGCCGAATGGTTTATGGAAGGCTTTATCGAAAGATTATTGGATGAAGACGACGGTGCTGCTCGAGCTTTATTGGATAAAGCTGTGATTTACCTTGTACCAAATATGAACCCGGATGGTTCTGTTAGAGGACATTTACGTACCAATGCTAAAGGCGTTAATCTAAATCGTGAATGGGCTGAGCCTTCAATGGAAAATAGCCCAGAAGTATACTTAGTTAGAGAAAAGATGCTTGAAACAGGCGTAGACATGTACCTTGATATTCACGGTGATGAAGCATTACCGGTTAACTTCGTTGCCGGTTGTGAAGGTATTCCTTCCTATGACGAGCGTATGCACAATTTAGAAGAATCATTTAAGTCTATCTTGTTGGCGATTACACCAGAATTCCAAGATGATAGAGGGTATGATAAAGATGAGCCGGGCCAAGCAAACCTGACGGTTGCTTCAAACTGGGTAGGTGAACAATTTAAGTGTTTAGCGTACACAGTAGAAATGCCATTCAAAGACAACGACTTATTACCAGACAGCATTGTAGGTTGGTCCGACAGACGTAGCAGTCTATTTGGTAGAGACGTACTAACAGCGATTTATCATATGCTAGGAAAGCTATAAAATCATTTAATAATAAAAACATAGAATAAGAATATAATTTCAGGAGTTTCGTGTGCAAGAATACGTAGATTTACTAAATAGCGTGATATGGAGTCCCGCGCTAATTTATTTGTGTTTAGGGGCGGGATTGTTTTTCTCGTTTATTACTCGCTTTGTTCAAATTCGTCATTTTAGAGAAATGTGGCGCCTGTTGATGTCAGGAAAAAGCTCAGAACAAGGTATTTCATCTTTCCAAGCGCTAGCTGTATCTTTATCAGGTCGTGTAGGTACAGGTAACATTGCAGGTGTAGCGGCTGCTATTGGTTTTGGTGGTCCAGGTGCAGTGTTTTGGATGTGGGTTGTAGCATTTTTTGGTGCTGCAACGGCTTACATTGAATCAACAAATGCACAAATATATAAAGAAGAAGAAGACGGCACATACCGTGGTGGCCCTGCTTACTATATTGAAAAAGCGATGGGACAAAAATGGTATGCGTGGATCTTTGCCATCGCTACAATCATTGCCTGTGGTGCTTTATTACCTGTAGTACAATCAAACGGTATTGGTGATTCACTAGTAAACGTTTTCGGCGAAGGTGAAAAAGTAAGCACCTTTATCGGTGAAGTTGGTATGACTAAAATCTATGCAGCTGTTTTTGTTGTATTGATTCTTGGTTTTATTATCTTTGGTGGTGTAAAGCGTATCGCTAACTTCACTCAAGTAGTAGTACCATTTATGGCACTTGCTTATATTATCATTGCTTGTTCTATCATTGCTTTAAACTTACATATGCTACCGGGCATCGTGTCTCTAATCATTTCAGATGCATTTACGCCTATGGCTGGTGTTGGTGCTGCTATAGGTTGGGGTGTTAAGCGTGGTGTATATTCTAACGAAGCTGGTCAAGGTACAGGCCCACATGCTGCCGCTGCTGCTGAAGTAGATCATCCTGCTCAACAAGGTTTAGTTCAAGCTTTTTCTGTATACATAGATACTTTGTTTGTGTGTTCAGCTACAGCATTTATGATCCTAATTACACAGCAATACAACGTTATTCCTGACGGTTCTGCTGCAATTGTACAAAACTTGCCACTAGCAACTGAAATCAGCGGCCCTGCATTTACACAGCTAGCTGTTGATAGTGTATTACCAGGTGTCGGTAAGCCATTTATTGCATTAGCATTGTTCTTCTTTGCATTTACAACAGTGCTTGCGTACTTCTTTATTGCAGATAACAATATTTCTTACATTAACCGTACCTTTAAAGCGCCAATTTTACGCTTTTTATTAAAGGTAGTTATCATGGCTGCGGTATTCTACGGTACTGTTGCCGAGCCAAGTTCAGCTTGGGGACTTGGTGATGTTGGTGTTGGTTTGATGGCTTGGTTAAATATCATCGGTATTATTATCATCTTCTTTATGGCTAAACCGGCGGTTAAAGCGCTTAGAGATTACGAAGAACAGCAAAAGCAGGGTGTTGAAAAGTACACTTTTGACCCGGATAAGTTAGGACTTAAAAACGCAGACTTCTGGAAAAACAGAAAGTAGTTTATTTAGGTCAATTAAATTAAAAAAAACGCCAATTATGGCGTTTTTTTTTGTATGATATACGGCGTATTTTGACTAGGAGTTTCAATGGCTGTAATTAATTGTCCAAGTTGTAATAAAAAGATAAGTAGTAAGGCGACTACATGTAATCATTGCGATATCAATTTAGAGAATATCGATGAAGAAAAGATGGCTAATATGAAGAGGATCGCTTTGATAAACGAGTCTCAAAAAATGATGACCATTTCTTTCATTGCACTGCTTTTGTTTTGTGGTGGTTTTCTGTTTTTCTATTGGCAGAACGCTCAAATTGGTAGCTGGGAGTATGTCGCCTCTGTTACGAGTGCAATTGTTGGTTTTATCCTTTATATCTTTACGCGAGTAAAGTTGATTTTATTGAAGCGCAAGAATAAATAGTTAATGAATATTGTAGAAGTAGTAAAAAACATGTCTGAAGACATGTACAAACGCTTAAAGTATGCCGCTGAGACTGGTCGTTGGCCTGAAGGCCAGCAGATAAGTGAAGAGCAAAGGGAGTCAGCTTTACAATTGAGTATGGCATATCAAGCTCAGCATTTAGATTCCGATGAAATGTTAACAGTGGGTGCTGATGGTGAAATAGTTCATAAAAACAAACGTGAACTCAAAGAAGAATTAGTACAAAAGAGTAACGATATCGCTAGGTTTACTGATTTATGATCTTTTCTCGACTATTAAAAAAGAAATGGCAGAGTAAAGATGAAAAAGTGCGAATTCAATCAGTCAACGAATTAGATGTTAAAGCAGATAGAGAAATCCTTCTGTCTTTATTAAAAAACGATGATAGCGTAAAAGTTAAACTTTCAGTCTTAGACAAATTAGACGATCTTTCTCTATGGTTAGAGGCGTTAAAAGACAAAAGAAATAAACAGGTAATAAAGAGAGCACAAGCTGTCGTTGAATCTCACCTGCTATGCGAAAGTCACAATCGTGAAATTTCTACGGAAGTAAAATTTCAAATCGTAGATGATATAAGCAATACCAAACTTTTTGAGAAATGGCTTGCTGTAGAATGCAAAACTAATGTCATCATTACGCTGCTTGAAAAAATAAACAAACCTTCTGTATCAAATAGCTATTTTGGCAAGACAGTAGACACAGATGTACTTAGTTATATTGTTGACAGAGAAGATAAGCAAACAGAGTTAGCTAGGTTAAAGAAACTATGTGTCGATCAAAATGTACAAGTTTTAATAGATAAGAAACTATCTAAACTTAATGTCACGAAGATCAGCAAAGTAGAATTAAATAAGCGAATTCAATTAGTTCTCGCTAAACTATTAAACTTAAATTCTTATGAAAACTTTAACACTTTTTCATCTGAGCTAGCAGTGCTTAATGAAGAGTGGAATCTATTAACTGAAAACTTTGACTTGTTATCGGCCAGAGAAAAAAATACGTTTGTTGATAAGTATCAAAACCTAATCGCAAGCACTAATGAAACAAGCCAAAAGTTAAAAGAACAATCAATTCAAATTGAAATAGCACAAAAGACCAAATTTGAATTAGCACAGTGTGCTAAAGAAATAAATCAAGCACTTGAAAAAATCCAAGCAGGTGTCAGAAAAGCAATTCACGAGAATTTTGTTATCGATGCAGAGGTGTTTGCTACTGAAGTAAAGTCGCTTAAGCACCAAATAGAAACTTCTAAGCTAAGTAAGCAAGAGCAGAAGTCACTGTTAAAGCAATTGCATAAAATAAACGACGAAGCCGGCTTAGTTGATAAAATAACGGGAGCATTGGAAATCGCTACTCAGGCATTGGCCAAAATATCACAAGTAGCAGTCCCTAGTGAGATTGAAGGCTTTGAAGAAAAGTACCAATTGCTGCGTGACCTAGAACAAACATGGGAAAGCTCAGTCCAGCCCTACATAGTATATGTACCAAGTCCACTTGTTGATGCCAAGGTAGATATATCAAAAAGATGGAAGGCAGCATGTTCGCCGCTGTTCAAAGAGCAAAAGGTAAAACTTAACAAAGCTAAATTTAAGTTAAAAAACGTTAACCAATTGATTGATTCAGGTAAATTTAATCCCGCCTTTGGTGTTTTTAAATCGGCAATTCGATTAATCGATGATTTAAGTGATAAGCAAAAACAAGTTTTAGATAAAGAATTGCTAGCAACTCAAGCACGACTAGATGAAATCAGTGATTGGGAACATTATGTATCAACACCAAAGAAGATTGATCTATTAAAACAAATTTCTGATTTGGTAGACAATCCACTTAACGATTTAAAGGCTCAAGCAGATCAAGTTAAATCGTTTAGGCAGCAGTGGAATCAATTAGGTCACGCTGATTCTGATAAAGAAAAGGAACTTAACGAAGCATTCAATTTGGCTTGTGAAGATGCTTTTGCACCTTGCAGAGCGTTTTTTGCATCACTAGAAGAAAAGCGAGTAGATAATCTTAAATCTCGAAAATCACTACTTGCAAAAATGAGTACTTTTGTAGCCGACTCTCTTGAGGAGGTAAGTGAAAAAGAATTGTCTAGCACGTTAAAATCATTCAACCAACAGTGGAAAGTTAGTGGTGAGGTAGACAGAAAAGCTTTTGATACAGTGAATGCAGAATACAGAGGACTATATAAGCAGTTAAGAAATAAACAGCAAAGTTTGCAAGCGATTAACGCAAATAAAAAGCATGCACTGATTGAAGAGGCGAAAAACTTACTCGTGTTGGAAAATCGCGAAGCTGTTAACAAGGTCAAGCAATTACAAAATGAATGGAAGAAAATTGGCTTTGCTGGCAATACGCTTGAAAAGTCGCTATGGAATGATTTTAGGCTAGTTAATGATGAGATCTTTGAGGCTCGTTCTCAAGCGTTGAATAGTCAAAAACAGCAAACTGCTGTTATCGTTGATACCTATTCGAAACTTATTCAAGAATTAAATGAAGAGCTTAAAATTTGCCAAAGTAAACAAGCTCTTAATGCGCTTTGCTCTAGGTTACGCGTTACTGAGGATGGTTTAAATTCTGAGTCTTATCAACCAAAATTTTTGCTGGCCAAGTTAAAAACGCTTACATCAGCGGTTAACGAAAGATTAAAGGACGAAGACCAAGAAAGTAAAAAGAAAGATCTTAATTTGCTATTTTGTGTTTTGGAAAACGCGATAGAAAATAAGATAGCCGTTTCTAACGTCAGCGAATTTAATCAACTATCAAGTCTTTGGAAAAAAAGGATGATAGATGTTGTTTATGATGATGTTAAAGCTAATTGCCGTGAAAAGGAAACGGTAGCTTTAGAAGTCATATTCAATGTTCAATCGCCTTCTCAAGACATAGATATACGTAGACAAGTACAAGTTGAGTTAATGCAAGAGCAAATGTCAACTGGTACTAAACCAACAGCAGAGAAGTTATTGCTCGAATGGTTAGGTAAAGGATCATTTGGCAATAACGACAGCCAATATTTGTCTCGAGTTAAACAGTTATTTAGCTAGCAAATAGAAGAGCTCACAATTGATGCTATATTTTAGATGTGGCAATCCATTTGTGAGCTCTCGTGAAATATAGTCTACTCCTTCTTAGCATACTTTTATCCCCGTATGCATTATCTAAAAACATAGTGTTTGTTAATCCATCCGTGCCTGGCGTCTCATTCTGGGATCGTGTCACCAACATTTCATTAGCCGCAGCTAGAGACTTAAATCTGGTAGTAGAAGTAGTATATGGAGAGGATAATAGGATCACACACTTTGAAACGTTAACAAATATCGCAAGCCGAAAAAACAAACCTGATTTAGTGATTTTTATGCCCTATGGCGGTAACGCTAAGTACGCCTACGAATTGTTTGAAAATGCAAAAATTCCCTTTATTACAATGGAAAGAACACTTGAAAAGCAAGAAGCGCAAACAGTAGGTACACCTGGTAAACGATTTAAATATTGGTTTGGAGAAGTGTTTCACAATAATGAAGAAGCGGGGAAAAAATTAGCTGATTCGATTATTAAACGCGGCTATACCGTCTTTAATAAAAAGAAGCTTTCACTTGCCGCACTAACAGGCTCGTTTAGTGGTGAATCAAGTCATCGAAATGACGGTTTGCTTGCATCAATTGCAGAGCACCCTGATGTAAAACTACTGCAAATAATTCCTGCTAACTGGAGTAGAGAAAGGGGCAAGGCAGCTATTCACAAGTTAATTAACAGATATGAGACTGTAGACGTTGTATGGTCGGCCTCTGATTCTATGGCGCTCGGTGTATTAGACTCGTTAAAGGCTAAACCAAGTGAGCATCAACCAAGTATGGTAGTAGGGGGCTTTGACTGGACACTGGAAGCAGTTAAAGAAATAAAACAGGGAAATTTACACGCTTCTGTTGGTGGACATATTTTTCAAGGAGCGTGGACGTTAGTGTTAGCTAAAGATTTGCTGCTTGGCAAGATTGGTAAGTACAAGAGTATTTCGTACTCATTAGAAATAATTGATACACAAAACGTAAACAGATTTGAAATATTCGCTACTAACTATGATTGGGATACTATTGATTTTAACAAGTTCCGGCTATCAGAAGGTCAGTTAGAAACTGAGTACCCATTTAATATCGATAGGGTACTCAGTCAAATTAAATAAACCTAATCCACTAGCAAGACAGCTCACCTCTAAGGTTTTGCTGAAGCTTTTCTTTTATCTCTTCTGTCGTTAAAGATTTACTCATCAAGTAATGTAACTTAGTAAGCGTAGATTCTAGTGTCATGTCACTTCCACTAATAACACCACATTGGTTTAAAGCAGTGCCTGTAGCGTAGCCACCCATATTTACTTTTCCTTTTATACATTGGCTACAGTTAACAATAATAATACCTTTTTCATTTGCATCTTTTAAACAAGCCAAAAGCGCTTCGTCTTGTGGCGCATTACCTACACCGTAACTCCTTAAAATTAGCGCTTTTACTGGTTGTTGAATGACGTTTTCAATTAGTTTTGCACTAATGCCAGGATAAAGGTGAACAACGCCAATTGGTTGTGGCGTTATATCGCTAACTGTTAGTGCTTGGTCATTGTACTCACCGAGTTCACCTTCAATTAGTTTAATACTGATGCCCGCTTCTAATAAAGGAGACATGTTTGGGGAGTCAAATGCATCAAAACCATCAGCATACGCTTTAATTGTACGGTTACCACGATACAGTTTGTTATTAAAGAACAATCCTACTTCATTGATAGGAAAACTTGCGGCAATATACAAGGCGTTTAAAAGATTCACTTGGCCATCTGATCTTAATTGGCTGAAAGGGATCTGTGAACCTGTAACGATGACTGGCTTTGCTAAATCTTCTAGCATGTAAGACAGTGCTGAGCTTGTGTATGACATTGTATCTGTGCCATGTAACACAACAAAACCATCAAATGATTGGTAGTTATCTTTTATGTCATTGGCAATACGTTGCCAATCACTCGGTGTCATATTTGATGAATCAATTAATGGACTATATTCATGTATAACAAACTCGGGCATTTCGCTTCTGTAAAACTCTGGCATCGCCTTTATTGAGTCTGTTAAATGGCCTTTAACCGGAATATAGCCTTGTTCACTGGCCTTCATACCAATTGTTCCGCCTGTGTAAGCGACGTAGATGCGTTTTTTCATAAATAGTTGTCCAAAAAAATAGCCTCTTTAAAAGAGGCTATAAGATAGTTATTTAATTTCACATGTCAAACAATATAAATACATACCGTTTGGATCATTAAACTTATCTATCGATTTAAATTCATTTTTAAGTTGCAACATAAGTGACTCCATTGGACCTACGCTGTTACTTACCGTCTCCGTTACTGGTAAGTAAGTGGAAGCGCTACCCAATAATTCACGCATGAATTTATCTGTTGGTGAAAGCTCTTTTTCTACTAACAGAGTATCAAAATTATCTAAACCTGCTAATTCAGCTGCTGCCGACACTGCATTGTCTAAATCGCCAAGTTCATCAACTAAACCTAAGTCTTTTGCTTTAGCGCCTGACCAAACGCGACCTTGAGCAACTTTGTCCACGTCTTCAACTGACATATTACGACTAGTAGCTACTAGAGAGATAAAGTTCTTGTAACCTTTATCAATACTCATTTGAATAATGTCAGCAATACCGTCTGAAAGAGGGCGTGTAATTCCGAAACCTGCAAGCTCTGTAGTACCAACACCGTCTGTAGAAACACCAATTTCTTTTAATGTGTTTTCAAAAGTCATAAAGAAACCAAAGATACCAATAGAACCAGTAATTGTCGTAGGTGCCGCATATATTTTGTCAGCTGATGCAGATATCCAGTAACCGCCTGATGCAGCATATGTGCCCATTGAAGCTACTACTGGCTTACCTTCAGCTTTAAGTAGTTCCACCTCTCTGCGAATAACTTCAGACGCGTAAGCACTGCCGCCAGGGCTATCGACACGTAAAACAACTGCTTTAACACTGTCATCTTGTCTAGCTTTACGTAGAAGCTTTGCGGTTGATTGACCACCAATAGTACCTGGTTTTTGGTATCCGTTTAAGATAGGGCCCTTTGCTACAACTACTGCTACTTTATCAGAGTTAGGGTTTACAATCGGAATAATCGGTTTAACTGTTTTAAGGTACTTCTTGTAACTAATATGAGAGAAGAATTCTTTTTCACCTTTACCTACTAATTCGATTAATCTGCTATTAACTTGTTGCGAAGTTAGAAGCTCATCTACCCAGCCATTGTCTAATGCGTATTTCGCAATATCACCATCAGTGTTTTTAAGTTTTGACAATAATTGATCAGTAGATTCATCAAAATTACTAACTTCAAACTCACGGTTTTTTGATACGTCTAGCTTGTAAACATCCCAAAGGTCGTTTAACCAAGCTATGTTTGCTTCTTTAGCTTCTTCTGACATATCGTCACGCATGTAAGGTTCAACAGCTGACTTGTATGTACCTACACGGAAAATGTGTTGGCTAATGTTTAGTTTATCCAGTGCACTTTTGAAGTACATTTGGTAGCGTCCATAACCGTCTAGTAGGAACCAACCATCTGGATCTAACCAAACGTTATTTGCATGACTAGCAATATAATATTGGTCTTGAGTATATTGAGAGCCGTACGCTATGACGCTTTTACCTGTCTCTTTAAATTCTTCTAGCTTTTGAGCGATGATTTTTGATTTGGTTAAACCTGAACGAGTCATGTTGTTTAACTTTAAAACGATTGCCTGAATACGATCATCGTGCTTTGCGTGTTCAATCACTTCAATCACGTCTGATAATAGTACTTCAGGGTTTTCTTGTTTTTGATCTAACGCTTCACGCATAAATGCGTCCATCGGATCCACTTCACGCATTTGTTCTACTACTTCACCGTTTAGGTTTAGTAATAGCGCAGCCTTTTCTGGCACAACGATCTCATTTTCATCGCTGCTTAATGCCATAATAAAAATTAACAAAATGGTGAAAAAGAATAGGTTTACAATCACTTTTCTCGAGGTATTAATAACACCGAAAATGGCAGAGCCAATCTTTTTCAGTTTACTTCGTCTGTCTATCATATGTATCTAACTTCCAATATTGGACTATAACTACTTATATGCTACTCAATTGTAAGAGGTGAGAGTAGTTAAAAGTGTAAATAAATTATAATTATTCACATAATTTGAAATATTTACGTTATTTCACGGTTCTTATCTACTAACTAAACTAGAAGTGTTGCATTATGAAATTGTTTACTATTTATCAATCAGTTATTAATCGTTTAAAATACTTTGACGGTGTACCTGCGCTGTTTATCAGGTTGTTTTTAGCGCCCGTTTTTATTATTGCAGGCTTTAGTAAGTTACAAATTGGCGACCCAAATGTCTCTGGTATCGCACAGTTTACTGCTAATCCAGACGTAGTTAACTACTTTGGTAATGCTGAATGGGGACTAGGCTTACCATTTCCAGAGTTGCTAACCAACTTAGCCGCATGGACAGAATTCTTTGGCGGTTGGCTGTTAATCATTGGTCTGTTTACAAGATTAATTTCCATTCCTTTAATGTTTACTATGATTGTTGCTGCGACTTCTGTTCACTGGGACAAAGGTTGGTTTGCTATCACACCCACTAATACCCAAACAAGCCCTGCGTTAGTGCTTGATTGGCTAGGGTTTGAAAGTGCAAAAGAGAGTTTAGAAAATTCTGAAGCGACAGGCACCCGATTAGATAGAATGAAGTCGATTATTGAAGATAATGGTAACACTGAATGGTTATATGAAAATGGTTCAATCGTTGTGCTGAATAATGGTATTGAATTCGCCACCACGTATTTCATTTTGTTACTTGCTTTATTTTTTATTGGTGCTGGGCGATTTACGAGCGTAGACTTTTATATATATAATCATTGGCTATTGCCGAAGATCAAAAACAAAGAGTAGAGGCGCAGTTAGCGCCTTTTTTATTTTATGAACCAAATTATTAAGTTTTTAACAGAACGCCAATCTAATCCGTTTCTTGTTTCACCAGCACCTTCTAATGAGGAGCTAACGTTAATATTAAAAGCAGGTATGAGAGTACCAGATCACGCTGCGTTAATGCCTTGGCATTTTACTGTTGTCCAAGAAGACTCACTAGCGAAACTAAGCGATATCTTTGTATCGAGTATTAAAGAGAAAACTGATGATCAGGCCAAGTTAGATAAAACTGCAAAAATGCCGTTTCGAGCGCCATTAATGATCGTTGTTAGTACTGATTATAAAGAACACGAGAAGGTACCTGCTGTAGAACAGCTAGTGACTGCGGGATGTTGTGTTCATGCTATGCAAATGGCAGCGACAAGCTTAGGCTATGGCGCAATGTGGAGAACAGGTGATTTAGCTTTTAACGATAACGTTAAAGCACAGCTAAGTATCAATAAGGAAAATGAAATCGTCGGTTTCTTATACATAGGCAGTAAATCAAAAGAATTACCATTGAAACCAGAAAAGAAAATGGATGGCAAAGTTACTTATTTATAAAAAAAGAGCCTTTAGGCTCTTTTTTTTATCTATTTGACTACAGCTTAGTAAGCTGCTGTTTTAGGTGCTCTTGGGAACGGAATAACGTCTCTAACGTTTTGTACACCAGTAGCATATGCAACTAAACGCTCAAAACCTAAACCGAAACCTGAATGAGGCACTGTACCGTAACGACGTAAATCTCTGTACCAAGAGTAATCTTCAGGTACTAAGTTCATCTCTGCTAAACGCTCATCTAAAACGTCTAAACGTTCTTCACGTTGGCTACCACCAATGATTTCACCAATACCAGGTGCAAGAATATCCATCGCTGCAACAGTTTTACCGTCGTCGTTCAAACGCATGTAGAAAGATTTAATGTCCTTAGGGTAGTTTTGTAATACTACTGGACCGCCAACGTGCTCTTCAGCTAGGTAACGTTCATGCTCCGAGTTAAGATCGATACCCCATGAAACAGGGTTTTCAAATTTCTTACCACAGTTAAGTAAGATTTCGATAGCATCTGTGTAATCCATACGTGTAAAGCTAGAATCGATAATACCATTTAGGCGATCGATGACTGTTTTATCAACACGTTGTTGGAAGAATGCCATATCATCGGCACGTTCTTCTAATAGTGCTTTAAATACGTACTTAAGCATATCTTCAGCTAAATCTGCAGCATCTGATAAATCTGCAAAAGCGATTTCAGGTTCAACCATCCAGAACTCAGCTAAGTGGCGAGTTGTGTTTGAATTTTCTGCACGGAAAGTAGGGCCGAAAGTATAAACTTTAGACATTGCTGAACAGTATGTTTCAACGTTTAATTGACCTGATACTGTTAGGAATGTTTCTTTACCAAAGAAATCTTGAGAATAATCGATATCGCCTTTCTCAGTTCTTGGTAAGTTCTCCATATCTAACGTACTAACGCGAAACATTTCGCCGGCACCTTCACAGTCACTACCTGTGATTAATGGCGTTGCAATCCAGAAGTAACCACGCTCATGGAAGAAACGGTGAAGCGCTTGAGCAAGTGTGTTACGAACACGAGTCACGGCACCACCAATATTTGTTCTTGGGCGTAAGTGAGCATGCTCACGTAAAAACTCGATAGAATGGCGTTTAGCAGCCATTGGGTAAGTATCAGGATCTTCAACTAAACCAAGTACTTCTACTTTAGTTGCTTGGATTTCGAAAGATTGACCTTGGCCTGGAGACTCTACAAGGATACCAGTTACTTTAACTGCTGCACCTGTAGTCAGTTTTAATACTTCTGATTGATAATTATCAAGTTCATTAGGTGCAATTGCTTGGATAGGGTCAAAACATGAACCGTCATGTATTGCTAAAAATGAAATACCCGCTTTTGAATCACGACGAGTGCGGATCCAACCATGCACCGTGATTTCTTTGTCGACAGGATATTTACCTGCCAGGACATCAGTAATTGCTATAACTGACATTAATCAACCTCTTAGTTAATCTTGTTCTCTATTTAGGGCTTGATATGTTACCTTGACAGATAATATTGACAAGCAAAACTTAATAATAAAGGTGTTATTAAGGGTAATTTTTTTAATTTAGTGTTGGATCTCATGGAAAATAGACGAAAATCTAAAGATCTCGTTATTTATGTGGCAAGAATATTGTCGATTTTGTCATGGGTATTGTTCTTAATTGCTTTAGTTGTCAGCTACTACGCCGCACCAGAACAGGACTGGGGATGGCTCAGATATAAAGAAATAGAAATACGAGATTACTGGGCGACTCCTTTAACGGGCTATCTCTATATTATGCTATGGGTAGCAGCTTTGTTTAGCTATGTTGTGATACTGATAAATCACTTTCGAGAGCGTCGAGCATCAGATGATAAACATTATAATAGCGTGTTATTATTTGTTATCACCTGTGCTTGGCTTGTCTACTTAGCAGGAAACTACAGCTAAGAAGCTTGAATATTGAAGTTATCTTTGTTTTCTAATGATCTTTGAATTGCATTACATAACTGCTCAATCTCAGTTTGCTTAATAATCAGAGGCGGCATTATATAAATTAGCTTGCCAAATGGTCTTATCCAAACGCCATCCTCAACAAAAGACTTTTGAATATTGGCTACATTCACTGGGTATTTAGTTTCAACTACACCTATAGTGCCAAGTACTCGAGTGCTGCTTACAAGCTCTGATTTCGCTAAAGGTAGAATGAATTTTTTTAGTTGTTTTTCTATCGTCGAGATTGTTTTCTTCCAATCTTGTTCTAGTAATAAATCGATACTCGCATTCGCAACCGCACAGGCCATTGGATTTGCCATAAATGTTGGTCCATGCATAAAGCATTTGGCGTCACCATTACTAATCACTTCGCCAATATGCGCTTTACATAGTGTCGCCGCCAATGTGAGATAACCACCAGTTAAAGTTTTTCCTAAACACATAATATCAGGCGTTACATCAGCCCAATTACATCCAAATAACTTGCCTGTTCTGCCTAGTCCTGTTGCTATTTCATCTGCGATAAACAACACGTTATATTCATCACATAATCTTCGCACCAATTTTAGATAGTTAGGATGATAGAAGCGCATACCTCCTGTGCCTTGAACAATTGGTTCAATAATAAATGCTGCTAAATCTTGGTGGTGTTTTTTAAAGTAGGAAGTAAGCGTTGTTTCATCTTCTTCTAACCACGCACTATCTAACTCAGAAACTGGTTTAGGTGCGAATACGTTTTTCATTAAAACAGATTCAAATATTTGGTGCATGCCTGTAACTGGATCGCAAACTGACATAGCTGCAAAGGTATCACCGTGATATCCATTTCTAACCGTCAGTAACTTATGTTTCTCTGGTTTCTGCTGGCTTTGCCAATATTGCAGTGACATTTTTATGGCGACTTCTACAGCTACTGAACCGCTATCACTGAAAAATACTCGGTCCAAACCTTCAGGAGTAATCTCGATCAATTTCTTTGCTAATGTAACTGCGGGTTCATGTGTTAAACCACCAAACATCACATGTGACATGTCTTTCAATTGTTCAGTCATCGCTAGATTTAAACGAGGGTGATTATATCCATGTAAAACAGACCACCAGGAAGACATACCGTCTACTAGCTTTTGTCCGTCCGCAAGTTCAATATGAACACCTTCAGCCCGTTTAACTAGATAAGAAGGTAAGGGTTCTGACATTGAAGTATATGGGTGCCAGACGTGGTTTTTGTCAAATGCTAGTAAATCTGTATGTATTTTGTTCATTTGTAAACTTTGGTTTTGGATATTTGTTGACATATCTTAGCGGACGCATAGACTAACCGCTATATAAAGACTTTGCAAACAATGAAGGTAGTGGTAATGCAAGCAAATCAACATAATCAACAAACTGAAGGCGTAGTTCGCCATAATTGGAATGCGCAAGAAGTAAAGGCGTTATTTGACCTGCCTTTTAATGATTTGCTGTTTAAAGCGCAGTTGGTACATAGAGAAAACTTTGATCCAAATGAAGTTCAAGTAAGCACATTGCTTTCTATAAAGACGGGTGCTTGTCCTGAAGATTGTAAATACTGTTCACAAAGTGCTCGTTATAAAACTGACATTGAAAAAGAAAAATTAATGGAAGTTGAGAGAGTATTACAAGCGGCAGAGCAGGCAAAAGCACAAGGCTCTACACGTTTTTGTATGGGTGCCGCTTGGCGTAACCCTAAAGAAAGGGACATGCCATACGTAACTGAGATGGTTAAACGTGTTAAAGAGTTAGGCATGGAAACGTGTATGACGCTGGGTATGTTGTCTGAAGATCAAGCAAGTGAGTTGCAAGAAGCAGGGTTGGATTATTACAACCACAATCTAGATACATCTCCAGAGCATTACAATTCGATTATCACTACACGTACGTATCAAGATAGATTGGATACTCTAGATAACGTTCGTAAAGCAGGTATGAAAGTTTGTAGTGGTGGTATTGTTGGTCTTGGAGAAAAGGCTAATGACCGCGCTTCTTTGTTAGTCCAGTTAGCTAACTTACACCCTCAGCCAGAAAGTGTTCCAATTAACATGCTGGTAAAAATGGAAGGAACACCTTTAGCTGATGTAGACGACTTAGATCATTTTGATTTTATTCGTTGTATCGCGGTAGCTCGTATAATGATGCCAAAGAGCCATGTTCGCTTGTCAGCGGGTCGTGATGCGATGAATGAGCAAATGCAAGCTATGTGTTTTATGGCTGGCGCTAACTCAATTTTTTACGGCTGTAAGTTATTAACTGCTGACAACCCTGAAACAAATCAAGATCAACTATTATTTAAAAAGCTTGGTATCAACATGGAAAAAGTTGCTACTAAAGACGGCGATTCTGACGTAGAACGAAACATCGCTCAGGCGGTAGTTGCTAAAGAAAACAGCGATCTATTCTACGACGCTACGAAATAAGTGACATTAAAATAAAAGCTCATGTCTTTTAGTTTTGTTAATGCACGGATTAATCAACAAATAGAAAAGGATCTCTATAGAAAACGGACGATTGTTAATGAACAATCGTCTCGTTTTGTTATTGTTGATGGGAAAAAATACCTAAATTTTTCAAGTAATGACTATTTGGGTTTGAATCACAATGCACAAATTAATAAAGCGCTAGTAGACGGTGCTGAAAAATTTGGTACTTGTTCTAGTGCATCTAGTTTAATTACTGGTTATGGATATGCTCATCAAAAATTGGAAGAAAGTATCTGTGAGTGGTTAAATATTGAAAAATGTTTGTTGTTCAACAGTGGTTTTTCAGCAAATTTTGGTTTTATGCAAGCTTTGCAAGGCACCGATACACACCTGTTCCTTGATAAACTTTCACATGCGTCGCTTATCGATGGCGTATTAGCAAGTAAACTGCCATTCAAGCGATTTCGTCATAATGATTATGCTCATCTGGATTCGTTACTAAATACGAATAATGCTGAAGATAGCATTATTGCCACCGAAGGTGTGTTTAGTATGGATGGAGATAAAGCAGACATCGTTCAATTAAAAGATTTGTCAAAAAAACACAATGCTCAGTTGTTTGTTGATGATGCACATGCATTGGGTGTCGTAGGAGGTCAAGGCCAAGGAACTAATGCTTTTAAAAATGTTGACATAACTATGGCTACTTTTGGCAAAGCTTTATCAACGTCGGGTGCTTTTATCGCATGTGAAAGTGAACTGCACGAGTATTTAATTAATACTTGTCGGCACTATATTTATTCTACATCAATGTCGCCTGCAGTTGCTTGGGCAACAATTAAAGCAATTGAACTATGCCAAAAAGAAAGTTGGCGACGGGAAAAAATAAATTATTTAAGTAGAGAATTTTCTACTAAACTTAATAAAAAATATAAATTAGTATCTACGCAGTCAGCAATTCACGCAATTATTATCGGTGATGAAAGAAGTACACTAGATACCGCTAAGTTTTTACAAAATCGAGGTTTTTGGGTTACCGCTATCCGTCCTCCAACAGTTCCAAATAATAGTTCGCGGTTACGCGTAACTATAACTGCTGGACATAACGAACAAGATATCAATGACTTAGCAAACACACTTAATGAGGTTGATTTTTGAAATCTGATTTTTCAAGCAGAGTAAGTATTGCTCGCTCTTTTGGCTCTGCTAGTAATTCATATGATGTTTCCGCTCGTTTACAACGATATAGTGGAAAGCATTTAATGCCTTGGTTACCCAATCGCAACGATTTAACTGTTGTTGATCTAGGTTCTGGTACCGGTTTTTTTACTGATATTTTAGCCAGTCAATATGAACAGGTGATTGGCATGGACATTTCTACCAAAATGTTAAATTTTGCCAAATCTAATCGTAATCATTGTAAACATTGGGTAGAAGCGGATGCGTTTTCTTTGCCGTTCCAAGACAATAGTATTGATCTAATTTATTCAAACTTGGTTATTCAGTGGTGTGATCCATTGGAAGTTTTGAATAAGGAAATTTTAAGAGTACTAAAACCGGGTGGTTTATTTATTTTTACTACCTTGGTGGAAGGTACCTTGTATGAATTAAAATCTGCTTGGGCTCAGGTAGATAACGATCAACATGTTAATGAATTCAATAATGAAATGTATGTTGCTAGTGTTTTTGATACGCCAGAGAGTAAATTGGTAGAACATCATGTTCAAGATATTATTCTAGAATATGAAAATGTATTGCATCTAGCTCATGAGCTGAAAGGTTTAGGCGCTAACAAAGTCCCTAAGAGACTAAGTAAGGGGTTATCAGGCAAATCAAGTTGGCAAAAAATGACTAAAGCGTATGAAGACTTTCAAGAACCAAGTGGAATCTATCCCGCTACGTACCGTTTATTCTCAGGTTTAATGGTTAAGTTATCAAAGTAATATAAAATGACTAAACGTATTTTTATAACAGCAACAGACACTGACGCTGGTAAAACTCATATTGCATGTGCCTTGGTTAATGCACTTGTTCGAAATGGCAAGAACGTCTCAGTATACAAGCCTATATCAGCAGGGTGTGAAAATGTTGATGGAAAATTAATTAACGAAGATGCACAGAGACTATTGAAACAAAGCAATACTGGCCAAACTATTGAACAAGTTAATCCAATTGCATTTGAACCACCAATTGCACCTCATATCGCTGCAGCTAAATTAAACCGTTCAATAGAGATAAGTGAATTACAAACAAACTTTGATAGCTTAATAGACGAAGCGCCAGACGTACTGGTTTCAGAAGGTGCTGGTGGTTGGCGATTACCACTTGGCAACGGTAAGTTTTTATCAGAATTTGCCACAATCACTAATCAAAGTGTAGTTTTGGTTGTTAATATGAAGCTAGGCTGCCTAAATCATGCGTTATTAACTTATGAAGCGATTATTAATGATGGATTAACGTGTATAGGCTGGATTGCGAATGGCATTGAAGAAATGCCTTATTTTGAAGAGAACTTAACAACGTTAAAAGAGCAGATGCCAGCTCCCAATTTAGGTGTTGTTAGATTTGAACCTGATATAAGCAAAATTGCCGATATAATAGATATCTCAAATTTTTAGAAAAAAGGCGCTAAGTAGATTAGCGCCTTTTTTTATTTCCTAAGTAAACTCATACAGGCTTGGGCTATAAAGCCACTTCTAGAGTTAAACTGTTCAGATTTTGCCACCCGATCATCTATTTGCTTAATCAATAATTCTGGCAGAGTCACATTTATTTTGTGGCTTTTTCCAAGATAAGGCGTGACATCAAATTCATGCGCCATCAAAACAATACCTTGTTGATGTGTATTCCGTAATACATCAGTCATCGAACTTGCTTCAGGCACTTGCTCACCATATTCAACGAGTATTGCTAAATGCTCAGCGATTGCATCACTCAATTTATTAATAGCTAAATCAATCGACTCATCAATCACTTTTACACCAGGCATATCTGGAAGGGTGATTTCGACTTTTTCTTCATTTTGTACATTAACTTTTGCTGGGTAAATCATGATATCTATACTCCGTAACGGTAACCCTTATAACTCTACTACGCTCTAGGTATGATAACCCTGATAACTCTTGATTGTCAAGTTTTGATAACCCCTATAACTCCGTATTTGTCTTGATGGGTAACTCTGATAACTCTAATTATTATTTAGTGATTGCTTACTTATTACATGAGCATTAATTAATGGACGCTCATTGTAAAAGTGCTCGTTATCTTTAGCGGGGGTTATTAGAGGTGTATAACTGGTCGGACTACGAAGCTAGGTGTTATTAAAAAATGTTTGTTAAACTTATCTATAGAGAGAAGTTTTATAAGAGTTATGGGAAGTTATATGAACTTAAAAATAGCTCACAAGGTAGTGGTCGGCTTTGCCGTTTTATTGGTACTGATGTTTGTAAGCAGTACTGGGTTTTTGATGTTATTAAATGACATAGAGCGTCTTGCTCAAGATGTTGAGTCTAAATCTTTACCGTCTTTACACAGTGGTAACAAGATAGAGGTTCAACTCTTGAAACAAATTAATAACACATCGTTAGTGCCAACACTTAATAGTGTTAATGGTCATGCAAGTCTGTATTCTAAGTTTGCTAAAGATCATGAGCAGTTAATGGCGTTTAAGAACGAGCTTGAGAGTTTGTTGACTGAAAGCTCCGAGAAAAAGCAGTTAGCGTTGATAGTAGAAAACTATCAAGAGTTTTATCAATTGGCTTTTTCTATGTTTCAAGATAAACGCGATGCGTTGAAAATTAAATCTACTATTAACGGCGATATTGAAACGGCGACGAATGCTTTCAGAATCGTTGAAGATGGCGTAGTTGATTTGTCCTACATTGAAGATGATGATACTAATTTTGCAGAAACTGTATCTTCAACGGCAGTTCAAATTGAAACTTACATGGTAAACATAGCTGATTTAGTCTCTAGTGTTAGATTATTGAACTCTATAGAAGACGTTAAAGGAGCGCTAGAAAGTACTCAAATTAGTTTAAACAATACCTTACCGTTAATTACCTATTTAGAACGAACAACAAGCGCTCACGAAGTTAATACTCAGGTAAAAGAAATTGAAGCTAATTTTGCAAACGTACAACAACTTATTAGTAGCGATAATAACGCGTTTACTTTGAAACTTAGAGAATTAACACTCTCAAATAAAGTGTTAGCAAACGCTGGATTAACCAATAGTAAAGCCGAGGCGTTAGTTGTAGATATTGACAGGTTGTTTGTTGAATTAGAAAAGAGAGTGAACAAGTCACAAGAGCTGGTTTTATCTGACGTGTCTAATGGTCAGAAATCTACTTTAGCAATACTCTTTGTTATTTTAGTGGCTGGTTGCTCGGTAGCCTTTGTTACTGTGCGAATGATGATTAAGCCCCTAAACAGTATCAACAGAGTTTTAGAGCAATTGGCTAAAGGTGATTTAACTAAACATTTAAAAGTAAAAAGCAAAGACGAATATGGTGTTTTGTCTACAAATGTTAATCATGTAGTTGATGATTTAAAAAAACTTATTTCAGGCATTAGTAGCGACGCTAATCAACTAAATGAGGCTTCTGAAAGCTCAAGAGCTGCTATCTACGATATTTCAACTAGCATTGACCAACAGAAAAGCTCAATTCAATCGGTAACATCAATTACTCAATCTTTAACAGAAAATGCGAATCTAGTATTAGCTAAAGCCCAAGTGGCTGAAAATAATATGTCAGAAGCTATTGAACAGTGCACTAAGGTAAATGATGTAGCCAATACTACGGATAGTAAAATCAACGAATTGGTATCAAGTTTATCTGGCACGTTAACCTTAATGTCAGAGCTAAAGTCTGCGTCAAATGATATAGGTAGTATTTTAGAGACTATTCAGGGCATAGCTGATCAAACCAATCTGTTAGCTTTAAACGCTGCTATTGAAGCCGCTAGAGCAGGAGAGGCAGGGCGTGGTTTTGCCGTTGTCGCGGATGAAGTGCGTATGCTAGCAAGCCGAACTCAAGAGTCTACAGCTGAAATCAATGACATGATCCAATCGCTTCAGAAGAAAACAGATGCAGCGGTAAATGATATAAATAAGGGCTCTGTTGATGCAAACGAATGTATGTCGTTAACGAAGTCGTTGTATGAAAGTCTGTCGATCATTTACGACTCTGTAAATGATATAAAAGTGAGTTGTAGTGAAATTGCCTACGCTGCAAAAGATCAGAACGAAATGAGTAACGATATTAACAATAGTATAAGTTCGGTTGTCAGTGTTAGTGAAAACACAGCCAATAAATCGGCTGAGACGATGGGGCACAGTGATAAGGTAACTGAATTGGCTAAGAGACTGGATAGTTCAGTTGATCAATTTAGACTCTAATTGTTAAACATATTTTGGAAAAATTATACTTAGGTTTCTAATAAAATGGCTGTGAACTTTAATACTGCTTTGAGTTCACAGTCATACTAATTCATCATGTAATTCTTTTAATACCGGTACAATAGAAAGAAAGAGTAAACTAGCCATAATTAGGTTAAGCGCTTTTATATAGATTTCGTTAACAATTTGTCTTTTCAAATATGCACCGATAAATACCCATGAGCCTACACAGAGTGGTCCAACCGACAAGAACGCTATGGTCAGTACCATCAACTGTTTACTATACGAGCCGTTTGTACTTGTAAAAGTAGCTACAGCGCTTAAACAAATAATCCAAGCTTTTATATTAACCCACTGAAGTAAAAATGCTTTGAACATGCTGATTGGTTCCTCACTGTGGTGTTCTTTTGGGTTATTACCTTTTGCAATTAAAATTGCTAGATAAGACAAGTAAAGAGAGCCAATCACTTTTAGGTAAACTGAAATACTAGGATATTCTTCAAATAACTGACCAATACCAGTGCCAACTAAAGCGAGCATTAAAGCAAAGCCAACACTGATTCCAAAGATGAGTGGCAGGCTTTTTCTAGCACCAAAATTTAGCCCGGATGATAGAGCCAAAATAGTATTTGGCCCTGGTGTAATCGATGCCGCAATAGCAAAGACTATAACTGAAATAATGTGTTCCATAATTATATTTAAACAGTTATGTTATTTTGCCATCGCTTAAAAAATACGCTGTTAAGCCTATTGAGTTAACTATACCGTGGGCAATAATTAGCGGAAATAACTTCTGATTATTAGAGAGATATATGATAGCGAATATTGCGCCAACGATACCCGTTGCGATAACACCAGGTACACCTTGAGATATGTGAAGCATGCCAAATATAGTTGAGTGCAACAAGACTGCCAAAAAGCTTCTTGAACGACCTTGTCCAAATAAAGATCGTAGGTTATTTAGTAAAAAACCTCGCATGAGCAATTCTTCGCCCACAGCAGCGCCCAACCAAATGACCACTATTAGATAAGCAATAAATAACAATGCATTTCCAATCAAAAATTCAAATCTATCCGTTGAACTTTCTGGAATTGTGAAACCAAGTAAACTAGATATCAAAGGTACAATTGCAGCCATCATTGTTAGCACGAGAGCTGATGTGATTAAAGCAATACCCAGAGTACTAATCCATTGTTTCTTTCCCGTGGGTAAAGTTAAACCGCGATCTTTCCATGATATATCTTGTTTTCTCATAAAGTAGGTGGCGATAAAGATACCACTCCACATTGCAATTGAACCAGCGCCTATCGTGTTAAAACGATCTAATATGTCTTTGACCAATAACATAACGCCTAAAACTAGAGCTGTTTCAAAAATAATTCGTTGTTTATCTGTTAAGTACTTCATCGTTATTACATCAACCTTTTATTAAAATTTTTTTATTTTGTATCTATAAAATAGAGGTTTTTAACGTGTTATTTAAATGATAATATTTAATGTATATATTAATAAAAGAGATAAATAAAAGAGAATGTCACTACATCCAGCAACATTAACTTGTCTACAAGTATTCAATGCAATCGTTGAAGAAGGTAGTTTTAGTGCTGCTTCGCAAAGGCTAGGTTTAACTCAAAGTGCTGTAAGTCATCGTATAAAACAATTAGAAGAGATTACTGGCGTGGTACTTATTAATAGAACTACGAGATATATCAAAGTATCAGATGTAGGGCAGCGCCTATATAACCAATCAAAAATTAGTTTATCCGATTTGGAGCGAGCGTTATCAAGTTTAACTTCTAAATCTGACGCCCCATTAAGCTTAACAACCATATCGTCGCTTGCAACTAAGTGGTTGCTGCCTATACTAGGAGATTATAACGAACAATACCCCAATCAACCTATGTCTGTCTTAACAGACGATAATATTATTAATATTGAACTAGAAGGCATTGATGCAGCAATTCGACTTACAGATGTGATTGATCCAGCATTACATATGACGTTTTTGTCTGATGAATGGGTTTTTCCAGTAGCGAGTGATTCCCTTAAAGAGGGGATAACAGTTAACAAAAATCCTAGGGACTTAATTGAATATCCCTGGTTATTTGATGTTGTTGCTGAACAAGGGTCAGACGAAAGCTCATGGAAAGGTTGGCTGCAAAGTCAGGAAGTGGCCTTTCCCAAAAGAAAAAATGACCAAAAGTTCAATCGATCTGATATAGCACTTCAAGCAGCCGCTGCTGGGCAAGGAATTGCCATTGCAAGAGCAAGTCTGGTTGAAACAGATATGCTCGAAATGAAATTGTTTAAGCAGGTTGGTAGTGCCGTAAAAATGAAATATTCTTATTACTTTGTTTGCTCACACGAAAAAGCAAATGATCCAGTAATATGTAACCTAAGACAGTGGATATCTAAAAGATTAAAAGCTTCTGTTAGCCGAGTTAAAGAAACTTTAGTTTACTAGTTATTAAAACTATGGCACGTAAGCCCAATAAAAGAAGTGGTCGGGATAGCAGGACTTGAACCTGCGACCTCACGTCCCCCAGACGCACGCGCTACCAGACTGCGCTATATCCCGATGACTTGTCATAATAAAGAATTATTTTGTTAATGCAATCAATAACCTTGATAGGGTTTACTGATTGCATTAATTTTATTCAATTGGTTGTGAGTTATCACTAAACTGTTTGATGAAGTGAACACCGTCGATCAATAAAGGAAAGTCTTCATTTATGGTGATCGGGGCATTTAATTGACCTGAAAAGCTTTGGAAGTTTCCATTTTGGTCAATAAATACTGATTGGTCTTTATCAAAAACAACCAAGCCAGCATCATTAGTATTTGCAATTACACGGTCTTTCTTAAGCTTGGTAACGTCTGTACCGTTTCCAAAATTTAAATCATCTATGTCACATTTTAGCCATTGCTTCATCAATGTTGCTTGAATATCCATTTGGCTAGTGAGTGTCTTTACGGTTCTGCTTTTACCATCGCTGGCGATATACATCGCTTGTTTAGTCTTCAAACCTTCTTGTGAATTAAGATTACCGATCGAACTGATCCAAATATTATCTTTAGCTGAGTTCTTCTTTTGAGCTAGCAAAAGGGCATCTGTGAATAATTCAAATTGATAGGTGTCGTCGAAATTAAAATAAACAAAGTGCAAACCAGGTTTAAGTTCATTTAACTTATTCGAGAAGATTAACTTTGAAATATCTTGATGAATATTGGTAGTGCCGAACAGTTCTTTGTATTCGTTTAAGTAAGACGGTAATTCTCCATTTTCTTGTACAACAGTCAATGAGGTTTCTATGCCGTTTTTCGTTAAAGCATCAAATAGTATGGGTTGTTCTACTGATTTTAGTAGTGGTTCTTTGTAAATAGTAGGGAGACTATAAAGCAAGTTAAACCAAGAGTTTAGAGGTAACGCGTTATCAATGTGACGTGTTAGTAAATAACTAGGGGCAGTACTTTTCCTACCAAAATGCTCTAACTGTTCTTTACCAATTGCTTGTTTAGATAAGATGACAAACGTTGATTGGTTAACAGGTAAATTGCCACATTTACCTTCAAATTCAGGATAAGTAGGTAGCGCTTGATTAAAAGATAAAGGAGAGGTTTTACGTTCGTTATATGCGTCTAAATCAAATAGCTTATATTTAGTTAATAGTGTTTTGGCTGTAGACGGATAGGACAATGGTAACATAGTATCTTGTCGTAACACGTCGTATTCTAGGTTAGCGTCAGCCCAGATATGTGTTAAATGGCTAAAGAAAAACGCACCAACCAAACCCGTAACGACAAATTTAGCTGCTATAGTTTTTTGTAAATCTCTCAAATGTTTCCAAGCATAATTACTGACCACTAGTTGGAAAGACAAAATTGAAAGACATAGAATCAAACTAACAGACCAAAAAACTTGGCTATTTTGTTCTATTTGAGAATTAATCAGGTCAATTATTTGTGCGCTACTCGATGCGTTTAGATGATAACCCAAACGATTGTAGATAAATGCGTCGAGCAGCAATAAAAGTAGGCCGACAGTAAATATAATCGAAGCGCTTACACGTATGAACCGGGTTCTTGGATAAATTAATGTAAGTGGGAAAATCGTTAATACAAAACTTATAAAGGTGATAAAACCAATATGGCTGACCCAAGTTGCTAAAAGGTAAACTTTACCTAACAGCGTTTCAGGCATTGGCTCTGCTACTATATAAAACGTTGATAATAGGATTGCCGCGATAATATTAAAGAAGGTAAACCAATGCCCCCAACTGATAAGGTGCAATAAACGTTTACTATAAGTAGAAGAACTAAATACAGCCATTGATAATTATTATTCTCGAAATTTGTTGTAGATCTAGTTTAAAATAACGTTACCGTTACTTTATAGATTGTTTTAACGCATTAGTAAAATTTTCTACTAGTGCAACACGTTGATTTTCTGGCACTTCATTATTTAAAATGTCAGTGATAACGTTGCCTAAACACATCAGTGCTAGATCTGGAGTCGCAGACTCTTTTGCAAGTACATCTATTAAGTCTGAGATTATTTTTTCGATTTGTTCGTTAGAATATTTAGATACGATTGGCATATTTGTTTACTATAGATTCAAAATATGCGTAAGTTTACCAAAAGCCAATAAAATATAATACTAACCATTACTATGAGTTTAATAATAAATAATATTGCCTTGCACTTTATTAAACAAAGTGCAGAGACTGCAGAAGTTAGTCTCAATTTTGGTCCTGAGATTTCAGAGCCTTCCGAAAAGATCATTAACTTTGTTGATACTTTGCATAAAGTGTATAACGCAAAAGGCAGTAAAGCTTATGGTCAATTTTCGCCAGCAGAAGCTGAAACAGAAAATAAGCCGTTTGAGCACCTATTAACTGACCAGCTAAATGGTGAAGTGGGCTTTAATGAATTTGGTCAGCAAGCAGCAAAGCAACTTACCACTGAAATTGCAAAATACGATATAGCAGAAACTGGTTATCTCATTCTATGTAATTATGAATACATGGGTGGACAGTTCTTCATTGCTGCTATTATTCCTCTAACAGAGCATTTTGCGGTGGATGGCGAGTTAAATATATCAGCAGAACAATATTTAGATACAAGCAAAATACAGCTCGCTGCACGTATCGATTTATTTGAGTACAAAGATAACCCAGAAAGCAATCGCTATATTTCTTTCATTAAAGGCAGAGCTGGGCGTAAAGTCGCTGACTTTTTCCTAGATTTTTTAGGGTGTTCAGAAGGGTTAAATGCAAAAGAGCAAACACAGAATCTAGTACAAGCAGTTGAAGATTTTGTATCAGTTCAACAGCTAGATGCTGAAGAAAAACAAAATACTCGTAAAGAGCTACTAAATTACTGTAAAGAACAAAAAGAAACCTCTCAAGATGTATCTGTTAAAGAGCTTGGTGAAATCATCAGTAAAGAGAGTGATGAGCAAGATTTTTACTCGTTTGTACAAGATCAAGCCTACGATATCGAAGAGTCGTTTCCACATGAGCAAGCAGTAGTAAATAAAGTAACGAAGTTTTCAGGCTACGGTGCTGGTATCAGTGTTAGTTTTGAACGTAGTCACTTTGGTAAAGAAATAGTTTATAATCAAGCAAACGACAGTCTTACGATTTACAAAGTTCCACCTAATCTAAAAGATCAATTGTTAAAATTGTTAAACGAAGATTCACAACACTAATTTAAATTTTATAAGGTTTATTAATGAAAGAATTAACTATAGTTCGTCCGGATGATTGGCATGTACATTTACGTGATGGTGAGTCACTTAAAACAACAGTAGCCGATACAAGTCGCTATTTTGGAAGAGCTATTGTCATGCCTAATCTTGTTCCTCCTGTTGTGGATGCTAGCAGTGCACAGGCGTATTACGACCGTATTAAAGCAGAGAACCCAAGAGCTGGTTTTGAACCACTAATGGTGTTGTATCTTACTGATCAAACAACACCAGAAGATATCAGAAAAGCTAAAGCACAAGGTAATGTATACGCGTGTAAACTTTATCCTGCTGGTGCAACTACAAACTCTTCTTCGGGCGTAACAGATGTTAAAAACGTTTATTCAGTGCTAGAAACGATGCAAGAAGAAGGTTTGTTATTACTTATACATGGTGAAGTAACAACGGCTGAGATTGATATTTTCGATCGAGAGCAGGTATTTATCGATACTATTCTGGCTCCTTTAGTTAAAGACTTCCCAGATCTTAAGATTGTTTTAGAGCACATTACTACAAAGAACGCGGTAGACTTTGTGAAATCTGCAGGCGACAACATTGGTGCAACGATTACTGCTCACCACTTGTTATACAACCGTAATCACATGTTAGTGGGTGGTATTAGACCTCACTATTTTTGTTTGCCAGTACTAAAGCGCAATACACATCAACAAGCGCTGGTGGAAGCTGCAACCAGTGGTAGCAACAAGTTCTTTTTAGGTACAGATTCTGCTCCACATCCTCAGCATGCTAAGGAATCAGCATGTGGTTGTGCTGGGTCATATACTGCGCATGCAGCTATTGAGTTATATGCTGAAGTTTTTGAACAAGAAAACGCTTTGGATAAACTAGAAGGATTCGCAAGTCTTAATGGACCAAACTTCTATGGTCTACCTGTGAATGAAGACAAAATCACGCTAGTTAAAGAAGCATGGTCAGTGCCAGCAACAATGCCATTTGGCAATGACGTTGTTGTACCGATTAGAGCAGACGAAGAAATTAACTGGAAAGTGAAGTAATAGAGACATACATGCAATTATTTGTTAACGACTTAACCGTCATTGATTTTTCGTATTGCTGTAAAGAAAGAGGCATCGTTGGCGAGAGTTGGATCGTCGACGTACTTCTAGACGGCGAATTAAATGAAATGAGCATGGTGCTGGATTTTGGAATTGTTAAAAAACAAATCAAGGCCATTATCGATGATGCCGTTGATCATAAACTGTTAGTGCCAACACAAACTGACTTTGCTCACTTTGAACCGTCTTCAGATAACGAAGGGCATGAATATTTAGATTTTATCAGTGAAAGAGCATCTTACTTCCTACAGTCTCCATCTTGTGCCTTTGCAAAGATTGATAGCGATAGTATCAATATCGATTCAGTTACTTCGCATCTAATAGACATCATCATGCAAGAGCTACCTGGTAATGTTAAAGGTTTAGAAATTGTTCTACGCCCTGAGCAAATCGACGGTTTTTACTATCATTATACTCACGGCTTAAAATTGCACGATGGTAATTGTCAGCGTATAGCTCACGGACACCGCTCTAAGATTCAATTGTTCTTAAACGACATTAGAAACATAAGTCTTGAGAAGAGTTGGTGTGAGCGCTGGGAAGATATTTATATCGCCTCTGAAGACGATGAAGTGGCATTCGAACAAGCTCAGTTGTCTAGCCGTGCAAAGCAAAGTTTAGACGCTTCTTTTAAGTGTTACGCCTACACTGCGCCTCAAGGTAGATTTGATATTGCAGTTGAAATTAAAGTACTAGAAGTAGTAGATTGTGATTCAACAGTTGAACTACTTGCTGATTTTGTTGCAAGACAATTAAAGCAAGAATACTCAAATGACGCTATTAAGGTAATAGGGTATGAGGGTGTAGCGAAGGGTGCTATTGCGTATGCATAAATTGAAGTCCTTACTAGTAGTGTTGGGTGCGGTAAGTTTAACTGCATCTGCACAAATTGATCTTAAAGGGCATATGAAACAAGGTGGTTTACTCATTGGTAAAGCATCGCCAGGCAGTGTTGTAAAACTTGATGGCAAAAAGCTGGCCGTTAGCGACCAAGGTGATTATGTTTTTGGCTTTGGTCGTGATGATGAAAAATCACTGCTGTTAGAGATTACAGATTCATCGGGAAAATCTTGGCAAAAACAAATCAAGCCAATGAAGCGCAAGTATAATGAACAGCGTATTGAAGGTATTCCTAAGAAGATCATGAAACCTAGCAAGGAAAGCCAGGAGCGCATTGCTAAAGATAACAAACAAATCAAAAAAGCTCGCTCAGTATCAAGCGAAAAAACTTGGTTTACACAAGGCTTTATCGCACCTATTGACGGTAAAATTACCGGAGTGTATGGAAGTCGTCGTATTTTCAACGGTGAACCAAAATGGCCACATTTTGGGTTAGATTACGCCGGTAAAACAGGTGATCCGGTAAAATCACCAGCTGATGGAAAAGTATTAATGTACGTGCCTGATATGTTTTATTCAGGTGGCACAATGATAATTGACCACGGCATGGGCGTTTCTTCTACTTTTCTTCATTTAAGTGATAGCTTTGTGAAAGCTGGTGACCAAGTAAAACAAGGGCAAGTTGTAGCAGCTGTAGGAAGTACAGGTCGATCAACAGGTCCACACCTAGACTGGCGTATAAACTGGTTTGGAACTCGTGTTGATCCAGCACTCGTGTTAAGTTTTCCAAAACTTAAATAATCTTTAGAGGTAAGTAACAATGAAACAAATAATCATCGCTGTGTTACTTACCTTTGCTTTCACTTTTCAAGTTACTGCAAAACAAAACCTCGCTGTAGGTTGGGAGCTTTGGTACCCATACCAATATCATAATAAGAGCAGAGAATTAGTTGGATTGGACTTCGATATATTCAATGCAGTTGTAAGTCACGCTGGCTTAAATGTTACCTATACAGAATTACCTTGGAAAAGGCACGTCCATTATATAAAAACAGGTCAAATGGATGTAGCTATGGGATCATCGTTCACTAGTGAGCGAGAAAAGTTTGCTAATTTCAGTCATCCTTACCGTAAAGAGCAAGTAAATCTATTTGTAAGAAATAAAGACCTTAAGGCAATACAACTCTCAAGTTTATCTGAATTAATTGGTAGCCGGTTTATGATAGGCATTGAGAGTGGATACTTTTATGGAGAAGAATTTCAAACACTTATTCAAGATCCAAAGTTTCAAGCACATATTAGTGAAGTAATAGATCTTGAAGAAAATATTAGGCTGTTAATAGACGGCCACCTAGATGGTATATTGGTAGATCCCGTTACTATGGCTGCATTTGTCAAAAAGTATCGATTAGAGGGGCAGTTTTCTAAACACAGTTTACCAATTTATCAAGCTGATATTCATATAATGCTAAGTAAAGAATCTACGGATATTAAATTACTAAACCAAATTAATAAGAGTATCTCAGAACTTAAGCAAAGCGGTGAACTTGATAAGCTTATAGCTAAATGGACAAGGATTAACAAGGGCGGTTAAATAGGTAAAGCTCTAGCAGCTTTCTGTTTAGCCTTGTCTTGACGCTTATCGTAATTCTTAGTGGTTTCTACAGACGCATGCCCCATCAAATCTTGTACAACAAAGAGATCTTCACCGTTTTCTAAAAGCTTAGTCGCAAACGTTCTTCTAAGATCATGTGGTGTTAAGCGTTTAAGGCCTGCTTCTTTATAGCGCCTGATGATAATGTCATAAACTGTTTGACCTGAAACAGGCTCGTTTATCAATCTATTTCCTTTACGAGCACGCTGGAATAATGGGCCTTGCTCAAATCCACGTTCGTCTAGCCATGCACCGATAATATCTAGAATACGCGGGTGAAGGGCGTTAACACGTTCCTTGTTACCTTTACCCAAAACATTTATCAGGCCATTTTCACGATCTAAATCAGATAGCATGAGGCCTGCGGCTTCATGACGACGTAGGCCTGCACCATATACCAATGCAATCACTGCTGCATCTCGCATTGCAATTACACCTTCTTGCGTCATACAAAAATCTAATAATTGATTTAGTTCGTTTAACTCTAAAGCACGGCCTTTAGTAGCTCGCGTTCCTTTTACACGTTTAACTTCTTTTATGTGTTGGTAAGTTTCTACATCGATTAGCTTTTTACGCCATGCTTCTTTTGCCACACCTTTAAGTGCTGAAAGATAAACGTTGGTTGTTGCAGGTGATTTACCTTCATCAATTAGATTAGACATCAGTGTTAACACAAGTTGATAATCCAATTTTGACCAATCTACTTGGCTATGGTGTTTCTTCTTTTGCATTTTAAACGATAAAACGTTTAGAAGTGACTCCATCGTTACTCGGCTTTGAGCTGACTGAAGAGAAAGTAGGTATATATCTGAAGCTGTTTTATCTTGAAACATTAATTCGATTAGCCTGGTAGTCTTAAGGTAATAATAGCGTTATTTAACAATGGATGAAATTAAAAAGCGCTGTTTAGTCAATTTTGACTTTAGCAACGTAACTACTCCGGTAATCTGATGGCAGCTCACCAAAGGTCTTTTTAAACTGTTTACTAAAGTAACTGTGATCTGCAAAGCCCGTTTCGTGACCAATTTGCGAGATAGGCAGATTAGATTCGATTAACATTCTTCTAGCGTGCTCTAATCTAACCTCAGAAATGAATTGCTTAGGCGTTTTACCTAGATGTTTTTTGAACCTTCTTTCTAATGCACTTACTGAAAGATGTGCAACCTCAGCTAGATCTTCTATCGTGAAATCTTTTGCATATTGTGCTCGAATGTAGTCAACAGGCGCTTGTATTGCATGGACTGCGGAAAGCGCCATTGCTTGTTTGTGCAAATGGCGAGTCATACCGTATGAACCAATCACTTCACCTTGGTCATCAAATAATGGTCTCTTAGTTGTTGAAAACCATGCTGTATCACCCGAAAGTGTCATATTTAATTCAAGCCTGTCTGTTACTTGTTCGCCAGCATGTATTTTTAAATCATCAGTTATAAATTGTTTGGCTATATGTGCAGGAGAAAAGTCAAAATCGGTTTTACCAATAACGTCGCTTAGGTTCTTAGCTGTTTGATGCTCTATAAATGCTTGATTTGCATGAATGAATTTGTGCTGTTTGTCTTTAACCCAAAAAAGCACACCAGGTAATAAATCAAACATATCAATAATTTGCTTTACATTCATTTGTTGCAAGAAGTACTGCTGATTTAGTGTTGTAAGTGGATTATTATTAGACATTTATAATAGACGCCGATTTTGTTGCATTCCAAACCGATTTATTAATAACACAGAATTAACATTCAACTCTATAGTTATTGTTAAATAACTTATTGTTGTGTTGACCAAGTGAGCTTATGAAGAAAATCAAAATGGGTATGGTTGGTGGAGGTGAAGGTGCTTTTATTGGTGCGGTTCATCGAATTGCAGCCTTTATGGACGGTAATATAGAATTGGTATGCGGTGCGTTTAGCTCTGATCCCAAAAAGAGCAAAGTTTCAGGGCAAAATTTGTTTTTGCCTACTAACCGTTGTTACGACTCTTATCAAGAGATGTTCGAGTGTGAATCTAAACTACCAGCGGAAGAGAAAATGGACTTCGTTTCGATTGTCACGCCGAATCACTTACATTTTCCTATTGCTAAAATGGCCTTTGAGTATGGCTTTGAAGTACTGTCGGATAAACCTGCAACCTTAAACCTTCAAGAAGCTTTAGTACTAAAACAATTGATTAATAGGCACGACCGTCTGTATGGCTTAACTCATGTCTATACTGGCTATCCATTGGTCAAGCACGCGAAAGATCTCATTAAGAATGGTGAACTCGGTAATATTGTAAAAGTGTTTGTTGAATATAGCCAAGGATGGCTTTCCGATAAGGAAGACGAATCGGGTAAGCAAGCAAGTTGGCGATTAGATCCCAAGCAATCAGGTATTAGCTGTTGCATAGCTGATATTGGCGTTCATGCTGCAAATCTCGTTGAGTATGTAACAGGGCTATCCATGGTTTCGCTTTGTTCAGACTTAACAAGTAGTGTAGTAGGAAGAACGCTAGACGATGATGGCACAATTCTATTTAAGTTAGCAAATGGTGCTAAGGGCGTTTGCATTGCGAGTCAAATATCACTAGGAGAAGAAAATAATCTAGTCCTAAAAGTTTACGGTGATAAAAAGAGTATTGAGTGGCATCAACAAGCTTCAAATACACTTTTGCTTAAATCAAAAACAGAGCCAACAAAATTAATCAGAACAGGTGTTGGTGAGTTTTCAAATAATGTTACTACTGCTATGCGTACACCTTCAGGGCATCCAGAAGGGTACTTAGAAGCCTTTGCAAATATATACCAAAACTTCGCCAGGCAGATTCGAGCTAAACAAGCAGATGAGCCGTGTTCAAATTTAGTTTTTGACGTGCCAGGTATAGAAGAAGCTATTCGTGGTATGGCTTTTATCGAACAAGCCGTGCAAGCCAGCCAATCATCACAGAAGTGGCACAACTTTACCATTCAACAAGAATCAACAGAAAAGGAGTCTAGTGATGTCTCAAATTAAGGGCCCAGGTATATTTCTAGCGCAGTTCTGCCAAGACGCTGCTCCATTTAACAGTTTGGAAGGTATTAGTCAGTGGGTGGCTTCTCTTGGTTATAAAGCGATTCAAATTCCTACTTGGGATAAACGTTTGTTCAATCTTGAGCTAGCGTACGAAAGTCAAACATACAGAGAAGAAGTTAAAGCTACTGTTGAACAAGCTGGTCTATCTATCAGCGAGTTTTCTACGCATCTACAGGGGCAACTAGTTGCTGTTCATCCAGCTTATGATACACAATTTGATCAATTTGCCCCTGAGGCGCTTCGAAACAATACAAAAGAAAGAGCGTTATGGGCTAAAAAACAGCTAAAAATGGCTGCTAAAGTTAGTCGAGACTTTGATGTTGATGCTCACGCAACTTTTTCAGGTGCTTTCTTATGGCAAACAGTTTACCCCTGGCCACAAAGGCCTAAGGGATTAGTTGATGAAGGTTTTAAAGAGTTAGCTAAACGTTGGTTGCCGCTTTTAGATGAATTTCATGAATATGGTGTTGACGTTTGTTATGAATTACATCCGGGGGAAGATCTTCATGATGGTGTAACGTTTGAGCGATTTTTATCTGCCGTTAACCAGCATAGCGCTGCAAATATTCTTTATGATCCAAGTCACTTTGTATTGCAGCAAATGGATTATTTAGCGTTTATCGATATTTATCATGAAAGAATCAAAGCTTTTCACGTTAAGGACGCAGAATTTAGGCCTAATGGTCGCAGTGGCGTATATGGTGGATATCAGGATTGGCAAGATAGGCCAGGTCGCTTTAGGTCCCTAGGAGATGGTCAAATTGATTTTAAACAAGTTTTTAGCAAATTGACGCAATATGGATACGATGGCTGGGCCGTCTTAGAGTGGGAATGTTGTCTTAAAGATTCTAGCATTGGTGCTAAAGAAGGGGCACCCTTTATTCTTGAGCATCTAATTGAACGTCCTAAATATGCATTTGATGATTTTGCAGGTGGTGAAAGCGATCTAATACTAAACCGACAGATACTTGGTTTGCAGGAGAATCACAATGACTAAGCATGTTAACCAAAATCTTTTATTTATAGCGAGCTGTATTGCTTTAACTGTTACTGCAATGACGTTTGCTATTAGAGCCGGTATTCTTGGACAACTAAATGTTGAACTTGGGTTGAGTGATACAGAGCTTGGTTGGATAAACGCGATGGCGTTTTTGGGATTCCCTGTTGCTACAATGCTTGGTGGCCTTTTATATAATAGGCTCGGCGCCAAGGTAATGCTTTCTATCGCGTTTTGGGGCCATTTACTCGGTTTGATCTTAACGATTAACGCTGATGGTTTTTGGCTTTTAATTGTATCTAGTTTTTGTATTGGCTTTGCAAACGGTGCTGTTGAAGCTGGTTGTAATCCATTAGTTGCTCAAATATATCCAAATCAAAAGACAACCATGTTAAATCGTTTCCACGTCTGGTTCCCTGGCGGCATTGTTATTGGTGCACTAGTTTCAAAAATGATGACAGATACCGGTTTTTCTTGGCAATATCAAATTGCAGTTATGATTCTGCCTACCTTAATCTATGGCTATCTTATCTTCATTCAAAAGTTTCCTAGCTTTGAGAATGAAAATCGACAAGAGCAAGATACACTTCATAATGTAAAGTCTCTCTTTTCTCCACTGTTCATCTTTATGGCTTTTTGCATGACGCTAACAGCAACAAGTGAGTTGGGCACACAGCAATGGATAGAACGTATATTAGGTTCATCGGGAGCGTCACCTATGTTAATTATGGCGATGATAACAGGTGTGATGGCGTTAGGACGTTACTTTGCAGGACCGCTAATTAAGCAGTTAAACCCTTTGGGCGTACTTTTGTATTCTTCGATAGTGAGCGCAATGGGCATCTACTTAATGAGTTTTGTTACTGGCAACATGATATATGTAGCGGCGTTATTATTTGCACTGGGGATTACATACTTTTGGCCAACAATGATCGGCTTTGTAGCTGAATATATGCCAGAAACAGGTGCTCTTGGTATGTCAATCATGGGTGGTGTTGGTATGTTTGCAGTGAGCATTTGGAATCCCGTGATTGGTAAATGGATAGATGAATCTCGCTCACAAGCACTTTTACAAACACAAGATGTTGCTGCTGCAGAATTGATAGCTGGGCAAACAACTTTAGCTAATTTAAGTTTGTTCCCAATGACCTTAATTGTGCTTTTCTTAGGGTTAACCTTACTTACCAAGATAAAAGGCAATTTATATTCTTCTAAAGCGGAGCAAAGCGCCTAATGTTTAAAAAAAGCCAAACTATTATGAGTGTTGTTGCAGGACTACTTATGTCGAATTTTGCGGCAGCAAACAGTAACGTTCCGAGTGTAAGTATTCAATTATGGTCTGTTAAGGACACACTTAAAAATGACTTTAATGGAACCATAGAGGCATTAGCTAAAATGGGGTTTGACGGTGTTGAATTTGCTGGTGACTTTGGCACTTACCAGAATCAACCTGAACGATTGAAAAGTTATTTAGCCTCTTTGGGGTTAGTTGTCAGTGGTGCCCATGTATCACTAAAAGACATCAGTGCCGAAAATGTTAATAGCACACTTATTTTTTACAAGAAGCTGGGAACTACAGACGTTATTGTAGGCTGGGAACCGAAAGCATGGCATAAAGATGGTGTTAATGAGGTAGTGAGCATACTCAACGACGCTTCGGTCAGCGCGAAACAATTGGGTATGCGCATTGGTATGCATAGCCATCAGCATATTCTCGATAAATATCAGGATAAAACATTTTGGGATCACATTGCACAAAAGACTAACAATGAAGTAATACTTCAGTTAGATGTTGGCTGGACTACCCATGTAGGTGCCGATCCAATCAAATATGTTAAACGCTATCCTTGCAGAACTAAAACAACTCATTACAAAGCAAACAGCAATTCTATTTCTGGTAACACACTTCCAATCATTAATCAGGACGGGACTGATTGGCACAATTTACTAAAAGCTAATATAAATGTTGGTTGTACTGAGTGGTTGGTTATAGAGCAAGAAGAATATCCAAATGAAATGTCACAACTTCAAGCTGTTTCAGCTTCTTATCAAGGGCTAAGTGACGTAATTAATCAATTAGGTAAATGAATAGATAGTTTTTCACTATGTATTCCTGTGGGGTTGGAATGAATAAACGAAGTACCTTAACTAAGAAAATAACAATGGCCATTTTTGGTGTATCTGTAATGGGCCTTTCAACTTTATCTTTTGCTACTGACAATCTGCTAACAGATAAAGAAAAGCAGGGCGGTTGGCAACTACTCTTTAACGGTAAAGACTTATCACAATGGCGAAACTATCAAAGTGATACTGTCAGTGATAAATGGCAGATAGACCAAGGTGCTTTGTTTTTAACTGGCGCAGGTGGTGGTGACTTAATTACTAAGCAACAATTTGAGAATTACGAGCTAAAGCTTGATTGGAAAGTTTCTTTAGGTGGTAATAGCGGTGTTTTTATCTTGGCTGATGAACTAGAAAATAAGATCTACTTTAAAGCGGTTGAAGTACAAATCCTGGATAACGAAAGACATTCTGATAATAAGATAGCTTCACATTTGTCCGGGTCAATATATGACCTAGTCGCTTCCCCAAAATCGTCTCACAAAGAAGCGGGTCAATGGAACCAGTTGCATATCAAACTTGTAGATAAACAATTAACCGTTTGGCAAAACGGCATTCAAGCAGTTGATATCGACTTAAACGGCCAAGCCTGGCAAACACTAATAGAGCAAAGCAAATTTAAGACTTGGAAAGGATTTGGCAAAGCTAAAATAGGTCATATTGGGCTGCAAGATCACAGTGATCCTGTGTGGTTTAAAAATATAAAAATAAAAGAATTATAACGATGAAACATACTGATTTTGACGCTGTAGTTGTAGGCTCAGGCGCTGGTGGAGCAATGGCTGCATATGTACTAACAAAACAAGGTCATAAGGTCTTAATGTTAGAAGCGGGCAGAGATTACGATCCTAAAACTGAAACACCTATGTTTAAAACAAATGGCCAAGCGCCTCTATTAGGTGCGGGAAATGTTGATAAAGACTTTGGTTTTTACGATGCCACGGTTGATGGTGGCTGGACGGTGCCAGGAGAACCTTATACTACAGGTGATGGTTCAGAATTTTTGTGGTGGCGAGCTCGAATGCTAGGCGGTCGCACTAACCACTGGGGACGCTATTCACTTCGTTTTAGTAAACATGATTTTAAGGGGTTTACTCGTGACGGTTTGGGTGCAGATTGGCCTTTTGACTATGAAGAATTAGCACCTTGGTATGATAAAACAGAAGAACTAGTTGGTATTTGTGGTACTAATACTGGTTTAGACGATATGCCTGACTCACCAGAAGGCATTTTACAGCCACCACCAAAACCAAGAATTCCAGAGCTTTTAGTGTCAGCAGCTGCAAAAAAGCTGGGCATACCAACAGCACCAATGCATCGAGCTGTGCTGACGAGGCCTAAAGATGACCGCCAAGCGTGTTTTTACGCTACGCCGTGTGGTCACGGTTGTTCCATAGGGGCTGCTTTTCAAACAACGACTTCTCTCATTCCTATGGCTAAGGCTACAGGCAATTTAACTGTTATTACAGATGCGATGGCAAAGGAAGTTAAAGTTGATAAAAGTGGTGACATTAACGGTATCGTTTACGTTGATAAAAAAACAAAGAAAGTACATTCGTTACCAGCAAAGGTTGTTATCTTGGCTGCCAGTGCCTGTGAATCAGCGCGCATTATGCTTAACTCAAAATCCAAACAACACCCTAGAGGACTTGCTAATTCTAGTGGGCAGCTAGGTAAGAACTTAATGGATTCTACAGGAGCTAACTTAGGTGCATTAATTCCTGCGTTAAAAGGCAGACCAAAATATAACGAAGATGGCCATACGGCGAACCATTTGTTTATTCCATGGTGGGGCCACAAAATGCACGAAAACAATGAGTTAGATTTTCCACGTGGTTATCATTTTGAAATTGGCTCTGGGTTCAGAGCACCAGGAGCTGGTGTTAGCGGTGACCTTGATGGCTACGGTAAGCCGCTTAAAGAAATCGCGAAACAAGCTTATGGCGCTTACGTCAATTTGGCATTACGTGGAGAGATGCTGCCTAACAACGGTAGTTATATGGAAATTGATGAAAACGTAAAAGATCAATGGGGAATTCCTGTCGCTAAGTTTCACTGGGAATGGTCTGAACATGAGTTAAAACAAGTAGAACATGGCTTACAAACAGCTAAACAAATTCTTGAGAATATGGGCGCTGTTTTTGACCGCCCATTACCAAAAGCTAAAGATGCAATATTAAAAGGCGGGCAAATTATCCATGAAGTTGGCTCTACTCGAATGGGGTCATCAGCTAAAACCTCTGTAACTAATCAATGGGGACAAACATGGGATTGCCCTCATTTGTTTGTAATGGATGCTGGTGTATTTGCCTCAAACCCACATAAAAACTGTACCTTAACGATAATGACATTGGCGATGCGAAACGCTTCTTGGTTGTCAAAACAGCTTAAAAATAGGGCGCTTTAACATGAATAATAATGAAAAAAAGTACTCAAGTAATCTACCTTATACTAGCCATCTAACTCGTCGAGATACTTTAAAATGGCTTGGTTTACTGTCTAGTACTGCAGCTGTACCGGCTTTTGCTGCGTTAAGCAGTAATAAACGCTCTACTGCTGTTATGCATCCTAATTGGCCAAATCTAAAGCTTGAACCCATTAATGCTAAGGGTTATGGAAAGGATCCTAATTTGATCCTTCCACCTAAAAGTGCATGGCCAAGAACATTAGATAAAGCTCAGCTTACTTTAATTGCAGTCATGTCTGATATCATTGTGCCAAGAGATGGAGATTCGCCATCAGCAACTGAAGTAAACGTACCTGATGTTGTTGATGAATGGTTAAGTGCACCTTATGCATGGCAACAAAGCGACCGAGTTTCTATTTTAAATTTACTTGCTTGGTTAGATGATGAATCTGCTAGACGTTTTCATGTTAGATTTGTCGACGGCAAAGATTCACAACAAAAAAACATTGTTAATGACATTGCTTTTAAATCTGCTTATCAAACCGAGTTATATAAATTGCCGGCGCAAGCTTTTTCAAAACTAAGGCGTTTGGTACTAGCTGCATATTTTTGCAGTCCACAAGGAACAAAAGATATCGGTTATTTAGGAAATGTACCAATTGCTGGTGATTATCCTGGACCAACTAAAGAAGCATATAAGCATTTGGATGGTGTTTTACAGGAATTAGGCTTAACACTGTGATTATTCACGTTGTATAAAAGGTAAGTAAATCAGCTGAAAGCTATATAAATAAAGGGCTTAACAAAGAAATTAGCTAAAATTAACGTGACGCTACGTAAATTCTGTGGGTAATGACAGCCAAAACAACTTTATTTTTCACGTAGCGTCGCGCAAAAATGGACCATTTTTAAAATTAAATCAAAAGTTTAGTTAAAAATGATGGTGCTCAAAAATTAGACTGATAACTATGTACGATCACCAAATTAAAAAAGCAGTGCGGTTATAGGCATTAAAATAACGCAAGTATATATATTGCTATCGATTATCTTTTAAAATATGGATTTTAAATACCTTTAATAAAAATCTATTTCTTAGTTAAATTGTTATATATTAACTACTTCGATAATTTTTCCTTTACATTTTACGTTCAAAATGTAAAAGGTTATAGCTATTAATTAAACAGCAATAGCGAAATATATAAAATGAAAGATTCTGAATATAAAGTTTATGCTCATATTGGCGACAACAAAGTTACTCATGAAGTTTCTATAGTCGATGAAAATTACTTACCTTTATGTTTTTATCTGCAAGCTTACCTTGATACTAGTTATGGAACTAAATTCAACACTAAACATACAAAGTCCAAAATGTTGCTGTTTTCTTACAGATACTTTTCGAATAGGAAAATAGATATCGTAAACAGAATTAAGTCTCTGACTCTGTTTACGAATGGTGAGATCGACGATTTTCTAACTGCATGCTTATATTATGAACGGTTTGACTTTCAAAAAAACATTGTCTCTTTTGGTACGGGTAAAATCTCGGACAAGCAAATAGACCGTTTAATCTACGAGAATTCTATTAATATCGACCGCGTAAGTATAGATACGACTAAAACACGAATTAACGAGTTTATTAAATACCTTAACTACCTGTATGACATACATTATTTGCAGTTAGGTAACAGAAACAAATTAAGTGGTAATTTTAATCTGTTAATAAACAAATTGAATAAACATAGTAAGTCTCTAAAACACGTAAATACTTCAGTAAAAGACCCGCTTGAGCAATCAATACCAGATGAAGTTTATTTTAATTTAATGGATATTATAAAAATAGACTCTAAATCTAATCCTTTCAGTAAGTCTTTAAGGTTAAGAAATTTTTTAATAGTGCAGATATTTAATCAGACAGGTATAAGGAAGGGAGCTCTTTGTAAATTAAAGATTAGTGATTTGGTTTTTGATTGGGATAATCCAAGGCTATTTGTATCTAAAAAAGAAAATGACAGTTCTGATACGCGTGTTGTACCTGCATTGCAAAAGACACTAGCTCATACTTCAAGTCTCGATAAAATACTGTTAGACACCATAAAATTGTACATTGAAACAGAGAGGAATGTTGGAGGAAAGGAAAAAGAACATGACTTTATTATTGTGAGTCACAAAGGCAGGACTAAAGGAAAACCCCTTAGTTTAGTTAGCATAAATAGTATATTTGGCACTCTTTCTAAAGTTTTAAAATTTAATGTTTATCCTCATTTAATGCGTCATAAATGGAACGAAATATTTGAAGATAAGGGGTTAGCGCTGGGTATGACCCACCAAGAGATAAATGATCTTCGCAAATATGCATGTGGGTGGTCTGAAGACACTAAAATGGTATCAAGATACAATCAATTTAAAAATGCACTTGCTGCTCAAAAAATGAGTAAGATAAGGCAAAGTAAATTCATGCCGTAAGTTACATATACTAGGTAAATAAGCAGCTTGTTCGTTCAATTCACATAAAGTGCTAGTTAACCTTTCTGTATTTACCGCTTTCGGCTCGTTGTTTATTTTCACTTTGAACATAAACAGTATCAGTTGTTGCCATAGATGCATGTCCAAGGTCTTCAGATACATCCTTAAGAGGGCGACCACGTTCTATTTCCATACTTGCACCGGTATGGCGTAACCAATGGGTAGACGCCTCTCTGAGTTTTAACGCTTTATTTGGACCTTCGCTTACTCTCATGTTTTCATATGCGTTATCAAACACATCTTGCACTAAACGCCTTAGCTGCCTAGAAGTCATCCCGCCTTGCCCCCGTATTTTTTCAACTAATACGTTGTTTTCTTTTGTTAGAGGCATACTAGACAAACCTCTGTATAGTCGATAACGCTCTAGGAACGGTAGAAAGTCTGTAGGTACAGTTATATCTCTCAATTTACGACCTTTACCAAATACTTTTAGCCACCAATTCTCATCTTCATCCTGCCAAAAATGTCCCATGATTGGTGACCAATCTGGTCGCTCTGATAGTTCAGAAACTCTTAAAAATAAGGTTTTTAGTGCTGCAATAATAAAAAGATTTCGCTCGTAAAACATGTCTCTATCAGCCATTTCGACTGCAGTATCTAAAACATACTCCCATTGATTGGATGTTAGACGTTTGATTTCTTTTACTTGAGTATCCGTAATAAAGTGGCGGCAATCTTTCCTCGCAATTTTCACGGGATTACCGTAACAAATTTCTTCGTACATCAAATAGTCATAAAATGAAGATACTGCGGTAAACATTGCTTTCAATGTTTCTTGTGATGGTCGGTATTTCTTTTTATCAATTTTAGTTATTGATTTGTGAGCTTTAGGTACTTGTATTTTAAATGGAAACCAAGATTCGTTGGCAGTTGAATAGCCATTGGAAATTTTGAAGCGTTCTTGGTTAGAGGTTCCAATCCAGTGAACTGGTGGTTGCCAACAAAAGTCTGCATAATCCAAAACGTCTTGCTTACGAAATTGAGTTATTGGAGACTGCTTAATTAGAAATGTCCAAAGAAGGAAACGTTCAATTTCGTTTCTAAAACGATCGTAAGTATGAGCTGATTTATTACGGCCGATATACGTGAGAAATGACTTAGCCCAATTAAAATGCTCAAGACACCAATCAGGTAGTGAATCTAAGAAACTGGTTATTTCTGGGTAATCCTCAAAGTAAAACTCAGTCAGATCTTTATAACTTGGATATAATGGTACAGGATTGTTTTTTATCATTATTTACATAATTAGATACTTGAACAGCAGAAAACAAGTTTAACACGCAGAATACACTATGTCCAATATTGAGAGGTATAGGATATAGGTAAGGTTAAAAGGATAATGATCAATTAATTGTTAAGCTAACAGAGTTCTGGCTTTGGTAAACAATTATTTATCATACTCCAAGACCAAAACGAGCTTGTTTCGGACACTTTCGAGTAATTAGAATTTATAAACTCTAAGTCTACAACAAATAAAAAAGACCACCAAACTGCGGATAAATATCCTAGCCAATAAGGTGGTCTCTGGGAGAAAGCTTTTATGGATGCCAACGAGCTTTCATAGATACATTGCTTAGTGCTGTATAAGAATATATTCCTATGTGCCATGTACCTTCGCTTGGGTTATTAATCGTACAAATCTCTGCATAGCCAGCGTCCTTGTATGGTCTACATTGCCAGTTAGTACCCGTTGGTTCAGTACCGAAATTTAGATATAAATCTGGGTCACCAGTACCGCCTGAAACAATGACTTCGAGCTTTGATATACCATCAGGGACGTTGATGTAACTTCTATTCCAAGTACCTGACTGCTGATTAATGCTAGATATGTCATACCAGCCAGAGTGATTAACACCTAGTGATAGATTTTGGAATGTTGAAGCACCATTGATCATGGCGTACCAAGTACCAGAAATCGAAGAAGATAACCCTGAACTAGTATCACAAATCTCGCGATTGCCATTTTCAAAAGGTCGACAATCATAGTCAGTTAGTGTTGGCACACCGCCCTTTTTGACATATAAATCAGCATCTCCTGTTCCGCCCCATGTTTGGAACCTTATGCGATTAGCATCGCTTGGTGCATCTGAAATGACCATCTTATAATACAACTTTGTATTTGCTGTTCCATTTAACGGGTTAACGGTCAAACCTGAATAAACATCAACACCTGGGTTAAAGAAGTTACCTGCACACCAAGTACCATTCCACTGAGACAAATTGAACAAGTTACAATTAGTATCGTAACTAGTGTTACTCGTTGCTTTGATCTTATAGCCAGATAAATAAACGTTATTTAAACTGTGCTGATAGCCATTTTTCTTCAATGAAAAGTGTAAATGTGGCCCTGTAGAACTACCACCATTACAGACAGCTTGGTTGTAGTTGCTAGCGTAATGCCCAATAGCCGCATCGCGGTTGATTGATGCGCCTGTAGCAAACTGTAAATCAGACATGTGATAGTAAGTTGTAGACCAGCCTCCATCATGGATTATCTCCATAAAACATGATGAGTGTACTTTCACCGTACCAGGTGCTGCGGCAGTCACCCAGATATTGCTCAAGTCTGCTCCCCAACCAAAGCCACCTGTTGATAGATCAAGTGAAGAATGTACACCAGTACCTCCATCATTTGCATGAGCGCCACCTATATACCAAGTTTCACCCACTGGGTATGGAAGCGAAAAATAGTTCCATGCAGGTAAACTAGACGATGCAGAAACAGAAGCAGCGGCTTTTTTGGCAGAGCTTCTTGATTGGCTACTGGTCTTAGAAGGAGTACTAAACTCAAAATCAGGAAACAACTTTTGTAGTGTCTTTTTTAACTTCAAAGATTTTTTATCTATAAACGCATTTTTAGCACTAGACCTTTGATGCCTATGAAGGAGTACTTGATCACTTATTTCTTTGAGCTGCTCTATAAAACCAAATTTACTAGAAAGCACACCAAATGGTAAATTCACGTCTCCTTTCTTATTGGTAATTAAACCTGTTTCAAGCTCAATCAACGCAATCAAAACTCTCGGGCTAGTACCTGAAAGACCTGCGTAGTGAGAAATTGCTTCAGCGTGTTCATTTAGATGAGGTGCATTTTGGCTAATGTACTGTTGTACATCAAACGAAAGCATTTCCTCATATGTGTAAGTTAAATCGTCTAGCGTCAGTGCTTTACTTTTGGTATCCGCAGCGTATGAAGCTAAACTCACACTTAACGAAGCACAGAGCAATGTACCTAATAGTAATTTATTTTTAGTATTCATCTTGATTACCTCTGTTCAACATTAAAGTGAAGTAGAAAAACCTAAATTGAAAGTTCTACCTATGGCATCTGAAATACCGTAGTTACCGCCAAACAATGATGTTTTTCTTGGTGGCTCTTCATCTGTTAAGTTACGAATGCCAAAAGTTAGTCGTGTTGAGTCAGAAATATTCCAATGGCTATATAAATCAAAACGCTTGATGTAAGAAACTACGCCGTTGCCATTAGGATATACTTCATCGTAATTTGCTTTTTCATGGTCAAAATTGGCGTCTTGTACGGCCTTATCACGAATACTAGTTCGAAGAGTCACGCCCCAATCATCAAGTTCGTAACTAATGCCAAAATTAGCTACAAAATCTGGATAGAAATAGCTGCCTTTGTAGTCGTAGTAAGTCCCCTCATAGTCGTTAGGGTCACTGACCTCTTCACGATTGAGCCATTGGTTTACTATCAAAGAAAATTTAAAATTACCGTTCAAATCGCTATAAATTGACTGAGCATCAAGTTCATAGTCAATTTCGTAATCGATACCTTCTAGCAAGGTATAACCTAAGTTAATCGAACCACCTTTGATCTCTGTAATAGCGCCATCAGCTCGACGCGTAATAGCTGCACATGCAGAGCCATCAATACCAGGAGTGTCATAACAAGTTGATAGAATCTTATTAGCTGAAACTGAAGAAATTTCATCTTCAATATCGATCTTCCACCAATCAATTGAAATATTAAGGTTTTCAATAGCTGACGGTGAAATAACAAAACCTACACTAGATGTATCTGATTTTTCAGGTTTAAGATCAGGGTTACCGCCAGAGCGAATTGCTCGGCTGGCAGTTGATAAAGAGTCTTCCCAATTGTCACCTACTGCCAATCGACAATTAGCAGTTCTGACATCAGGGTTATCACCTTCACCAGGCTTATTACAAGGATCAGTAATAAACGTAAAGCCAACAGTACCAGGATTAAATAAGTTATAAACGCTAGGAGCTCTAACACTTGCTGACTTACTTGCACGTATCTTTAAACTCTCAAAAGGCTGATAATCAATACCAAAGCCCCAAGCTTCTACATCGCCAACAGTACTGTAATTAGAAAGTCGATAAGAGCCTGTGACCTCCAAGTCATCAAGAAGAGGCGCGTTAAATTCAGTAAAAACTTCAGTTAAGTCTAAACTTGATGACGGAATGGCAGGTGTTACACCTGCTAACAAAATGTTCCCTGCTAATTGAGCAGCATCAGGAACCATTTCAATAGTCTCTTTCCTGTACTCTGCACCAAGTACTACATTTACAAAACCGCTAGGCAGTTCAATTACTGGCCCCGATACAAAACCCGAGATAATGCTTTGTTCGTTGGTAGCATTATCCTGAGTAATTGTTTTCACCCAATCCAATGCTTCTTGGTTAGTATTTTCGCCAAAAATATTAAGTGGCAAACAGCCTTCCGCACCAGACTCACCTTCAAGTGTAGCTCTACATACTGCATTGCCTTCTGAATCTGAAACAACATCGAATGCAAAATCATGTCGATCTTTTCTCAAGCGATTTCTGTTCTGCTGTAGATTAGTTTGTCCATATTGAGCACTGATCTCCCAATCCCAGTCATAAAATGTGCCTTCAAAGGCGAAACTACCAGTGAATAATGTTCGATTGCTCACGTTTCCTTGACGGCCAAAATCTTCATGTGTTCGATAGACGATATTCCACGAAGCAGAATTAATTTCGTCCCAATCCCTTTGGTCCATGAATTGCTGTACTGAAACAGGTAAAGTTGGGTTATTCCTATTTACCGTGATAGGACTTGGCGTATACGCCATTTGTCCTAACCATCTACTTTTTGATTTGGCGAAAGTGAAACTACTTTTGAAAGTTACGTCATCAAAATCATAGTTCATATTGATCATTGAATTGAATACAGATTGCGCGCCTCGCATCTGAAATGCGTACTCGCCAAACGAGAAACCAGGGCCACCAGAAGTATATTGCCCATAAAACTTGTTTGTGTTTTCAACAAGCTCACCTGTTGTAGGGTCAATGTAGAAGTGATCGTATTTAGCTTCATCCCAATTCCAAGTTCTAATCCCCCCTAACGCAGGATAAGAGCCTGTATGAATATCTGTAATAATAATATTATCTGGAATACCGTCTGTTGAAGACTCGCTGTCAGGGTTACTAACTGAAGAAATGTAGTTTGCTCCTGAAACAAAATCTCTATCACGTTGTAAAAGTGGCTCTGAATTTGTGTAACTAACGCTTGCGTTAATACTGCCCCTTCCGTCGTTAAATAAACCGCCCATTGTTAAGCTAAGTTGGCTAGACTCAGCGCCACCATGTTGCGGAACAGATGTTCTACCTGACAGCTCCATTCCCTCATAATCATCTTTTAAAATGATGTTGATTACACCGGCAACCGCGTCTGAGCCATATACAGCAGAAGCACCACCAGTCAATATCTCTACACGTTTAACGATAGAAACAGGAATAGTCGACATATCAACCGAAGTACCATATACGTTTGAAGAAACGACTCTTCGACCATTAACCAAAGTTAATGTTCTCAAAACACCTGCGCCGCGTAAGTTACTTGCAGTAGAACCATCAGAGCTATTTCCAATATTGGTGCCTATTGCTAACTGAGGTAATTCCGATAGCGCTTCTTCTAGGTTTGAATACCCCGTATCTAATAATGACTCTCCTTTCACTATTGTCACTGGGCTTGAAGACTCGAAAGTAAGCTTTTTTATTCTAGAGCCTACCACAGTAATATGTTCCTGTTCGTTTTCTAGTTCTTTATTCTCTTCTTCCATGCTCTCTGCAATTGCTATGTTTGAAGCAGTTGCTATCGCTAGAGACGTGTACAAGCTTATGCTTTTTTTGTTTGCCATCTTAATGTTTCCTTTTTTGTTTTTTTAGTTAGGCCGAAGAGACATCGCAGGTTTTAGACCAAACAAATAAAACCATTAAAAAACAACAACTTAAGTAAAGGGCGGAAATATTACCAATAGATAGACGTTACAGAAATGAAACAACAAGTCGTTTTGAACAATAAATATACATGCGAGATACTTTAGACGGGTAGAAAATGAGCTGCTCTCGAAGCATCGTCACAAAAATGTAACAATGCTTCAAAAGTGAAACACCTAATAAATAACAGCTACCAAATGCCCTTGCCTAGCCTACCTTGCACCAAGTCGGATTTATCCTTTTCAGTAAAGTGAGGAATTTTGCAAAGCTTGATTTGCCTTTTATAATCTTGTGTCACAGCAATGATTGTAGGTGTTAGCAACAACAACACAGAGATATTAATGAGAGTTGTTAATCCTAATGACAGATCAGCAAGCTTCCATACTTCTGGCAAAGATGACGTAGCTCCCCAGAACGTCATATACAAAAACAGTAGAATGAATATTTGTTTACGAAGAGGATTATCAAATCGAATGAGGTGAAGGTTACTCTCTGCATAGACAAAGTTGGCAACGATAGAAGTAAAGGAGAACAAACAAATAGCTACCAAAATATAATCACGCCCATAAGCACCAAAATGAAACTCCAAAGCAAACTGAGTTAGTCTGATCCCTGTTACGCCCTCATCGGGTGTTCCAGCTAGCAAAATAATCATCGCGGTGGCTGTACAAACAACGATTGTATCAAGGAATACACCAAACATTTGCACGAATCCTTGAGTAGCAGGATGTCTAGGGTTAGGAGATGCACAGGCTGCAGCATGAGGGACTGTACCAGCACCTGCTTCATTAGAATATAACCCCCGTTTAATACCATTGATTATTGCAGCACCTAGTAGTCCAGAAGTAGCCTCTTCTAACCCAAATGCTGATTTAACGATAAGTAAAATAATATTGGGTAATTGTTCAAAATTAATGGCACAAATACTCAATGCCACTACTAAATAACTAATCCCCATAATTGGCACTAATACCGAAACACTATTAGCAATTGATTTCATGCCGCCAATGAGTATTATTCCTGCGATTAGCACGATAAAAATACCCGTAATATTATTGGACACACCTAAACTATTATTAACCGCTTCTGCAATTGTATTTGCTTGTACCGAACTGAAAACAAAGCCATACCCTATAAAAATCAAGAGAGAGAAAAACGAAGCAAGCCTAGGTAACTTCAATCCTAACCTAATATAATATGCAGGCCCTCCTCGATATTCACCATTAGCGTCTTTTACTTTGTATAACTGCCCTAAGAGACTTTCTGCGTATCCTGTTGCCATCCCTAGCAGTGCTATCAACCACATCCAAAAAATAGCCCCAGGCCCACCTAATGATATGGCAATTGCTACACCAGCTAAATTTCCCGTGCCCACTCGGGCAGCTAAGCTAGTCATCAATGCTTGAAATGGCGAGATACCGGTTCGCGTCGCTTTTTCGGTAGGCTTAACTAAGGTAAACATGTGCCTAAAATTAGCCACTTGAATGAAGCTTAGTTTAACGGTAAACCATATGCCTCCGAGTATGAGTAAGAAGATAAGAACGTTGTTCCAGAGTAAGTCGCTTATTAGACTAACAAGATTCATTTTATAGCCCTTTTTATAATTCTTATAATAAAAAAACGCGAGCTTGAGCTCGCGTTTACAACAGTGAAATGTTAAATATGAATAGCTTTGTCGTAGGCATCTAAGACAGATTCATGCATCGCTTCTGAGAGCGTAGGATGAGCAAAAACCGTATGAGTGAGCTCTGATTCCGTAGCTTCAAGCGTTTGTGCGATTGAAAAGCCTTGGATCAGCTCAGTGACTTCTTCACCAATCATGTGAACACCAATAAGCTCTCCGGTTTCATTGTTAAAGATAACTTTGGTAAACCCCTCCGGCTTGCCAATAGCAAGCGCTTTACCGTTTGCTTGAAATGGAAACACCCCCACTTTAATATCTTTAAACGTTTCTCTCGCTTCTGCCTCTGTATAGCCAACACTGGCTATTTGGGGGAAGCAGTAAGTGCACGCTGGGATCAGTTTTATATTCAATGAATCAGCTTTATTAACATCAAGTATGGCTGCAATACATGTCATGGCTTCATGGCTCGCTTTATGAGCTAGGCAAGGGGCACCTGCTACATCACCAATGGCATATATTGTGGGGATTGATGTTTGACAAATACCATTTGTCTTAATAAAACCAGATTCGTCCAGCGATACACCTACTGCTTCTAAACCTAGGTCATTTGTATTAGGTGTGACACCTGTGGCGGTGATCACATGTGAAAACTCTAAACAGTCGCTTCCACTCTTGTTCTCAATGGTTAACTTTACGAAATCATCAGCTCTATCGAGCTGAGTAACTCTAGTAGATACCTTAAATTTCATGCCGCGAGCGGACATTTCTTTTACCGCATAATCCGATATGTCTTTATCTTCTTGCGGCAATATTGAATCCATTACCTCAATGACAGTAACGTCTACACCTAGTGCTTGATAGAAATTCGCAAATTCAATACCAATTGCGCCTGAGCCAATGATAGCCAGTTTTTCTGGCAGATCTTTAGAGGCTAAGGCATGTTTATAATTCCATACCCTTAAACCATCAGCTTGAAGACCAGGAAAACTGCGTGGTTTTGCGCCTGATGCAATAACGATATGGGTAGATTTAACAAACTTCACCCCTTCTTTACTTGTCACTTCAAGCAGGCCTTTTTCTTTAAATTGAGCGTACCCGTTTACAACCTCTACCTTGTTCTTTTTTAATAAGTGCGCAACACCTTTTGAAAGTTGTTGAGCAACGCCTCTTGACCTATCAATAATACGAGAAAGGTCAAAACTTACCTCGTCACAAGAAACACCATATTTGTCGGCATTTTTTAGTTGTGAGTAAACTTCCGCACTCTTTAGCATTGCTTTTGTTGGAATACATCCCCAATTCAAGCAAACACCACCTAAATGCTCAGCTTCTACGATGACCGTCTTAAGCCCTGCTTGTGCTGCTTGAATAGCAGCTACATAACCACCAGGACCAGCGCCGATAATAGCTACATCTGCTTTAATAATATTTTCACTCATAGCGCTTCCTAAAGTACCAACGTAAATGGGTCTTCAATCTGATGTTTTAGAACTTGAATAAATTTGGCAGCAACTGCGCCATCAACACATCGATGGTCCATAGCCAACGTTAAGTTCAACATCGTTGCGATTGTTATTTCACCTTTAACTACAATTGCTCTTTTCTCACCAGAGCCAACAGATAAAATGCCGCACTGCGGAGGATTTATAATTGAAGTGAAACTATCAATCCCAAACATTCCTAGGTTAGAAATCGTGAACGTTCCGCCTTTGTATTCATTTGGTGCTAACTTTCCTTCTCTCGCTCTGGTCACTAAATCTTTAGCAGTCTTAGCTAGTTCTGAAATACTCAATTTGTCAGCGTTTACAACAACTGGCGTAATGAGCCCATTATCAATCGCAACAGCAATTGAGATATCAGATTGGTTAAAAGATAGAATCGAATCGCCTGCCCACATTACGTTTGCTTCAGGCACTTTTTGGAAAGCTTTAGCAACAGCTTTAATAAGCATGTCATTGACCGAAATTCTATCTTCTTTTGAAGTTCGTTCGTTTAGCTGCTTTCTTAAATCAAGCAAGGCGTCAATGCGACAATCAACAGACATATAAAAATGTGGAATGTCTCTGCTTGATTCTGTCAAACGTGACGCGACAACATTTCTCATCGAAGTATTTGGCTGACGAGTAAAACTAGGTAACGAGTCATAATCAATTTCCGCAATAGTCGATTGAATGACAGGCTTAGCTGTCGCAATTTCTTCCCAACTAATATTTAAATGGTCATCAATATCTTTTTTGACAATCTTTCCGTTAGCACCAGTTCCTTTGACGTTAGTTACATCGATATTGTTTTGAAGTGCCATCCTTTTAGCTACCGGAGATATCTTTATATGGTGTGATAGCTCAGCAACAGCAATTTCTTCTACAGGTGATTCTATGTGCTCTGCTAAATCCTCAAGAAGATCATCCAACGCTTCACTCTTTTGTGGCGAATCTACAACTTCTACTTTTGATTCAGCAGCTTTATCAACTGTACTACCAGTAGGAAGTAATGACACTAAAGTACTACCAACCGCAAGCTCATCGCCTACGTTTGCTCCAAGTTCTGAAATAACTCCCGATTCATTGGCTTCTACTTCAACCGTTACCTTATCGGTTTCAACTTCAACAATTAGGTCTCCTTGTTTGACCTCATCACCAATATCTACAAGCCAGTTAGCGATCACACCCGCAGTCATTGTTGGTGATAGTTGTGGCATTTTTATTATGTTAGACATGCTTCTAATTTCCTCTTATAGGTGAAGTAGACAAAGACAACGCACAGGCATCTAAAATGGCGTCGGCGTCAACACGGTATTGTCTATATAAGTCAATTGAGTCTCCAGATTGCCCAAAATCATTGACTCCTAAGCTTTCAACTTTGTGGCCAAAAACAGCACCAAGCCAAGTGAGTGACGCTGGATACCCATCAACAACAGTGACAATTCCACCTAAACTCGACACATCGCTTAAAAGCTCCTCTATATATGATTTATTGCTAGTGAAACCAACTTGCCTTTGTTTCTTGCTTTGTTGCCAATCTTCAAACAATCTATCGCTAGATGTAATCGCCAATAAGCCAGCGTCAGGTACTTCTTCTTGAAGTGTTTCAAACGCTTTTTTCGCTTCAGGCGCCATCACTCCCATATAAGCAATGACAATGCTCGCTTTTTTACCTGGCTTTTTGACCCAGTAGGCACCTTTAAGAATCCCAGTTTTGAGTTGGTCATCTAACTCGCGGTTAGGTTGCTCAATAGGTTTAGTTGATAATCTCAAATATACTGAACGACCATTGCTTCGCTGCATTTGAGACAATGACCACTGCATGACTACGGCTAATTCATCTGAATATGCAGGTTCAAATGAATATAAATTTGGTTGTGCCATACCAATTAGCTGAGTATTAAACGATTGATGTGCGCCACCTTCAGGAGCAAGTGTTATCCCAGATGGTGTAGCAGCCAATATGAAACGCGCATCTTGATAACAGGCGTAGTTCATCGCGTCTAATCCACGACAAATAAAAGGATCATATACCGTACCTATCGGTAATAACCTTGAACCAAAATGCTTCTCAGCTTGGCCTAGTGAGCTCAAAAGACTGAATAAGTTACTCTCAGCAATACCTAGCTCAATATGCTGCCCTTTAGGTGCTTGTAACCAATTGAGTGTTGATGGAATACTCTCTTGTTTAAAAGTATCAGGCGTTTCATTTTCGTGGTAGACACCACGTTTGTTAACCCACGCACCTAAATTAGTTGAAGAAGCAACATCTGGTGATGTAGTCACTACTCTATTAGCAAACTCTGATTGACTACCTGCTATTTGAGCCATGATTTTGCCAAATGCAACTTGAGTCGATGAAGAAGCACCACTTGGTGTTTTTAGTTCATCAATCGGCATTACATCAGCAATGTCTTCTGCTTGCTCTCTTTGATTATACGGTGCATCTAATAGCGCATTTGAAAGTATATCTTCTGATAACGATAGACCTGCAAACTTGTCCCACTCATGACCATCATCGATATTCGAATCTCGTTTAAATTGTTCCATTTGCTCAATAGTCATCATGCCAGCATGGTTGTCCTTATGCCCTGCTAGTGGTAAGCCATAACCTTTGATCGTATAGGCAACAAAGCACTTAGGTTTTTCATCATCCGCTGCTGAGAAAGCTTCAAGAATAGTCTCCATATCATGACCACCCAAATTAGACATTAATTCGGATAATTCTGGATCTGTATATTGATTTAGAAACTCTGAAGCACCTTTTTTACCTTTAAGGTCTTGTGATAAGCGTTCTCGCCAAGCCTCACCACCTTTGTACATTAATGCTGAGTACAACTGATTTGGACAATAATCAATCCAAGCTTTAAGTGCTTTTCCACAAGGCCCTTCAAAAGCTTTTAGCTGCTTTTTACCGTATTTAAGCGTTACAACATCCCAGCCTACACTCTGGAAAAAGTCCAAAATCCTTTGATACAAGTCATCGTTAATCACTGCATCTAAACTTTGACGGTTAAAATCAATGATCCACCAAGTATTTTTTAGACCTTTTTTCCAGCCCTCTAAAAGCGCTTCGTAAATATTACCTTCATCTAATTCCGCATCACCAAGAATAGAAATCATCTTACCTTTAACATTGGATTCGCTAATGCCTTGGTCGACAACGTAATCTTGGACAATAGATGAGAATAAAGTCGCAGCTACACCTAACCCAACAGAGCCAGTTGAAAAATCTACTTCCGTCTTATCCTTAGTGATTGAAGGATAAGACTGAGCGCCCCCGAAGCCCCTGAAGTTCTTTAACTGGCCTAACTCTTCACGATCCAACAAATACTGAATGGCGTGAAAATTCGGCGATGCATGAGGTTTCACTGCAACTCTATCCTCAGGTTTTAAAACCTTGAAATAAAGTGCTGTCATAATCGTTGAGATTGAAGAGGATGACGCTTGGTGTCCACCCACCTTAATGCCGTCTTTTGACGGACGAAGGTGGTTTGCATTGTGAATCATCCAACTCGCTAACCAGCGAACTTTTTGCTCTAATTCAACTAATGTCCGTATTTCTTCATTCATTCCGATATCATCCTTGATGTCGGATTTTTCTTTGTTTTGCATAACGTTCTACTAACTCGAATTATTCTTTAACAATAAGTTTGCCGCTGATGTCAGCACCTAACATTACTGTCATAGCGTTTGGGCTATGTGCTTGTGCCTTTTGTCTCAACATTTCAAGCTCTTCTACTTGAGCATCACTTTTCACTTCGATCTGATAGTTAATGTTTTTGAAACCGATAGGAGCACTTTCATCAATTTCCAAAAATCCTGCTAAATCGAGCTCTCCAGACACAGTTACTTTTAGGCTTTCGAGTTGTATTTCTTTCATAGAAGCACCAACTGTAAATGCCACCATCAAACAAGCACCAACACCAGACAATAAGTACTCTTGAGGATTTGGTGCTTGATTGGTACCTAGTAGCTGTCTTGGTTCGTCAATAATCCATTGAAAGTCTCTACTGACAACGTGAGGACCAATCTCCATTGGCAGTGCTTTAGCGATTGCTCTTGTACCGGTTTGCCAGTCAACTTCTACACCGTATTTGGCGATACCTTCTGCTCTGAATTCTTTAACTTCGTTCACGTATTCACTGAGTGCTGATACTGAAATACTATTTCTCATAATGTTTTCCTTTTAAATTTTTGAAAGCGCTTGTTCAAAGTCTTGGATCAAGTCTTGGTAGTCTTCGATACCTACTGACAATCGAACGCAGCCTGGCAAGATCCCCATTTCATTTCTTTGACCAGAGGTATACCCCGCATGAGAGGTGTTAAATGGCAGGCTAATTAATGACTCTATGCCTCCCAAACTTGTCGCTTGTTTAGGAAGTTTAAGGTGTTCAAGAAGCTTCAAAGCTGCCTCATCACCACCTTTTACAACGAAGGCAATCATGCCCCCGAAGTTATTAAGTGTTTGAGTTGCGAGTTCATGTTGTGGGTGATTAGCAGCACCAGGATAGTAAACGTCTAATACCTTGCCATGAGATTCTAAGAAGTTAGCCAGCTCAACAGCATTAATTTCATGCGTTCTCATTCGAATAGGCAGTGTTTTTAATCCTCGCTCTAACAAGAAAGCGGCATGAGGATCCATTGAGCTACCGTAGCTCAGTAATCTAGGCCAAATCATATCGACTAGCTTTCTAGGCCCCATAACACAACCGGCAATCAGATCACTATGCCCATTAAGGTATTTGGAAGCAGAGTGGATAACGAGATCAGCCCCCATTTCCAAAGGTTTACAACCTATCGGCGTTGTAAAAGTGGCGTCGAGTACTAAACGCAAACGATGCTTTTTAGCGATAGCAACTAAACCTTTTATATCAACGAGCTTGAGTAATGGGTTGGTTAACGTTTCGAAATAGAGAATCTGGGTATTTGGTTTAATCGCTTTTTCGATGGCATCCAAATCCGTTGGGTTAACATAACTCACGCTTAACCCCATTGTTGGAAATTCATGATTGAACAAATTATAAGTGCCACCATATAGTTCGTTTGAAGCAACTACGTGTGCCCCTTTATCAAGTAAAGCCATGACAGACGCAGTGATAGCAGCCATACCCGAGCTAAACACAAGTGCAGATTGTGCGCCTTCTAGTGCTGCCAATTTTTCCTGAACCGCCCACTGACTTGGATTTCCGTAACGCGTGTATATGAATCTATCTCTGGCATGCCCTTCTTCTACAGAAGTATATTGTTCTTGATTTAGTAAGAAGGTCGACGTTTGAAAAATAGGTGTGCCAACAGCGCCAGTCGCCAAATCATCAGTTGTGCCTGAGTGGACAGCTTTAGTACTATCATGGAGTTCGTCACTCGTTCTAGCTTTCACCGATGGGCCGTCCAATCTAGCTCTCGTAAGGTGATGAGCCCAATCTAAATGTCTAGTGACCGCGCTTTTGCTACGTAAGTCACCTTTTATTAATTTGTTATTGTTCATCCTAGTTTTCCATGCTGGTGTAATATTTGTATCTAAGGCATAGCATGTGCCAAATAACAAAAAACCTTAAAAAACAAACAACTAAGATTGAGGCACAAAATAACTGAACAATCACTGTTTCAATATTGAAACACCTGAGATTGTAAGAATAGAAGCTTTATTGTTAACAACGGCTTAAAAACGGGGTCCTTGCGAAAGCGTTACAAAAGTGATACACGTTACAATAATGAAACACCAAATTTGGTAAGGTAAATGTGATGAAATTAGACATTTTTTCAGAAGATAGATTGGGTATTACACAAGAGTTTTTAACTGTCATTTTCAACCAAGGGTGGAACTTGGCAGCAATGGAAATGCATACACATCACACCTTCCTATATATAGACAATACAAGTAAGAGTATTCAACAAATAGCGCCTTTATTTAAAGCGATACCAGGCGTTAAAGATGTCACTCAAGTTGACTTATTGCCCAACGAACAAAAGCGAAAACATTTGGATGCTTTGCTCGCTAAACTACCCGACCCAATATTAGATGTAGACAAGAATGGTGAGATAATCGTAGCTAACCAATCGGCAGCATTGGCCTTTGGGCATTCAACCACTTTCCTAGTTGGCAAAAATGTTTCTACTATTATAGGTATCGAAATTGACGAGTTATATAAATGCGTCGACCAGCATATTGAGGTGACAAGTGGTGGCTCGAAATTCTTACTTGATATATCTGTCGTTAAAGTAGGTAGAGCAATTAAAGGGGCTGTCCTGATCTTTCAAAGCATCTCTAAAATGGGCAAACAAATATCTGCCATGAGTGATAAAAAGCCAGACAACTACAATACCTTTATTGCTAACTGTGACGAAATGAAGTTCATAGAATCACAAACAGTTAAATACGCTAACTTAGACTTACCCGTTCTCATTAGTGGAGAAACTGGTACAGGTAAGGAATTAACGGCTAGAGCACTTCATAACTTAAGTGGAAGATCTAAGAGCTCTTTTATGGCAATCAACTGCGCAGCATTACCAGAAAACTTACTTGAAAGTGAATTATTTGGTTATGACTCTGGCGCATTCTCTGGTGCGAAAAAAAGCGGCAAACCAGGGCTTTTGGAATTAGCAAATGGCGGTACTGTATTTCTTGATGAAATAGGTGAAATGTCAATTTATCTTCAAGCAAAACTGCTAAGGTTTTTGCAGGATTACAGCTTTATTCGAATAGGTGGCTCGTCTGAGGTGAAAGTTGATATTAGAGTGGTTTGCGCAACTCACAGAGATCTAGAGTCGATGGTTAATGAAGGTGAGTTTCGTCAGGATTTATTTTATCGATTGAACGTACTTAGCTTGAAATTACCACCTTTAAGAGAGCGTCAGCCTGACATTGTGACACTGATTGAGCTCTTTGCAAACAGAGCCGCAGAGCAAGTTAATGTAGATCTTCCTTGCTTCTCCGAGGAAGCAATTAGTTTGCTCAAGTTTGCTCCATGGCCTGGAAATATACGCCAACTACAAAATGTTATCTTTAGGACAATAGCAAATAGTGAAAAAACGATTATTGAAGCACAAGACTTAAAGTTTAATGACAGGGAAGGAGCTAAAGAAAGTGAATTGCTCGATTTTTCAGCTATTTTAGATTACGAATCAGCAATAGAAAATTACGAGAAGAAGTTCTTAACAAAGATGTACGAACAATTTCCATCAACTAGAAAACTAGCAACACGCCTAGCCGTGTCGCACGCTAAGATATCACGAAAACTAAGTAAATATGGCATAGGAAAAAGTAGCTAACCCCTTATTATTCATAAGAAATAGGTAGCCTTGAGCGATGTTCTTCATACTTAAGGCTACCCTCCCCTTAGTTAGCTAGATAGCTTTTGGTTGCTTTGATATTTGCAAACGGCTGATCTACAAACTTCTCACCTCTCATTTGAACAACAAGTCTTCCATCTGTTGATTCGTCCTTCAATTTACAATAGAACGCAACGACATCGACTAACTCAACCTTTTTGATGGCATCAAGCAATTTCTGCTGACTATCAAATTCAAAGTTCTGCCTCTGCCAATCGTTATAATAAGGCTGCTGTTCGTTACCTAAGTTTTTAGGTGACTGTTTTAGCGTAATAAATTCACTGCGTTTGACTGCGTTAAATTCATCTTTGGACATTGCTGTTAACTCGTTAAAGAACCCTTTTTTAAAGGACTTAATCCTATCGGAAATAGCATCCAATGATTTCGCAGGAGATTGAATATAAAAGCCAGATACTAATTGATTATCTAAAGCGCGATTAAAAAAGCCTACGCTATATGCTAACTGCTCTTCTGTTCTTAATTGTTTAAACAGCGCAGGTTGTAGTATGCGACGTAGCACCCTTGAAGTAGCGTCTTTTTGGTCGTTCAATTTAGTAAAATAGAAATCCCCAAACGCGACATCTTGCATGAGAGAATCAGTTTTCCAATTGATTCCTTCAGCAAACTCTACATATCTATCCCTGTATAGCGTTTTTGGCTCTTCAAACAAAGAAACATAGTCGTTGAGTACACTGATAACTTCTAGTGCGTCTGATTTCGAGTAATTTCCAAATGCAAATGAATTTATAAAAGTGTTAGTGAATAGCTCATTTTTAAACGCGTTTACTTCCTCTACTTTAATACTTGCTACTTGCTCCATTAATTCTGCGTTTGAGAAAGTATCTTCTCCAATCAATCGATTGTAATTTTCAAATAGCTGATTTAGTAAAACTTGGTTAGACTTACTTCTCAAATTTGCTAACAAAATTTGCTTAAAGTTCTCTAACTCTGTATCTGACATTTTATAACTTGCAATTGCATCAACTACCTTTATAACCAGTGACTTTTGATGCTCCGTAAATCCTCCAACATTTATATTTAGCCCATTGTAGATATATGCGCTCGACCACATACCTGCCGAACGAGCTTCACTACTTAAAGTTAAAAGGTCTTGCGTTAAGCCCATCGTCACTATTCTCGCTATCACCATATTCTTAGCTGAAAGCTTGTCACGATTGCTATTTAAGTTGATATAAAAGTTGCCTTTGGGTTCGTCAAAGTGCTTAGAGTGTCCTAAAAAAAGCTTTAAATTGGTGGACGATTCGATCAACTCAGGCTTATCAACATAGTTTTTTGAAACCAACTTAAAATCACTGGGCATCAACGAGTTTAATTTAGGAAGATTAAACACTAAATGCTCTGCTGCTTTTAGCCACGATTTTTCCAGTTGTTCGCTTATCGGCTGCTGTTGATATTTTCCATCGAAAAAGCGCATACTCGACGTTGCTGCTTGAGCCTTATCGATATAAAACACACGTGCATTTTCAAGGTTTAGTTGAGCTAACACCTGTTCAATATCTTTCTTATCAAAAGTATCAAACTGATAACCGTGACTTAACACATGTTTAGCTGGATATTCCTGCATTGAAGCTGCTATTTGCATAGCATAGCTGTAATTGCTTGTTTTAGCCCTAAATTTGAAACTATTGCTGAGTGATTGTTTTATTTCAGTAAAGTAATGTTCTGAGATTCCTTCACGTTTTATTTTGTTTATGTATTTTAGGATTGCCCCCGTGATTAAATCTCGATGCTCTAATCCTTTTTCAGTTAAATTTGCGCCAACGATAAAGTAACCTGCATTGCTATATGCGCTTGGATCAGAATAAGCATACAAGCTCTCTATCAAGCCCATTTCTCTTAGCTTGTAACCAACAGTCCCTGGCATCTCACTATTGATCAAATACTGAATATAGTAGTTAGGTTTTGTTGTGTATTTATTTAGATTGTTTTCAACAACAAACTTAACTTGCAGCGCTTTCATTTCTGTTTGAGGAACATACTTAACAAGGGTTTTGTTTTCGTTTGCTGTCGCTACTGGTACATTTACTTTTGGCTTTAAAACATGGTTATTTTTAACTTTTCCAAAGTAATTTTTTGCTAAAGCCTCCATTTCATCCAAAGAGAGATTACTGATCAATGCCGCCTTCATTAAATTAGCCGAATAGTACTTATTGTAAAAATCAACGGTAGCTTCACTTAGCTTTATGTGTTTTTTATCTGACAAAGATTCGAGATTTCCCCAACTAAACTGAGAAACTGGATGGGCTTTATTCAGTGTAATACCGTCTAGCTGCCCCAATATTACGTAATCATTTGGTCGCTTTTGACTCCACTCTGAATGAACAGCGTGCTTCTCTTTTTCTATATAGTTCGCGTCTAATGTTGCTTCGTAAAAAAAGCCACTAAATCTATCTAATGCTTCTTCATAGGCATCATTATTTACGGCAATCATATAGTTTGTATGATCGTAATCGGTGTAAGCGTTTTGAGTCCCGCCATTTTTAGATACAAACTCTGAATACTCACCTACTTTAGGGTAAGTTTTAGTGCCCAAAAACAACATATGCTCAAGATAATGAGCTAATCCTTCAAACTCAGGTTTTTCTTGGTACGATCCAACACCAACACTTAGCGCCGCAGCTGACTTATCGGTATTTTTATCAGACACCAGAAGCACTTCTAAGTCGTTATCTAACACGATTGCTCTATATGCCCGACTATCGCTCGTACTTTTTATAACCTCTGTTGCACTAACCTGAGAAGCAGAATGATTGCTTTGGGCTTTTTCATCTTTTTCTTTTGGTATTCTTGTGCACGATGTAATAACAACAAACGATAAAAAACCAACTCCTACGTATTGGAGAGCTTTTCTTTTTATGACCACTTATTTATTCCTCTAGATAATAATGATTAAAATGGTGCCCCTATGGGGCGACATAAAGCAAAAAACAAACCAACAAAGGTTAAGAATTTAAACATAAAAAAATAGCGACTTAAGAAGTCGCTATTTTTTTATGTATTAGTTAATTTAGAAAATGTTAGTTTGTCTTCAATATTGTATGCCAACTACTTTCTTTATCGCTTCAGGTGTAATTCTCGTTTCATCTCTTTTTACCCAAGAAATCAAGCTTCCCCCTTCAAACAAACTAAGGAGCTCTATCGCCTTTTGCTCACTTGTCCCATGTGAAGCCAACTCACCAGTACTTTCGCCTAGTGCTATGACTTTCTCTAACCATTCAAGTTGAATAGTGAAATATCGCTGAGTTTGCTCTTGCATAGACTCAGGCAATGCCGCCATTTCAGCAGCTAGCGCACCACAAAGAGGTAACATATTATCTTGAACTGCTTTGCTGAATAATTCTGCAAAAGCTTCTAATTTACTGAACGCACTTTCATTTTCTTGCTCAATATGACTTAGCTCAAGCGTAGTTTTTTCTATATGTGATGCAATAACTTCCATTCCCAAGTCTTCTTTCTTCGGAAAATAATGATGAATACTCGCTTTACGTATTCCAACAATCTTGCCTAAATCACCATAACTAAAAGCAGCAAACCCTTTAGAGCGAAGTAAAAAGGCAGCAGATTCCAGTAATAATTGTCTTGTATTTGCAGTCATGATGAATTCAACCTATCAAAGCAGAAAGTACACGAAACATACATTAAGTATTTTTCGATTTCCTATATTGTCCTTTAATTATCAAGCTTTTCAATAGTCTTTTTATCAAAGAACAAGTTCTTTACGAATAACGTACAGCCGAAGTTAATTGCTAACCCTATTGCTCTGGTTTAACAAGATAAGCAAAACCTAAAAAATTTGTCACTTTATTTTCGTACTTAACACTTGCCTACCTACTAGTAGGTAGTGCATTATAATAGACCTCAAAATCAGTACAGACGCTCTGTATAAATTAACCAATGTTACCTACTAATAATATGAGGGATTAAATGAAAACAGTAGATGCAAAGATCACAATAGATGTTTGGTCTGACTTTGTATGTCCATGGTGTTGGATAGCAAAGAAGAGATTTGAAAAGGCGCTTGATAAATTTGAGCATAGCGGCTCCGTGGTAGTTAACCATTATAGCTATCGTATAGGGAGAAACATGAGACCTTTGCCATTTCCCGAGGCTCTTATTCAAAAACTAGGTAGTTCAGCAAACGCAGATATGATGATGAAACAGGTATCAAATGCTGGCCTTTCTGAAGGCTTAGTTTACAATTTTGAATCCATGTTATTCGGTGACACTTCCAAAGCTCACGCTTTAACTATAGCTGCCCGAGAGATGGGGCTTGGTGAACAGATGGCTGAACGATTATTTTTTGCTTCTACTACCGAAGGGCGCTCTATTTTTGATAAAGAAGAGCTAGTGCAACTTGCAAAAGAAGTTGGAGTCAACGAGCAAAAGGCTAGAAGTATATTAGATGATGACTCCAAGAGAGATATTGTTGATAGAGAGGAGTCTAAAGCTCATTCCATTGGAGTAAGAGGAGTGCCGTTTTTCCTTATCAATAAAAAGTTTGCAATTAGCGGCGCGCAACCAACAGAACAATTTTTAAATGCTTTGAATAGATCATGGAAAGAAAATCAAATAACGGAAACGACCAATTCTGAACAAATATGTGACGAAAGCGGCTGTAAGATTTAACCAGCTAGATTATAAAACGAGAAAGCACTAGATATTAGAGGCTTAATGCTATGTATACCAACGAAATTCTCTCCGTGAATTCGCAAGAGGAGTTTAATGAACTACGATGCTAATATTTTAGTGTGTTTTTCAGCTTCTTGGTACCCTCCTTGCAAAACTATGGAGGGTACTATTTTAACATTAACTTCCTTAAGGCTCACACTCACTCTATACGCGCCAAATACCTTATTAGCAGGTTAACATTTAACAAAGTGACATACAGCATGCTATGTCTTGTACTTGTTAAATTGCTAGTTATGTTTTATTACCCTGTAACTTAATTAGCAAATCCACCCTTTTGTTTGCGCGATAAGCTTTGGCGTAAACGATACCTGCAACTATGACCGTGAACATAATTGAATAGAAAACTTTAGTCGTTTTTAGGGCTAAGTCATACGTATAGGTATAAAACATCGCTAAAGCTATAATTGAAAAAATTGCAGAAAATCTTTGAAAGGGAGTAGTTTTTAAACGTTCTAATTCTTTCTTAATTTCATCCGCCCTTTCATCTTCGAGCATTTGAATAATTGTTTCTGCTTCTGAAATTCTGCTCTTGCTCGATTCCTTCGAAAAATATTAAAACGTACTAGAAAGTTATCAACTTTGATTTAAACACTCAACGGTTCTTTGATTTTGGCGAAAACTCGAATTAGTATACCCGAGCCTTTTTCTTCACAACGTGTAGACTGATTGTATTTAGAGGTTATAGATTCAAACAGTTACTCTTTCGAACTTGAGATAGCCGGGCATATCCATATAGCAAGTCAATTGATCATACTGCAAAAAAACACTTAAGATTGAGTACGTCTTAACTTTATTTGTCAGATTTAATTGATAGAGCCCTATCAAATTTGACAGTGTCCTTCCCTTAAGTGCCAACAACTGTCATTCGTAACGCCCGCATTTGCGGCTGGTTTGGAGCGCAGCGGAAAACCAGTCCGACAACATGCGCTTGTTATACGGTACTTAGGTTCTAGTCGCTAGACACCCGGAGGAACCATAGAAAATAGCACTTAAGATTTTAGCTAATTCAAATCTACAGTTTGATCATGACGATTTGCATCTGAACGATAATGATCTGCAAGTTCCCTTAATATTTTAGCTGTGCGCGGGTATATCAACTGTACAGACTCTGAATCCTTTTGATACACCTCAGCCAGCTTCCTTTCTTGATCTCCACCTGCGTGTGGATGCCTAGTAGTAACACCCCTAGAATTTAGCTTTCCGTTGATTATACCGTCTTCAAAAGACTCCGTTTTTAGAGATTCGATAGTGTCCCTAACAGACTTTTTCGGCCAAATTTTATCCTCATCATCTGGCTGACATTTGGAGAGGTATTTTCCTATGTATAGGTCGCCAATATCTAACCTGCCACATTCAACTAACTGCTCCCTAGCCAATGAAACCCACTCACCAATAAAGTCATCTTCTGGCAAAAGGTGCAAAGTATCAAGTATATCCCACGCTGCACTAGCAACTTGTTTCGCCTGTTCCTTAGGCATGGTTTCTTCTTCTTCAACACCGTCTTTTCTTACAAAGACCCACTTTATTAATTGCACAAAGTTCGATGGATCTTTTGCAATTGACTTATGAATAAAAGTTGGTGAGAAATCATGATGACGAAAAGCTTTAGCATACAGCCATTCAACCTGCAATACCTCTTCGTCACTGCACTGGCCAGAATCCTGAATAAACTTTATTGCCTGAGTAATATCGTGGCTTACAGTCTGTATTGAAACCCTATCTATATCTTCAGGGTTAGTAGCGACCTTGATAAGTATTTGATGAGCAAGTTTGGCATCTAGATCTCCAGCACTTTTTCCACGGTGGAGATATTGGGCAAATGCATCAATGGCAGCTAGAGGTCTGCCATTCTTCAATAGGTTCCTAGAAATATACTCTACCAAGGAGGAATCTTTATCTTGAACAAAGTAATATGCGATCTTGTGCCAATAACTCTCTTGTACAGACTCTTCACACGCATCAAGTATATCGAATGTTTCTTGGGTAGCAGGGAAATTCACTAGCATTTGGCTTTTAATGTTTTCATCAACCAAATGATGTTCGCTAATTATTTTCTTGGTACTAGTAAAGTCGGAATGTGCCATTGCTGAAAAATATCCAGTTGAGCACTCTTTATAACAGTCATCTTGTCCTAACCAGGCAACCAAATCATCAACGAATAAATCTTTTAGTTTAGACTTATATAATGAAAAACCCACCAGTCGAGGAAACTGACAGTTTTCCAATAGGTCTTTAAAGCCCTCAAACCCAGACTTATCATATAATTCTTCTAGTTTTTCAACTCGCAAAGATTCTAAATATTCCTGCCTTTCATCATAGGGCACTTTTCTTCTTTTGACAGGGTCAATCAGATCAGGCCAATGATCATCAAAAAGATACTTCGCATTGAGTACGGGGCTATCAAAATCAAGGTGCAGATAAACCTCTTCTAATTTGGTTGTCACTTCATCTGGCCATACCCAATCGGAATCTGAAAACTCTCTATGCCTAGAGATTAAGTCCCTTAAACGCTTAAGTAATTTTTTACGAGAATCTTCAGACAACTTATCGATATCAACTGATAGCAATTTATCAATGATTATTTCGCGCTGAGCAACGGTATAGGAATCGAAGTTACTCGCTAAATCGATGTATCTGTTATCTGGGTCTTTGTCGGCTTCAGCGATCATCATATCAATAATTTTTCCGACATATGAAAAGTAGTCGCTTTGCTTAGTAGTTTTATCAACCCCCTCAGCCCAATGTTGATAATCTGGACTAGCTATCCCACTTGTCGTTCTGGTATTACCGACCAATAATTCACGCATCAACCTCCAGGCAACTTCGGGATACTGTTTTAAGAGGACTTGTTTAATAAGGTTAGCCCGCTCATCATGCGTTGCGGAGCTATATGTAACCCATCCAATAAATATGTCGACTAACGAAGAAAATGGCCTATTACCGTATCTTCCGCCAGGATCTATTTCCGAAAGCCTTGCTAAAGCCTGGCATACTCTAGTGAGGTAGTTTTTATTCCAGGAGATGGTTTCTAAAGCCCACAAAAGATCAGAGTGGTAACACCCTCCAGTAAAACTATCTTCGGCTTCCGAATTAAATAGGCCAAGCAAAGGTGAGTTTTCACCTAGAGAGGATCTATCTACCGCATCTAGAAAAACTTCTGGCGCAGCTTCCGCTAAAGGTGATGTAGATCTACCAAGTGAATACCAGAACTCCGTCGTGTTATTATCTTTGAAAAGATGATTCAACCAAGTATCAATCTTAATCTTAACCGACATCCCACCAAGCTGAGATACATAATCATCACTATAAGTTGACAGTAAGGCTAAAGTATCAGCTATATCTCTTTTCAATAGCCCAGAATATTTGGGTATATTTCCTTTAACAGACGCCATCCATCTTTCATCTGGATCTAGGTTAAACGATGGATCAGTATCTCCTAACACCTTGCCACAAATGTCACCAAGCCTATCGATATGGGACACTGACATTAAGCTTCTAATGTTCAACCAAACGTCAATCTTAGATATCACTTGCCAAGCTGCACCAACTCTTCTGATAGGCGCATCAGAATAAGTGGATAGCTTATCTAGTTGCTTTTCAAGCTGGTCGTAATCCATTCCCGATAAAGCGGACAAAATATCTTTGTCACGGTCATTATTCGAATTCCACTCCGTGGCAAAAAAGGCTGCAAATAATACATTTGCGTCAATCTCTGTTGGCCACTTTGGTGCAATATATTCTCTAGGCCTTAAAATTTCATGTCTCAGAAGTGGCTCCAAATAGCCTTTAGTATCAGAATATAACTTAGAGGCCTGACTATCATTAAAGCCGAGTTTTTGTATCGCCTCCTGCTGAATCAACCTAGGCCGCTTATCTAAACGGATAAGAGGGGTTTTCTGGCTTGATTCATCTGTAGGCAATATCACAGTATGCCCATTACTAACTGCATCACCGACCCCGTTTGGCTGGAATTTAATTGGCATTAATATGAGCGGAGATTTAGATGATGCAATATCGTCCCAAGCCGGCTGGTTGAGCACTGTTAGAAATTTAGAGCTTAGTGAATCATCATTTAAAATGACCGAAAGAATAAACCCTTGAGATTCATTGATAGACTTGGCACATACTGTATAACTGGCGGAGTTGCCCATTAAAGAATCTTTTAAGCGATCAGCTTGCTCATCCCTGTTGTGGAGAAAAAAATCACCAGTGAGTGAAATCTCTGTGATATTGGAAAACTTTGACCAGCTCTGTTCAATATCCCATAAATTAGGACACCGTTTACCTATTAACTCTGCAAACCAACGATGTACCGCCGGGCACTGCTCCAGCCAGTCACACAGAACTTTTGCATTGATTGCTTTTACGCTACCCCATTCTTCTTCAAGGTTCTTCTCGGCTTCCCACTTGGATCTATCTTTCCAATGTCTCGATGTTACAAAAACGTAGGTAGTGTTATTTTTATCAAATGGGTCAGGATCCTTGGTTCGCTTTTCATAATCATCATTTGCTTTTGAGTTGACGCTTTTGTCGGTTCCAAACTCCCAAGCCGACACTCCCGATGGCACAAATAAATTACCCTGATCAACTTCCAACTCTCCATCCCAACCACCTGTAGATACTGAGTCCCCAAAGGGGAAGTCGATTTTATTCGGACTGCATTTAGCTAAGATAAGTTTATAAATAAGCTGAGGAAGCAACTCTCCTGATCTGCGCTTATCTGTCGCATTCCAGTTTTTTATATCATTCTCCGTGACATGCCATCCAGCCATTGTTATTCATTTTCGTGAGCGTTAATCATGAATTCAAATTATTTGATCTGTTTGGCCAGAATGAGTTGAGAGTAGACGCGATTTCTAGCCGTATAACAGTTTATTAAGAGGCAAATTGCCTCTTTTTCTACCTCAACATCGCCTGTTTACATACTGAAGTAATTTATAACACTAATAATTAGTTGTTACTAGTCAGATAGTTATTTGAAAATAAACACCTTATCAATTGCAAAAAACAGGCAAATTGCCTGTTAATATTATTAAGGGGGAAGTAATCATTAAAAAGTGGAATAGGCAAAATTTTTACTTCTAACAACGAAGAGTTTGTTATGTGCTTGGAGTAATTTATTCAATGACCGCTATTCGCTCTGATCCGAACTTCGCCTAAGTGCCACTAACGGACATTCGTACAGCCAATTCAAACTTGAGCGTGTTGTTTACTGATCACCTAAAACCTGTAATTTTAGTTATGCCAACGCCTTACGAAGAACAAATGGTACGTTTTTCATACATAAAACAGAGGTATGTAAATATAAGCCATTGATATTTGGTTTTTTATTTTTTTGCATGTAAGACTATTTAAACCTGTAAAAAATAGTTATTTTTTTATCACCTTACCTAAATTTTTCAATAAATACAGTAACAAGTGAATTTTCAATTGCTCAACAATGTTTTAAATAGACTAGTTAATAGGCAATTTGATTGACAAGGAAAGCACTCATTATGAAACACTCAATAGTGCCAGTAACGGACATAAGTTTCTATAATCATATGTCTTTTTCCACTATTTATGTTCAGGGGCATAGGTATCTCGAAGTAACATTTCATAAAAAGTCTTGGCTGCGAATCCTGTTTTACTCCGTTTAGGTAAAGTAATATGTATAGGCACTTGGTATTTTTCATTTTGCTCTATCTTGATAATTTTAAGCTTTTCACCATTTCTTTTCCTTATTATATGTTCAGGCAGACGACAGAACCCTAATCCTTGCTCAGTGGCTCTAAATGCATGATCAAAGTTATCAACAGTAATTCTTTGATTTGCTTTTAACCAGCCTACATTTTTTCCCTCGACGTTAGATGAAACGCTACCTAAATCTCGGATAACGATTTGACTATGAATTGCCAAATCTTGAATACATACATAGTCTAGAGCGGCAAGCGGGTGGGTGGTAGATACTACAGGAATCATTGTGGTTAGAGAGAACACCTGTGCGGGATAATTCGTCACTGGCAAAGTAATAATAGCTATATCAGCATCCTCACTAGTAACCATTTCAGAGGTTTTCGACAGCGATGTTTCGACAACCTGAATAGATGTAGTTGTGTTAGCTTTTAGAAACTCTTTCATTGGCTCATAAAGTAACGTAGGGTCACATAAATGATCCATAGCTATGGTTATTTCTGATTCGACACCAACAGACAGTTGTTGGCTCATTTCCTCTAAATCTCTAGCTTGTTCTACCATGCTTTCAGCCCTTCTGAGTAAGGACTTAGCATGTTTGGTAAGTATTGCCCTACGTCCACTTATCTCCAGTAGCTTTATGCCCAATTGGGCCTCTAGCTTTTTTATTGAGTAGATTAGAGTAGTATGGCTTTTATTTAGTGATGTAGCGGCTGCTTGGATGCTGCCAGATTTATCCACTTCTTGTAGTGTAATCCATTGCTCCAGCGTACTTTTCAATCTCAATACACTATTACCTGTCAGTTTTTTCTACAGTTATTGGCAATATTATGAACTTTTTTGTGCAAATTTTGTAGTCAATAATAAGTTTAATATATAACACAGCGCTTAAAGCGTTATATTTGGAGACTACACGATGAAACTATTACAAGTTGATTTTGAATATCAAGGTGCTTTGGGTGACGAAATGTCGAAAGCCCTTGTTGGCCTAGCAGAGTCAATTAATCAGGAAGAAGGCTTAATATGGAAAATCTGGACTGAAAATGAATCAGATAAGCTTGGGGGTGGCATTTACCTATTTGAAGATGAGGCCAGCGCGAATTCATATCTAGAAATGCATACAGCTCGCTTAAAGGGCATGGGAGTACCTAACGTTAGGGGAATAATCTTTGACATAAATTTACCATTGACCAAAATTAATCAAGGTCCCGTATTAAAAGGGGAAACCGTATGAATAATAGAGCATTTTTAACATTACATGGCGGTATTTACTTCGTTTTTGCTTTGGTACTGTTCTTTTTTCCTACACAGGTTTGGCCTATGTATGGTGTTGAGATAAACGATAAGTACGCATATTTTTTATCACAACATACAAGTATATTTTTAGGCGGGCTAGGTGCGGTTAGTTTACTCTTTAGAAATATTAAGGATGGTGAAGCCCTTAAACAAATACTTAAAGCCCTGATGCTCACTAACTTACTTGGAATTATAATTACAAGCTACGCAGGAATAACAGGAATATTTGTTGGGTTTGGTTGGAGTGATCCTGCTTTCTTCACGGTATTAACAGTATTAAGTTATTGGCAACTAAGGAAATACAAAAACTAGATTTTATCACTTAAATTAAGCGTGAGCATTGTAAGCTCTCGCTTATGAGTGGTTCAAATAACAAAATGAATGACCGTTATTCGCTCTAAGTCGCCCTCAGTCAGTATGAATCTATAATACTTAGAATGAGACTTTATTACTCTCCCACATGATTTATTGGGGTTTTTAAGGGGATTAAACATGTATAAGTGAATTAAGTTCCCCTTAAAGCTCTATTTTGATTTCTTATAAAATATCTTTAAGCATAAATATTGTATCTTCATTAAAACCTTTGCTTTTATAAATGTTTCGCGCAAGCTGGTTTGATGAAAAAACATTTAAACTTATTTGTGCTATATCCAATTTTTTAGCCAAACCTTCGGAATATTCTAGTAGCTTGGAACCTATGCCTTTTCCACCTTTATCTTTGGCAACTGCCACTATAGATATATGCATTAGAGGATTCTTGTTAAAAAAATCAGTCCTCTGTTCCAAAAATAATATACCTACTACTATGGACTCTTCCTCCGCAACAAATAAATGTTGATTAGGTTTAGGGGATGAAAAATAGCTATTAAGTGTTTTCATATCTTCCAATGCTATTTCTTCACATGTTCGCCACGAAGGTGTTTTGAAATCAGATAATCTCTCACAAATTTTCAATACACTATTTTGGTCACTTGCAATTGCTTTTCTGATATTCATATGTTCACCCTTATTTCATTACTAGAGCCATAAACCATTTTTTGGTGTTCAACATATTTGGGTTTTTCAAGGAGAAACTCGTCATCCCTTTTGTAGTATTTAGCCAACTGATAATTTTCACCTGCGAAACATTTAATTGAGTCAACAGATTCCCAAAAAGTTAATGTAGTGACATAAAGCTTATCGTCTCTTTCTTCCAGTGTTAAAAATGCACCTTGATTACCTTTTGTAGTTTTATATTCAGCAAAACCTGTTTGCATAATGTACTTTATATATTCATCTCGTTTATGTATTGGAATAGGAGCTCTCCATTTTCTAACAATCATCTTTTTACCTCTCTTGGAGAAAGCTGTTCTTGAAGCGATTTGGTTTTTTTTGTTTGGACTTCACCTGTATGTGAAGTCGATTTTGATTCAATGAGCATGATCCAACAAGAATTTGTCACCGCAACTGGATTGTGCGGTGTGCCTTTAGGCACAACATGAATGTCCCCTTCTCTCAGGTTGACAATATGATTTTCATATTCAATGTTCATTTCGCCTTTAATGATGAAAAATGCTTCATCTTCTTCTTGGTGTGTGTGCCATACTAGTTGACCTTCAATTTTTGCAATTTTAACGTATTGGTCATTCACTGAATCTATGACTTGTGGAGACCAATGTTCAGTTAGTGATTCCGCAAGTTCATAAATATTATTAACATTCATTCGAACTCCTTATTTTTGATTCCGTAAATGGTACAAATCTTTGAAAACCAAATTTTTGTATTATCAGGCAAATTGTTGATTTCAAAATGATGACTTGTGGTTAGTAGCCATTGCAAACTGCCAAATACTATAAAATCAGGATACAGTGGACAGTCGCCTCCAATGAATTCAGTTTTTATTAAGTGTTTTTCAAGTAGGTTAAGTTTTACTAGAAAACTTTCTTTGGCAAGCTCTAAGCTTTCTTCTTGAACAATTTCTAAATTTTTACCGAAAGAACTTTCGCGTGTTTCTCGAAAGTATGTTTTATCTTTATCTTGTAAATGACTATATATATCTGCAATAGCCATTCTTGCTATATCTGAATGTAATGAGTTTGCCCATGCTTCGATGAACATAGAAAGAGCACGTCCTTCACTGGATTTAAATAATGAAGGCTTTGTAGGATAGGCAGCTTCTAAATATTCAACTATATTAAAAGAATCATTAATGTTTATTTCATCATCACAGAGAACAGGTACTGTCTTAAATCTACCGTCAGGTATTTTTTTTATGTCAGTGAAAGCTGTTTCTATGCTAGAAAATTTCAGTTGCTTATGTAAAAGAGCTAAACGTACTCGCCAACAATAAGGGCTAAAAATAACGCTACTTTTACCTGATAATTCATACAATTTGATCATGATAATTACTCTTTGCTTTGTTGCTTTGTAGTTACCCTATTTTGGTTGAATAAGAAACTAGATGCCTTTTCGTTTACTGTTGGTTTTGTATTGATCTTTTTAGCTATTTCTAATGCTTTAATCGTTGCAGGTCTTTCACTAATCGCCAATAGCCAACGTTCTAGGTGTTTAAACTTTGATATATCTTGTTTTTGATATTCATGAATCCTAACCCAAGGAAAGCAAGCTATATCTGCAATAGAATAGAAGTTACCCGCTAGATATTCATTAGAGGATAATTGCTGGTCCATAACACTATATAGGCGGCTAGTTTCATTTTGATAACGTTTAATTGCATAAGGTATTTCTTCTGTTGCATAGTGGCTAAAATGATGATTTTGCCCTGCCATTGGTCCTAGTCCAGCAACTTGCCAAGTCAACCATTGAATTACTTTATATTTGTCTTCAATCGTGCTTCCTATTAATTTGCCTGATTTCTCAGCTAAATATTGTAGAATTGCACCAGACTCAAAAATCTTTATGCTCTTAATAGAATTTATTGGTGAGTTATCTACTATTGCTGGGATCCTTTGATTTGGACTGATTAATGAAAAATCTTTCGAAAATTGTTCTCCTTCACTAATATTAATTGTGTGAATGTTGTACTCCAGTTGTAACTCTTCAAGCATCATTGTAGTTTTGTGACCATTGGGTGTCGTCCAGTAATATAAATCGATCATGTGTACCTCAATTGTTTTAGGTGAATAGATTAGATGTGTTATCTAGGGTTTGCTTTATTAACAAAATGCCGAATGTAAAAAATAATAAAGCGGATACTTTGTTAAATATTTGAGTAAACTTTTTAAGGTCAATTGATTTCGCTAAATGTCTAAAAGTGCATACATAAAGACTATGTACAATAATCACATTGGTTGAAAATATTAGTGAAAGCAGAATAGGTCGTTGATAGTTAATCGCTTTAGTATCTATGTATAAAGGAAATATAAAAATGAAAAATGCGAGGGCTTTAGGGTTTAATAAACTGATTAATATTCCGCTTAGAAATGAATTATATCGAGACTCTTTTTTTAAATCATTTTTAGAATTTTTTTGCAAACTACTAATTGATAAATAGAAAAAGTATACTGACCCCATAGCACTCGTAATAAGAAAAGCAAAATCCATTACGTTTGCAGCAAAAACAAGTAGTATAGTCGCGAGAGTTGCTATAAAAAAAATTCCTATCGCCACACCCAAGATTCCTCGAAAAGTCGCAGATAACTTATGATTCAGAGTATTTTGGACTGTGAATAATATCGCAGGGCCTGGACTTGAGACAGTTATCAAGGACAGGATAAAAAAGCTTATTAAGTAGGTGTTCATGCTTACTCCATCTAGTTTACGCGATAAGTTTATCTTGCTACTATCAAACGATTAATAGTGTTTTGGTGTTAACTGTTTTAACCGAGGGTTCATAATGGATAGGATGCGTGCGATTGATATTTTTATCGCGGTATGTCGAGAAAAGAGCTTTTCTAAAGTTGCCAACCAATTTGACATCTCACCTACTATGGTGAGTAAATATGTTAATTTTCTTGAAAAAGATGTGAATATAAAGCTTCTAAGCAGAAGTACACGAGGGCAAAAGTTAACTGAAGCGGGTATATTATATTTAAGCAATGCCGAAAAATTGTCTGCACAGTATCAACAGCTAAAGCTTGAAATGGAATATTTCTCAGGAGAGCCACAAGGGCGTATAAAGATAAATGCCCCAGTAACCTATGGAACCTATCAACTTACACACAGAATTGGTGTGTTTATAGAAAAGTACCCAGATATTCAGATTGATCTAGAGCTTTCAGATTCATTATCTGATGTTTTTTTAGACGACTTTGATATGATCTTCAGAATTGGTGATTTGCAAGATGCTTCTTACATTTCTAAAAAAGTCGATGAACAACAATTAATATTTTGTGCCTCACCTCAATACCTAGGTAAGTTTGGTGTACCTGATAATATTAGTGATCTTGAAGAGCATTTATTTTTAGGGTTCAAAGCTTGGCAATCGCATTCTCGGTTGAAAAGAGAGTTTCAAATAGATTCACTGCGGATTAACGATAGTAAATTTGTTAGCAATAGCGGTAATTGTCTTAGGGTTGCTGCGTGTCAAGGTCAAGGAATAATTCTTCAACCATTTTCTTTGCTTAAGGAGAATATTGAAAACTCTACTTTAGTTAGAATCCTTGTAGGGCAAGAGCCAAAACCTCGACCAGTTCATTTATTGTATCCCGCTAAAAAACAACTACCTCTTAAAGTAAGGTTATTTATTGATTTTATCGCTAACTATCAAAAGTAAAAATGTTGGTAGTGTTCTAGTTGAGGGTATTGCTTCACTAGAGTTGCAATCGGTCCTATCATAGTCCGCCTTTTCTTTTGTTAAATCCCTCCATAAACCGCAGAATTGGATATTGCCTAAGTTCTCTATCAAACACTTTTAGCTATTTTTATTATTCAGGAATTGCACCTTATTATATTATTTATAATAAATTATCTTTAACGCCCATGCTGCTTGGGACTGATTGCTATTTAATACCTAATACTATTGCTTTTTTTAATTAAAAAGTTACAGGGCTCCTTTAATACTCCCCCTAACTGACTTCAATGATGCAATTCGTGCATTTGAAGTTAAATTAATAAATTTTGGAGCTAAACTCGCGGCAAGAATACTTAAAATGATAATGAGTGCTACTAATTCGATCAACGTAAAACCTTTTTCTCGATGATTACTCATTTATTCTATACCTCCAAAACATCAGGACGTAATTAGTATATTTTTTTAAGTGTAGCTAACCTCAATTCAATTTAGTTAAGTTCAACCGTCCTATTATCTATTTTCATGTTGTTTTCTATTCTCCTTTTCAAAGTCTGTTTGTGTTTCAAACCGATTACAAACTGTCGTGACTTTAGTGGTTTTAGTGTCTTCGGTATCGTCTGTACTATAGAGTGTTCTTGAATAACTTCGCTCTACGCCTCCTGGACAATCTATACGGTCAATCATAGTTTGCTCATAGACATCAAGTTGTTCATTCGAGCTACAGCCAACCAACAAAACTAAGATTGTGATCAATGAATATTTCATTTTTTCCCCATTTTCTTTTTTAATACTAATATAGGTAAGTTTCACTAGTTTACGAGTGATAACATCTGTTTGTGCTTTTAGGTCCGTCTAGAGTGCTACTTTTAACTTTTTCAAAAAACCCCGAATACTAAGTAGGTAAAACACCAAACTTAGTGCTGAACATAGACATTAACAATAGCAATAGGTTCAATTAAATCTAAACACACGTGAAGTTAAGCCCTCATAAATACTGCTATTTTGTTATTTCAACCATCGTCTGAGCTAAATACAGAAGAGGTTGCTATAATAGCACCTGAGTCACTTGAATTGGTTTTTGAACTAACGGTACGAGTTCTATCATTTTTGGTTACGCATACTTTGTTTACTGTGCCGCAAAAATGGTAGGGAGAATAAGACCATTAATATCTAGTTGTTCTGTTTTTGTGTTTGCTATGAGTGAATAATAATTAGCTATAATGAAGATAAAACAAATGCATTTGTAATGTATAAAATTGTCGTTGCGATTTCTGTAATAATAGGTTTGAGGCCCGCTATTAAGAGTTTTACAGCGATAACCATAACGATTAGCCCCATTAATCTCATCATTACCTTGTTACCAGTCTTTTCAATCAGTTTTAGTATTTTACTTGAACCAAGTAGAAACAATAGTGTTAAAACCATTACAATGAATATACCTAAAAACAGACCTACTTTTAGATCGTAAGTCGTTGCATCACCAGAATACATTGAATTGAACAGCACACCAACTGAACCAAGCGATTTATCTAAGCACAGTTGCATATCGATGGGTGAAGTAGATGCAGACTCCAGGTGGCGATTCAAAAAAGGAAAATTAAAACAGCCGGTTTTGGTAAATGAACGTTACAAAGCAAATAATACAAGCGTGCGCTTGGAGGCCGCGATTAACGGTATAGGAATAGCTAGTATACCAACTTTCGTTGTTTCAAGAGAATTGAAAAATTATAAATTAGTACGTATTTCACCTGAATGGGAGCACGAAACCAGAAATTCAGGAGATTTGTGGATGCTGTATCCAGCAAGTCGGCACATATCAGCAAAGGTAAGCAAGTTTGCAGATTTTTTAGTTAATCAATTACGAAACTGTCGTTTATTGGAAAGTATACAATAAGCCAGGCCTTGTAACTTTTGAAATAATTATATGTTTTAATTATAGATACATGTATTTTGAAGATAACTGCAAAGACTAAAATTTGTTACTAGTTTAAAAAAGGCTCGAACATCCTAATTCAACAATACAGGCATAACTTTCAAAAAAACTGTAATTTTGCTATTTGTAGTTGGCTAAAATATGTGAGTCACGAAAAAAGGCCAACTGTAAATTGTTCGTTTGAATGCCTTGTTAGTTTTACCTTATGCTGCATCTTGTTCAATTTTGTAGATATTAAATAGAATATCCTCAGCTCTTTTATGAACTAACTTTGCATTCTCTCCTGGTAAGTAAAAAGACTCTAGCCATTTTGCAAACCATGCATACCCAACTGCATTTCCTATAGGTGCTTTCCTCATCCATTTTTCAACTTCTTTAACAATGGATTTTTGCTTTTTCTGCGTTAATGAAAGAATTTCTTCTTTAGAACCAAACTCATCAAAACATATCTTCAGACTTACTTGAATAAACTCAGCTTCCTCTCTATCTGTTTGTAAAAGTTGATTCCATGTTTCTAGAAGTTCACCAAATTCCTTTCTTAACACGTCTGCTCTTGCAATTCGCCGCCTATGGATGATTTTATTAAACATTTACACCTACCCTATGAAGTAAAACTAACGCCCTATTAACGGGCTAAAAATTGTGGGCTAAAATTTATCGAAGCGAAATCAGCCCCTTATTTTTTGTCCCTGTTAAATTGCTTGTTATGTTTACCTAATACCTTTCGAATGGTTTAGCAAATATCTGAAACTCATCCGAGTAAACTATTTTACCAGGTTTGTCAGTTCTGATTTGGTCAACAACTACGCCTTTACTCTCAAGCAAAAACACGAACTCTCTAACCTTAGATATATGTTCCTTAGCCGACATTTTGAACCAACTTATAAAAACATCAGATTTCTTTGATTTCTGTTTGTTCAAATAATCCAATGGAGATTCTAAGTGCTTATTAAACCACTCCATTGTTTGCTCTGCTTGCTCCAGCTCGTAATCGAAGAATTCATTGTCATCTTTCATATACCTAACAGCATGAAAAATACCTAGCCTTTGATTTGACTCTTCATTGAATTCATCGACAACAAAACGAATATACACCGAGTTCTCCATGTAAACATAACGCCCCAATAAGCAGCGAATAATAGTTGGCTAAAACTGTGAACGAAGTGAATGCAGCCAACTGTTATGCGTCCGACTTCATTTACTTGTTAGCTATTTTTCTAACTCTAATCCGTATTCGTTTTCTAAGTGTTCAATAACGCCATCTAAAGCACGAATAATGTTTAGTTTATTGGCACCAAAAGCATAGTATCCAGTTTTGCTGACGTTAGCTGGTAAACTCAAATCAATGCTGCGCTTCTTTACTTTAGAACCATCACTCGCATTAAATGTAATTGGGTATCGAAAACTACGACCTTCTCCTAGAAAAGTTCCATTTGGTCCCCAGTTTTGGATATTCCCGTTGTAACATTCGTTTCCGATAATATCTTCTAACTCAAGGAGCAATTGTTGTCTTTTTTTCTGCTTATCGGTGTCCATATATGCTCCGGATAGCTAACGCTTTAATAGTAGGCAGAAAATTATAGGCTAAACTGCCGCCACGCGGCAAGCCTATGATTTTATGTCCTTATTGATTGACTTGTTAGGCAAACATTTAACGTTGGTAAGAATTTCTTATATGTACACCAATATTAGACATTAAAAGTGAGATATTACTAGTTGCATGATTAATAGCATGAAGACTCTCACTTTCAGACGAAGCCATAATAACATTAGTCAATTGGTCTCTGACTTCTTGTATTTGCCTTCTTAGAGTATCATCAGAAACACGCTCTGTGAGTATTGATAATTGTTGATTAGATTCTCTTATTTTGATATCCAGTGATTCTTGAAGCAGAGGTTTCTTACTCGAGGCTGGATTTTCTTTGTAATATTTAACATCAGAAAGATGTGCTTCAAATATTAACCTCATATTAGAAGATAGTTCGTCTTGCACTTTCATAAGATTTTCACACTGAAAATCATTATGTTGTCCATCTTTCTTCGCTGCATCAACTTTACGTTGTAATGCGTGTGTATTCTTTGTATTAATGACAGTAGTCACAACACTCGCTGTTGCACCAACAGCAGCACCGATTAGAGTTCCAATAAATCCCCAAGTTAATGCTTCCATTTAACTCTCATCCTTGCCTTGTTGCCTAACAGTTTATTATCGAGAATTTCGGGATAAACCAAATCAATGATTCGATTTTCACCGTTAATCAAGATAATTTTCTATGATTAATTTAGCACCTTAGCAATATGTTTGAGTTTTTACAATGAGGTTAGACTTTGTCGAAAACGAGCATTGAGATATTCGGGTATTTATAAAGTACTAGATATGTAAAAACAACACAATAAAAAAGCATAAGATTCAAAACGTTAATTTATCATCTCGAGTTAAACGAGCCTTCTTATCCAATTACATACCGAGCCATTGCCTTGCTTAAAGTGGAATTATTACTTGTACATGTAAATATATACAGTTTAAAGTGTAGGGACTATGGCTTTTACATCATTTTTAAAATCTTTTCGCATAGAACTAAGAACATGACGATATAGCCTTAATACCGAAAAAGTTTATTTAAAATGGTATGTTTCTCTAACGCTATATCGTTAAGAAAGATATAAGTGACTTGAACTACTTACTCCATTACCAAAAGATACAAATACATGCCTACCGTTTTAACAAATAACTAGGTGAAAACTATTCTAGACCAGAGGACAGGTGTTCATAAATTGATTGCTACCATCCTTTATCGATAGGGTTTGCGTATCAATGAGGCTCTTTCATTGAGAGTAAAAGATATGAATTTAGATAATACGACTGTTTTTGTGTTTAGAGAAAAAGGAAGAACAGACAGATATATGACTAATAGAAATCTACTCAAAGAAACTATCCTGCCATCCGACTCTTTCGAATTTAAGGATAAGACAGGGCTATATAGAAATCAGCTCTTTGATCCTATTTGGTTTTTACCCGGTGGAAATGAACTAAAGCTCACTTGGTTATATGAAACATTTTCTGGTGAAATGCTTAAACAAGTTGCTAAGCTTCTGGCTTACCGGTGTATGACAGTCTCAGCAAAAACGTTAAAAGCCGACATGAGAGAGTTAAAACAGTACGGTTTGGCTATCGGTAGTTTGTCTCAGTTTAAAAAGGTCTTTTACAGTAGAACAGATGCAACCAGAAAAAATATAAAATTTACAATAACTTCAATTAAGAAATTTGAAAGCATAGAGTTCAGGGATACGTATCTTTTTTTTGAAGACATAATAAACTTTTTAAACAAATTTGAGGTCCAAAGCCCATTCTTAAAAGTTTTCGATCCTCTAAAAGGGGTTTATTCTGAATACGAATATAGCTCTTTGGCTGAACAAGTCAGATTAAAAACACAAAACACAATTGACAATTTGAGAAAAAACATCGGCATATCGACTGAAAACATAGCTGTAGTATCTTCACAGCTAATGATCGCACTATTAAGACGCCCTACTCAACTTAATAAGATGAAATGGTGTGATATTTTACCGATTGGTGTTTCGTTCAAATCGCATCTAAAAAACTCCGGCCAATCCCCTTCTTTAGAATATGATTTTAATGACATTGATAGTCTACATATCCGAGTGTTTAAAGGTAAGGATGGGGAATTCCGAGCCTCAGCAGAAGCTAGGAGTATAAAACTAGAACCTTCTATAACTAGATTGCTGTTACTGTATCGCAAAAATATAAAGTTAAGTTTGATAGAAGCCATAGATAAACAAGGGATAGATTTAACGCGAGACGAAATAAATGAATTGATGTTCCGTATCCCTGTATTGCCAAAAATGTCGCTCTTTAAATATAAGTGGAATACGAAATCTGAATTATTCGCTACTGTTGGATATAACTCGACTGGGTTTCATTTATCCAGTGAGAACATAGGTCAGTTAATTAGTGGACTATTAAATGACTCGCCACTCAAGAGCGATAGAATTAACCCTAAATACTTAAAACTTAGTAATAACCGCTTACGTCATCATGTTTTAACCAAAGAAGCAATGTCTGGCAAAACAGAGGAGCAACTAGCCGTAATAACTGATGTTAGCCCTATTGCTGTTAGGCACTATGTCGAATTAGATCATAGAGCAAGAATAGATATAGATCGCAAAGTTGCATCTCATGATGTTTACACTAAGTTCTCTTCACAGTCTGTTAAAACTCTACTCGCGTCAGCAAACCCAAAATTTATCAATGAATTTGACCAAGAAATAGCTATTTTAGAAAACGAAACCAATTGCTCCACTTGCAAATCCAAACTCGGAGCGCCATTAGGTTGCTACCCTTGTGACAATTTTTACCCGTTAGAAGATGCTGACCATGAAGTTTACTATGAAAAGGCGAAATCCAAATTGGCAGCCAATAGACACGGCTCAGACAAAGCAGTTGTAAGAAGGTTAGAAATTATAATTAATTACATTGAAGCAACAATTGTCTTATGCAATGCGAGAAAAACAGTAAAGAGAGACCTTTTGGATGATTAGTAGATATTTAAACAACCTAGATAGATTATTTGCTGAATCTCAAGCTGACTGTTCTGCTCTAGCAGGCTTTTTCAATTGCAGAGGTAAGGAAGCGAAGTTCGGGGATAAAGTTTGGTTTTATAGAATTGACGGTAAAGAAGAGGTTCGCTTTTATTTTACGAAAGAGACACCTAGCAAAGTAAAGATGGGAGAACTTGAACGTTATGAAAATGTATCGGACGTTAATTTAAAGTTTCTTTTTTTATATGTACAAGTATTGGTTTCAAAACAATTATCGAATGCCTATAGAAGGAGCTCATTTGATACGGTTAGAAAAGTACTTGATCAAATTGGAGATATCCAGTTTGCAGATAAAGAATTAGTTTTGAAGTGTTATGACGATGCATTAAAACAACAGAGCAGATCAGCCTCATTCAATACTTTCTTAAAGTGGTCTAAAGAAAATGACTTAATACCTTCACACTTGCCCAAGTCTTATGTTAAGCAGACAGCTAATACAGGCAATGACATTATTACAGCTAAAAAAGATAAGTTGCCTGATGAAAAACTACTAGCGGCACTAGGAGCAATACACTATGACTTGATTCCGCCTGAAAAAGAAAGCTGGTTGACTAAACCTACTCTTATAAAACGTGAACAGGTCATGGCGGTAATGTCCGCGCTAGCCATGGGCTCTCCCAATAGAGCGCATGCCGAACAAACCGTTTTGGATATGCAAAAGATGAGTTCTTTTACACAAGAGGTAAATGGAAAAAAAGAAACGGTATATTACTTAAACTGGAAGGGTTCAAAGAACTATCAAAACAATGCCAATCATATTTTAAAATCAATGGTTGTTCCTATAGAACGAAGCTTGCAATACATGGAACTAGTCGGTGCATCTGCTCGAGCACTAGCAACATTTTATTGTAACCCTAATTTACCGTTGAAAGACATCATTCAAACTAGTGTTTTGAGAACTATCTCTAATGACAAAATTTCTCCGAACAAACCTGTAAATATTTTTTCTTTAGGTTTTATACTAGGGTTCTATGAAAATTCTAATGTTTATTCTCAGGTAGCTGCTTCTACACCCAAGTCCAGGTCACGTTCAGGTAATGTTTCTGCGAAACATATTTTAGATCTTGAGCTAGATGATGTCTTAATAATGAACACTCAAAATATAAAAAACCTGTTTGGCATTAATATGGCAAGAGTTCGAAAAGTTCTAGGTGGAAAGAGAATTCTATTAAGGGATTTACAGAATAACTGGATTAACCATATAAAAAGATCCTTAGCAGGCTTTCCAGAAGTTTCTAACGGCACTAAATACGGAAGGTGTGATTATCGACATGCTTTATTTGCATTGCGTGGCTCTGAATTTTTTTCGAGTGTTGGGAGTCGCTCGTATATAGGTAGTGCTTCTTATTATGGACTGGTTCCCTTCAAAGTAATTGGAAGTTCTTTTGCTGTAGATTTAAGCTCTCACAAGGATGGTAATATATTCCAGAGACACGGGTTTAGCGATAGCTTTTTTATTACACCTCACCAACTCAGGCATTGGCATAACGATTTAGCAGAAAAAAGAGGTGTAATACATAATATAATAAACTTATGGTCAGGAAGAACATCACCTTCTCAACTCCTAAATTATACTCACCGCACTGGTTCTGAAAAGTCATCGCAAATTTCTGATATCTTGTTTCGGTCCGATAGTGACATTGTTGATGATATTTCAAACTGCGTTTCTCTAAGAATAAAATCTCAATCTGAATACGAAAAATTAACCAAAACATCTGCAACTAAGACATCTACTGGATTTTGTACTCAAAATTTAAGTCTGTACCCCTGTACTTACTTAAACGACTTTAATACACAATGTACTTTGTGTGAGTCAACATGTCACGTTGCACATGATAAAGACACAATTGCTCTTTTATGTGAAGATTTAAACATACAACTTGAGAGGCTAAGAAAAATTGAGAACGATGAGTATAAAGAGCAAAGTAAGGCTAAGACAATGTGGTACAAGCTGCACCAAAACAATTGCGAAATATTAAAGCAACTCATTGAAATACTATCTGACGACAGAATACGAAAAGGTTCAATTGTACGCTTTCTGCCATCCACAAATACAGTAAGAGTGACTGACCTAGAAACGAAAAATGTAAGTGATATGGTATTAACTCTTTCTATCTCAGATCCTGAACTCATTAGTTCACAGGACAATCGAGAGAACAATAAAAACCTATTAAACGATTTTTTGGAGCTTTTTTGATGGCCACCCCTTCTTTATCGACTAAACAAATAAATCAAATTACTAAGTCAATTAAAAACTGGAACAATAAGTACAAGTTTACTTGGGATACATTAGTTTTGCATGTTCATATTCAACTAAATATTAAGACTACAAGGCAAACACTAAACTCGTACTCGTCAATAAAACGAGCTTATAGAGATAAGAAAAAATTGATGAGGGAAAGCAAAGCTTCTCATTCACAATATGAGTACGTCGATACGTCTGCTTCGAGAGTAAAGAATTTAGAAAATGAAATAGAACATTTACAAAAGCAACTAGATGCTCAACTTACATTCATTAAAAGAGTTGCTCAACAAGCACAAACTAATCCGAAAATTATGGAGGTATTGCAAAAAACAAAGCAAAACTTGTGAGAAATTTTTGTAGGAGTTAGCTTTGACACCGTTTTTTGATAATTGTAAGCGTGATGGTTACTAGCATAATAAACAGACTAAAAATTTGCTGAATAAAACCACCTGTTACTCCAGAGTTTTAACAAGGCCGTTAAACAAGTTAAGTATTTTGAAAATAAAATAACTAAATCCGTAAATTTTACATAATTTACAATTTATGTAACGAATAGACTAGCAAACATTTCTTTATCTTATTGTTTTATTAGGCAATATCCTCTTTAACGTATTGTCATTAGCAATGATTTACTGTAGTTACTTTTAATAAGTAATAATCGGCAGTAAATATGCCAGTTTACGTCTGTATTGGCCTGCAACGCAATTCTAATAACTTACTGAGCATAAAAAATTAGAAAATATAATCCTTTTTACATTCTTTACTCTCAGCTAACAAATAGCTACCTGTTTAACGGTGTAAACTCAACTTCTCGTTCGATTTAAAACCTTGAGTCATTTTCACAAGGAATACCGTCTCGGTCCCCGTCCATTTTTGTATTCGGACAATGTTTAGCAAAAAACTCTGCTTCAGCACGGGATGTCATTTGGCTACAATGTTGGCGTCCATCACATGTAAATTGCTGAGTGGATTTTTCTTTTATTGAATTCTGCAATAACTGTGTTTGCGGTACTTGGTTATTTTGGCTTATATCAAGACGTTGAAACGTGAATGCAGCTATTGCGATAATAACTGCGACATAAATAAGCCTATTGCTTGAGCGAGGTTTATAGCCTTTCGATACTTTAAAGGATGTATTAGCTTTTACGCCTTCAATGCGAGCATTAGTTGCCCTGCTTTTCCCTTTGTATTGCTCTACATCAAAATAGATGAAGTCGCCTTGTTTAGGCTTTCTACTCATATGCTTTAGCACAGAGATATGAATGAAGATATCTTGATTTAATTCAGAAGACTTTATGAAACCAAATCCTTTGGCATCGTCCCATTTAGTTAACTGACCTCTGTACATTACAATCCTTGTTTCTTCTTTAATAGTGAAATTCTACCTAGGAATGATAACAAAATCCTCTGGCAATTTGTTGCCTCTCTATACTTCTAAAATTCTTATAGCGGCAATTTTGTCCTCCAAAACACCAAGGAAAACTCAACATTTATCAATATATCCAGTGGCACACGTTTTGCTGGTTTGATTGAGCGCATACAAATATCAAAAGATATTTATTTAAAATTGAGACCTTTGTAATGATGATAAATAGAGATTATACGGACATAGTCACGCAAGCTAGAGTTAGTGGCGCTTCCTATGCAACATTCGAGAAAACAGACTATCAAGTAAATTCCATACAAGGTGCAAAAGACACCTTAACCCTATCCGCAGCTGCCATGGCAAAACTTAATGGTGAAGAAGTAAAAGAGGTCGCACCAATTTATGTTAAGCCAGAAACTGCTCGTAGCTTATTGGAGGAAAGTAAATCTATAGATACAGAACGTGATAAAGCACAAGAAAAAGATTTGCGGTTTAGCGATATGTTACAAAACATCCTTGATAAACGCTTAGGTGTAGACCGTGAAACACTAAAAGAAATTGAAGCTATGATGGAAGAAATCGGTGCAAATGATAACTTAAGTGCCGAAGAAAAGCAGAAAATGCTTGAAGAATTACAAAAAATCAAAGAACAATTAATGGCTGAAGGAAGAATGAATCAGGAACAACCAGAGTAAACAGCATAAAACTTAACCTGATATCAAATACATCTTTTAGTTTCAACTACAGTATTCAAATATAAGGCAGATGATATCATTCAAGGGCTACCAAATAGTCAAACAGGCGAACTACGCAAGCAATGGAAATGGTGAAGAAGGTAAAAGTATAGAGTTCGAGAACTTGTGGAAGCCTGATAACTCGAATGTACAAATGTGCTCGTTTATGCAAAAGACAGAAGTATGTTATTCGTCGACTTGTTTAATACGCTTGCTTCTATGAAGGTGATTGTAAAAGAAGCACAATTACATAAAACCAAAAAAGGACGGGTAGTTGAAGTGATAAAGGTGCTTGATCATGGTGGTAATCAAAAACCTACTATGCACAGGCATGTTAATAACTTTGAAAGTAATCCAGAAGTAGAGTTTTTACCTTCTACTAAGAAGAATAAAACCCTTTTACGCGTAAATGCTTTGGATAACCCATTGTTTATTGAAAAAATCTGTAACATTTTCCAAAAACAGCAACTTACCATACATTCGGCAAAAATTAGCTCTTTAGGTGAAAGCTGTGAAAATGTTTTTTCTATTTCTACTGTTGATAACCAAACCTTGTCAGCGCAAGACAAGGAAGAATTAGCAAAGATGTTGCTTGATAAAATTGCTAAAAAAGGTCCAGTTTTTACTTATAAATAAGCAAGTTTTTATTTTTACTGATTTGCGGGTAATGAAATCTTTCCTGCTAAATAAAAACAATATAATATTAACTCCTTACGGCGCTATGAAGAGTTGAATCTTAATGGAAAAATATGAAGAACTGCTAGTTTCTATACGCAAAGTCATTCGTGCGATTGATTTACACTCAAAGCAACTAAATAAATCTTCTGGCTTAACTGGTCCTCAATTATTGATCATGAAAGAAATAGGCAGAGTTAAAGGTGTAACGGCTAGCCAAATAGCAGCACAAATTAATTTAAGCGCGGCAACTGTCACCAACATTATCGACCGATTGGAAGGTAAAAACCTAGTTGAAAGAGTTAGAAGCACCGAAGATAAACGAAGAGTAAGTTTGTTTTTAACTAATGATGGTAGAAATGCATTGATTGATGCACCACAACCACTACAAGAGCACTTTATTCAGAAGTTTTGTAGCTTAGAAGAATGGGAACAGTCTTTATTGTTATCTTCAATGCAAAGAATAGCAACCATGATGGATGCTACTGAGCTTGATGCGGCTCCTGTGCTTGAAATTGATCCTATGCATACGAGTACAGGCGATAAAAGCCAATAGCAATATCACCTGCAATCGACACTAACAACGCGCAACAAATTAGCTATTACCTAAAGCCATTTCCAATTCTTGTAAGTAAGGTTGATAGTGCTTCCACTGTGTTAACCCTTTTTTAGAGATCGGTTGTCTTACTTGTTGCGCGCTAGGAGTGTGAATATTTCGTTTAGTCTTATAGAATTCAACACATGCTTGTTCAAAAGGCAAGTTACAATAATCTAAAATACGGCGAACCTCTCCTTCTAAGTCTTCTACTAGATCTTCGTGTTGAACTCTCAAGATTTCGCCAGGTAATATACTATCCCAATGGGTCATCAGACGTTCATAATCTTTATAATAAGTGCCAATATCAGTTAGACCGTATGAAAAATCTTGACCTTCACCAAATAGCTGCTTAAAGCCACTAAAGCAACACGCCATCGGTTCCCTTCTAGCATCAATAATTTTGGCATTTGGCAAAATGAGTTTTATCAAACCAATATGGACAAAATTATTTGGCATTTTGTCGATAAAAAACGGTGCGTTTTGGCGATAAGGTTTTGTATCACGGAGGTACATATCGCCCAATTGTTTTAGCTGTTCTTCAGATAGTTTAGCTAAATTTTTGGGGTATTCGGGATCACTACTTGCAATTCGTCCTCTTAGTTTTAGTGCAATACCAAGTATATTGTGCAGCTCTCTGGTACCGTCTACCATCGAATGAGAAGCCAAGATTTGCTCTATAAGTGTTGAGCCAGCACGAGGTAGACCTAAGATAAAAATAGGATCAGGAGATATATTTCCTGAACTAGTATTTTTGTTAAATAGAGACTCATCAGTGTGCTTAATTTGTTGATTGATCAATTCAGTAGAACTTTTGGCATTATAGCCGTTTATCTGCTGTTGCAAGCGATTGCCCGCTTGATAATATTTAAAAGACAAACCAAACTCTTTGCTATCTTCATACGCTTTACCTAAGGCAAAATATATATGAATCCTATCTTCGGTTTTTAGCGTGTCTTTTTCTAGTAAGCCTTCCATGGTTTCTAGCTCTAGTGGACTAAACTGATAAGTTTTGATGTTGGCAAGGCTCCAATAAGCGTCACCTAACTCATTTTCAATCGTGTATGCCTGTTTATAAGCTTGAGTTGCTTGCTCAGGTAGTCCAGCTGTTTTGAATACGTGACCCAATTGAACGTAAATACCAGCTCGATTAGGTGAATCCTCAAGGATACTATTGTAAATGGCAATACCACTTTCCAAACGTCCTAAATTTACATGACAGTTTGCTAGTGTCGCTCGCACTGTAATTTGAGTTGCTTGTTGCGTAGAGAACTTTTGTAAAAACAACTCTGCATATTCTGCAGCTTGTTTAAATTTTCCTAAACGATTTAATACATTAATATAAAGCGCTAGCGCTTGTTCGTTTTCAGGGTAAAGGCTGGTGCAGCTTTCTAACAAAAATTCTGCATCATCAAATACTTTTAACTTTAAACCGATCTCAGCCAATAAACACATAGCATCTGCTTGATGCTTGTGTTTCTGCAGGAACTGACGACACACTTGTTCTGCTTTATAAAGTTTCCCTTCATGCATAAGGTCCATGGCGCCAAGTACAGGAGCAGGTAAACGCTTAAGTAGTAATAACTGTTGTTCTGCTGACTTTAAATTTGGATGTCTTTTTAAGGTAAATAACTCAACTATTTTTTGCCAAGATCCTATTAAGGCTGGATTAAACTCAACAGCTTTATGAAAAGAAACTAAAGCACTTTCAATATCGTTTTGTGCTAATTGACAATACCCTTTTTCTTGATAAGCACGACCATTTTCTGGCTGTCTTTCTAGTAATTCATTTTGCGCATCAAGAGCGAGTGACAATTTATTCAAATAACGTAATGTAACTGCTTTTAAATAAATTAATTCACATCTATCGTCAGCTGTTAAATCTGTTTGCTCTAAAAGGTTGCTTATTAGAGGCAATGCACTGTCAAATTGGCCTTTTTGTAGTATTGCTTTTATTTCGTTTAGTTTTAGAGCCATTGGTAAACTTTGATTAGTTTGGTTTATTTGGAAGATAATATAAAAATGCAAGCTTCCTAGCTATCTTTAAGAGAGGAAACTTGCATTTAAATGAGTAGCTTAATTGAAACTACAATCTCTACATGTCGTAAGAGAACCTAACACCTATTGTTCTAGGTCTATTTGTAACAACTTTTGGTGTAAATTGTTGTTCGTCTATGTAAAGTTGCGCTCTTTTATCAAAAGCGTTATCAACATAAAGTTCAACTTTCCATTCTCCATTGGAGAAGCCAGCAGCTATATTAGCAATAGAGTATGCATCTGCAACGTAACGACCGCCAGCAAAAGCATTTCCGTTACTATCAGCATATGTTACACCTTGGTATTGACCAGCAGGGATCTCTTGTTCAATCTTTAATCCCGTACCTGTGCCATAAACTAGCTTATGTGTATCTTCTGAAACATAAGCATTAGCAAACATACCAGATAAACGCTCTCCCGTATAAGTGATAGAGCCATTTATATAACCTTCCCAACCATTTGAAAGTTCATAGAAATAACGAGCTCTAATATTACCGGAGAAGTCAGCTGAATAAGGTAATTTACTACCTAAAGGAGCAGACAAATTAGTCATGGTTCCATTCAGTTCAGTGATTTCTGTATCAAGTACACTAAACGCACCGCTAATAATTAAATTGTCAGTTGCTTGCCATATAAAGTCAGCATCTAAACCCTTTATTTCAGCTGTACCGACGTTGTCGGTAAAGTAGAAGAAAGCGATATTAGTTGGATCAAAACGAGACGTCTGTAAATCATTAATTTCCGAGCTATATAACGTAGCGTTTAAGCGTAATGTGTGATCAAAAAAGTCACTCTTCATGCCTATTTCGTAGTTTTCTAGCTCATCGGTTAATGAATAGACAGGGATACGATATCCTTCAAATGCAGAGCCTGGCGATTGATTACTTGCTAATTGGCCGCCAGTACGAGCAGTTACTGGCGGTCTAAAACCTTCAGAATAATTAGCAAAAAACATGATGTTTTTATCTGCCTGCCAGTTTATTGAATATCTAAAGATTGTATCGTCAACGGTTAATTCACCGTTTGCGTTTAATAGATTATTCTCTAGCTGTCCGGAGGCAATAGCATCTAAGATAGCTTGACCTTCATCAGCGCCAAAGTAATCTAAAATCTCTTGATCTGAACCACCTAAGGCGCGAATCCTCTTAGTTACGCCACCATCGTTTTGCGATGTTGTTGCACCTGTAAAGATGTCATCAATTTGATACCAGCGTGCACCTATGCTTGCAGTGACTGTTTCCGTTATATCGTATTCAAACTGTCCAAAAACGGCAATTTGATTGATCTCATGGGTGATGTCGTTAACAAAACTGGTTTCTTTCGCAAATGGTTCACCACCGTTGTTAGTACCCTCACCCGTTACTGTTACACCATCAGGTCCCCAAACTCCGTTAGGGAACTTGCCTGATGAACCAAGCTGGAAAGCACCAACAGTACCTAGTTCTTGCTCATCGTAGTAAATACCAGCTGTAACTCTCCAACGGTTGTCAGCGTCAGTATTAAAACGTAGTTCTTGAGTAAAACGTGTAACGTCTGTGTTTTCTTTATAATATCCCGTTGGATCGTAACATTGTTGCTCTTCAGGTGCTGCAGCGTAACTACATGTGTAGTAAGTCGCAAATACACCACCATTTGTGTAACCCGTATAATCAACCGTTGCATCTATTTGACGATCTAGGTAACCACCTGCATATACAATATCAAGTTGAGCCAAGCGCCCTTCTAATGTCCAAGTTGTTAAACCAAAGGTATCTTCATTTTTTTCTGGTACAAAACGACTAGTGCTTTCTTCACCTTCATAAGAAGGGTCGTATGCAAAAACGCCCTCTGTTTCGAGAGTTTGAGCTGTGTGTTGAACCAATACGCTCCAGTCTTCGTTAATCAAATACGACAAACCAAAACGAGCACCTGCGTATGTGGCACTATTAAAGTCATCTTCAACTATGTCTGAATTACTTGGCACTACTGAAGGTGTATTAGCTGGATCTGCTAACTTTCCCCAACCTGGAGCAATTCTATCTAAATGTACTGGGCTACCTATATAACCACCTTCACCAGGTTTATTTTGAACATTATCAATCCAACCGCCTTGGTGATCGGTGTATGCTGCAACTCTAAACGCCAACTCATCTGTTAGCGGAAGGTTTAAGTAACCTTCAACAGCGTTGCTAATATCACCACCATTAGTAAAGCCTGTATTTAAATCAAAACCAGCTTCTACATAATCGTGATTAGGCTTTTTAGAGATAAGTCGAACGGTACCTGCCTGTGAACTTGCGCCAAAAAGTGTCCCTTGTGGACCAGGTAACACCTCAACGCGTTCAATGTCAGTTGCATATACGTCTAGATTTCGACCTTGCATTGACACAGGTTGCTCGTCTAAATAAATTGCTACTGAAGGTTGGAGTGCTTGGACGGATGATACTGCTATACCTGTTTGAGTAGTAGCGGCTCCTCTTATATATACTTCGTTCTGGCCAGGTCCGGTACCCTGAAATACAACATTAGGGAGAAACTCAACATAGTCTTGGAAATTATCTATGCCGAGATTGTCCATTGCATCACCACTTAATGCAGAGACGGCAACAGGTACTTCTTGAATACTTTCAGTACGTTTTGTGGCGGTGACTTGTATTGTTTCTATTTCTTTAGAACTCTGTGCAAACGCTGGAACTGCTGCGCTACCTCCTAATGCGGAAATAATCGCACTAGCTATGAGCTTACGCTGAATCATATGTCTCCCTAGTATAAAGATGCTTTACGTTAATTATTGTTAGTACTCAAATTATTTTAGCACAAATAAATTGTACTTATAAACAGCCTATTTAGTATGTTATTATTTTCTTAACATTAGGTAATCATGAATTATTAGCTAAATATTACTAATAATACTTATAATTAGAGTTGTAATATTCAATATGAACCTGTCAACAAACAAAATTAATAAACCAGTATTTATTCCAGCAATACTCACCATATTCACGCTCTTACTCTTTACTTTTATGTCACCTCAACTTGCTAAAGAGACTTTTGATTCAGTTCAGGCGGCGATCACCACAAATGGTGGATGGTTTTACGTAATGGCTGTAGCCATTATCTTGGGATTTGTTACTTATTTAAGCTTATCTAGGTTTGGTTCAATTAAACTTGGTCCGGACCACTCTACTCCAGACTATTCAACAAAAACTTGGCTTTCTATGCTTTTTGCGGCAGGCATGGGGATAGGCTTAATGTTTTTTGGTGTCGCAGAGCCAGTCATGCATTATTTAGCTCCTCCTACCGCTGACAAAAACTCACTGGCTGCTGTAAAAGAAGCAATGAAGGTAACGTTCTTTCATTGGGGCCTTCACGCGTGGGCTATATACGCTATCGTTGCTTTAATACTTGCTTATTTTAGCTATCGTCAAGGTTTGCCTTTAACGCTTAGATCTGCTTTACACCCTATTATCGGAGATCGTATATACGGCTGGCCTGGGCACTTAGTAGATATCTTTGCCGTGGTTGGTACTGTCTTTGGTGTAGCAACCTCTTTAGGTTTAGGTGCTTCTCAAGTAAATGCTGGCTTAAACTATCTATTTAGTTTTGAAGTTAGTCAATCAAATCAGTTGATTATCATGCTAGCGATTACCGTCTTTGCGACAATATCAGTAGCCACAGGCTTAGACAAAGGGATCAAAATACTGTCTGAGATCAATATGGGATTAGCAGTTGTGTTGATGCTTTTGATTTTTATCGTCGGCCCTACTGTTTTTCTATTGCAAGCCTACATACAAAATATAGGTGGTTATTTATCTGATATTGTTTCAAATACATTCAACCTTTTTGCGTACGAGAAAAAGAGTTGGATTGGTGGCTGGACGATCTTCTATTGGGGGTGGTGGCTTGCTTGGGCACCATTTGTTGGCTTATTTATCGCAAAAATATCAAAGGGTCGTACTATAAGAGAGTTTATTGTAGGTGTAATGTTAGTGCCAACAGCCTTTACGCTTTTATGGATGACCATTTTTGGTAATTCAGCTTTACACCAACTAACCGAGCTCGGTTTTACACGCTTAGGTGAAATGATAAACAATAACGCTGCGGTTGGGTTATTTGTCTTTTTGGAATCTCTTCCTTGGTCAACAGTGTTAACTGGATTATCTATAATCATGATCATTATCTTCTTTGTTACATCATGTGACTCTGGCGCAATGGTTATTGATATGCTTAGTTCAAATGGTAATGACGACACACCTGTATGGCAACGAATATTCTGGGCACTTTGTGTTGGTGTGGTTGCGGCAATGCTTACCTTAGTCGGCGGTTTAGAAGCCTTACAAACTATGACCATAGCGAGCGCGCTCCCCTTTAGTTTAGTGTTATTGGCAGCATGTTACGGTTTGGGAAAAGCGTTACAAGTTGAATCAGCAAAACAAGCGAGCCTTTCGTTAATATCTACCTCTTCAAATGCTCAGAGTGACGATGCTAATTGGCAAGAGAGGTTAGAAAATATTCTATCTACGCCAAATAAAGATAATGTTGATCGATTTATGTCTACAACGGTTATACACGCCTTCAAGAAAATTGAAAATCAACTAAAAGATAGTGATATTGAGGCATATATAAGCAAAGAAAAGTCGGGGATTACACTTCATGTAAAGCACGGTGAAGAACAAGACTATTGTTATAGTGTCTACAAAAAGAAACACTATCAACCTGACTTTAGTAGTGATGAGCAAAATGATACGTATTATCGAGCTGAAGTGCATCTTGTAGAAGGTGGTCAAGATTACGATATTATGGGCTGGTCAGAACAAGCAGTTATCAATGATGTTATTGATCAATATGAAAAACATCTACATTTTTTGCATCTGCTAAGAGAATAGATACTTTATTGTAAAGTTCCAAACGTGTTTGAAGCGTATAGTTTGAGTTTACGCTTCAAACATCTATCTCAACATTGACTTATACTCACAACTTCTCAATTTCAGCGAATATGTTCACTCTTGATTTTCACGATAGTTTGGCTTGATAGCAACTAATCCTTTATTTGGGCAAAACGTATAATTATTGTCGCTATTTCGTCTAGAACCATCACCAATCGTCCATCTAAACGTTAAACAATCGTTTTCGCCATAAAGTTCTATGATTTCAATTTTGGTTGGTCGTTTTGATGGATAACTTCTCACTTCACCTTGTTTCCAATTACCTAGTGGGAACTTGCTTCCTAAACCGTCGTAGATTCGTTCGCCCCATTGTTTCCTCTTATCAAATACACGAACCAAGCCGTCTCTAGAGTTGTTGATGGTGAAGTAGGAAATCACGTCTCCTCGACTTGGGATTGTGAATGTTCGTCGATAATAGGCAACTTGATCACCAGCCCATTCGATCTTGGTTTTGAATTCGGCCGTTCTAAATGGACCAACGATATTAAACACATCACAATCCCTACCATTATATGAAGCACAAGTACTGGTAGAGACTTCTTTCATGGTCAATAAATGTCGACCATCCCATTTAGCACCTGTAAACAATTCAACAGGGATAAACCTTTCAGTTCTTTTGTCTGAAGAAGTTGTTTCAATATCATTATTAGCACAAACTGAACTAGCTACTGCACACAGTGATAAGATTATTAAGCGAAATCTATGCATCTTATTTTTTCCATATTTTGAATGCTTTTAATATAAGAAGCAGGAGCTAGCGATTTAGTTTGATGAATTACAAATTTAAATCGTTTTTTGCTCTTTTAGTTTGAATTTTTGACATTTTGTATATCAATGCTAGTACAAAAAACACCTAACAGGTTCGCCAGGTGTTTATTTGCTACACATAGTAGCTATTCTGAAACGTCGTTTTTGGTGCTTCTATATTCAATTAGCTTGTCTACCAACTCATAAGGCTTCGTTTTATCGTATGCAATTTCTATATCAGGCTGAACTGTTTGGAAATCTTCAGCACCTTTAGGTCGTTTTAAATAAAAGAACGGTACTATTGCTCTTAGTTTTGAATGTTTTAGCGATATTGCTTGTGTACCACCAGTTTGATTAGTCATGCCGCCAGTACTTTCACCAACCAATTCGCCAAAGCCAAAATCTTGAATGACGTTTGCAAACAAAATAGATGATGAATAAGTAAATTTACTTATTAATACGGACACATCACCTTTGAACTTCTCCTTTTCAGGGTAGTAATCTTTAAAGCTATTCTCGCCATCTACCACGTCCCCTGCTTTGTGACCATCTTGCTCCCGTCCTGCTAGCATTCTAACTCTAAAGTCCCCTCCTGTACGCCATTTCTTATCTGCGATGTAAGGAAGAATACCGTCAATCCATATTACGTCATCTCCTCCTCCATTCTCTCGAATATCAATGATCAGGTGTTCTACACTACTTGTTTGTAGACGCTGAAAAACGTTCTGTAGGAAATTCACAACTTCTTTGTATTCAGCACCCCAACTAAAGGTATTTATTGTTAACAAAGCATTTTTTTCGTCCAAAAACTCAAACTTGAACTCATCTTCAAAAACATCATCTACGTTAAAGGTTGTGCGGCTAGCCTTAAAAGTATCCGCTATTGAAACACCTGACTTTATAAATTTGATACTAAATTCACTCGATTCCCCATAATAAAGCCAAACATATTCTGCAAAACGTCTTTCCAACAAAGCTCTTCTAAAAGTATCACTGTCACCATTAGTCCGTTTTAATAGAGGCTCAATAAAATTGTTTATGGGTAACCCATTTATGTGAGTGATCTGACTTCCGGTTAGGTTACTTGCTGTATCGTTAGCATTAGCTTTTATAAAGAGTTCATGACCTTGAAAGAATACTTTAAACGGAAATAAAGCACCTCCTTCGTTTATATGAGCATTTGCCATCGTCTTCATTTTTGGAAAGTTAATAACTGTATGGCCGTCTCGTAAAACACTATTAAATACTGAAACTCTTTTCCAAAATTCATGTACTGTTATTGGTTCTTTTGTATCAACCTTTAGCTTTTCAACATTAGCTTTAAACGCGGCTACATCCTTAATTCTATAAGACAAATCTGGATGTGTTTCTTGCAGGAACGTCAACCATTGATCTAGATCCTCTTGTACCTGAACGGGTGTTAAAAGCGTCTTTTGGTAATTATTAGCAATGACTGTATTGTTAAAACTGCTGGAAACAAACAATACGAATGCAATGAATAATCTGTTCATTTTTTTCCTTTTATATTGCGTTAAAAAATTTGATAACTCTTGGTATCCACATCATCATGATTGCCGCACCTACTCCTACCATGGTGACCATTGCGCCAATGCTGACGATTAAAGTAGAAAACCAAACTTTGACATTAGAACGTTGTTTTTTACTCCAAAAATAAAGTTCTGCTACGAGCATTGGAAGTAGATAACAGGCAAACGACAGAAAGATATCCATAGGACCATCCACATTAGGAGTGTTGCCATTTGGTCCCTGATTAACCATGTACCAACCCATCAAATAGAGCCTAAAAGTCCATACGCCGTTTACTAGGAAAAACGCATGTATCGCCCACCTTTTGTGTAAATCGAATCGCTTAGCAACGGCGTACTTATACGCAAAAAATGTCGCTACGATAATTAGTAGGCCATTAATACTGATACCTAAAGAAGCAAGTGTGTTGGTTTCTAAGCCTTTTGACCATTGCAATATAAGTCCTGATGTAGCACCGAAAAATCCAAGCAGCAAAAATATTCGGCCGTTAATTCGGTGAAAACCGCGATAGCTATTTCGAATTGAGGGTATCAACTGGAATATGCCAAACATTGATAGATAAATGGCAGGAATCACATGTACAAAAAAGGCAGTTAGTACCATACCTTCAGCATGTTTTAGGTTTGGCGCGGGGCTAAAGTTAGTTACGTCTAATCCAAATACCGGTGTTAATAAATAGATAGCTGCTATATAAATCGCAAAAGCCCATTGACCGGCAATAGCAACAGCAAACCAACTTTTGGTACTGATATCCAGTGCTTTGTTAGCTATTGGTAAACTAAAATTACTGTTTGTAGTTATTGTTTGATTCATACAAATACCTCTTTCATAAACTAAGTAGTATTTTTTATGAAAAAGGTTGTATTTTCTCGCCGATTTTAAAATTCGGCGCATAATTAGTGTTGTTATAAAGCTCTATTTATATGGGGTTAGTCGACTAATAGTAGAATTACAGCCAACGACGTACATGTTTCGAATATTGAACATATTCTGTTGGGAATAAGCTTGTTAAATGTTTTTCTTCTTCTTTTGCTTGGCTATTTAATGTGTATATACCTACAAGTAAACAAGTCGCAGAAAAACAAGAAGGTAATGCTAGAAAAAAACCAAATTGTGAAAGTGCAACACAACAAAACATCGGATTCCGAGTATAGCGGTAAAAGCCAGATTGTATTAGCCGTTTAGGCCCTTTAGGATCAATTCCAGAACTCCATAACTTACCCATATTAAAATGAATGATGATAGTAAGTGTAAAGCCTAAAGTTAGTAAAATCATGCCAGTTAAAACAATGTTTGGAGTGTACAGAGTGTCAAAGATACCTAAATAGTAATCCATATTTGGAAAGAAAAGCCTGACAAAACAAACGCCCCAAATTAGCGCTCGAAAGAAACGAAAGATAATGTGATTCCACCAATTCACACAGTATTTTTTACCTGGGAAAACCAGTTCCTTTTTTAAACTTCGTTTCATTAATATGATTCTAGTTGTATAGAAAAACGCTACAAAGCTATAAAAAACCGCTAGATATATGCGTGCTACTTCCGTGATATCAGTCATATAAAGGGCCAAAAGTCCTATGTGATGTTTGAACAGCTAATGGTCTTTAATTTGTTAAAGTCTTCACTAAAGTCGCCAATGTGTTTGTTCACCCATTCGTCGTTGTAATACGTGTCTAAATACCTTTCACCACTATCACACATTAAACTGACTATTGAACCGGACTCACCTTGGTCTTGCATCTGTTGGGCTATTTGTAAAACTCCCCATAAATTGGCACCTGTTGAAGGCCCTGCTTTTCGACCGATAATGCCGTGCAGCCACCTCATTGCAGCGATGCTGGCTGTATCAGGTACTTTTATCATTTCATCGATGACATCTGGCTGGAAAGAGTGCTCTACTTTTGGTCTGCCAATACCTTCTATTCGGCTTGAGGTATCTGAAGTTAAAGAGCGATCACCTGTGACATAGCTTTGGTAAAACACAGAGTTTTCAGGATCAACGACAACAAGCTTAGTATCTAGCCCTTTATAGCGAATAAACCTACCTAACGTGGCTGAGGTGCCACCGGTACCCGCACTCATCACAACCACTTTTGGAATAGCATACTGCTCACATTCCATTTGTTTAAAAATACTTTCTGCTATGTTGTTGTTGCCACGCCAATCAGTCGCTCTTTCTGCATATTTAAATTGGTCCATAAAGTAACCATTCAGTTCTTTTGCTAACTTCAATGCTTCATCATGCATTTGGTAAGCAGCATCGACAAAATGGCACTGCCCACCATAGAACTTAATTTGGTCTATCTTGCTTTGTGCCGTGCTCTTTGGCATAACAGCGATGAATGGTAAGCCAATCATGCGAGCAAAATAGGCTTCTGATACAGCAGTACTACCGGAAGATGCTTCTATAATTGCTGTACCCTCTTTTACCTTTCCGTTACAGATTGCATATAAAAATAATGATCTTGCTAAACGATGTTTTAGACTGCCTGTTGGATGAGTGCTTTCGTCTTTTAGATAGATATGAACATTTTCAAAACACGATAGTGGCAATTTGAATAAGTGTGTATCTGCAGAACGATGTGCGTCTGCGTTTATTTTTTTTATAGCTTCTTTGGTCCACGAATCCATACATGCCACCCGTCTAAAATACTGAAGTTTTATTTAATATTAACACCTTAGCGACCAATTAAAAGCTGAAAGCCCATGCTTTCAATCAATAAACGTGTTCATTTCGGATTTTCGGACATGTTTTCCGTGATACTAGATATATTTTGTTTTTACACTTGATTCTAAAATTCTCCTCAATGAATTAAATCAAACGAGGAAAACACTATGAAACTATTTAACTCATTTAAGGCGCTTTTAACTGTTGCGTTAGTTGGAATTTCATCTTTAACGTATGCTGGCCACGATACAGAGACAGATAACAATGGAGTAATTTTAGCGGGTCATGATGTAATTGGTTACTTCAAAGAAGGTAAAGCTGTTTTAGGTAATGCGAAGTTTACTGCTGTTCACAACGACGCTATTTATCGTTTTAAATCTGCTGAAAACAGAGATTTATTCAAAAAGAATCCTGAAAAGTATGCGCCAATGTATGGTGGGTTTTGTGCCTACGGTATGACATTTGGTAAGAAATTTGAGATTGACGGAAAAGCTTTTGAAATTGTTGATGGTAAGCTTTACGTAAACAAAAACTTAGATGTATATAAAGCTTGGGCCAAGGACATTCCTACGCACATTACTGAAGCAAATGATCAATGGCCAAACGTAGTGAATACTAATCCTTCAGACTTATAATAAGTATGTAACACTAACTATTAAGAGCGGCACTTCGCACAGCGCCAGGTGCCTCTCCTTGATTTTGTTTAAAGGCCTTTCTAAAAGAAGCCTCCGTTTCATAACCACTCATCTCTGCAATCCTAGCAGTACTCATATCTGTAGTGACAAGTAACCTTCTAGCTTCAATCATCCGCCAATTGGTTAAATATTTCATCGCACTTACGCCAACTAATTTTGTAAACTGCTCTGCGAAATTTGAACGACTCATCGAAGCTTTTTCTGCAAGCGAAGCCAAACTCCAGTTTTTTTGTGGGGATTGATGAATTGCGCTAACAGCCTTACCAATACGACTATCAAACAAAGCAACTAATAACCCACTTTGAAGCTTGTTTTCTTCTACTTGAGATCTAAGCACTTCTATAAACATTAAGTACGCTAGTTGATCAACAACAGTATAACTGCCTGCACGAGCTTGCTTTAACTCTTCTATGATCATATCTACTAGTCGTAATACTTTATTAGTCTTAGCTTCTGACCTAGCAGGCATCAAAATAAAGTCAGGCATAACATCTAATAAAGGATTAACGGTTGTGTTCTTAAACTCAAAAAAGCCACAGATCATGTTCGTTGTTGCTCCATCATTTGTCATTGGAGCGTTAACTAATCGCTTTTCTGGTTTAATTTCACTATTAGCTATGATGTGATGGTTATCCTTTGGAAATATAACCAAGTCGCCTTTTTCAAGCTTTATGGATTGATTGTTGATATGCAACCAAGCTTCACCTTCACCTATTAGATGAAATGGAATACGCCTACTACCCGACGTATCAACAGCCCAAGTGCCACAGAAATTTCCGTTAACATACACTTCAGCACTTAACGCCATACGCTTTAATAACACACTTAATGGGTCGGGATCGTTTAAATAGATATTCGGACTTTCAGACATACTTATGGGTACATTCAGCATATAGTTTTGAACTGTCTCTATTTAAACTTGCTATCAAGATTAAAGCAAATAGGAATAAGCAAATGGCCAACATTACCTTGTATCACAAAGATTACTGTCCTTACTGCAAAGCAGCTAAAAAACTAATGGAAAGACTTAATTGGCAATACAAAGCCATAGAAGTGACTAACGACAAAAAGTTATTTAACGAAATGGTAGCAAAAAGTGGCCGTAGAACAGTGCCACAAATATTTATCAACAACCAACACATTGGCGGTTTCGATGATTTTCAAGTTTACGTGAGTAAATTAAGCAATTTAGCTACGACATAGTTCAAGGTACAGTTTATGTTTTCATTTTTAAAAAAGTTTTATTTAAAACAAATTGATTTAAGTTATTTTGATTGGACCGCACCGCTTGCAATCAGGCTCTACTTAAGTCCGATCATGCTGCAAGCTGGATGGAACAAATATTCTTCGTTTGAGAATACCGTTGCCTGGTTTGAACATAGCCTAAACTTACCATTCCCTACGATGATGGCAGCATTAGCTACCGGTGCCGAATTAATAGGTGGTGCCTTTTTGTTGTTAGGGTTAGCAATTCAATTCATTGTCATTCCACTAATGGTCGTGATGTTAGTAGCAGCCTTCACTGTCCATTGGGGCAACGGTTGGTTGGCTATTTCAGACGCTTCTAGTTGGTTAGCCAATGATCGAGTACTAGAAGCCGTTGATAAAAAAGAAAGAGCTATTTTAATATTGCAAGAGCATGGTCACTATGAATGGTTAACAAGTTCAGGATCTATTACCGTGCTAAATAATGGCATAGAATTCTCTATAACGTATTTCATTATGTTACTTGCCTTGTTTGTGCTAGGCGCCGGAAGGTTTATTAGTTTCGACTACTGGGTTGGTAATGCTTTAACCAAAGAAGTTAACAAAGCTTAATCGAGAAAATAGAAGCAAGCTTTGTGTTGGCTTGCTTCTATCTTGGCAAGTAGTGTTTTAAGCTTGCACATAAACGTGATATTTTAAGCTTAGTTAATTTAGATTACTCAAACTGGAACCGCAAAGAGCTTATTTATGTTGTTATCTCTTTTTAAAACTCAACCATTTTTAGACGAGTCTACTACTCATTGGATCATTGATACTTATGAATGGGCGCTAACCCAGTTTGACGGTAAAGAATTCATTAACAATACAAAACTAATATTACCTACTGGTGAATTTTTTCCAGCAAGAGTATCTAGTATTGAAGAGATGGCACAAACGGTTTTTGATAAATCCTTAGAATATGCAGGTATGAGTAAATGGCCAATAAAGCTAGTTTCCCCTGCAATTTATCAACAAAACCCACAATTACAAACGATGCCTCAACTACATTTTGAAAATGGAGTTCGAGGCAATGAAGTCAGTGTAACGTCAACTGATTTTAGCCCTAATGCTGTTAATACCGTTTACGTCAGTTTCAATCCAAATCAGATTAATCAGCCGCAGGACCTAGTGGCTTCTTTTGGTCAATCATTTGCAGCAATTCTAATTGCTCAACGAGGTATTGCTCCTCCAGGTGGTGAAGAGTTCATGCCACAAGCCATTGATCTTGTTGCTTGCTTCTTAGGATTTGGTGTTATGTTTAGCAATACTGCGTACCAGTTTAAGGGCGGATGTGGTAGTTGTTATAACAAGTACGCTAACCGCGAAGTTGCGTTGCCTGAAAATGAAATATTGTATTGTTTAGCGATGTTCTGTGTTTTGAAGAAAATACCGATTAATCATGTTAAATCACATCTAAAATCTCATCTAAGAAGTGACTTTAAAAAGGCGTATAAAGAGCTAGAAAGTAAAAGCAAGGCACAAGGGTTACCTCTACTTTCAGCTAACTAGCTCGTTTATTTTATTGGTGCAAAGATAAATAATCTAAGGTCGTTTTTATAAGGCGTTCTTTGTGTTCGTCTTCTATAAAACTGGCTTCAATTGCGTTTAACGTAAATCTAGCTAGCTCTTCGTGTGTCAATTCATGTGCATCTATAACCGCATGAAAGTTATCGGTCATGTAGCCACCAAAATATGATGGATCATCTGAGTTGATAGTGACTTTTACATCGCTACGCAATAATTCAACGATATTGTGATCGGTCATATCTTCAAAAACTTTGAGTTTGATATTAGATAAAGGGCAAACGGTTAACGCCATCTGGCTCTTTTTCAATTGTTCAACTAAGTGATTATTGTCTGTACACCTAACACCATGATCTATTCGTTCAACTTTTAAAATTTCTATCGCGTCAATAATGTTTTGGGCGGGTCCTTCTTCTCCGGCGTGTGCCACTGCTTTAAAGCCCAGTTGTCTAGCTTGTTCAAAAACACGTTCAAATTTCGACATTGGATTGCCAATCTCAGTAGAATCTAAACCAACACCTATAATTTTATCTTGGTGTTTGCTAGCGGCCTTTAGCGTATCGATTGCAGAAGCCTCATCTAAATGTTTTAAGAAACACATAATTAGATTACTTGTAATGCCTAGCTCGTTCTCTGCCGCTCTAAGGGCTTTATCAATCCCGTGCACTACCGTATCAAAGTCTACTCCTCTTTCTGTGTGTGTTTGAGGGTCAAAGAAAATTTCGGTATGTATCACATTGTCTTTCTTGCATTTGAGTAGATATTCCCAAGTAAGGTCGTAAAAATCCTGTTCGTGCATTAATACATTTGCGCCTTGATAGTAAATATCTAAAAATGATTGAAGATTATGAAAATCATAAGCTTTTTTGACATCCTCTATGGACTGATATGGGATGTCTACGTTGTTTCTTTGTGCAAGCTCAAACATTAGCGCTGGCTCAAGTGTACCTTCAATGTGGAGGTGAAGTTCTACCTTTGGTAAGTGTTTTACAAATTGGTGCATAATAAATCTCCATTAGCTGGAATATAATGCAATGTAGCCTAGTTCGTTTTTTTAGCACGAAGAGATCTACACTACTGTGTTTGCTCTCTTCGTAATCGGACGTTATTGAGGTTACCGGTAGAGACCCCCAAACCATATTATTGGGGTTATACGAAGTTCTTAAAGTAATAACAATTTAATGTGATTACTCTTTAATCTTGGACACAAAATGCTCCTTTGTCCAGCATTCTTTTGCTGATAGCGTCTAAAGTAATCTTACAATGACCAAGCTTTTTTAAAATCGACTGCTTGTCGTTTGGAGATAGTTACCATATGGTTATTCGACAAAGTAACCTCTAACGAGCCATTTGGTGCTGACTCAATTTCTTTGATGAATTTCACATTGATCACCCAACTTCGGCTTGCTCTAAAAAACACCTTATCATCCAAACGCTCGGCAACTGTACTGATTGGCTTGTATATGGATGGAGAACCATTTTGTAGATATATACGGGTATAATTACCCATTGCCTCAAAGGCGTATATATCACCTAACGGTACAAAATAACAATCATCTCGATCTTTGATAAATATCCTTTGATCAACGTCTAACACAGATTGCTCTATTTCTATTGTTACCTTGTCTAATGCGCTGTCCAATCGTTCTTGTCTGACAGGTTTTAGCAGATAGTCTAATGCATTGTATTCGAAGGATTTAATCGCAAAATCATTGAAAGCAGTCACGAAAATTACTTGTGGTACATTAACTAACTTTTCTAGAACGTCGAAACCAGTACCATCAGGTAAATCAATATCCAACAACAATAAATCAACGTCGGCATTGGATATTAAATCAACAGCTTGTTCTACATTTTGTGCTTCGCCGACTACTTCAATGTTTTCGTGTTGTGCTAACTGTTGTTTAAGTTCTTGTCGAGCTAACCGGCTATCATCTACCACAAATACTTTCATTACTTTTTACCGTCCTTAAGTTCGTATTCAACAGGCAATGTAATCCGCACTTTAGCTTCTTTATCCTTTTCAAAAGCTAATCCTAATTGATTACTTTTTTCTTCATGTTGATACAACAACTTTATTCTCTCTTGAATGTTTTTCAATCCAATTCCCCTATCCTTCGTTTCCATTGTACTGTTAATACTTGATGATTCTTCTGGGATCGGGTTACTAATGTCTAATAACAGTAAATCATTCTCGACACGTGCTGAAATATGAATATTCCCACCTTGTTTAAGCTTTGAAATGCCATGTTTTATAGCGTTTTCAACGCAGAGCTGTAGAAGCATTCTTGGAATTAACATCTCTTTTGTTTCAATAGAAATATTAAAATCATAGTTAAGTCGATTTTCAAACTGGATCTTACATAACTCAAGGTACTCATTAACCATGGTTACTTCTTTAACTAAACTCACCTTATTGAATTCAGTTTCATTAAGACTATATCGTAACATGTCTGATAATTTGGCTAGAGCGTCTCTAGCCTTTTCAGGATCTTCAAGCACTAGTGCCCTGATATTATTGAGCATATTAAACAGGAAGTGCGGGTTTAGTTGTTGAATTAACGTTTGCAATTGACTTGTCGCTAACGTTTGAGAAACACGCTTTAACTCCCTAGCTCTAACTAGGCTTAAATAAATAGCACTCCAAGCTATAAGCGCTACAAACATGTTTATTGCATTTCCCCAAAAAACAGCATTGATCATCATCCAGAACTGATGTTTAGCAATTGGGTTGATATACCCAGTTTTTGATAAGATAACTACAACAATAATTAACAACAAAGTTGCTAGGCTAGCGCCTACAAATGCTTGGCCTATGAAATAAAGCGTTTGTACGGCAAGCGCTTTATTTGTAAACCAACGTTTATAGCCAAGCCTTATTAAATGCGCGTAAAAGGCTGAGCTACCAACTAAAACACCACCAAAAAGTAGTTCCCAGTTGGTAAATACTCCGGATAAATAAAGGCTTAGCAAAATAGACACATAAACGAGTGTCCAACCAGCTACTTGATAAAGGGCAAAAAATCTTGATTCCATCGTGTTTTTCTAACTATCTAATGTAGTTTTACCTGTTAATAGGTCAACGGCTTGTCTTGTTATATCAACAGACTGATTATTTAGCATAACTAACGCTTTACTACCATCTAAATAGAAGCCTACAAACGCTGAAAATCCACCTGTTTGTCCACCATGCCAAGCGAACTTTTTACCTTTAGCATCTGTACTAATTAACCAACCTAATGCCTGCTCAGTATCTCTGCTTGCAACAAATTGTGGGGTTAGTAGCGCTTTAACAACTGGATCTTTGCTTTGATATTTTTCCATCATAGATTGCACGTAAGTTGTCATGTCTTCTAGATCCGAAACGACTGCCCCGGCACCTGCTATTGATTTAAAATGCCAGTGCGAAACTTTCTTTCCATTCAAATCATACCCATTAGCTAGGTGCTTGCCACTTTTTGAACGTTCCATTGCAACATAACTATCAGTCATGCTTAAAGGTTTAAAAAGAGTGTTAGCGATCAAAGTATCAAAAGACGACTTTTTATTCTTGGCTAACCACTCCCCAAGTACACCAAAGCCATAATTTGAGTAAACGTATTCTTTTGGTTCAAGTTTAACCGATGATAATGAATCTATTAGGTCTGACTCGCTGTAATGCGCATAAGGGTCTGCTTGATCTGCATTATCAAAAAGATTATCGGGTAACCTAGGTAAACCGCTTATATGTGTTGCTAACTCAACTATGCTTATATCTGGCGCTGACTTTGAATATTGACTTAACTTAGCGTCAGGACTTAATGTACTATTAATAAACTGTTCTGCTAATAAATAGGCGGTCATGGTTTTGGTGATAGAGCCTATTTCATATTGCGTTGAAGCATCATGATTGTTATAAAATCTTTGCTCTACCTTGTTATTTTCGATTAGTGCAACAGCACCTCCTCGTTCACCAAAATCAGGTATTAAAGAGGCGCCCTTACCTTCTGTTGGGTCAAAGTTTTTTTTTAACTCTAAATCAAATTCAAACCCTTGGCTAAATTTGCCTTGATAGCTTTCACCTTTGTATTCACCTTGATAAGTCGCTTTAATTAATTTTGAGCCAAAACTCATCGATTTACTGTCTATGGCAAATTCATTTACAGGTATTGTGTAACTGTTTTGCGCAGGGCTATCTAATTTGGCTAAATATCCATCTTTAAGTACAGCAACCTGTAATACTAGCGGTAGCTTTTCTGTATCACTAATATTGAGGTTTCCGCCGTATGCACCTTCAAAACTCAGTCTTTTAATATCGCTGTTATCTAGCTTTTCTAGGCTTAGGTCAAACGTTCTACCTTGTGAAAAAGAGCCAACTAATTTTCCATCGACTAATGAGCCTTTATAAGTAACTTGCAACGCGTCTACTTCAAACGTTACTTTATCGCCATCGATTGACGATTTAGTTGGTTTTCGTTCGAACATACCTTGATTAGGACTATCAAGTGTCAGCACCATTTGGTCGTTTTCTTTAGTGATGTTGACGCCAATCGCCAAACTTACGTTTTTCTGTATATCTAAAACGCCGCGCCATTTTCCTTCGATACCTTCTGCACCAAAAACCAAAGTAGAATTAAGTAATACCGTACACAGCGTAGCTGTCTTAATTAATGTTATTTTCATAAATAGTATTCCCGTTAATAGATTTGAAATTAGTGTACTGTAGAAAGAATACTAACAGTCGATTATATGACTAGCGGGATAAATTGCTATCTAAACGGTATGTTGAATTCTTTAGAGATCACAATTGGATCTATTGTTCTTTAAATACTGGTACTTTAAGCGTTAACTATCCTAAATATATACTGATAACAAGTTGATTTTATATAGATTAAATGATGGAAATCTTAAGAGCAAACATTAATCATTTGGACGAATTTGTCTCATTGTTTGAACAATATAGAGCGTTTTATAAAGCCGATGAAGACTACGAAGCTGCTTATTCCTTTATCAAGGCACGCCTTACTGAAGATGATTCAGTTATCTTTATTGCGCTGGATTTTAATAAAAAAGGAATGGGCTTTGTGCAGCTCTATCCGGCATTTAGTAGCGTAGGTATGAAGAAGTTATGGTTATTGAATGACTTATTTGTTGATAACAAATACAGAAAATTGGGACTTGCTAAACAGCTTATGGAGATGGCTAAACACCATGCAGTTAAATCACAATCACAAGGGTTAAAACTAGCAACGCAGGTAGAGAATTTAGCTGCGAAATCTTTGTATGAAAAGCTTGGTTATAAGAAAATTACAGCTTTTGATCATTATGTTCTTAAACTTTAAAGCTTATAAGACAAATGTCTGTTAATTTGAGCAGCGTTGCATCCAATTACTAAATTGTTGTTCTTTTTTGAAGCTATCTAAATCAAATCTTGTTAGATAGCTTATAGTGCCTTTAGGGGCGCTGGAATCGTTGACTAAGTATATATGATTCCCTACCAAAAAGATCCCCTCTGCGTTGTATTTTGAGGTACCAATAATTTCTAATAAGTTATCTGACTGAACTTCTATTTTAATGTTGTTATTTTTTATACTCATGCCAAACACATGTAGAGCACTTTCATTGGCACTACTTTTACAAATTTCTGATGAATCACCATTCCAGCAAAAAGAGACGCCCAACATACACTGCTCACCATTTTGGGGAAAGTTAGTCAGATCGCTAATTCTAAATTGATGTTGTGACAATAAACCTTGTCTAGATTCGTTGCTGTTTAAGTCTACAAAAGACGGTGCTATGAAATTAGTTTCGTGAGCGATGAATAGTTTGTTTCTATCTTCCAAAAAAGCGAGCGCCTCAAAACCGTGGTTCCAATTATCATAACGCTGATGATTTCCCCCTTTATTTAAAGCTCTTACTGTTCTCGATTTTTCAGTAATTTTTCCCTCGCCACGCCAAATAGGGTTATCTTTAAGCCTTAGCGTTATAACTGATTCTTCGTATTCAATAGTTGCCTGATACAAAGAGTATTCACCTTGCTCACTGTCTTCAGAAATCAAGAAAGCTTGTTTTCCATCTTGGCTAACAGCTATTGCTTCCCAAGAAACATATTTCTTTGCTTCTGGAAAACCATGTAAAGTAACACTCTTTAGAGGGAGATTGGTTTTTTGTTTTTCAAAGGCCTCCACAACACTTTCTTTAAACGCAACCTTTAATTTGGGGCCTCGTTCTTCTAAAAAGAAAACATATTCATGAGACGCATCAACGCTTGAAACGCCAACTGCTGGTAACTCTATCAAATGAACGTTAACTAAAGGGTTTGCTTGCACAGTAAAACCGGAAGTAGTTAAAGCAAATGCAGATAATATCATAGTTAGTTTTTTCATGAATAAATAAAGTAGCTTTGTTTATCAATCTATTGAGCATCAATAAAGGTGTAGAACTCATCTATCTTCATTGGTTTCCCAAAAAAGTATCCCTGCCCCATTTCACATGCAACTGACTGCAGATAAATAAAGTGGCTCTCGTACTCTATACCTTCGGCAATTACTTTCAAGTTAAAGTTTTTTGCCATATCAATGACAGTACTTATGATCATTTTATCTGACGGGTTTTTCTCTAGCTCTAATATAAAACTTTTGTCAATTTTTAACTTATCAATTGGAAAATGCTTCAGGTACGCTAAGGAGGAATGTCCTGTTCCAAAATCATCTAGGGCCAACGATATGCCAAGTGCCTTTATTTTGTGAATTTTGGCTAGCACCTTATCAGCGTCATCCATTATCGAGTTTTCGGTTAGTTCAAATTCTAAACCAGTACAATCAACGCCAGTGTTTTCGATGATTTTATTAATACTACTAAAGAAATTGGGGTATGACCAATCTCTTGCAGACACATTTAAACTTAACGTTAGATCCAAACTTCGATCTTGCCACTCTTTGAGCTGTTTACAACCACTTTGAATCACCCATAAAGTAATCTGGTGAATGAGGCCCTTTTCTTCTGCTAACGGTATAAAGCGATCCGGGGGAATCATGCCACTTTCATGGTTCCATCTTAATAGTGCTTCAGCACCTACTACCTTACCTGATTGTAAACAAATTTGTGGTTGATAAAACAACTCTAGCTCATCATTTTCAATCGCTAGTTTAAGTTCATTAGTAATGTGCAGCTTTTGCTCAGCTTCTTTAGTGATAGACTCTGTGTAGAAAGAATAAGTGTTACGCCCGCTATCTTTAGCTCGATACATTGCTGCGTCTGCGTAACTAATCAATTTTTCAGGGGCGAGGCTATCATCTGGATAGATTGAAATACCGATACTAGTACCAATATGAGCAACACTGGCACTTAATTCAAAAGGTTTGTTTAATTCATTAATGATATGTTGAGCGATAGTTGCTAGATCGCTTGGTTGAGCAAAGTCTTCTATTAACACTACAAATTCGTCGCCACCTAGACGGGCGACGGTATCTTCGTACCTAACACTATTTGTTAACCTTTCAGCTACTCTACAAAGAAGCTCATCACCAACAATGTGGCCAAGACTATCATTGATAATCTTAAACTGATCCAAATCTAAGAATAATATGCCTAATTTTTCTTTCTTTTTTCTAGTAACGCGTTCAACAGCATGCTCTATTCTTGTCATTAACAATAAACGATTCGGTAGCTGTGTTAAAACATCATAGTGCGCAAGGTTTTGCAGCCTTTTTTCTGATTGTTTAATTTGAGTGATATCTGAGAAGACAGCTACATAGTGAGTTATTTTATTAAACTCATTTTCTAGCTTACTAATCGATAACAATTGTGGATAGATGCTGCCGTCTTTTTTGCGATTCCAAATCTCTCCTCGCCAAAAGCCTATTTCATCAATTTTTTGATACATTTCCCGATAAAATGTATTGTCGTGTACACCAGAACTTAAAATACTCGGGTCACAGCCTTTTACTTCATCTCCTTGATAGCCTGTTATATTAGTAAAGGCATTATTGACGGAAATGATTTTACTGCTAGCATCGGTAATAAGCACACCTTCTCGTGAGTGTTCAAATACCTGCGCATCTAATTTTAGTTTTTGTTCATATTCGACGCGATCAGTAACATCGTGAATAATTGAGAAAAGTAGATTGGTATCCGTTAAATTAATAGGCGATGAATGTACTTCTACTTGCTTGATATCACCGTTCGCTAACTGATGAGGGAAAATAAAGTAGTTTTCGTTCGTTTCTACTGCTAATTTTCTCTTATTCGCTACTTCTTTGGCGCTTAACTGGTTTATGTCTTGAATATTTTTGTTTTTAAGTTGTTGCTCTGTATAACCATAAAAATTTGCGGCGGCGGCATTAGCGTCAATGATTTTTCCCGATTCTTGTTCAATCATTAACATCACGGCATTATGGTTGGAAAAAATATTCCTAAACTTTTCTTCTGATTCTACTAAGTTTTCAATTGACCTAGCATGTAAATATTGGTTATTTGCTCTTTGAATTAGCAGAAAGATCCATCCCAGTAGTAAAACAAAAGTAACAGTCCATACGGGTAAGTCTATCTCCATGACGCCCCATCCATTTACGGGCTCTGCAGAAATAACCCATTCACCATAGGGCAATGCTACTTTCAGATGTATAGGGGAATTTTCAAAGATTGCAGGATCGCCATAAAATACTTCCCCTTCTTCACCTCTAGAATCTGTACCTTTTATTGCAACGTTAAGATAGTTTTGCTCAGTTAAACCACTTAATTCCAGCATTTCATTGTAGTCTAAAACAACAGAAGCCATGCCCCAGAATTGACCTGTTTTACTACTAAAGATTGGCTTACGAGCAATTAACCCTACACCGCCCTGTACTAAGTTTACGGGCCCAGCTAACACTATTTCATTTGATTCTTTAGCTTTTAATACTGCCTCTCTTTGACTAGGAATATCCAAATAGTTTGTCCCTAGTGCTTTTTCATTTCCCTGAAGTGGATACATGTGTGTAATAACAAGGTCTTTAGCAGCCCCAATATTTTTTATTTGATGATCACGTGCTAATAGAAGTTCTGCGTACTGAGCGTATTGTTTTTGGGTTAAAACAGGATTAATTGAAATAAACGCAGCTAAACCTTGAGTTAGCATTAAATTTTTATTTACCAAAGTCTCAAGTTTAGCTTGATACTTTGACAACTGGCGCGTTACTTCAGTGACTTTTTGTTGCTCTTCACTATTTCGGTCGATATTCTCAAAAGCCAATAGACCACTAAATACAAATGCCACGGAAGCAATTAACTTAATTAATAAGCCCGTTCGTATCTCAGAACGATTTCTAATATTAATTGGGGACTTGTAGTGACTCATAATTTAACTTTTACTTTAAATCAATACGCACAAAAGAGTCCTTTCTTGTATGTGCAACAAAATTGGCGCAATTATAGACTAGACGTTAATCAAGAACAAAATCAACAAGCTAATTTTATTTGATTTCAGATAAAGAGCGCTCAAATGGCAAATGGTCGATGATTTTATACTTCTCTTTAAGTTGATTAATCAACTCTCTTTCTTCCTTAATGAATTGATTAAATTCTTTAATAACTTCTGGATGATCTAAGGTAGAAAAATGAAAATCATATACGTCATATCTAAAACGTTTATCAATAACTGCAACGTTAGTGTCAACATTGAGTTCCTTGAGGTAATGCTGAATAACACTAGGCTCTATATCTATACCGTCCAAATGCCCTTCTACTAACTTTCTAACGAGTAATTTAGTAGACACTTCTTCATGCAATATTACATCACCACTTTTGATTTGCTCAATCCAAGTGGTTGGATAGAAACCTAATAAGGTTCCGATTGACCGAAAACTCTGTTTATCCTTGTCTAAAAATGTCTGTAGCACTGTAGTTCCGGCTACTAATTTAAGCACTGGGTCACTAAAAGTAAATTGGCTTCTCAAGCTTGGGTCAGGATACCAACGAATGTTGTCTGGAAATTTGAAATCTATTTTATGTTCTAGAAGCCATCTTTCGAATCTTTTTATTGGCAAGGGTAAATAAGTAAATTTGTACCCTCTACTTTTAGCGAATGCATCCATCACTTCCTTAGAAAAAGTGTCTTTATCTGACTTAAAATCAAATAATGGAAAATATTGGACGTCTTCTACGCCAATGACAAATTCTTTAGCGGCAACCACGTGCAGTGGCTGTAATAAGCACAAGAAAGCGAACAATATTCCTTTCATTTTGGCAGCGATAAAACTTGAATTCATGCTAACTTTCCAAAGAGTTGGTGATTATTTATTGCCACAAGCTTTTATCTTGTACTTTTTAAAGGTTAAATGGAATTACAATAGCGACTTAATTGTAAAAGTTCTTATATTTACTCTTTTGCCTTATTTCGATAGAGCCAATTGTTGTTTATTTCTCTTAGCTTACCCGAATCATTCAAAATTTTTATACTAGCTCTGATTCTTGCAGCAACCTTAGGTGGTGTTGATTTACTTAGAGCAACATAAAGCCCCTTGTTATTTGCAGCTATTGCTTTTACTTTTTCCAACGCTTCAAAGTTTAGGGACAATGTTTTTGACCTTTCCTTTAAATACCGTTCACTTCCCATAATGAAGTCGACTCTTCCAGCAAATAACATCCTAATTGCTTGTTCTCTAGTCGTAACGGTATAAATTTCTGGAGTAAATTCTTCTTTTAAAGCAAACGCGTTGAATTGCGAAAGTTTATGATCAGCTTGAGCAAAAGCGTAATGCCCGGTTCTAAAATCTTTGTCTAGACTACCTTTTAAAGCCCAAACGTACTGAGGTTCATATCCTAGCTTGTATATCCAAATGAATTTATCTTCTCGTTCAGGGATACGGTTTAATCCGGTAAACACGATATTAGGGTTGTTTATTCCCACATGATAAGCACGGACCCAAGGCTCTTTACGAATACTAAATTTATAACCAGTAATGTTTGATATTTCGTTGATGATATCTATGGAACGACCAGTGACAGAGTCTTGAGTTATCAACACATTGGGCGGAAGATGTTCTACATAAACGGTAAACTCTTCTTGGCTAATAGCGATAAAAGAAACTAAACAAAGTAAAGCAGAAGATATTAGCCTAAAGTTCAATGAAGTAGCCCGTGTAGTAAAATATGTAACCGATGCTAACATATCGTATTTATATAGCCAGCTTTTATCTAAATAGCCAAAGAGCTTTACAATAAAAACAAAGTCTTAAATTCGAATAAGGAACAAAGCTGCTAGCTGTTACTCTCTCTAGACAACAAATTTATCAAGTAAGTGTTGCTGTCCTTCTACATCATTAACTAGCTCTTTTGATTCCTCATGCTGTTTTCCTGCGAACTCATCTACTTGCATGCTAATATCTTTAATACTTATGGTTGTTCTATTAACATCTTCTATAACTACAGATTGTTCTTCAATTGCCGTTGCAATTTGAATATTTCTATCCATTATTTCTTTGACTGAATTGGAAATTGTATCTAAAGATTGATTGGCAACCTCAGTGTGCTCAACGCATTTTTGTGCATTAGACTGACTCTCATTCATAGACGACTGTACTCTAGCCGAATAATTTTGAATATGGTCAATCATAGACTTAATTTCTGTTGTTGATTCTTGTGTCCTTGAAGCTAATGTTCTTACTTCATCCGCTACAACCGCAAAACCTCTACCTTGTTCCCCTGCACGAGCTGCTTCGATAGCTGCATTAAGTGCAAGCAAATTTGTTTGCTCAGCGATGCCATTGATAACAGACAAAATTTGTTCAATATTATTACTATACTCAGCAAGTTGGTTACTTAGTTCTAATGAAAGCGTAATCGAGTCTGATAATAAAACAACATCTCTCGTGGTCTTTTCAAATAAGTCTCTACTTGAGTCAGCACTATCACTCGCTGAAGTAACTAAACTTGCTGCTTCTTGAGCGCGTGCTGCTATATCTGCAGAAGTAGTACTCATTTCATGCATAGCCGTAGCTAAACCATCTATTTGTGAGAATTGATTCCCAAGTTGTTCACTTGATTCACGCGATAAATTGTTTACCTCACCACTTCTAACTAAGACACTTGAAGCCTTGCCTGTGACTTCTTGTACTAAGCCCTGTAAGGATGCTAAAAATTGATTAAATTTACTTGCGACAACTGAACACTCGTCTTCTCCAGAAACACGAAGTCTTTGAGTTAAATCGCCTCCACCAGAAGCAACCTCTGTAATAGCGTGTTCTAAATCGGTTAACGGCGACAGTAAGTGTTTTGCTAACTTTCTAAGGATAAAGACACAAAGCGCTATACTAAATATTGCAAATATCAGTGTGGTAAATGTGAAAGTAGCTAGAGACTCATAAACTAAATCTTTCTCTAAAACGACACCAACGTACCAATCTAGCCCACTACTCTCATCAAGTTTCTTAAAGTACAGTATTTGAGTAATTCCATCATGGTCTACTTCTAACAACTTATTACTATTTTTGGGTGACTGCTTGTAGATGCTATTGGTTGATTTACCATTTAGTGTTTTGTTTTGATGGGTAATAATATTGCCACTACCATCTGCAATAAATGCCACCCCTGTCCCGTTAAAACTGATCGTATTAACGCTTTTTGCGATTGCGTTAAGGCTTAAATCCCCACCTATGACGCCTTTAAGTTGGCCAGCAACATTAATAGGTGCTACTACTGACAGTAAAAGTTCTTTAGTCGCGGCATCTACGTATGGAGCGGTAAAAGATATACCTCTGTTTTCAGCGCCTAATTTATACCAATCGCGCTCTCTAAAATCTATCTCAGGTGGATTAATGCGATTTGGATTATTAGAACGTAAGCCCCTTTCATGTGACAGTGTACCAAACATCAACAAAAAGTCGGTTTTTAGCGAAGGATTTTCTAGCTGATATTGGAAGTTATCATTGGAAAAATTGTTCTGTAATTCTGACTGTAATATCGACATTTGTGATTTTTTTCCAACTAGCCAATTACTTATACTACTTGAAAGTAGGATGGTATTATCAGTTATATATGCTTTGGTTTTTTGCTCTAGCGTGCCTTTAACGAGAAAATAAGTTGAGAATGCTAAGAATGAGATGACGATAAAAACCACAATTGCTGACGCTATAGAGAACTTTGTTCTAATTTTCATATTCTACCAGTGTGTTTCATTAACTCTCGGTTTTTTAAATATAGTCTATACTTCGAACAAATACGCAATTAGCTGGAAAACTATGAATAATCATAATTATCTATGGCCTATTGTAGTTCTTTCGACGATCTACTCATCTACAACTCACGCTGATGTTAAGCAGGAAATTGAAGCGTTAAAATCTCAAATACTAATACTTAAACAGAAAGTAGTAGCGCTTGAAAACAAGGTTGTTTCTAATAAAAACGAAAAATTACAAGAACAACAAACTAGAGAAGAAAACCAAGTAGTATCAATAAGTACAGCACCAAAAATAAAGCAAGATGTTAAATTGTACGCTACTCTGAGACCTACGTTTGGGTACATAGAAGAGCATGGTGAAAACTCTACTGATGTTCGGGATGCGCTTTCACACGCTGGCTTTAAGTCCACTACTGAATTCAATGAAAACTGGAAAGCCATATTGCATGCTGAATGGGGAATAGATCTTTCGAATAATGGGGATTTTGGAAAAGCTCGACAAGTTTATGTAGCGCTCGATTCACCGCTGGGACGTATAGGTATCGGTAAACAAAGGCCTGCACAATACTTATTCATAGCTGAATACGTCGATTTGTTTAACCATAGTAGCAGTCCGTTCGCGTATGATCCTGAAAGTTTATTCTTCGTAAACAATTTACTAACCTACCAAAAGTCTTTTGGTGACTTCACTTTTATCGCTGTAGGACAATATAACGGAGACGACGGTGATAACTATCAAGACCTATTAAATACGGGGGTTAGTTATGATCACAACGGTTTGCACCTTGCCTTAACATACACTACACAAGATGCACTTAACACAACTGAGGTAATCGGTAACGATGATATTATTGGAGCCTCGTTCGCTTATCAATTTACACCTGAATTATACATAGCATTAGGTTATCAAGATAAAGAATACAAACGATCATATAGCAACACTAGAAATGGTCACACTTTCGATGCTTCGTTGGCTTACATCTTAAATGAACGTTACAAGATGAAACTTGGGTATTTTGATTTTGAAGATGGTTTTAATCGACTCGAGTCTAAAAATTATAATGGCTATAACGCTACATTTGAATGGTTACCTTATGACAATTTAAGGTTTCATATAGAGTACTTAAAACGTAATTTCAAATACCAGCACGATTTCCAATCATTAAGCTTTGGCTTTCGATATGACTATTCGCAACTTTGGCAGTACTAAATGAAAATACGAGCGCTTCTATTACATTTATTATATCTACCGATAGCTTTGCAAGCATGTTGGGCAGAGAGCATTAAAGTAAAAATTGTAGCTGATGATGATTATCCACCGTACAGTTATGTTGAAAATGGACATCTAAAAGGGCTTTATATTGACTTAATTTCTAAAGCATCACAGCAGCTACTGCCAGAATATGAAGTTTCTTTAGAAGCGATGCCATGGAAAAGAGCTTTAATGAAGCTTGAACAAGGAGAAGAGTTTGCAATTTTACCTCCTTATAAACACGAATCAAAAAGACCTTATATCGGCCCCTATTCATTATCTCTGTATACAGAAAAAGTAGTGGTTTATTGTCGAAAAGACATTTCTTTAGAAAGCGCTTTTTCGGGAGTGGAAAAACCGATTAAATCAATTTCGCTAGGCATTAACGCGGGCTATCTATTATTAAACAAAAAATATCAAAACGCTGTTGATAATGAGGCAATTAAGTTACACCCAAACAAAAGCACTGAAGCAAATTTACTTAAGATGGTTCTTGGTAGAATTGATTGCTACATAAATGACGAAATGACCATTAAAAAAGGACTCCAGCAAATTTTTGAAGATGATGAAACTGGAGAAATAGCACAATATGAACTTAAAGAGCTCATCAGTAAAAACACCGCTCATATTGGATATACCAAGTCGCATACAGAGTTATACCCGTACAAAGAAGACTTTATAATTAAAATGAACAATGCATTAGATACTATTTTAGCTAATGGCTACATAGAAGAATATTTAAAATAATAAAAGATTCGTTGCACTTACATGGATTAATGTTTAATTATTACTTTCCTTATTTATTCGGGAGATGGTGCCGTCTTTTGTTAACATATCTAATTGTTTTTCAAGTGGTATTTTTAAGTCTTTATTTTTAACGGCTAGGTAATGGTATCCATTGACCACAGGTATTTTGTATCTAACTTCTCTGATTTTATCTGTTAAGTGGAAAAATTCTGGATCATTCTTGATTACTTTGTAGGAAACAACATTCATCGCAATAACATCTAATCGACCTTGCGCTAGCATTTTAACAAGCTGCTTGTAGGTTGTTGTAGTGTGCACTTCATTATTTGAAAACATTCGCTCTAGCGGCGTATTTCCTTTTTTGACGCCTATTATATGGTCGTCTATGTTCTCTACAATGTGCTCTGTATTTTTACGTACGTAAAAGCTGTAATAATTAAAACAAATAGGAACCTTTACTCTTAGTAAATTTTTGAACTTAGTTTCCTGTCCAGAAATACGGTTTAACAGGCCATCAAAGTCACCTCAATTAGTTGCTATCAGCGCTCGCTGAGCTGGTACCTCGACAAAGTTCATTTTAATGCCAAGCCGATCATATGCTTCAGTTAAAATTCTAGCTGCGCAGGTGTCTTTGACATTTTTGGTAGAAGAAGGAAAGGTCAGCACCCTATTTTCTTGATTTGCAGAAAGTGGCGCACAGAAGCAAGAAAAATAAATGAAAGCGATGTAAATTGGTACTCTTATGCCCACTCTGTATGATTTCCTAATCCGTAGGTGTAACTAGTTTTATTTCTATTCTACTGTCTAATGATAGTTTGTTTGTTAAGTATCCCCAGTGATTTTCGATTAACTCATCGCGAAGACCTGATGACTCTGCATTTATGACTGCTTTTCTCAAAATACTTTTTATATCAGGGTTTATATTTCCTAAGTAGTAGTAAAAATCTACGTCGTACTTAAAGAGTAGATTTTCTTCTATTTTGAGCCCATGAACTAGGCCTACCTCTCCCATTACCTCTATAACACTTCTTGAAAAATAGTCTATGCCTCTATTTTTGCTAGCAACCAGTTTAAACAATTTCATATACGGACCTGTAATCGCAATAAAGGGTAAATCATTGTGATCCCAAACCTGAGCATCTAACCAATGTTTATGCAAACCACCTACTAGTCCGGAATCTCTAAATTGTTCGATAGAGCTTAAACCAGTATATTGTTCTTGTTTACCAGTGGGTATTAATAAAACCCTAGAGCCTATTAAGCCGTTTGTTAATGGTACGTCTATGCGTTCAAAGTTTCTGTCTCGTTCTTTTGTTTGCAATCTCCAAGTAAGAGTTAAATTACCTGTTTTTAAATACTTTATTTCTCTTTGGTAGCTAATGTCGCCCACATAGTTGATGTTTGCAGTATATCCAATATTGTTAAGCGCCTTTGACAACAAAGAGACAAAATAGACGTCTCGCCCTTCCCCTGTTTTAGGCAAATTAATGTCGATCACTTGGTTATCTTTAGCTAACGCTACATTTGCAATGAACAGCAAACTAACCAAAAACATCGATAAAATGAATGAAGTTCGTACTATCATTAGTAAACCAGCCAACACATAGATATTAAAACTATAAACTAGTATGGCCAAAACTTAAATCTTACGAGGGTATTAACGCTTTCTTTACAAATTATTACACTAATATGCTTGATGTGAGACCAGATTAGGCTAAGTTTATAAATAGGTAATTAGACAAGGACGTATTATGATGAACGCGTTAATAGTAGATGATTCATCTATTGATATCTTATTAATAAGATCCATTTTAGAAGATGGCTTGCCAAGTAATACTTCAATTATTGCTTTTACTGAGAGTATTGTTGCCAAAAAGCATATAGACTTACATCCAATCAAAATCTTGGTCACTGACATTGAAATGCCAGGTATAGACGGTTTTGAATTAATTGAATACACAAGAAAAAAGCACCCAGAAGCGATTATCATTGCAGTTTCGGGTAGTAACTTTGATGACAATGCCACCAACACCATTTTATACGCTGCAAAAGGTGTTGGCGCTAATCATGTGATTTGTAAATCTAACTTGTTTGAAAGTTTAACTAACGTTATAAATTCAGTCGCAGAATCTGCTATCGCGGGTTAAATTCCTAGTGAAGTGCACCAGTTACTAGCATTCACTAGTTCTTGTTGCATGAATTCTGTCGCTAATTCGTAACGGTTTAGTTCTTCTTGCAAATTATCATTTTGTCCAGTGATGTAATGACTTGTTATATTTAACAATTCTCCAAGCGTACCTTCTCTTTGTTCTAGTGCTTCAACAATAGGCGCTGCTAATGGCATTGACTTGAGAATTTCATGTATTGGCATAGACAAAATAACTTCTATAGAGCTAAGTAACCCTGTAATGAAAGCAAACTCTTGTACTTGAGCGAAATGAGGGTTTTTGCTAGCGATTGTATTCATCAACCTAGCAGTAATTAATGCTTGTCGAGAGACTTCGTCAGACTTGTCACTGGTTAATTTTGAAAGTGCAAGAATCGTTACAAACTGTTTTAACTTTTCTTCACCTAGGTACGCTGTAGCCTGTTTTAATGACGTTATTTCAACTCTAGTGCCTGTTGCTACATTGTTTACCATTTTCAACAAACCAACAGATAGATTAACATCATGGCTGATAATCTCTGCAATCGCGTTATAATTTAAAGGGTTATTAAAGGTTTCACTGATCAGGTGTAGCATTTGCGTTTTAATAGGCGCTAATGTTTGGCCTTCGACTATTTCAGGCTCGTGATAGAAAAAACCTTGGTAATAGTTAAAACCTATTTCAGCCAACGATTGAAGTTGAAAGTTTGTCTCAACTTTTTCAGCCGTTAGTTTAATGTTGTATGGCTTAATTCGATCTATGACAGGCTTTAGACGTTTAGGATTAATTCGTTCTATGTCAACTTTGATCATCGATAGGTACGGGAAAAGAGCATCCCATTTCTGATCAGTATCATATTCCGTTAACGCTATTTTATAGCCTTTTTCACAGTAATATTTAACAATCTTAAGTAAACGTTCCGATGCAGAATGATGCCCTACTAGCTCAATGACAATACTGTTCTTGTCGAACATTAGTGGATATTTGTTAATTAAGCACTTTTCAGTAAAGTTAATAAATGCCACTTTGCCTAAACTGATCGCATGAATATCGCCTTGTAGGTGATTTTGAATCACTAATTTTGAGCTAGCAACATCCTGATCAATCTCTGGAAACTTATTTTCAGGACTATCTCTAAATAACAATTCATAACCTATCGTTTTAGAGTTTCGGTCAAGAATCGCTTGTCGTGCTATATAAGTGCTATACATCTAGGGTGTTAAATAATTGTTGTTAGATGCGATAAACATAACCATTTACACATAAAAAATAAAGTATTTGGCTATGTTTATCTCTATTTTGGAGAGTTTTAAGCTACTTTTTGTGCAATACGTGTTCGATTTTTTTTATATCCCCTTTCACCAACTTACTTTTCGGCAAAGAAAGTAACTCTGTTAATAAAGGAAATACATGTATGTTATCGAAACTTTTAGTCACTTCTCCCTGTTTGAAATTAGGACCGTTAGCGATAAACAGGGCTTTCATTTCTGAGGTGTATTTTGGATCATATCCATGTGTTTCAACACTTACGTAACTTTTGCGTTTTAAGAAAGTAAACGGTGGTTTTGCTGTCACGTAAATATCAGGTGTAGCTTTTGTTTTTTGGTTTATGTGCCAGTGCTTTGGAAATTCCGAGAAACTATATACGTCAAAAGCCCCTGGATAAGATTCTTGAAGTTTATTTAGTTGTGAAATTAAATGACTTTGCTTCTGTTGGTCTTCTTCGTATATCACTAATTGAGTTTGACCATTAACAATGATTATTGAATCTTCTTTCTTAATCGCTAGCTTTAGCCATTCCATGATCTGAAACTAATACTAGGTTAACCGCAAGGTTATTAGCTTTGATAAAATGATATAACTGCCCTATTAATTCATCTATTTCACTAATCGCTTGCCTTAGTTCTACACTTTCTCTTCCATGTTCATGACCAGCTGAATCAACCGTTGAGTAGTAACTCGCAATAAATGCTGGGCGCTTAGCTTCTGGTAGTAATAACCATTCCTTTATTTGCTCAATTCTATCTTGATTAGGTGTATTGTGTTTATAAGGGAAATAGATGTCTGGGTGCTGACCATCAATTTTTGCCTCTGATTCCGGCCAAAAATAGATCGCAGTAGACAATCCGTACTATTGAGCGTAGATCCATATAGGCTTTGCCGTTACCCATCGAGTATCTTTTCTTCCGTCACCCAATTTGTATTCTTTGTTAATTTCACGATGATAGAAATTATTGTGTTCTATACCATGTTCGTTTGGGTAAACACCGGTTACTAACGTTAAATGATTAGGAAATGTTTTACTTGGAAAAACCGGCTACATTCCATTTGCTAAAACACCTTCTTCAGCAATGTTTAATAGATTTTTAGGTTTAAAATCTTTTAAGTAGTGATGGGCAAAGCCATCAATTGAGATAAGTACCGTAGTCGGCTTGTTATCTGCCTGAGCAACACTAGCAAAAAGTAAGGCAGCAGTAATAATTAATGCTTTCATATTTAGTTATTATTAGTATAAAAAGTGCGGCTTTCGCCGCACTAAAAATTAGATAAATAGTTCTTTGATATTTGTTAAATCGGTTTTACCAGACTCTATTTCTTCAGCCGTCAAACCAGAAAGTTCATGCGGGAATACTAACCACTCTTCAGATTCATGAACAAAGTAATCTGGCTTAATGTCTGTTTTATTGTTTTTAGGCTTAAACCAAGGGCAAGCTATTCGTACATCTTTTGGCATATTGTTACGCATTAACGTTTTTAACTGTTTGATTAACGCATCAATACTACGGCCTGAGTCGAATACATCATCTACGATTAACAAACCGTCTTCTGCATTAGCATTTTCAATGATGTAGTGAAGCCCATGAACTTTTATTTCTTTGCTTTGCTGATTAATGCCGTAGTAAGACGAAGTACGCACGGCAATGTGATCCGTTTCTACCTTTTTAAAGTCAAAGTACTCTTGTACCGCTATACCAATTGGCGCTCCACCACGCCAAATGCCGACGATAAACTGCGGGCGAAAGCCGTCTTCGTATACTTTAGCTGCTACTCTGAAGCTATCTTCTAATAAAGATTGCGCTGAAATGTAATGTTTACTCATTTTATTTAATCAATATGATTCATGGATTAAAATATTATAACCTTATTACAATAAATTGTTAGGTAGAAAATTATTTATTTATTGCTTTATTGATGTAGAGCAAGTGTTGATATATAGCATTAGTCGATTGTTTTAAAAGGATTTTATTTGAATTTTTATAGGTATCTTTACGCGTGTGATAGTTGACATGAGTGCCAACTCCATAATAAATAAAAGGAATTCTTCTTTTATAAAAAACACCATGATCACTGGCGGTCTTCCAAGTTACTTTCTCGTTAAGAACACCACTTGCTCTTTTGAATCCCTTATAGATAGGCACCGGTTGCTGTTTTTTTATGTGCTTTAGTGTGTGTAAATCTTCTTTTGATAATATTTTGTTCATTCCATAGCTAATATAATGTAGCTTCTTTGAGTATTGGCTACCTGCTAACATATCCAAATTCACATTTAAAATAGCGTTTTCCATGATATCTGAATTTTCACTAGCGAATGCTTTAGCACCAAGTAAACCCGCTTCTTCGGCGTCTGTGAATAAAATAACGACATTACTATTGAGTGTTTGTTTTGATAGTTGTTTTGCAATGACTAGGAGTGCAGCAGTACCAGATGCATTATCATCCGCCCCCAAATAACTTGTGCCCAAGTGATCATAATGTGCAGTAAGTACGATATAGTGTAATGAACCATTATTACTTGGAAGTAGCCCTACTATGTTTGTTCCTTGTATCGTTTTGATAGCCTTTTCATGTTGAAAGGAATGTCGAAATTGACCTTTAAAGGGCTTAACGTCACTCTGTTGAAGTTGGTCAACCAAATAATCCTGCGCTAAAAAGCTCCCCTTAGTATTGTATTTCCTACCGTCTAGTAACTTTGAAGACAAATATTGGTAATGATTGTCTAACGCTTCACTATTAACCTTCTCAGTTAACAGCGTGTCTAATTCATTTTGTTTTATCGAGGATAATTGAGTACTGGTACTATTACATCCAAGTAAAAATACCAGCAACAATAAAGCATAATTTTTCATTAAGTTGTTTGTTTCAATACGGCTAATTTAGCTATATACCTATCATCTATAGATTTTACTTTGTTTAAAGCAATTGCTTTTCGCAACGCAAATTCGGCGCTTCTACTATTGTTATTCAAATAATAAGCTCTAGCCAAACCAAAATAAAATTCATGTTCAGTTTGGTCTAATCTTATCGCCTTCTTGTAATAAGAAATTGCGGTTTCAAAATTTCCTTTATGTAGCTCTTCGTCGGCTAACAATGCATAAAAATAAGGATTGTGCTTACGCTTTTCATATATACGATTAGAAATCTCAGAAGCCATAGACTCTTCGCCTATCTTATTTAGCAACACTGCAAAGTTAGAAAGCGCTGTTAGGTTCTCGTCATCAATGGCTATAGCATGGCGATAAGCTTCAATAGAAACATCAAAGTGTTCTGTAAATCTATACAATATGGCTAAATTTCCCCAAGAAGCACTGAAACTTGGATCTTTGACTGTTGCAGCTTTAAAATAGGCATAAGCTAGATCGTACTCACCTCTAACCATCGCTTGAGCCCCTTTGTTGTTATAGAACATTGAAACGACAGTCGCTTTTGAAATTTCCTTTTTAGGGAAACGTTTTTTAGCAACAAAAGGGTCAAAATCTATTTCAAGGATGTTTCTATCTAGCAATACGATACGATTATCTTCGACAGGCCTTTGAAGAAGTAAATTAACATGCCCTGTTAGCATATTAAATTCGCCATTTCGTACCCAATACTCTGGAATTTGAACGTCTTGGAACTTAACATTCAAACCTGCCTCTTTTGCAAGCGCATACGCTAGAATAGTAAGTGACATACAGTTGGCTTGTTTACTGTTATAAGCTTCTTTAGCAATTAGGTTAGCTTGGCTATTGTAAGAAATGTCTATTTGATTGGTTAGGAATAATTGTCTTAGTAATTTATTTGCGCGTTTACGATGATCTTTTTGCGTCAGTAGTTTTGTTTTGACCATCTCTTTCATTTCATCACTTAAAGCAAATATTTCTTCTTCAGTTTCTATATTAGCGCTTTTGCTGCTTGGGAATGAGTTGTCGAGATAAAGGTTGTTAGTATTGTTCAACACTATGGGCTTCTCTTTAACTGTGCTATTGCAGCCAAAAAGTGCTAATACTAAAGGTAAAACAAGTACTTTACTGGTAAAACGCATAGGCTTTCCTTCTAAAAACAATCACTAACCTTAGTATTAAGCATATACTAAAACTCTCGTAATTGAATGGAAATTAGCCAATATTAATAAATTATTACAAAATCCAAATTACTTAATAGACAGACCAATCTAGGTATTCTGACAATAGTTCAAGTACTGCCATGCCAACGTATGAGTTACCAGCTTCATTTAATCGAGGTGACCAAACACAAACAGTTAGCTTGTTTGGAACGATTGCTACGATACCTCCACCAACACCACTTTTACCTGGCATACCTACTTTAAAGGCAAAACGACCAGCTTCGTCATATAGACCACTTGTCGCCATCAATGAATTGAGTTGTTTAGTTTGGTTTTCACTTAGTATTTGTGAATTTGAAGGGATGTGACGACCTCTATTTGACAAATAACTTGTCGCAATCGCTAAATCTTTGCAACTCATCGATATCGCACAATTTGAAAAATAAGTCATCAATGTACTTTCTACATCGTTGTCAAAATTGCCAAAGGCCTTCATTAGATAAGCCATTGCAGCGTTTCGAGAACGGTGCTCAAATTCGGATTGTGCAACAGTTGCGTCGATTTTCACGCTGTCGTTTAAAGAAAGCTTCCTCACCAAGAGCTTCATGACTAGATTAGGTGCTGCGTAAGCCGACTCGATAATATCAGATATAACAATTGCACCAGCATTAATAAAAGGATTTCTAGGAATACCATTCTCATATTCCAATTGAACTAATGAATTAAATGGCAAACCCGAAGGCTCTCGCCCTACTCTTTTCCACAACTCATCACCTTGTAATTGCATTGCTAGCGTTAAACCAAATACTTTAGAGATACTTTGAATCGAAAAAGGTGTTAATGCATCGCCTACCGTAAATAAGTCACCTTCATTTGTGTATATAGCTATTCCCAATTGCTCAGGGTTAACCTCTGCTAACGCTGGTATATAGTCAGCAACCTTACCCTGATCAATTAACGGTTTTACTTGTTGATAGATGTTTTGTAGTAGATCTTGCATAAATAAAGGAAACCAAATGGTAGTTTTAATCGATTGTTTTCTTGAATTAGCGCTTTTTGTATTTAAAAAGCACTCGCTTTTCAATGGGCAAGACATGCTTTAGCATTTCTTGGTCACATGCACCTATAGAATTGAAGTTGTCTCTACCTTCTTGTAATGTCATGTGATTAGGCCCTGAATACTCAGTAATATCGTGAAGATCTTGCCCTTCATCTTCCCAATAGCAAATTGGACAGATCAAATAGTTCCCGCGTTCAGGTAAGGAATAATAATCACAACATGGACACTGCTCTCTCGGTGTAGGATCTTCTGGTTGATACCATTGAACGGAAGACTTTAACCCAAACTTTTCTAGTAAGTAGTTTATTAATCTCAATCGTACAAACTCAAATAATATTTGGTTCTACTTTAGATTCTATAAATGGTAGTTGTAAAGAAGATAAAGCTAGCAAAAGCAAAAAACCCGACTCTTTCGAATCGGGCTTCTATACGGCGGTGAGATAGGGATTTGAACCCTAGCGACAGGTGTTACCTGCAAACGCCATAAATATTCTAATTGTTAACATTGTAAAAGCAAAAAACCCGACTCTTTCGAATTGGGTTTCTATATGGCGGTGAGATAGGGATTTGAACCCTAGTGACAGGTGTTACCTACAAACGCCAATAAACTATGTTTTAAACCTTAAATGCAAAAAACCCGACTCTTTCGAATCGGGTTTCTATATGGCGGTGAGATAGGGATTTGAACCCTAGAGGCGCTACAAACGCCTGCCGGTTTTCAAGACCGGTGCTTTCGACCACTCAGCCATCTCACCAAAACTTTTTCAAATTGTGTGAACACGTTTTAAAAACACATTCATAAAAATATGGCGGTGAGATAGGGATTTGAACCCTAGAGGCGCTACAAACGCCTGCCGGTTTTCAAGACCGGTGCTTTCGACCACTCAGCCATCTCACCACAAGTTCCCGTAATCGGAAACGCAGCGAATATTAAAGATAGATTACGCCCTTGTAAAGCCTTAATTTAACTATTTTTGCTTAATTTAGCTTAAGTGCTCTAAAAACACTCAAGTTTGCTAAACAATAGACAAAAAAACGCTAGCCATGTTTCTGTTTTTAGGGTGTGGCATATTGTCGCAGATCAGCTTTTATAACTTGAGAGTAACTTAATAATTTTAAACAATTAATATTGTTCGTTAATGAAAATTGTAAAGCTATGAAAACTAAACTCTCCCCTATCGCATTGTCTCTAATATTGTTATCTACTCATTCCCTTTATGCGGGCGAAATAGAGCAAATAGAAATTATTGGAAAGAAACTATCCGTTACTAAAGTTTCTGCTAGTACAACTAACTACAAAACACCAGATATCGCAGATCAAATTTCCCTTTTACCTGGTGCAAACGTAAACAAAAATGGCCCAGTTACTGGCATCGTACAATATCGCGGTTTATATGGTGATCGTGTATCAATAAGTATTGATGGCCAGTCTTATATTGGTGCCGGCCCAAATGCTATGGACACACCTTTAAGTTATAGCCCCAATATAATCACAGATACCGTTTCTGCTTACCGAGGTATTGCTCCTGTTTCTTCAGGTTTAGAAACATTAGCTGGCTCGGTCGCTACCCAATTTAGGACTGTTCAATTAGCAAAAGAAAATGAAATAAATACCTCTGGAGAACTTATATTAGGCTATCGAGACGTAAACGATGCTAATAAATTGGGTGTAAGAACAGAAGTTGCTACAGATTCTTTAACAGGTTTGGCCTATTTTGAGTCTAACAAAGCAGATTCGACACAAGCACCAAACAATTTAACGATCCCATCCACACACTATGACAAAACCCAAGCAGGTATAGTCACTTCTTGGCAGCAACACGACAACAAAATAGAGTTTGCTTACCACTACACCGATACTAGAGATACAGGAACTTCATCTTTACCTATGGATATTACATTTATCTACGGTAATAAAGTATCACTAAACGGTGAACACAGTCTTTTTGATGGCGATCTAACATGGTGTTTAGGTTTCTTGGATGCTAATCACGAAATGGACAATTTTGCACAACGTACTAATCACAATGCTGCTATGCATCGCATAAATAATGCGCTTTCTACAAGCAAAGATTTTTCTGTGGAGTGGCGCAAAGACGAATGGAACATTGGTGTTGCTGGTTTAACGGCTGATCATGACTCTGTTATCACTAATCCAAATAACGCTATGCTTAAAGTGGTTAATTTTAACAATGTTGTAGATACTAAATTATCAGCATTTGTTGAGTACACACTAAATAAAGAAAACCATGAATGGGAGTTTGGCACGCGAATAACAAACAATAACACTGAGACAGATAAAGTGAGTCATCATATGGCAATGATGAATACTAGAGTCGGTGAACTTGTAAATAACTTCAACAATAGCGATAGAGATATTTCAGATACGAATTTGGATCTGTTTGTAAAGTGGCATACCCAGATGAACAATGAATTTGGTATGGATATTACACTGGCTAGAAAACAACGCGCGCCATCCTATCAAGAGAGGTTTTTATGGATGCCGATGGAAGCAACGGGCGGCTTAGCGGATGGTAATACATATATCGGTAATATCAATTTAGATAGTGAAACTGCTAATCAGTTTAACGCGGGATTTGATTATACCAACAAGCGTCTAAACCTATTTGTTGATATTTTCTACCAACAAATAGATAACTATATTCAAGCGTTACCCTCTATGAACATGAACGCAAACATGATTGCCAAGATGATGATGAATGCTGACTATGTTCTTCAATTTTCGAATGTTGATGCCACGTTACACGGAGTTGATGGCCAAATTAATTATACATTGAATGATAACTGGCAGTTAGGGGCGAACATTAATTATGTTCGTGGTAAACGAGATGATATTTCAGATAATCTATACCGCGTCGCTCCACTGAACGGCACTACTTATATAAAATACAATACTGAAGACGTAGATTTCGTGTTTAAGCTCAATGCGGTAAACAAACAAAAACATGTTTCTGTGATAAATCGCGAAAAGGAAACTGCCGGGTATGTAACTGCTGATCTCGACTTTACTTACCACATGGGGCAAGGAATAAAACTAACTGCGGGTGTAAGTAATTTATTTGATAAAACCTATTTTAACCATCTATCAGGCTACAACCGAGTAATGGGAACCGCTTTTCCTGTTAGAGAAAGGTTACCAAATGAAGGTAGAACGTTGTGGGGAAATATTTCATTGTTGTTCTAAACAACTAAACTTGAGTCGCGCTAATTACTAGCGCCCTTTGTCCCGCCCTAAAACACTATGTATTAGGGCGTTTTTTTAATTTTCGTTGTAGTGTTCTTCTGTGCATAGATAACTGTCTTGCAGCGGCCGATACATTCCCATCATTTGCCTTTAAAACTTGCTGGATATGTTCCCACTCCATACGCTCTGCGGTCAGTGGCGTAACCTCTTCTACTTCGCTACAAGTCACCTTTTTATCTAGTATCGTTGAAACTAACGTATTTGTGTCTACCGGTTTGGCTAAATAATCGTCTGCACCTAGTTTTATAGCTTCAACTGCAGTAGCGATGCTTGCATAGCCGGTTAATAAAATAAGTCTAGCATCCGGAGCCCCTGCTTTTAGTGCTTTAATTAGCTGTAAGCCGCTGTCTTCACCAAGGTGCATATCAAGCAGAATAAAGCTTGGTACTTCTTGTTTACATAACAGTAGCGCTTGAGATCTGTCATTTGCGATAAAACAGGTAAATCCATTTTTAACTAGCCTTCTTTTTAGAGAAGAGCTGAAAAGATGATCGTCTTCAATAATAAGTAACTTCATTACTTAGCCACTAAAGGCAAAATAATTTTTACAGTTGCCCCCTGATTAACGTTATTCATTATTTCGATTGAACCACCTAAATTTTCAATGCTTCTGTTACTAAGTAATAAAGCCATTCCCATCCCCGTTTGACTCTTAATCACTTGTTTACCTAACTTTGTGATCAATTGCTTGTTAAAACCACTTCCTTCATCAATGATACTTAACAGCAATTTATTTGTTTGTGTTTTAATAGATACGCAAACAGCATTGTTACCAGATTTTAGAGAAGCGTTAACTGAGTTATTGATAATATTCAGCACCGCAGGGAAAAAAGAGTTATCTACAAAAACGAGAGATGCTGTGTCCAATTCACTTTGTTCAAAGCTAAAGTTTATATTTGGGTAATATAGTAGGCACTGTTTACGAATCGTTTCTATTATTTCAGAACCGTTCTGCTCAATTAATTGCTGTGATGAAATCTCATCTGCTCGCTCTCTGAAAGAAGCCAGTTTGTCAGAACATCTATCCACTAGTTGCTCTATTTGATCAATTAAATCAGTATCATCGATATGGAGTTCTTTAAGTTCTTCAACTAAAAACTTGAGTGAACCGACTGGTGTCGCAATATCGTGACTTACTTGTGCAGACGCGATACCTAAAGCGATGATATTTTCTTGTGACAGTTGCTCTTCTCGATAGCGAGCTAATTCGGCATCCTTCACCCTTATAGATTTTAATAATTGGTTTATGATAAAAACAACAACAATCGCAGAAAAGATAAAATTGACCCACATGGCCGTGTAATGCCCTTCCATACTTCCATGGTGATGCATTGGGACGAATAATAATAAAAAGCTGTACGTAAGCACGGCAGCTAACGTGATTAAAGCCGCTGAAATAAGCGGCAGGCTAATAGAAGCTATTGCAATCGGTATTAATAGTAATGAAACAAATGCATTAGTTGCGCCACCACTAAAATACAGCAATGCTCCTAAACAAATTACATCAAACAACAGCTGTACGATTATATGAATATCAGAAACGACTGCTTTCAAACGATAGAAATAAAATGACGCTATATTAAAAGAAAATTCAATTAATACGATGGCGATAAGTGTATTTAGTTGAAGGTGGTAGTCAAAAAATGAGGATACAACTATTAGCGCGAGAATTTGAACAATTATCGCTATAGAACGAAGTGATATGATCACTTTTATGGGTGATAACTTATATGTCTTTAAATCGTCTATTTCAAACATATCCTGTCTTAGCCATTATTTGAGGAATACACTTGCTACGCTAGTAAAACCACAAGCAAGTATCCGACTTTATTGAAGTTTTATTATTTTACTGGAAATTGTACTATGCAGTGACTAAGTTTAATACTCGAATAGAAAGGTTTTACGGATAAATTTACTATGAATACGCTGATGACAGCGTTATCATCCATCTATCATTACTATCTTATCACCCGCCAATGTTTTATCGATTAGGTAACTACAAAACAAGAACAACCTACTATTTATTTGCTCTATTTCTTCTTATTTATTTTTGTTTAATTCAGCAAAACGTCCCTGTAGCAGAAATTACCTCTAAATTAACTGGCTACGGGCAATTCTTGCTTATTGGTTTAATTGCGGCGATAGTTGCAAACTCTACTGGTGCTGGAGGAGGCATTGTATTTCTTCCTGCTTTTACTCTACTTGGATTAAGCCCAGTTGAAGCTTTAGCTACTAGTTTTGCTATTCAGTGCTTTGGCATGACCTCTGGCGCGCTCGCTTGGTTACAAAGAGGTAGATCAGGTGTAAAAGAAAAGCCCTTTCAATGGGGAATCTTTCAAACGACACTTTTTCTCACGGTGATCCCGGGGTTAATAGGTTTACTAGCCGTGCAGTGGTTAGAGATTCCAGCGCCTATTGCTGTAAAACAGTTGTTTGCACTACTTTCTTTTGTACTTGCATTCGCGATTATTTACCGGGTCAAGACAAAGCAGTTTGACGAAGGTGAACGAACGCACTCGTTAACTAGAACGGAAAAAAACATTTTAGTAATCGCGGCTTTACTAAGTGGAGCGTTAACTGCTTGGCTTTCCATAGGCATAGGTGAAATAATTGCTGTAACGTTGATACTAATGGGATTTAGTACATTCATCGCAGTTGCAGCTGCTGTCTGTATTTCTTCATTATCAGTACTGTTAGGTGTGCAATTTCACATATGGACTTCAAATGCCATTAATCTTGATGTGCTTTTATTCGCGGCCCCTGGCGCGCTAATTGGAGGAGCAATAGCTAGTAGAATAGCAACTTTGGTTGGGATAACTCGTCTTAAAGTATTTATGTCTGTGTGGATAATAATGAGCGCTATTGTTTACTTAATTGTTTAATATAGCGCTCATTTAATTATCTCCGAAAAGAGCTAAGCACCTTTACTATTTGTGTAGTAGGCAGCACTTGCTATCGTTTTTAGTATAAAGAAAGCAGCAAGCCCTACTAATATTACCTTAAATACAATGTGCTCATTAGTTGGTAATGTACTATACGCAAAGAAACCAAACACTAAGCCCAAAGGGGCGTTAAATACTAACTTAAAGAAGTCAGTATTATCAAAAATGCTATCTGCGTTTGAAGCGTGGTGTTCGTTGGTATAAAAAGCCGCATAAGCTAACGTACTTAATGAAAAATAAGCTGCTAATAAAACAAAGATGATTTGAAACAGCAAAATACCTTCATTCATGATTGAGTTAGTCGCTAACGCGACAAAGAGTATTGCGATGGGAGCAGACGCTAAAGACTTATAAAGGTTTTCATTCTCAATGAGAACTTCAGAGTTAACTTTCTCCATTATTATTCCTTCTTATATTGTTTATTTTTATTTTACTGAAAGAACTACTTAATCTTACGGTTAATAATTAAGCATATATAGAGCGAAATTAAAACACTTATTTATAAAGAAAAAATTAATATGGGGCTTGAAACCTAACAATTGCAAAGTTAAATCTATTAGTTGAACAGCCTAATGTCAGCTTTTTGGGCATTAGAAAGCAAAAAAGCCCAACTCTTTCGAATCGGGCTTTTTCTTAATATGGCGGTGAGATAGGGATTTGAACCCTGGATACAGGTGTTTCCTGCAAACGCCAATGAACTATAGTTTGAAGCCTTAAATGCAAAAAAGCCCAACTCTTTCGAATCGGGCTTTTTCTTAATATGGCGGTGAGATAGGGATTTGAACCCTAGAGGCGCTACAAACGCCTGCCGGTTTTCAAGACCGGTGCTTTCGACCACTCAGCCATCTCACCAATTGTTTTTGGCTGCTTGCCAAAGAACGATGCGAATATTAAATTGAAGCAAAACGCTTGTAAAGTGTTAATTTAAAAAAACTGTTTAAATGCCATTAATTTATCCATTTTGATGGCTTTATAATCAACAACCTGAGCTAAGTGGTGTTTCTATGGATAAAAAACGTTGTAAGTGGCTAGATCTATCAAAGCCTGATTATGTTAAATATCATGATGAGGAATGGGGAGTTCCTGTTTATGATGATCGAAAGTTATTTGAATATATAACATTAGAATCTGCTCAAGCAGGTTTAAGTTGGTACACCATATTACAAAGACGAGACGGTTATCGAGATGCGTTCGCTAAATTTGTACCTGAAGATGTAGCAAAATTTAAAGACGAAGATATAGAAAGGTTAATGGAGAACCCAAGGATAATTCGAAATCGTGCAAAAATAGCAGCAACAATTAATAACGCTAAGGCTTTTATTGCTATTCAGAAGGAGTTCGGTAGTTTTAGTAAATATATGTGGCAGTTCGTAAACAATGAAGTAATTGTTAACGAAGAAATTGATCCTACTACGGCGACCTCTCCTATTTCAGATGATTTTGCCAAGGATCTGAAAAAGCGTGGTTTTAAATTTATCGGTTCAACAATATGTTATGCTCACATGCAAGCTTGTGGTATGGTCAATGACCACAGCATTGACTGTTTTAGATACAAAGAATTAGTTATGCAAAAACGGCAAGACAAAAAATAGAAATTTTCTAAAACGCATGTCATAATATGTCAAATGTTGTTGATTAGGGTTGAACTTAACCTAATTGACCACATCTATATAATTATAAACTTAAGTTCTTAGAGGATGATTTATGCAATCTAATATGAGTTATCAAGCGGCAAGCCAAAGCTCAGCAATAGAAATAAACAAAGTACTTAGAAATACGTACATGTTGTTAGCTATGACGTTGGCATTCAGCGCCGTAACTGCAGGCATTTCAATGGCCATGGATGTTTCACGTATGGCTTCACTTGGTATGTGGGTAGTAGCTTTCATTTTAATGTTTGTTATTAACAAAAATGCTAACAAGCCAAGCGCGGTTCTTTTAGTATTTGCTTTTACTGGTTTACTAGGTGCTTCTTTAGGCCCAACATTAAATCACTTCGCTGGCATGCCTAATGGTGGTTCATTAATCATGCAAGCACTTGGTGGCACTGCATTGATTTTCTTTGCACTATCAGGTTACGCATTAACAACTAAGAAAGATTTTTCATTCTTAGGCGGTATGTTGTTTGTTGGTTTAATTGTTGCTGTAGTAGCAATGATCGCAAACATCTTCTTCCAAATCCCAGCATTATCAATGGCTATCAGTGCGGTAATCATTTTAATCATGTCGGGTTTAATCTTGTTTGATACAAGCCGTATTATCCACGGTGGTGAAAGAAACTACGTATTAGCAACTGTTTCTTTATACCTAAACATCTACAACATCTTCGTAAGCCTTTTACAATTATTAGGTGTTTTTGGTGGAGATGATTAATAATCACTTTAAATGTGGTTATAATAAGAAGCCTCGTTAATCGAGGCTTTTTTTATGGCAAAAAATAAGGGCTAATGTGGCGACGTTTTCTATTGTAGTAACAACTTCCCCTCTTTCTAATTTGACAAATACTACACAAGATTTAGTTGAGGCGATTGCGTTATCTGAGCACATTTTAAATGGTGTTTTCTTCTATCAAGCTGGCGTACTAAACGCGAGTAAGTCTATTGTGATTCCAGCTGACGAAACACAAACAACTAAGCGCTGGAAAACACTTAGTAAACAGTATGGCATCCCTCTTCACTTATGCTCTACTGCTGCGGAAAAACACGGACTTATTGACCAAGAAGATGAACTAGCATTAATAGAACCGTCTTTTATGCTGTCTGGCCTTGGTGAATTGGTGGTACTAACAGAACAAGCTGATAAGGTTATTCAATTATGAGCAAGTCAGTCGCTATTGTTAATACAAGTGCAACTTTTTCAACAAGCCAATCTAAAGACTCACTAGATATAGCACTTATCTTTGGAAGCTACGAAGTTGAAACTCACCTTTTCTTTATAGGTGATGGTGTGTGGCAATTAATAGCAAAACAACAACCTGAGCAGATTAACACCAAAGATATACTGAAAACGTTTAATGCCTTTGAGTTCTATGACTTAGATAAAGTGTATGTCAGTGAAGAATGTTTGGCGCAGAGAGGCTTAAGTAATCAAGAATTTAATATTGATAACGTGGTTACCCTTTCTTCTACAGAAATTGCAGTGCGATTAAAGACTGCAAATACGATATTCAATTTCTAAGGCGAGTTATGATTCATATAATTAGAACAACAGCTGTTGACCGTCTAAATCAAATGGTAAGTCTATTATCTGACGGTGATACCGTTGTCTTTATAGACGATAGTTGTTACGCGTTACCAAATCAAATAGAAACAGCACTCAAAAAGAACGTTGCAATATTCGCGCTCGAAAATCATTTAAGCGCGAGAAATATCAATCAACATAAAGACATTGAAGTAATCAAGATGGATGACTTAGTCTCACTGCTTGCGGACAATAACAATTCAATGACCTGGCAATAACATGACAGAATTAACAAATATAGAAAGAGATAAACAAGGTTATTTACTAGACCACACTCAATGGTCTGAAACACTCGCGCCTATGTTGGCAGAAGAAGATGATTTGGTTTTGACTGATGCTCATTGGGAAGTAATTAACTTTGTTCGAGCATTTTATTTAGAATTTAACACGTCTCCGGCAATAAGAGCACTTACCAAAGCAATGAAACAAGAATTTGGTGAAGAAAAAGCGAATAGTCGATACCTTTATCGCCTATTTCCTGAAGGGCCAGCTAAACAAGCAACAAAATATGCAGGTCTGCCAAAACCTGCACGTTGTATTTAGTGTAATGCCAAATAACTAAACTTTGATATTGATATTGTGCCCTGAATTACCTACGGGCGCAGGTAGACTTGGCAATGCAGCTGATTGAATTAAGTCCATTGCCATTTTCCCTTCAATAGACATTTGATCTTGAGCTAACTGAGCCGTTTTAATTGCAGCTGCTGATTCAGTGTTGGTCACTGTTGGTGAAGTATTGTTAATTGCTAATGTCATCATTAATCCTCATAAGTACTACAAACGCTTACGTGTTTACTTTATCGGCTACTTTTTAAACTACTTTAGATAAATTTAGCAGTATTTTTTTTAAAACGTTAATTTAAGCTTTAAGTAATTAATAATACTTACAAATAAATTTTGATGGATGAAACAAAAAAGGCGCCAATGAGGCGCCTTTTTTTTAACTAACTAGTTATCTTAGTTAGCTGGCAAGGTTGGCATGTGAATACCAGCCATTTCAGCCATTACACGGATAACCTGACAGCTGTAACCAAACTCGTTATCGTACCATACGTAAAGAACAGCACGGTCACCGTCAACGATTGTTGCTTGTGAATCAACAACACCTGCGTAACGTGAGCCAACTAAGTCAGTTGATACGATTTCAGTAGAAGCTGTGTAATCAACTTGATTTTGAAGCTTAGAGTTTAAAGAAATGTGACGTAAGTAGTCGTTTAACGCATCACGGTCAGTTTCTTTCTTAAGGTTAAGGTTCATGATAGCCATTGAAACGTTTGGCGTAGGAACACGAATTGCGTTACCTGTTAATAAACCTTTAAGCTCTGGTAATGCTTTAGATACAGCTTTAGCTGCACCAGTTGTACTGATAACCATGTTTAATGGAGCACTACGACCACGACGAGGTGATTTGTGGTAGTTATCAATTAAGTTTTGGTCATTCGTGTATGAGTGAACTGTTTCAACGTGACCATTACGGATACCGTACTCGTCGTTTAACGCTTTTAATACAGGTGTAATTGCGTTAGTTGTACAGCTTGCAGCTGAAACAATTTTGTCTTCTGCTAAGATCATGTCTTCGTTTACACCGTAAACGATGTTCTTGATGTCACCTTTTGCAGGAGCAGTAAGAAGTACTTTTTCAACACCTTTAGATTGTAAGTGTTGACCTAAACCTTCTTCATCAGACCAGATACCAGTGTTATCAACTACTAAAGCGTTGTTAATACCGTACTCTGTGTAGTCAATGTCTGACGGAGATTTAGCATAGATTACTTTGATGAAAGCACCGTTTGCTTTGATTACGTTGTTTTCTTCATCGATAGTGATGCTACCGTTGAATGCACCGTGAACAGAGTCACGACGTAATAAACTTGCACGCTTAGCTAAGTCACCATCTTTACCTGGACGGATAACAATTGCACGAAGGTTTAATTTAGCGTTTGGACCTGCTTTTTCAATTAATAAACGAGCAAGTAAACGACCGATACGACCAAAACCGTAAAGAACAACATCTTTAGCTTCTTGTTCTTTAGCGCCTTTAGCGATTTCAGTTAATTCTTTCTCAAGGAACTGTTCAATCGAAAGACCGTTAGCTGCGCCTTTGAATAAGTAGCTGTATGCTAACTTACCGATATCAACGCGACCTGGTGCTAAATCCATTTTTGCTAAAGCTTCTAAAAACGGGAAGCTTTCTCTTAAACGCAGCTTGCTTTCTTCATGTAAAGCAACTGATTTGTGCGCTTTGATGATATCGATAGCAGAAGCGTTTACTAATGGACGACCGTATACAGAGATCTCTACACCGCTTGTACGGAATAGTTGGCCGATAATTGGTAGCATGCTTTCAGCAAAAGTTTGACGTTCTTGCCAGCTAGTTTGGTATTGTTCCTCAAGATGAGAAGTCATTTTTAAAACCTTTTATTTCAGTCAATTGAACGATGGGCTATAGTAAGTATAGAAACTTTCAACGAATAGCCAAATTGCGCGCATATTGTAATGGAACGTAAAAGTTTTCGCTATAGGTTACACAAATTAATTTTTATTCGGATAAAACATAAATGAAACGAATATTCGTCATCAGCTTATTTTTAATGGCATGTGACAACGGTCCCAATTTTGCCAATCTATGTGAAGAGAATCCTGAGATTTGCCAAGAGTTCACCGAAGACTCATGGTGTAAGAAAGAAAGGATAAATATTGGCTTCGCTAACCTTGAACAAAAGCAAGATCCCAAAGATATCAACCAGTTTAATCAATTAGTCGCATATGAAGCATATGAAAAATGTGTTAGTCACGCTTCAAAAATTGAACACATCAAATTAAAGGAAAAAACGACTAAGCGTGTTAATAACATGCTTAAGGCCAGAGAAAGAATAAAAGAAATTTCTGAAGAAACGAGAAGTTCTGATCACCCTCGCCTTTTATATTTTCATTGGACACGCTACATGGATGAGGCAGCACTGGAGAAGTTTCTGTCGTATGAAGGCAGTAGTGAACTTGAAACACCAGAGTCTCAATTTGAGTTAGCTACTTATTATGCAAAGCGAGATCCGCAAAAAACAATAGGTGTACTATTTCATGCGCTTGAATTGCATCAAGAACCTAACCCTATCAATCCAGAGATATTTAAATCACTATCGTCTATCTTTACTGATAAAGAAAAGTATAAACAAGGATATATTTGGCTAAAAGTGCTAAGCCTTTATTCGCCTGATGATAAAGATTTAACGGCTGAATCTCTTAGTCAATACAGTAGATTCTACAATTTAGACGCTGCATTTCTAGATAAAGCTGCGGAATTGACATTAGAGAAGATTAGAGCAGGAAACTTTACAGCACCTAAATACTAGGTGCTGGGTTTGAAATTTAAACTAAGTGAGTTAACACAATAACGTTTGAACGTTGGTTCCGGGCCATCGTCAAATACATGGCCCAGGTGTGAATCACACTGCTTGCATTTAATCTCGGTTCTAACCATCGAGTGAGAATGATCAGGCAAATAATTGACCTTTCCCTCTAATGATTCAAAAAAACTAGGCCAACCGCAGCCAGACCTAAATTTACTTTCAGAGTTAAATAAAGGTGTTTCACAACAAGCACAAACATAGGTACCAACTTCCCAAAAGTCGTTGTATTTTCCCGAAAACGGATATTCTGTAGCGCCTAAGCGACACACTTCATAAGCTTCCGGGCTTAATTTATCTTTGTACTTGTCTTGTTCACTCATATTAAAGCTTTAATAGTTCTCGGTTATCTGAAGACCACTCAACGTGGTATTTATCACCTTTAGTATCTCCAACTAAGTTGAAAGTATGAGCACCAAAGTAATCACGTTGTCCTTGTAAAAGGTTAGCAGGTAAAACTTCAGAGCGCATAGAGTCAAAGTAAGAAAGTGCACTGGCTAAAGCACCATTTGGAATACCCATCAAACAACTAGAAGCAATTGCTTTACGCCAGTTTTGCTGATATTTGTTTAATTGCTCAGCAAAGAACTTATCTAGCAGTAAGTTATCCAGATTAGGTTCACGCTCGAATGCTTCTGTGATTGACTGAAGGAAAACAGCTCTAATGATACAACCGGCACGCCAAATTTTAGCGATAGCGGCAAAATCAAAATCCCAACCGTGTTCTTCACCAGCAAGTTTCATTAATTGGAAACCTTGAGCATAAGCACAGATTTTTGCACAGTATAAAGCATCATGTAATGCTTCAATAAAAGCTTCACGCTCTTGTTCAGACATTGCCTGCTTTTCTGGACCTTGAAGCACTTTTGAAGCATCTTCTCTAAGCGCTTTAAAAGATGAGATTGAACGAGCATAAACTGCTTGCGCGATTGTTGGCGCAGGAGTACCAAGCTCTAAGCTGCTCATCGCGGTCCACAAACCGGTACCTTTTTGACCAGCTTTATCAAGGATAATGTCTACTAAAGAAACTTCGCTACCTTCATGAACTACCTTCTGACGAAGTACATCTACAGATATTTCCATTAGATAGCTATCAAGAGGACCTTTATTCCATTCTTCAAAAATGTCAGCTATCTCATCGCAAGACATTGCCAAGCCTTCTCTTAAAATTTGATAGGCTTCACAGATTAGTTGCATATCAGCATATTCAATACCGTTATGAACCATCTTAACGTAGTGACCTGCTCCAGCAGGGCCAATGTATGTTGCACACGGCTCACCGCCTTCAACTATTTGTCCTGGCTTAGTTCTTTCAATTGGTTTGCCGGTTTCAGGATCTACCTTAGCAGAGATTGCTTCCCAGATAGGTTGAATGCGTGTCCATGCGTAAGGTGAGCCACTTGGCATTAACGAAGGGCCGAATCTAGCACCTACTTCTCCACCTGACACAGCTGAAGAAAAGAATAAGAACTGTGACTGATACTTTTTCTCACGAGCGACGGTATCAACCCAAAGGCTATTGCCAGTATCGATGACAATATCGTCCGGTTGTATACCTGCGCCGATTAAACTAGCACAAACCTGATCTACTGGCTCTCCAGCAGGAACAGATAACACAATAAGATGAGGTGCTTTTAACTTTGACAGAAGCTCTGTATAAGACGAACAACCTACTATTCGTGAAACATTATTGTTTTCATCTAGATCTTGTTTTATTACATCATTTACTTTTTCAAGATCTAAATCAAAAGCGGCAATTTTATAACCATTATCAGCTAAATTCAGCGCAATGTTCTTTCCCATTACACCTAAGCCAACAAACCCAACATCACACAAAATATTATCTACTGTCATCGTTCAATATCCGAATATAGTTCGAAGTAATCTATTGGGGAAGCATTCTATCACGTAATGTAGTGATATTACATCAATATGAACCAATAGGCGTTTGTTTGCATACGTTTTCATCAACCAATTGGTCAGGATTACAACTTTACGTAATAAAACAACCTTTTTATATATTATTACTGATTAAAAGGCACTTTTTACTTGATAATTTCGCTGCATGATGTAATTTTACTACATTAATGATTTTTATCTGGGGAATACCATGACAATTAAAGTGGGAATTAACGGTTTTGGCCGTATTGGTCGTTTTGTTTTTAGAGCAGCTCAAGAAAGAGCAGACATTGAAGTTGTAGGTATCAATGACCTAATTGACGTGGATTACATTGCTTACATGCTTAAGTATGACTCTACACATGGTCGCTTTAATGGCACAGTTGATGTTGTTGATGGGCAGTTAGTTGTGAATGGCAAGACTATTCGAGTAACTGCAGAGCGTAACCCTGAAGATCTAAAATGGGATGCAATTGGTGCTGAGGTAGTTATTGAGTCTACAGGTCTATTCTTAACAGACGATTCAGCAAGAAAGCACATCACTGCCGGCGCTAAAAAAGTAGTAATGTCTGCACCGTCTAAAGATGCTACTCCTATGTTCGTTGTTGGTGTAAACCACGATACTTATGTAGGACAAGACATTGTTTCAAATGCATCATGTACAACAAACTGTTTAGCACCGATTGCTAAGATCTTAAACGACAAATGGGGTGTTAAAGACGGTTTAATGACTACAGTTCATGCTACTACAGCAACTCAAAAAACAGTTGATGGCCCTTCTGTTAAAGATTGGCGCGGTGGCCGTGGTGCTGCTCAAAATATTATTCCTTCTTCTACCGGTGCAGCAAAAGCAGTTGGTAAAGTAATTCCAGAATTAAACGGTAAGTTAACAGGTATGTCGTTCCGCGTACCTACACCAAACGTGTCAGTTGTAGATTTAACAGTTAACTTAGCTAGCCCAGCTACTTACGAGGAAATTTGTGAAGCAATGAAGCAAGCTTCTGAAGGTGAACTAAAAGGTATTTTAGGTTACACAGAAGATGACGTTGTTTCTAATGATTTCATCGGTGAAACTTGCACTTCAGTATTTGATGCTGGTGCCGGTATTGCGTTAACTGATACGTTTGTGAAGGTAGTTTCTTGGTACGACAATGAAATTGGTTACTCAAACAAAGTATTGGATTTAGTGGCTCATGTAGTTGCTTTTGAAAACCAACAACCGGTTTTAAAGTCTGCTTGAAATAAAGATTAGGTTGTTAAGAAAGCGGTGTTTAATAGCATCGCTTTTTTTTGGTCTTTACAATTCGTTCTAGTGAACAAGTATCCTTCGACAAGCTCAGGATGAGAAAAATAAGAGCTTAGGATGAATTTAATGAAGGCTCAGGATCAGATAATTATGACCTTAAGTATAAGCGTACTCAATCTTCATAAATTTCTAAAGGCAAGCCATCAGGATCAGCAAAAAACGTAAAGCGTTTTCCCGTAAATTCATCTATTCGTACCGGTTCTATTTCAACGCCCTTTTCTTCCAATTGCGCAATAACTTCATCAATATCAGTGACAGAAAAAGCTAGATGCCTTAATCCTTGTGCTTCAGGAAAACTTGGTCTCTCTGGTGCTTGTGGAAAAGAAAACAATTCGATTTGCTGACTACCAACCAGTAAATCTAATTTATAAGAGTCTCTTTCTTCTCTGTAGTGTTCAGCAATTACTTTAAATCCAAGTGTTTGGGTATAGAACCGTTTTGAACGTGTATAGTTACTGCAAATGATTGCCACGTGATGAATCTTGTTAAACACAATTTTTCCCTTACAAATACAAAAAAGCCCGACTTAAGTCAGGCTTTTGGATTCTTAACCAATAACTAGCTGTTTACGGCTGCTATTGCTTCTTTAGCTAATTCTGTGATTTTGCCCCAGTCTTTGTTTTTGATAATTTCATCAGAAACAAGCCATGAACCACCACAACAAACAACACTGCTCAACGCTAGGTAATTATTGATATTATCTAAGTTGATACCACCAGTTGGGCAGAAACGAATATCAGGGAATGGTCCGCCAATCGACTTAATTGCTTTTACACCACCTGACGCTTCAGCTGGGAAAAACTTAAAGTGGTCGTAGCCGTAATCAATACCATCCATTAATTCTGAGATAGATGAGATACCTGGTACAAGTGCAATGTCACCTTCATTACCGGCTTGAAGCAAGTCTTTTGTTAATCCCGGACTAATTGCAAACTTTGCACCTGCGTCAGCAGATTGCTGTAAAAGCTCTCTATTTGTCACGGTACCAGCGCCAACTATAGCTTCTGGAATATTATCAGCAATTGTTTTAATAACATCGATTGCTGCAGGCGTACGCAAAGTAACTTCGAGTACTTTAATGCCGGCATCAATAAGTGCTTTGGCAATTGGAAGCGCATCTTCTACGTTTTCAATTACTAATACTGGTACAACAGGGCCCATTGCAAAAAGTTGCTCAGGCGTAAGTTGCCAAGTTCTTGATACTGTCATAATTCCTCTTACTTCTCTTCATCAAACAACGAACACGCGCCGGTATCAGCGGTACTCAAATTACGACGCATAAAGCCAAATATTTCGCGTCCCATTCCTTGGTGATGACCATTTACTTGGAACTTAGCTAATTCTCTTTGCGCTAGCTCTTGTTCATCAACTAATAGTGTTAATTCACCTGTTTCACCATCTAGCATAATCATGTCGCCATCTTGTACTTTAGCGATCAAACCACCGTCTAAAGCCTCTGGGCATAAATGTATTGCTGCTGGTACCTTTCCTGATGCGCCAGACATACGGCCATCAGTGACTAAAGCTACTTTAAAGCCTTTGTCTTGCAGAACACCTAACGGCGGCGTTAACTTGTGAAGCTCTGGCATACCGCGGGCTTTAGGTCCTTGGAACCTAACCACAGCAACAAAGTCTTTTTCTAGTTCACCTGCTTTAAACGCGGCCTCTAATTCATGTTGATCTTCAAAAACCACTGCTGGAGCTTTAACAATTGAACTTCCTTCACGTAAAGAAGATGTTTTGATTACTGAAGTACCTAAATTACCTTTTAGTACTTTTAAGCCACCGTCAGCTTTGAAAGGCGCTTTAGTCGTTGCGATAACTTCTTTGTCACCAGATTCTGTAGGACCATCAACCCAAACAAGTTTACCATCTTGTAATGTTGGTACTTGCGTGTAGCGCTCTAGACCACGACCACAAATAGTTTCAACATCTTCATGAACTAAACCAGCGTCAATCAATTCTCTAAATAGTAATGCCATACCACCTGAATTGTGGAAATGGTTCACATCCGCACTGCCATTTGGATAGATACGTGTTAACAACGGTACCGCGTCAGATAAATCATTGAAGTCTTGGAAATCAATAATAATACCAGCTGCACGTGCAAATGCGATGATATGCATCGTTAGGTTAGTTGAACCACCTGTTGCTAATAGTGCAACGATTGCATTAACAATTGAACGTTCATCAACCATACGCCCTACTGGCATGTAGTTACCAGACTGTTGTGTCAAACGAGTTGCTTGTCTAGCTGCGGCTTTTGTTAATTCATCACGTAAAGGAGTATTTGGCGGAACAAATGAAGAACCAGGTAAATGTAAACCCATCACTTCAACAACTAGTTGGTTCGAGTTTGCAGTACCGTAGAAAGTACAAGTACCAGCACTATGGTAAGACGCAGACTCTGCTTCTAATAGCTTATCTTCACCAATTTCACCTTTAGCAAATTGCTGACGCACTCGCGCTTTTTCCTTGTTCGGAATACCTGAAGGCATCGGTCCAGCTGGTACAAATACCGTCGGCAGATGACCGAACGTCATTGAAGCGATTAAAAGACCTGGTACGATTTTGTCACAGATGCCTAACATTAACGCACCATCGAACATATTGTGAGATAAGCCAACAGCTGCAGACATTGCAATAACGTCACGGCTCATTAAACTTAAATCCATGCCCGGTTGACCTTGAGTCACACCATCACACATTGCTGGCACACCACCAGCAAATTGCGCAACACCACCAGTTTCTTTAATCGCTTCCTTAATGATTGCAGGATAGCTTTCATATGGTTGATGTGCTGACAACATATCATTGTATGCAGATACAATTGCAATGTCAGAGTGGTTAATACCTCTTAGAATTGCCTTGTCTTCTTTACCACAGGCAGCGAAACCATGTGCTAAATTACCACAAGACAAATTTGCTCGATGAACAGTTTCAGCTTTTGCGGCCTCTATCTTTTCAAGATAGGCTTGGCGAGTTTGCTTACTTCGTTCAATGATTCGATTAGTGATCGAAACAATATCTTGATTCATACTTACTCCGCCCAAAATACTTGTGTATTCACTTCTGGGTCATGTAGGAATGCTCTTATTGGCATTTCTTTTTCATTTGTATTAGACAATGCGTTAGTCAGCACGTCTTTTTTGCTAGCCCCTGTTATATGTAAAATCGTAGTTTTACTTTGTGAGAGCGCTTGTCTTGTAAATGTAATTCTGTCGTGAGGTGCAGTAGTGGGTACTACTTTCATCAACACATTTGTATTATTTTTATCTAAGCCTTCTTCTATTTGTTCACTGCAAGGAAACAAAGAAGCGGTATGGCCGTCTTCACCCATACCTAAAATTAAAACGTCAAATGGCAAGAACGTTGAATTAGCTGCTAACTTCATATCAGCAAGTGTTTCAGCACTTAATTCTTCACCTTGTTTTAGGTGGAAGAACTTTGCTGCTTTAGCGTTATTCACTAATAGGTTTTCGTGCACTAAGCGTGTATTACTTGCATCGCTGTCGATGTCTACCCAACGTTCATCAGCCAATGTAACGGTTACTTTGTCCCAAGGTAGATCTACATTAGATAACGTAGCAAATAGCCCTTTAGGAGTAGAGCCGCCAGATAAAGCAATACTTGCCTTGCCTTTCAATTGAATAGCTTTGAGTAGTTCACTCGTAATTTTTTCAGCTAGCGCTTTATCTAACGCTTCTCGATTTTCGAATTCGTTCATCTGGTGCATTTTATTCAACCCACTGTCTATCATCGCGTGCAATTAATGAAATTGAAGATACTGGTCCCCATGAGCCAGCAGCATAAGGTTTTGGTGCTTCACCTGATAATTGCCAAGCTTCGATAATGCTATCTGCCCATGTCCAAGCCGCTTCTACTTCATCACGACGAACAAACAATGATTGATTACCGTTGATAACTTCTAACATTAAACGTTCATAAGCATCGATAACTCTTGCATCTTGGTAAGTATCACCAAAACTCAGATCCAGCTTGTTTTCATGAATATTCATTTGAGATGCAATGCCAGGGATCTTATTCATCATCTGTAATTCAACACCTTCATCTGGCTGTAAACGTATTGTCAGCTTATTAGGTGGCAATACTGCATGGCTGTCTTTAAAGATGTTGTGTGGTTGCTCTTTAAAGTGAACAACTATTTCACTGTGCTTCTTAGGCATTCTCTTACCGGTACGAAGGTAGAATGGAACACCTTTCCAGCGCCAGTTATCAATTTCAGCTTTAATAGCGACAAACGTTTCAGTTTCTGAACGTTGGTTTGCACCTTCTTCATTAAGGTAACCAGGCACGGCTTGACCATTAAGGAAACCATCAGCGTACTGACCGCGCACTGTTTTTTCAGCAATATTGTGACGAGTAATTGGTACAAGTGCCTTAATCGCCTTTAGCTTTTCATCACGAATAGAGTCTGCACCTAAGTCTGCTGGTGGCTCCATTGCTAACAACGACAAAATCTGTAATAAGTGATTTTGTACCATGTCACGCATTTGCCCTGCTTCATCGTAGAAACCCCAACGCCCTTCAATACCGACACTTTCTGCGACAGTAATTTGAATGTGATCAATACAGTTGCGATCCCAGTTATTAGTGAACAGTGAGTTAGCAAATCGCAAAACTAAAAGGTTAAGAACTGTTTCTTTGCCTAAATAATGATCAATACGATAAATTTGGTTTTCTTTAAAGTAAGCTGATACTTGATCGTTAATTACTTTTGAAGACTCTAAACAATGACCGATTGGTTTTTCCATAACAACACGATCGTTGTCAGTGATCAGGCTTGCTTCTTTTAAACCTGCACAAATATCGCCATAAATTGCTGGTGGTGTTGAGAAGTAGTAAACACGAGATGTTTGTCCACCTTCTAACGTCTTAGCTAGTTTATTAAAAGAGTTTGACTCTTTGAATTCAAGCGACTGATAGACTAAGCGAGATTTGAAACGCGCTAATACATCAGCGTCTAAACCTTCTTTAACAAAGTTTTCTAGGTTTTCAACAACAACTGAAACAAACTCTTCATCGGTATGATCTTGTCGAGCCGCACCAACTATGCGGCTGTCATCATGTAATAAACCAGCTTTATCTAATTGGTAAAGTGCTGGTAATAACTTTCTTCGAGATAGATCACCTAATGCACCAAAAATTACGATTTCACTTGGACATTGGCTATTTGCTTTATTCATTTATAAAGTTCCAACTTAATTGTTTACATAATGAAACTAAACTACATTTACCCTTAATTTATCCTGAGAAACGTCGTCAGTAAAGTATTTTTTGTAATTTAATTACACAAACCTCAACTTCAGGCTTTTTCTAAGTTTAGCAGAGAATATATTTATTTTTGATTTGCAAAAACGGTTGGTTTTTGGTTATATTGCCTACAAAAATGAAATAAACTTTCATTTATTCTGTTTTAAAAGCAGAAAAGAAATTACAATTTATTAAAAGATCTAGGGTCAATGATCTATGAATATACTTGAAAAAATTGCAAATGAGCTAGACACGTTTAGTAAGTCAGAACGCAAAGTAGCTGAAGTTATTTTAGCCTCTCCTAGCACTGTTATACATGCTAGTATTGCAGCTCTAGCAAAACAAGCGAATATCAGTGAACCTACAGTTAATCGCTTCTGTAGAAGATTAGACACTAAAGGCTACCCCGATTTTAAACTACACTTAGCACAGAGTCTTGCTAATGGTACTCCTTATGTAAACCGTCACGTAGATGAGAACGATAGCGCTGATGAATACACAGCAAAAATCTTCGAATCTACCATGGCCAATTTAGAATTAGCGCGTAAAAGTTTAGACACTAGCTCGATTAATCGTGCCGTAGACTTGCTAACACAAGCTAACAAAATTTCATTTTTTGGTCTTGGCGCGTCTGCAGTTGTAGCACACGATGCTTTAAACAAGTTCTTCCGCTTTAATGTACCTGTTGTCTATTTTGATGACATATTAATGCAACGTATGAGTGCTATTAATAGCCAACAAGGTGATGTTGTTGTACTGATTTCACATACAGGTAGAACCAAGTCATTAGTTGAAGTGGCGCAGTTAGCCAAAGAAAATGACGCTACTGTTATTGGTATTACAACAGAAGGTACACCATTAGCTAAAGAATGTAGTTTAGTTTTATCAGTAGATGTAGCCGAAGATACCGATCTATATATGCCAATGTCTTCACGTATTGCTCAATTAGCGCTAGTTGATATTTTAGCGACGGGCTTCACGTTAAGACGTGGTACCAAATTTAGAGATAACTTAAAGAAAGTTAAGGATAGTTTACGTAGTTCGCGTTTTGAACGAAAAGAATAATAAACACTACAGCTGTCTTAAATTTATCAAAGTAAGGAATAAAATGCCTAGAAGAACCAAAATTGTAGCTACGTTGGGTCCAGCTACAGAAGATAGAGAAACGCTTAAGCAGGTCTTAGCTGCGGGTGTTAACGTTGTCCGCTTAAACTTTTCTCACGGTAGTGCTGAAGATCATATTAAAAGAGCACAACTTGTAAGAGAAGTATCAAAAGAATTGGGTATTTACGTAGGTATTTTGGGTGACCTTCAAGGTCCTAAAATTCGTATTTCTACCTTCAAAGATGGTCCAATTAAATTGGCTGTTGGCGACAAGTTCGAATTAGATGCTACATTAGCTAAAGGCGAAGGTTGTCAAGAAAAAGTAGGTATCGATTACAAAGAGTTACCTCAGGATGTTGGTGAAGGCGATATCTTATTGTTAGATGATGGCCGTGTTCAACTTAAAGTACTCAGTACTTCTGACACGTCTGTTTTTACTGAAGTAACGATTGGCGGCCCTCTTTCTAACAATAAAGGTATTAACCGTCAAGGTGGTGGTCTTTCAGCAGCAGCGCTTACTGATAAAGACAAAGAAGATATTAAAACAGCTGCAAAACTTGAAGCTGATTTCTTAGCCGTTTCTTTCCCTCGTGATGCAGCAGATATGCGTGAAGCTCGCCTTTTAGCGCAAGAAGCTGGCTGTGATGCTCGTTTAGTTTCTAAAATCGAACGTGCTGAAGCGGTAAACGATAACAAAGTGTTAGACGATATTATTCTAGCCTCTGACGTTGTAATGGTTGCACGTGGTGATTTAGGGGTAGAAATTGGTGACGCTGAATTAGTTGGTAAACAAAAGCACATTATCGCTCGTAGTAGACAACTAAACCGTGCAGTCATCACAGCTACACAAATGATGGAAACAATGATCGAAAACCCTATGCCAACACGTGCAGAGGTTATGGATGTTTCTAACGCTGTTTTAGATGGTACTGATGCGGTAATGTTATCTGCTGAAACTGCAGCTGGTAAGTACCCTGTTGAAACAGTTACTGCGATGTCGAATGTATGTATTGGCGCTGAGAAACATCGTTCAGTTAAGATTTCAAAACACCGTGTTGAAATGACTTTCACTGAGGTGTCTGAAACTATCGCTTTATCAGCAATGTACGCAGCTAACCACTTAGAAGGTGTTAAAGCTATTATCGCATTAACTGAATCTGGCCATACGAGCAAACTAATGTCTCGCATTACTTCTGGTTTGCCAATCTTCTCATTATCACGTCACGATAAGACATTGAACAAAACCGCTATCTACCGTGGTGTTTACCCTGTTGAATTTGATTCTACTACGGTAAGTGATGAAGAACTTTCAGCTGCGGTATTAGCAGAAGTTGCAAAAACAGGTTTATTAGACGAAGGTGATAAAGTTATCTTTACTCACGGTGATCTGATGGAAACTGTTGGTGCTACAAATACATTGAAAGTATTGACTGTAGGTAAATAGAACCTTCATTTCCAAAGTACTTCTATTAAAAGCCAGCGTTAAGCTGGCTTTTTTGTTGTCTGCAACGTTGGGTGATGAGGGAGATGAAAGAGGGAAACAATCACTTTTTCCCTTTTTCCTGCTGCCCGGTAATAAAACCCAATAAGAAAAATAAAGTTGATAGTATTTCTCGTTTAATATGGCAGAGCTAATAAGTATAAATTTGTGAAGTTTTGATCTAATTCATACAACTTAATCTATATTTCAGCTAAATTACTCATATTACTCATGAATGAGAAATACAGTATGAAAGTAGGAATACTAACTAGCGGTGGTGATGCTCCAGGCATGAACGCAGCAATAAGAGCTATTGTCTTAGCCGCAGCAAAAGAAAACATCACTGTTTATGGTTTTTATCACGGTTACAACGGCTTACTCGAAGGCGATTACAGAATTTTGTCCGTTACAGATGTGAATGACATCATTCATCTTGGCGGTACCATCATCAAGAGTGCTCGATGTAAAGAAATGCATGATGAATCCGGCGTCCATAAAGCTGTAAAGCAATTAGAAACTTTAGATTTGGATGGTCTCATCATCATCGGTGGTGATGGTTCATTTATGGGTATGAATGAAATTAGCAATCATTGGCAAGGACAATGTATTGGTATTCCTGCAACCATCGATAATGATATCGCGTTAACTGATCACACGATTGGCTTTGCTACAGCAATTAACACAGCAATTAGAGCAATTGATAAAATAAGAGATACTGCCAATGCGTTTGATCGTTTATTTTTGATTGAGCTTATGGGAAGACACAGTGGACATATTGCTTTTCATACAGGTATTGCCACAGCTGCTGAAAAGGTAATGTCTTTTGAAAATACCCTAATTGATGACACTGAGCACGAATTAGATAAACTCAAAAAGCAAATCTTAAAGCATAAAGAAAACCAAGAACACAGTTTCATAATAGTAATAGCCGAAAACTTATGGCCTAGCGGCTCTGTAACCTTAGCTAATCAAATTAAGGAGTATACAGGTATAGACTGTACTCTTTGTACATTGGGACATGTGCAACGCGGTGGATCGCCCGTGGCAAAGGACCGCATCGCAGCAACTAAAATGGGCGTAGCGTCGATAAAGTACCTTAAAGATGGCCTTAACAATGTGTTTACCGCTGAAAATGGAAATACGATAGCACCAGTAAGTATTGAGGACATGACTAACAGTGAAAGCACTGTTAGCACTAATTTAATTGATGCTTATGAAAATATGATGATAATCGACACTAGCGCTGAAATCTAATCTACACTAGTGTTCTTTGAAGCTATTGAGTAACAGCTTGTTTTACACGTTCTTTATAGCTTCTGCTAACTTTTAGCTCTTTACCATTATTCATCACTAAATAATATTCGCCATTTAGTTGGCTGCAGAACTTATCAACGAAGTTTTTATTAACGATGGTAGAACGATGACTACGGATAAAGAATTTTGGATCGAGTATCTCTTCCAATTGTTTCATCGTTTTACGTAGGATATGAGTATGTTGTTCCGTATGAACACACATATAGTCTCCGGCTGCATCAATCCAAAGAATATCTTTAACAGGCACCCTACTAACTTCTCCGCCATCTTTAATAGCTAATACATCTGAATAGCTAGAGAGGTTTACAGGAACATTGTTTTCCAGATCAGACAAAATGTCTTTATAGTCATTCCCAGTGACATCTGAAACTAAGCGAACAAGCTTACTTTTATGATTTGCATTTTCTTGACTAAGCGAACTATCTCTTACCTTATCAAGTGCCTTTGCAAGTCTAGCTTCGTCCGCTGGCTTCATTAGGTAATCCAATGCATGAACGTCAAATGCTTTAAGTGCGTATTGATCAAAAGCCGTCACAAAAACAACCATTGGTAAGTTAATGCCTTGATCAATAATACTTTGAACAACTTCAAACCCGTCAAGACCTGGCATTTGAATGTCTAAAAACATTAAATCCGGTTGATAAGCGCGTACTGCTTCAATTGCTTCTCTACCATTGCTGCATTGAGCAATAATATCAACGTCTTTGTGCTCCAATAATCGAACCGCTAAACCCTTTCTAGCTAAAGGTTCGTCATCAACAATAATTGTTCTTAACATTCTACTCATTCTGGCGTCCCAACTTCATACGGCATCCTGATATTAACCTTAACACCATTTGGATCATTTTTCGAAACTACTAATGAAAAATTATTACCGTACAATGCTTGCAATCTTTCCCTGCTATTTGCCAAACCAACGCCGTTTTCTCTGAATAAATTGCCATCTTTTATTTCAGCGCCAGGTCCGTTGTCAGCTAACTCTAGTAACAAGTCATTACCAAAACGATTAACACTAACAGTAATAGTGCCACCAGCTTCCTGAACAGCAATAGCATATTTTATTGAGTTTTCAGCCAACGGTTGAAAAATCATGCTTGGTACTTTAGCTTTCTTGCAATCTTCGGCAATATTGAAAACAACCTGTAATCGCTCTTCAAAGCGAACTTTCTCAATATCCAAATACAGTTTAAGCGCGTGAATTTCGTTGTCTAAAGTAACACGCTTCATAGGATCTTTATCCAATGAGTATCTCAAAAACTCACTTAGTTTAGTTACCATCGCATTAGCCGTTTGGTTTTCTTTAACTAAAACAAGTGTAGAAATTGCGTTTAGCGTATTAAAAAGAAAGTGAGGGTTTAGTTGATACCTCAACATTTTTAACTGCGCTTGGTGAGCAACGGTATTTGCTTGCAGCACAGATTGCTTTTCCTTTTGCAGCATTTGGTAATACTTAGTACCAAAATACAAACCAGACCAACTCAACATGATTGAGAATGAGAAAATACTATTCTTTGTATAGTAGAGCAGGAAATCCGGTCGGAACCCGTGTTTATATATTTCCCAATGGTTAATATTCTGTATTACTTGCCACAAGACCCCTATTACATATGAAGCAGCAATTACAATAATAACTATCTTTACGGGGTTGTAATTCCAAATCCGCTTGTATAGATAACGTAGAGGAATGCTTAATAACCAACCAGCGTAGGCATTCAAAAAAATGATGACTACAAAGATATCTCTTAAGTCGTGTAATAGCGACCCAAGAAAATGAACAAGCGCAAAGCCAAACCAGCCTGCTGTATGCACAAGCCAGAATAGTCGATTCCTATTTTCAATTAATTCTTTCCAATTCACAGGCGCGGTTCTTTTCTATTTCTCTTATTCTAAATTATGCGTCAGTCGAAAATTAAACGCATTGTTGTTAATCGTGCGCTAGTAACACTCTATCTCATTTAAAATTTAGCAAATGTGTCAACTATATAACGCGTCATTTAGCAAGTGAAACTGCGCTGCTGATAGCTTTTGATACTTATCTTTAATAGCTAAAGGCTGTTTCTTGTTAGTTTGCTCTAGGTACCACAAAGCATTAACTAGCAAGCAAACAGAATAGTAACGCGTTACTAACTGTAGAGATAATTGTGGAAATGGTATTAATAGATTGTCTCTTATTTGGTCTAAATTGGTGATCGGGTACTCATTTACAGCTAATAACATAGCGATGTCATATTCGATATGTGAAAGGTGACAACTCTCAAAGTCAAACAATCGCCAGTCTTTAACAGAATGATGGTACATAATATTGTTAAAGTTCAAATCACCGTGGCACAGGACATTTTCATAACCACTTAAGTGATTCTCTGATTCAAACTTATTAAGGACTTGTTCTATTAATAGCGTTTTATCTAAATCATTTGAAAGCGCGACAGCCATTTGTTTAATTAAATGAGCTAAATCAATTTGACCAAACAACTCTGTATGTTTCTCTATATTATGAGACAGCGAGTAAAACCTTTTAATTAGCGGAAGCGCTATATCTAGTTTTTCTTCAAAACTAATTGCTAGCTCAGATAACATTGAGCCTTGTAAAAATTCGCTAATTAGCCAATTTTCTCTGAATGCATTCAATTCAGGTATAATTCGCTCAGATGATTTACGCTTAGTAACAGCAAGCTCTTTTTTGAATGCTTGATTGTTTCTAAAATGCTTTGCTAAGAATTCACCTTTCTTGGTTTGAACACGATAGCATTCTTGGCTCAAACCAGCTTCAAGCCTTTCAATTGCAACAACTGGATTGTCCTCAAAGCAAGAGAACTTTGCAATGACCGCCCTATCTAATAACTGCGCAACTACCATGAAACCTAACCGTATACGAATGTCTGCTTAGAAATTTTCTTTTGCCAAGCAAAATAACCAAAGACTGCGATAATAGTGTATAAAACAAACAGCGCTGCTGTCGGCTGCAAACCTTTTTCAATGTACACATAGATAGACACAGCATCTATTACAATCCAATACAACCAGTTTTCCAATACTCTTTGGGTAACCAAGTAAGTAGCAAAAACGGCAAAAACTGTAGTCAATGCGTCTATATATGGAAAATCTGTTGGTGTATAGTTATCCATGTAATAACCAATAACAAGACCGACCACAAATAAAAGCGGTATAGCTAGTAAATGTGTTTGGCTTTTCCAGGTAATAATTGTTAGTTCTTCTGTATTTGCCTGTGGCTTTTTCCAACAGTACCAGCCGTAAAGAGCCATCACCAAGTAATAGACCTGTAACGTACTATCCATCCATAAATAGTATTCGTAAAAGATATAGGTATATAGTGCAGTACTTATTAGCGCTGCCGGCCAACATAATATATTACGTTTTGCAGCAAAGATGACATAAGCCAGCGATGCAATAACAGCTATCCATTCTAAAACGGATATATTCAGGTAATAATCAAAAACTTCTTGCACGGTTGGCTCTTATTTTAACGGTGTGAACGATCACAGCCCATGATTTTTAATACAAACACAGCTGTATTGAGTTTTTCATGGACTGCTTTCATTTGTTGAGTAACATGATGAAGTGTATGCTCGTACTCGCCAAAAACTTGAGTGCTCATACCATTGGTACGCACCTCTATACCTTCAGTTTGATTAAGCGTATCAATAAACGCCCAAATTTCATCTTTGTACTTGTTTTCAGCTAACGGGTATAAGCTAATTTCTATTGAAATCTTCATCATGCGCTCCAAGTGTTAGAATTGATAATCTAACGTTACACCGACTTGACGTGGTGGCGCAAATCTTTGGTAAGGCTTGCTTGCCCAATCAAGATCCGGCTCATTACCAAAGAAGAAACCACGAGTAGCATTTTTTTCATCAGTTAAGTTACGTGCCCATAAATAAACTGACCAATCTTCTTGCTCGTAACCTACTTTTGCGTCAATGTTATAGCTGCTGTCTGCCTTAGTGTTGTGACTATCTGAGAAGTAGAATTCATCTTTTCCACTAAAGGTTACATTAGCAAATACATTGTTATCGCCACGGTAATTCAAGCCAGTGCTGTAAGTATACTTAGGTGCATGCGCCAATTCGCGACCTGAGATATCAACTAACGAGCCATACTTATCAAAGTAAGCATAGTTATCATAAGAAGCATCTAAGTAACCTAAGGTAACAAATGCGGTCCATTCGTTTGTCATTTGCCAATCAAGATCTACTTCTAGACCTAAGCTTTCAGAACTCGCGGCATTAGCAGTATAAATAACAAAACGCTGAGGACGCTCTGGATCTTGCTGTGATGCATTTACTTGCTGATCTTTTCTATCCATGTAGAACAGCGCAATACGGCTAGTTAAAGAACGAGCAAGTAAATTTGAAGTTAAACCTAGCTCGTAGTTTACTAATGTTTCAGTTTCGAACTCTTTAAATTGAGCTAATTCACTAGGTAAGCCCATGTTAAAACCGCCCGCCTTGTAACCACGTGCAATTCGAGCATATGCTTGATGAACGTTATCTATTTGGTAGCTATATGCAATATGTCCACCCCACATTGTTTCCGATGGGTCAAACGCATCTGCATTGCTATCAGTGTAATCTGCACTACGTCTTTCAACACGAGCGCCAACTGATAAAGAGCTCTTTTGTGACAACGCTGAATCAAGTTGAGCAAATACAGCAACGTTAGTCGCTTCGTAGTTAGACGTTAATACTTCATCTGGCCAGCCGTTGTAAGAAGAATCTAAATCGTTACTCTCATCAAGTTTGCTGTAGTACGCACCTAATACCCAATCAGTTGTATTATCAAAAATACGCTGGTCTTCTTTTGAAACTAAACGTACTTCTTGTGTTAACACATCACGTTGAGCTGCTTTGTCCCACAAGTAATCGTATACACATGGGATCATATCGTCGTACTCGCCATTACCATTTTCATCATAATAATCTGTACACGATTTATTTGCCCAGTACTCTGGGTTAGCCCAGTCACCATCGTAAGCGTGACGATGATCTGTGTCTGTAAAACTAGTGATTGAAACTAAGTCAGCAGTTTCAATCCCTGTATAAGTGAACTTTAACGATGAACCCGATGAGTCTTGGCTATCTTGACCAGGTAAGTCAGTTAATGTGTTGTAACCGTTGTTATCTAACGTCCAAGCATCATAACCATTGTCTAAATCCGCAAAAATATGCGTAAAATCTAACGTAAGTGCTTCTGTCGCTAAAAATTTAACCTTAACTTTACCTGTCAATTCATCGATACCATTTGAATCATCGATGTTTAGGAAGCTGTTATCGATGTAGCCATTTTGCTTGTGACTCTCTAAAGCAACACGCACACCTAATTTGTCTGTTAAGAAACCGCTAGCAAAACCTGCGAAGTTACGTAAATCATCGTTACCAGCGCTTGCTTTTAAGCCTCCTTCAAAATCTTCAGTTACTTCGTTTGAGCTTACATAAACCATACCAGCTAAAGCATTCGCTCCGAAACGTGTACCTTGTGGGCCTTTTAAAACTTCAACCTGCTCAACGTCATACATAGACGCAGCCATACCTAAACCTGATAGGTCAATATCATCAACGATAAAACCCACTGATGCATTTGGCGCACCACGGTATTCAGAGCGTTCACCTACACCACGTATTTGAATGTACTTAGGACGAGAAGAACCACCTGCAAAATTTACATTTGAGATGTGAGATAGCGCTTCTTGGAAATGTTGAATGTTTTGGTCAGCTAAAGCCTGTTCAGTCAATACAGCAACACTATTTGAAGTTGAAGCTAAACTTGCTTGGCGGTAATCCGCGTTAACCGTAATACGTTCAATATCACTGTTATCTGCTGCGTATGAAGAAGTTGAAAGTGCAGCCAAAATAGCGAGGCTTAACGGCTTAATAGATTTGTTCATTTATCTCTCATTACTTAATAGATAGTCACTAACTAAAAGAATGTTGATAAACAATCAAATAAATGAAAGGTTGATACCATTCCTACGCTAGCATTATCTAGTTCAGGTAGTAAGGGTACCTAATACTTCAGCGAGTGAGTATTAAAGTTCTCAGCCTTGGCATATTGCTTCAGGCACCCCTTGGTTTAGGGCGCTAATTCTACCAAATAAAAAAGCCACTTGTTAACAACAAAGTGGCTCTTTTTAACAATATTTGGCTGTTTATTTACAGATTTAACATTCTACCTAGAGGTTGACCACCTACTAAGTGCATATGAATATGATAAACCTCTTGTCCACCGTGTTTATTACAGTTCATAATCAAACGATATCCGTCTTCTGCGATACCACGTTCAGCTGCTAATTTCTTGGCAACTGTAATCATTCTACCTAAAGCAGCTTCGTCTTCTTCAGTGACATCATTTACGGTAGGAATTAACTTATTTGGAATGATTAAGATATGCGTATCTGCTTGAGGAGCAATATCAGCAAATGCGGTAACCAAATCATCTTGATATAACAATTCAGTTGGAATTTCTTTTCTAATGATTTTCGAAAAAATAGTTTCTTCAGCCACAGTAATGTCCTTACAAAGGGGTTGTTTTTAGACTTTTAATTTCTAATTGATGATATGTCAATTATTGTAGTCTAAAACAACCCTTTGATCTATTGGACTTTATGCCGCTTCTGCTGCAACTGCACGCCTTGATTTAAAGAGCTTTTTCACATCTTCTATCAAGAGATAGTTAACTGGTACTAGTAGCAAAGTGATAAACGTTGCGAAAATAATACCAAAGCCTAGTGATACAGCCATTGGTATCAAGAACTGAGCTTGTGTTGCTTTTTCAAATAGCAATGGCATTAGGCCAATAAAGGTAGTCAGTGATGTAAGCATAACCGGTCTAAAACGAGCCTGACCAGCATTAATAACGGCATGATAAACAGATTCACCTGCCAATCGCTTCTTATTAATGAAGTCAACAAGTACTAAACTGTCGTTCACAACAACACCAATCAGAGCCATGATACCTAAAACACTCATGATCGTAAGATCCATGCCCATAATCCAATGCCCTACGACTGCACCTATCGCACCAAACGGTATGACAGACATAACAATAATTGGTTGTAAATACGATTTAAAAGGAATAGCTAATAAACAGTAAATAATAAAGAATACGAATACTAAGCCCCATGCTAGACTACCAAATGAATCGCTTTGTTCACGCGCTTCACCCTCGAGTGTATATTCAACGCCAGGATACTTACTCACCAACTCCTCCATAAAGTTGTTAAGATCTGCATTTAACACTGTCATATTAGTCGCTTGCTTATCCACATCAGCAGTTACATTAACCGTTCTATATCTATCTATACGGTATATAGCAGACGGACTCTTACCAGGAACAAGTGTTGCTACGTGTGAAAGTGGTACTTTTCCGCCTGTCGGCGTTTTGATTAACATGTCACTTAAGTTAGCAATTGATTTGCGCTCACTTAAAGGCAATCTCAACATAACCCTAACATCATCTCTACCACGTTGAATACGTTGTATTTGAGCACCAAAAAATGCCTCTCTCACTTGCCTTGTGATTGAACTGCTAGACATACCCATAGCATGGCCTTGAGGCGTTAATACTATTTCTAGTTCCTCTTTACCGTTCGACAAACTATCAGAGATTTCAAATACTGTGGGGAATCCTTCTAAATAACTTCTCACTTGAGCAGACACTTGTGTTAAAACACCTAAGTCTGTTGCTGATAATTGCACGTCTATTGGATCACCACCACGGCCTATTTCAGCTCTAAAGGTTAAGCTTTCAGAACCAGGTAAAGTACCAATTAGCTCGCGCCATTCCTGTACAAGTTGGCGGATACCGACGCCAGTTTCGTTTTGGTCGGCAGGTAATATTTCAAAACGTACTCGCCCTACTTCATTACGTGTGATCGCTAATGTATTTAAAATAACACTATTACCCTCTTCATCACGATACTTGTCTTGCAATTGTTTCGCTGCTTGTGACATTTTCTCAACATAGCTATCAACAACATCAAAGCTGGTGCCTACAGGCATTGTTAAGTTTGCTCTTGCGGTTTCACTTGGTATACGTGGGAAGAACTGGAATTTTGTCCAACCGCTACTAATAAACGCCATAATTAAAATAAACGAACCAACAAATAACGATAACGTCATTAAACGATGGCTAGTTGCTTTCTTAAGTAGTGGCTGATAGTACTTCAGGATGGCATTTTCAAAGCCGTCGGCAAAAGATTGCTGCCACTTAGAAAATCGAGATTCGTTTTTCTTTTCACCACGTAAACGTAGATTCTTTAAGTGAGACGGTAATACAAATTTCGACTCGATCAAGGAGAATAAAAGTACAGGTATAACAACTGCTGGTATCTGAGCGAATATCGCACCACGTCGACCTTCTATAAAGGCCAACGGTAAAAATGCTGCAACGGTTGTTAAAATACCAAATGTTACCGGTACCGCTACTTCTTTAGTTCCACTAATGGCTGCTTCAATACCACTAGAAGCAGTATTCGTATGCCTATATATATTCTCACCGGTTACAATAGCGTCATCCACCACGATGCCTAGTACTAATATAAAGCCAAACAAGCTCATGATATTTATCGTAATACCTAAGAAAGGCATCAAAATAAACGCTCCCATAAAGCTAATTGGAATACCAATAAACACCCAAAATGCAATAGACGGTCTCAAGAATAGCGTTAACAGTAAAAGTACTAAGAAGCCACCTTGCATCGCATTTGAAATAAGTGTGTTCAAACGACTTTTAACTATTTCAGAGTCGTCATCCCAGTAACTAAGTTCAAAACCAACAGGTAAAGAGTCTTGTCGATCTTTGATATACCCTTTAACAGCATCAGCTACTTCGATCGCACTTTGATTACCGATGCGATAAACCTCAATCATCGCCCCTCGTTTACCATTAAAACGTGCTCGTAATGGGCGCTCTTCAAAACTGTCGTGTACAGTCGCTACATCTTTAACAAATAAGAAAGTACCGTCAGCTCTTGTACGAACAACAATATTTTCAAATTCATCTTTTCTGTATGCTTGCCCTTTGCTTCGAACAAGTACATCACCACCTTCAGTACGAACATTACCAGCAGACATATCTTGTGAGCTTGCTTTAATTGCACTCGAAATATCTTGTAAAGTTAACTGATATTGCTGAAGTTTGTCTTGGCTAACTTCAATATTGATTTCGTAGTTTCTTACCGCATCCAAAGAAAGCTGAGTAACCTCAGGAATTCGCAATAGATCATCACGTACTTGCTCAGCAAACTCACGTATTTCTTTCTCGCCATACTCTGAAGCTACCGTAACTGTGATCACATCACGCTTAAATTGCCTAATTGCTGTAATTGGCTTTTCTGCATCTGCGGGCATAGTGTTGATAGCATCAACGCGGCTTTTTACATCAGCTAATAGCTCTCTAACGTCATATCCGTTTTCAGCTTCTATGCTCACGCTTGCAGAGCCTTCAACGGAACGAGAAGTGATTTTTTTGATCCCTTCAAGATCTTCTACGGCTTCTTCAATACGAATAGCAACACCCTTTTCCGCATCTTCCGGTGTTGCACCTCGAAGACTTACACTTACGTTGACAACATCCGATTCAAACGAAGGAAAAACTTCAAGCGGGATCCGCCCTTGTATTGAAAAGACCCCCATCATCAAAATTGAAATCATCAGCAGGTTTGCTGCTACATGATTTCGTGCAAACCATTCAATCATTAGTTTGCTCCTCGTTGTTCACGCATTTGTGCTCTACGTTTTTTGATTTCTTCTTGTTTTTCTTTTGGTAGTTTTGCAAATTCTTCAGGTGTCATACGCTTGCCACGCTTCTTAGTTTGCTGTGCAACAACTTCACCATCTTTAGAGTTTAGAGCAACACGTGTACCCGAAGTAACTTGTCCAAGTGGCGTTAGCACAAGCTTCTCACCAGGCAATAAACCTTCATCTAACATTGCAATGTTGTCGTTCTGCCAAGCAAGTTTGATGTCTTTACGTTTTAGAACGCCATCTTCAACGATGTAAACATACGTACCTTGATAGATGGCTTTATTTGGAATCACAATTGAGCCGTCAACCGTTTTACCCGTAATTTGAGCAGAAACGTACTGGCCTATTTTTATTGGTAGTTGTTTTGCTGAAACATGTTTATATGGATCTGAAATTTGAGCAACAACAAATAGCTGTTGTGCATCACTATCAAAAGCACCTTCTGTACGCACAATCTTACCTTGCCAAGTTTGTAAACCAGCCAAATCAGATGTGAAGGTTACATTTAGATTGTCATTAAGTGTTGCTTCATTCGTTCTGCTTGTTTCAGGCAAATTTAAGTAAATTAAATCTCTGTTTTTAATTGGTAAACGTACTTCAACGTAATCTACCGCATAAATTTGTGCTAAGCGTGTATTTGGAGAAACCACTTGACCTACATCCACGTCCTTTTTCAAGATTCTTCCTGTGAAAGGCGCTTTGATTTTACTGCGTTCAAGTGCAAGATTAGCTTTGTCCAGTTGGGCCTCAGCTGAAAGTACTTTTGCTTTGGCTGATAATAATTGAGGCTTACGCAACACCAAATCAGATGCTGCTTTGCCGTTGCCTAATCTATCCCAGTCTTGTTTAGCTTGTTCACCGCGTGCTATTTCTTCACTTAAAGCATGCTGTGCATTAAATAAATTAGCTTGAGCGACTTTAATTTCAGCTTTTAAGTCACGGTCATCTAACTCAACAAGTACATCACCCTTTTCGAAAAAACCACCATCACGGAATGCTTCGTTAATGCTAACAATTTGGCCTGACACTTGAGGCAAAAGATTACTTTGCGTACGAGGTTGCACAGTGCCGTAGCTTTCAACATTAATAGTGAACGGTTCCGTTTTTATCTCTTTAACATCCACGAACAACTGCGGCGCCGTACTGGGGCGACCACGTTTTGACTCTGGTGGATTACTCTTTACAATCTGTGCGGCCACGTAAAATAAGGCTAATACCCCAATTGGTACTAAGACTTTTTTAATTAGTTTATCTTTAGTCATCACGTTATTCATCTCTCTTGCTTGGCTCGTTCGACATTTCTTCTGCTACTTGTTCAAGTGCAATCGGACTGCCACCTAACGTTTGTAATAATGAAATTTGGTTATTGATCATTGCATGTTGCAATTGAATCACAGTTGTTTGTGCATCAAAGGCTCGTCTTTGTGACTCTAAAACGGTTGTATAAGTCACAAGGCCTTTTAAATACTGTTCAAATGAAAGCTTTTCGGCAGCTAAAGCGTTTTGCTCAGCTTCCAAGAAGCGTTGATAGCGCTCATTCAAAACATATTGTTTGCTTGTTGTGCTTTCTACTTCAGAAAAAGCTGCATGTACTTTCTGTAAATAAAGCGCTTCTTTTTGCTGGACTTGATATTTTGCCTGCTCTTCTTGAGAAGCTAGGCGACCCGCATTAAAGATAGGCGCGGTAATGTTACCAATGAGAGACCATGCTAACGGATTACCTGATAGCAAATCAGTTAACTCTTCTCCAGAATCAGAAAGTGAGCTCGATATGGATAACGATGGAAATCGGTTTTTGTGAGCAACAGCTAAGCCAGCATCAGAAGCTAATAAATCAAACCAAGCGGCTTGTAAATCAGGCCTATTCTTAAGCACATCTGAAGGTAATGCATCAAAAGAAAGCGTTTTCACCATCGAGTTTAAATCTAACTCTGTTTTAACCAATGATTCATCTACGGTAGGATAACGTCCTAACGTCAATGATAGTGCTCTAATACGATCACCAAGTACTTGCTCTTGCTCAGCGATTCTTGCAAGTTCTCGGTTAACATCATTTTTGGTCAAATAAACATCAAGTGCTCTACCTAAACCTAGTTGATATGAAGACTCTATCATGGCTAAGTTTTGGTTCAGGTTTCTAGCTCTATCTTGGTATAAGGCAAGTAGAGTATGAGCCTCAATAACGCCATACCACTGTTTAGTGACGTTAGCGATAGTATTTAACTGTGTTTGTAGGTAATTTGCTTGAGCAGACGAGTATGACAGTAAAGCCTGTTGTTGCTCACTATTCAATTTACCCCAAATATCAAGTTCATAGCTCAGTTGAAGATTAACACTTGCGCTAGTGCTATAACTCTCAGCTTCACCAGAAACTGTCTTTCTTCTGCTATTACTTGCGTTAAGTGATAAGGAAGGCCAATCAGTTGATTCACTGATTGCTAATCTTGTTCGTGTTTGTTGAGTAGCAAAGTACTGTGCTCGTAAAGCGTGGTTGTTGATTAGTGCCTCTTTAACCAATAGTTTCAAACTATCATCTGAGTAATTTTTTAACCAGTCTTTTACCTGAGCATCATCTTTTTCTAGATGAGTAGCTACCGCCTCTGACCAAGAAACATTGGCTATTGTTTCTAGTTCAGGTGATAGTGCAGTCTGGCTTACACAGCCAGTTAACATAATGACCAATGCTACACTGCTTAATCTTTTGCTTGGTAACAGCTTCTTCATTTATTTTAATAATCTCTCTGTTTGCAAATCCTTTGCTTAATCACCTATCAACAGCCTGTCTTTAATCTTAGATGAACTTAGTACGTTATAAATAGGCAGATAGCTCATTTAATTTGAGGTATATTCCTGCCCTAATTCTAGCTAAGTGTATGAAAGCTAATGATAGTAAACAATATACTTTACATTGCTTTACACTACTGCGATGAATAAACACGTTTTTGAGTTTGATGGGATTATTAACGTTAAATAAACAAGTAAATCGTATGTTTAATGAAAATCACGTGATTTGGCTTTAAAGTCGCTTAACAAGTGTGTCAAATCAGTTAGCTTTCCAGCAATCACATGCATTACATCCCCTTCACGTTCTAAAATACCTGTCACCTTTAATATTTTAGCAGTTAAAAACGCCTGCTTTTGCATGCGGGCTGTTGCTTGCCATACCACTACATTTACATTACCAGTATGATCTTCCAAAGTCACAAAAGTAACACCTGAAGCTGTCCCTGGACTTTGCCTACCAGCCACTAAGCCAACAACGCTCACTAAAGACTGGTGTTTGATATGATGTAACTCAAATGCTGAAGTAAAACGCCCTATATGCTGATGCTCCATTAAATAAGCAACTGGGTGATAAGCTAGGCTTAACCCTGTGCTATTATAGTCTTCTGTTAGTTTATCCATTTCACTCATTTCAAAAGGCAAAGCAATTTGTTCTGGTTCTTCTTCATGACTACCAGCTTGTTGCCATAGCGGTAAGCTGTGATGGCTATCTTGTAACAACCACCGAGCTTGATAACGGTCATCAGCAAAAGGGCTAAGCGCATTTGCACTCGCAAGCGTTTGCAGATGGCTTTCACTGATACTTGTTTGTTGTAATTGGGCTAATGTCTTAAAACCTTCGGCTGGCCTTTCTTGAATCAGTTGCTTGGCGACAGTTTCAGGTAAACCTTTTACTAATTTCATCCCCAGCTGCATAGCAAATTCATTATTCTCAGATACATAAACCAAGCCATGCTCATAATCAGATTGGTTAACATCAATCGGTAGTATTTCAATCCCGTGACGTTTAGCATCTTGTACAAGCTGAGACGGTGAATAAAAGCCCATGGGATAACTATTAAGTAAAGCCGTGTAAAAAGCAGCTGGATAATAGTGCTTCAGCCAAGCAGAAACATAGGCTAATACAGCAAAACTTGCCGAATGTGATTCTGGGAAGCCATACTCACCAAAACCACAAATTTGCTCAAAAATACGTTCGGCAAAGGACTGTTCATAACCTCTTTCTAACATACCTTTAATCAATTTCTCGCGGAACTTAGTTAATTGACCATCACGTTTCCACTTTGCCATTGCACGCCTTAACTGATCAGCTTCACCACCGCTAAAGCCTGCGGCAACCATGGCTAATTGGATCACTTGCTCTTGAAAAATCGGTACTCCCAATGTTCTACTGAGTACGGTTTCAACCGCCTGTGATGGGTATTCAATGGCTTCTATACCATCACGCCTACGTAAATACGGATGTACCATGTCACCCTGTATTGGCCCAGGTCGAACAATGGCAATTTGAATCACTAAATCATAATAAGTTGCAGGTTTTAAACGAGGCAACATACTCATTTGCGCTCTGGATTCAATTTGAAAAACGCCAACAGTATCTGCTTTTTGTAACTGCCTATATACCTGAACATCATCGGGCAAAGCGGTGATATCAGCTATGGTCCATTCTTGTTGATAATGCTGTTTAATATATAAAAAGGCACGTCGAATAGCACTTAACATGCCCAACGCCAAGACATCAACTTTTAATAAACCTAGTGTTTCAAGATCTTCCTTATCCCATTGAATAACGGTTCGGCCTTCCATTGCTGCATTTTCCACAGGAACTAACTCATACAAAGGCCCAGATGAAATAATAAAACCACCTACATGTTGAGATAAATGACGTGGAAAACCGATAATTTCTTGTACTAGATGAATAAACAGCTGAGCTTGCCTACTCTCTCTTTTTAAGCCAAGTTCATAAATTTGTTCACGCCAGCCATGTTCTTTATCTCGGCGGTTAATATTCTTAATAAAAAAATCTAACTGCGTTTCATTAAACCCAAAAGTTTTACCTACTTCTCTAATTGCACTCTTTAACCTATATGTGATCACAGTAGCCGCAAGCGCAGCATGCTCACGACCATACTTCTGATAAATATATTGGATAATTTCTTCTCTGCGGTGATGCTCAAAATCAACATCAATGTCTGGTGGCTCATTACGCTCTTTTGATATAAAACGCTCAAATAGGACGGAGATCTGACGAGGATCTACAGCAGTGATCTCCAAACAATAACAAACGATAGAATTAGCTGCGGATCCCCTGCCTTGATATAAAATGCCTTGTGATTTAGCAAATTGAACAATGTCATAAATCGTTAAAAAGAAATATTCATAAGCTTGCTCTTGGATCAATCGCAACTCTTTTTCGATCGTTGCTAAGATATTTTCGGGTGCACCATCTGGAAAGCGTTGTTTAATTCCTTTTTCAACTAATGTTCGAAGGTACGTCGAGGCTGTTTCACCACTTGGCACCAGCTCTGAAGGATATTCATACTTTAGTGAGCCCAAATCAAAATCACATTGATCCGCTATCACATTAGTCATTAATAGCGCTTCTTCATCGTATAACTTGATTAGTACATCAAGTGGTCTCAACACTCTTTCTGCGTTTTGTTCTAACGCCTTTCCCATTTGTGTTAAACGCTTGCCGTGTTTAATCGCAGAAAGTACATCTTGCATAGGTTTACGCTCAACGTTATGCATTAATACGCCACCACAAGCGACTGATGATAATGAAAAGGTATTTGCTAACTGCTTTTGATAGTCATATTGCTGATTATCACTCGCTGATAATGTGCGGTAATAAGCTAAATACAAACGTTGTTGATGATACTGAGTCAGCCATTTTCCTGTGCTTGTGTCTTTAGTAATATCACCACTTGGCAACCATAAAACGATACAGTGTTTAATAGAATGAATGTCCCACTCAGTAAGTTGATAACCGCCCTTTTCACAACGCCTTCTAGCATTGGTGATGACACGGCAAAGTTCGGCATAAGCAAGCCTTGATGGTGCCAGTAAAATCAGGTGAATATCTTGTTCAAACTTAAATGATGCGCCTACAATCAACTTAATCGGCAGTTTTTCAGCTTTAATGACTTCATAAGCACGAACAACACCAGCAACAGAACATTCATCTGTAATCGCTAAAGCTCGATACCCCAAACGGCACGCTTGTACAATCAGCTCTTCAGGGTGTGAAGCTCCGGTTAAAAAAGAGAAGTTAGATTGGCAATAAAGCTCGGCATAATTCATAAACAAACACACAGGGAAAATAGCTAAACAAGCTAAGAAAAATAGCCATGTAAGAACCAACAGCTGTTTGGTTCTCGATATACCCAGCACCACTGTCCTTGTTCACTTTTAGCAACAAAGTAATCACGAGCAACTGCATCAACTTGCCACCAAGCTGTTTGAATACGCTCAGGCCCATGCACAACACTCACCGGCATTAATAAAGGCTCTGGTTTAAGCAACAAAAAACTTGGCCTTAATGGTAATTGGTACTCAGATTGGGGTTCTGAAACAACAGCCGACACTGCTTGTGATTGCCTGCTAGTCAGGGATTGATAAGCCGTTGCTTTTTCTGGCTCATGGCTATTTGCCATTGATAATTGATGAACATGTTGTTCACCAATTTTATTTAACAATAAAGACAGCAATTGCTGATAATCAAACGATCCCTTTTTCTGGTGAAAAAAGTCATTTGTTTGTGCGTTGTTTAATACAAACTCATCAACACACAAATGTACGGTAATCACTGGCGAGGTAAACTCATGCTTTTCAAGCTTTAACTCACAAAGCTGTAGCCAACTTTGTGCTCGATATAAAAACTCAACACTTGAAAGCGAGATTTCACTTACTTCCCCCTCCCTATCTACAAATTTAAAACTAATACGTTGTGTTAATAAATCGCGTTTTTTCAGATAAGTTTCTAACCGTATAAGCATCTTAGATATCGGCTTTAATAATATTTGATGATCAGATATCTCAAATAACAGCTCTTGTATCAGTAAAAACGTTAAGCTTGGTTTAAAAAAACTCACCTTAGCTGGTAGCTCACCTTTTAATTCAGATAAGTACTGTGCAACATCAACAGAAAAGCGCTGCGATAATGATTTAGTCGGCAACTGAAAAAGCTGTGCTAATGATTTAACACCAATGCGCGTAAACGTATGCAGTACTTTATTTGCTAGTGGTAATTGCTCAATGGGCAGTTTAGATAAAGCAGCGGTCATTTTTTGGTGATCACTGGAAATAATTGAGATACCTGATGTAGCCAGTAATTCAGCACTGTGATGGCTAAAACCACAGGCCGCGATATAACTTAGCTGGTACTCATCTAATCGCTGTGCAAGCGTTCGCCAATAATCAGATAACGAGCCGTACAGCTTTTTCATATGCTCTACATTAAGCAATAAGGTATTAGGCGCCCGTAATACAATATCCGCGGTAACTTGATAAAGCTCATTAGCAATTTGCTCAAGTAACTTTAACTCCAATTCGGCTTGGTATGGCAATACTTTCAAAGATGCAGATAAAGAAGCAGCTGTCGCAATCCCTAAGCCACACTTAACACCATCGGCAAGTGCACAATCGTTTACTTGAACAACCTTGTTCGACTTGCTATCCACAATAGCTACCGGATGCGTAGTTTCATGACCCGCTAATGTTAAATGATCTAATTGAAGGCGAGGAAAATGAATCGCTAACCACAGCATAACAACACCAACTAACCGACTTTAGCAGCCTTCATTGCACCCTTGATTGTCGACAGAGGCACAACATTACTTGCCAATGGTACTTGTGTTAAACAAGGCCATTGCGCTTGCATATCCAGTACAAAGGCTTGTTGAGGCCAATGACCTTGCTGTTTTTTAATTTCAACTTCTAGCCCTTGCTCATGTGGTGATAACACGATGCTTAGAGACACAGGTAATGGTACATCTAAGCATTGTTTAGCTCTAAACAATACTTGTACAGCATCGCCTTGTAATGCTGCTTGTTTTAAACGCTTCACTTGGTGTACCGCTAGCGCTTGCTGCCATAATAAAACCGCTACACAACTACCGCTCTTTAAACATTGCTCTGCTGCCCATAAAGCCTCCGTTGATTCAAAGGCCTCAATAATAATAACAAGTTCAGGTGAAATGCCCTGTTGAGCAAACATCAAAGCATTTACTTGGCCAGGAGGTGCAATTAAAACGATTTTACGTGCATGAGAAGCGTTGTCTTGAGTCAACTGTAATAAAAATGGCATAAATAGGCGTAGCTCACCTATACCTGCAATACTCTGTACTTCAATAACACCATTTTTAGGTAAACCACCTTTTAAGTGGCGATTTAATGTTTGATAGCCGCTATCTATCATCGCATAGCTATTATCAACTTGCGCCGCAGACCATACATCTCCACGTTGCTGCAGCTTTTTTAGCATCTTATTCATGTGCACACCCAAAACCATATACTGTACATATTTACAGTATATGGTTTTTTGGCAAAGATGCAAACTAATCTAGCTAAATTTTCTTTAACTAAAAGCTATAGTGGGAAAGACAATCCTTCTTTGGCAACACGATAACCAGCCGCGATAACTTGTTTGTACTCTTTGCTGTCATCATTGAGTAATGGATTAGTATGGTTCATATGGATAAACCAAATTTTATTCCGCTCTTTGGCTGGTAAAGGGTCAAATAAAGCCATTGTTTCACTCACAAATGGATGAGGGATCTTTGACATATCTCGGCCAGGTAACTCACCATCAGCAAAAAAGGCTGCGTCTAAAAAGGCGTAATCCACAGAAGCAACTACGTCTCTTATATCTACCGACCATTGTTGCCATTTATTAATATCAGGTATAAAAACAGCAGACTTATTAGGCCCTTTAATAAAATACCCAACTGTTTCTGAATATTCGTCTCGATGTGGCACAACAAAAGGCTTAACGCTTACTTCACCAAATTGCTCTACCTTTTGATTGGTCATCTTATGTAAATCAATATTTTGGTAACGTACTAATTGCTGCCAAGGACCATTGTCTTTTAAAAACTGATACATTTTAGGCATGGCAAAAACAGGAACCTGCTTGGCTCCCATTGCTTCATGCCCAAAAAACATTAACCCAGCATAATGGCCAATATGTGCATGTGTTAAAAATACACCTGATAGCTTGTAATCAATGGGCGCAACTTGATTATCCAACAAGTAAAGTTGCCTAGGTAAATCAGGTGTTGCTTCAAATAAAAATTTCTCTTTTTGCTTGGGATTAACAACAGCTAAGGAAACGGGTGAACGTGCTTTTAATTTATCTTCCCAGCCTGGAAGACAATGCGCTAAGTAACATCCCATTTGAGGGTAACCGGCATCTTGAACAACACCCAATATGTGGATGAAAGGTTGTTGCTCTTTCGCATGCGCCATCAAAGTACTGAAATAAAAGCAGATAAGTAAAATATACTTCATGTTATTTCTCATTATTTTTGTAACTACCATACAATAAAAAAGCCAGTGACAAAACACTGGCTAAAATACGCGTAAAATTGCGTGTACTAGGAAAAACTAAACAATAAATTTCGAAACATCTTCTCTCATTTGATGCGCGTCCTGCTCTAAACATTCACAGTTTTCACAATTCTCACAAGAATCAACCAGCAATTGCTCCGCAGCTACGTGAATATTACGTGTGGCATCTTCTACACCTTTAACGGTATACATTTGCTCTTCAGTTGCACCGGCAATTTGTACAACCATATCTCTTATATTATCCATAGCGTTTTTATTACTCAGCATTGAATCGGTAGCCTGTTTAATATCACCTGACATTTGACTACTTAGCTCAAGGCTCTGTTGCAATGCTTTTTCTGAATCAGCAACATGCTGTTGAAGTGTAGAAATAACCTGTTCAATTTCTAATGTACTTGCTTGGGTGCGTTTTGCTAACGTTCTAACTTCATCAGCGACTACAGCAAAACCTCGTCCACTTTCGCCAGCTCTCGCTGCTTCAATAGCAGCGTTAAGTGCAAGTAAGTTAGTTTGTTCAGTAACCTCTCTAATCACACCTGTTACTTTACCAATATCATTACTGGCATGGTTAAGTGATGTCATTAATTCACTATTATGAGAAATAAAATCTGCCAGTTCATCCATTTGTGTATGCGCATGTGTCATCAATTTGGAGCCCTGAGTCATTTCACTATCAGCATCACTAACACTTGCTTGTACTTCATTTGCACTACTAGCAATTAACTCAACAGAAGCAACTAACTCTTTAACGGCTTCATTCACAGCGAGTGTATTGTTACGTTGATTCTCTATAGCCTCTTGTGAACGTTTGTTAAGTTCTACCGAATGATGAGCGCCATTTTCAACCATCTCACCTTTATCTTTAATCTCTCGAACCAAACCTGCCGTTGTATCAATAAAGTCATTAACTGAGTGAGCTAAGTCAGTGACTTCATCTTCACCTGCTAGATCCAAATGCTGCGTTAGATCACCTCCACCTTGGCTAATACTCGCCATCTTCTCATTGGCGACCTTTAACCTTTGAATAACACGCGCGGTTTGCCATAACATTAAACCAGCAATAATCGTGGTAAGGATTACTGCAATGCTTAACCCTTTTTTCTGCGCAAAGGCCAGCTCATCGTTAATCGTTCTATCCAAATTTCCAGAGAGTTGGCCAAATAAGCTCTCTACTTTGTGGATAGATGAACGTAATTCTCCACGCAGGCCCGATTCAGCATCCAACCCTCGTTTGTCTAAAGCATCAGCTAAACGTTGTGCTGCCACCTCAAAAGCTCTTATATCTGTTTGTGTAGAGAGGTTTACTCTTTGGAAGTAGCTGTGTGCGCCATTAATATGTTCTTTTACCGTTGATTTGTCTTCTGGTGCCAACGTTGATTGGAAGTTATTCTCCAAAAGAATAACATTTAAGACACTAGCCATCGCTTGGCTATCTTGGGTTTCAATAACACTATCTTTCAGTCTTTTTTCAGCAAGACTAAAGTCTGCCAGCAAGCCTTCTTTGCTGGTTAAGCCTATTTCAACATCGAGTTTAACAAGCGCTTCAAATTTATCGTCATAAGCCACTAATAGGGATTTAGCTTGATCTAGTTGTTGTTGCAATTCAGGGGCGTAATTTAAATCACGCTTAAGTTGGCTAGTATTACTTTGAATGGTATTAATACGCTGCGCAAACTTATCAATGTATTTTACGTTTTTGCGTAGCAAAAAGTCTTTTTCATGTCTTCTGAGCATCAACATATCATTTTTGAGTTGTTTTGATGCCGCCAACTGTTTACCTAAATCAGCAATATGTTCGCCCGTTGACCATAATAAATAGGCCATCAACGACATTGAAATAACAACTAAAAAAGAAACAAGCGAAAAAACATAACGAATGGACATAACACCTCCCTTTATTGGCTTAAACGTCCGTTGTAACAAATCTGTCACATTTGAGTATAGACCGAATAAAAAAAAGTGCTAAAGCAATAAAAAGCCTCTTCAAAAGTGAAGAGGCTCAATAATTTAGACGTAGTTAAAAACTAAATAACTCGGTTAAAGCGAATCAACATAACACCATTACGTGAAATAGGCTCAAATTCAACGCCCATTAACTTACTATCAAACCAGACTTGCTCTTGAATCAACTCGGTGAACTTTACACCATTTAGAAAAGCGTCTTCTTGCTCTGACTGTAAGCTGATCTTACAGGCTTTAGTACGACAATCTACCGCCTGAAGAGTATAAACTCTGTCTTGAGCATACTTGGCAGCGTCGCGAATGAGTTGCTCAGCTTGAGTTGCCCATTCTTCATCTATAGGCTCTTGATCATGAGGATCATCTTGATACGTATTTTGTACGTCTTCAACATTAACATTTAAATTCTTGAACATCGTTTCACCTGATGCTTTGATAGCTTCATCAGATGAGTTCTCGGTAGTTAAGTTATGCTCATTAACGACGGGGGCTGTGTAATCTTTATTTTCATTGGCTACAGCTAAAGCCTCGTTTATTGCTTTGCTACTTAGCTTTTGTAAATTTTCTTGAACTTCTTCCTGTTCATTTTCTACAGAAGTTTGCTGAGTGTTTGACTGAACAGACTGTTTAGGTGTTTCGTTTACTAAAGCATTACTAGATATATTAGCTTTTTCTTTTTGTTCGATTTCAATCTGATTTACGATTTCTTTACCCGCACTTTTCCCCAGTGAGTAAGCTAAAAAAGCAATACTCGTGACAATGGCCAGTGCCATTAATATTTTGATTCCCTTCATAAAAAAATCCTACATTATATTACTAAAGTAGGATTTATATCTTAAATATCAAATCAAGTCTACTGATGTCGATTTGTGTCGTGGTATTGCCATAACACATTAATTATCTTCCATTTACCCTGCTCGTTTTGATACAAATGCATGTAATCGATCCATTCATCAACAGTCAACTTAACGGAGGCTACGCGTTTATCAATATCTAGGACTTTGATTTCCACTCGTGGATCCTTGGGGAATTTATCACCTTTTTTATTGTACCTACCGGCTAGATCAACCATAAACTCATGACTCGTTTCCATCACAAACTCTTTACCAGATTTATCTAGCCAGTACGTTCTCTTAGCTAGTTTCTTATCAAGCCCTCGAGCCATCATTGATGAGTCCACTTTGTGCTGCGATTCGATATAATCTAACACCGCTCTCTTAATATTTTTTTCTACTTCAACTGCTCCAACTGAGGAAACGTTCGCTATTAACAATAGTGCAGCTATAAAAGCTCTTTTCATTATTCGTCCTTATTTCACAAAAGCTCAACTAATAGAACATAAATACAACAAACCCCTTTCAAAACCAATTAATTTATTGCTTAAGACAAACACTAATACTAGTACCGGCACCTTCATTCATTGTTAAACGCCATCCCATCGCATCACATAGCCTGCGAACAATTGAAAGACCAAATCCATAACCAAAAGTATGCTTTTCTTGTATATTTTGAGAAATGCCAGGACCGGTATCGGAAACAATAAAAGTATCAGCTTCTAGCGTAATTTCTACTTTGCCAGAGGTAGTATATTGAAAGGCATTACTGACAAGGTTATCAACTAAGATTTTAAAACACTCTTTTTGAATGAGTCTTTTGTCGTTAAGTTTTTCACTTACGATAACTTCAACATCTTTACCATCAAGTAAATGACTAAAACTAATCACCGCCTCTTCCACGATCGGTAATAAATTAGCGTGTTCAGTCTTAGCTTTAACATTTTCACTACGAGCAATATTTAACAGCGTGTAAACTGTTTGTTCCATTGATAACGCAGCATTCTCAATACTTACCAATGAGCTCTGTATATTGCTGTCAGCTTGTTTTTGTTTCATCAACTCAACTGTGCTTTTAATGGTCATTAGCGGATTTCTTAGCTCATGACTCACATCTCGGGTGAAGCTCTTTTCTCTCGCGATTGATTCGTCAAGTTGTTTAAATGCGTCTTCCAACGTACTTGCTAACAAACCAATTTCATTTCTTGGAAACGTTTTAGCAAAATCATTTGGCAATCTTTCCGCTGATGTTTTATCAACTAAAGTGGCTAGTTGATTTAATGGTTTCGAAAAGCGTCGACCAATAAACCATGAAAGCAGCACAGACAAAACAATCATCGTTATACAAACGGTCAATGAAAGTTTAACCAAACCACTACGCATTGGCCTTATTAATAAATTTTCACTAACTTCTGCAACAAAATAAACATTATTGTGATCGGGAATCACAACAACATGATAATGCCTACCTTCATCACCAAAAAACTCCTTTTGCTCAGGCTCTATACCGTATTGTCTTTGAAGGTCGTTTGGAAAATCCTTAACAGATTGATATACAAATATATTATTAGCTTCATCATTTGACCAAATGCCAATCTCACCGTAACGCGTTACCGCATTTTGGACATGTTTTTGCATCTCTCGTTCGATAAAAGTGTCCTCGACATAATAAAGTAACGTTAGCGTAAACAAGCAGAATACTAATGCGATAAATGCTGTAAACAAGCAAAGTTGAATGGCAATTCTACGGTGAAGACTGTGATACCCCTTTTTATTCATCATCGTTTTTTACATCCAAAACAAAGCCAACACCATGCAGTGTTTTAATCATCGAGTAACTAAAAGGTTTATCTAAAGCGCTACGGAGCTGATAAATATGAGAGCGAATAGCATCGGACTCTGTTGGCTCGTCTCCCCATAATTTGAAGCACAATTGGCTCCTGCTTACTACTTTTGGGAAGGCTTCTGCCAAACAAAGTAAAATGGCATAGCCCTTACTATGTAATTCAATTTCCTGCTTTTCACGGTAAACACGTTTACTTTGTCTATCAATCGTTAGTTCACCCATTGTTAATTTGTGATTCGACTGCACTAAGTGCCTACGGCTTAACGCGATACAACGTATACCAAGTTCTTGCAAAGCAAACGGTTTAGTTAAATAGTCATCTGCGCCTACGGTAAAACCATCTACCTTATCGTCTAATGAGTCTCTAGCCGTTAACATCAAAATAGGAATATGCCTATCTGCCTTTTCTCTGATTTGTTTGCACACGTCGATACCGTCTAAACCAGGTAAATTGAGATCCAAAATGATCAAATCAAAGTATTCTTCTAAGGCTAACTCCACCGCTTGTAATCCGTTACTAGCATAATCAACGGTGTGCAGCTCTCCTTCCAAAAACTTTATGATATTTGTCGCTACATCATGTTGGTCTTCAACCACCAATATCTTTAAACTGTCCCGAGAATTACTCACTTTCTATCCTTAACTATCTTAAAAGGCAGATATTTCTGCCTTTTATATTGCCACTGTCTTTATAGTGTCGCCATCATTTCTTTAGCACCTTTGTGATCAGGTACTGCTAAAAGCACACGCTCTAAAGTACGTTTAGCTTGCTCAGTCTTACCCAAACCCTTTTGTGATTTCGCAATTTGCATATCTAATTTAGGATTTTTCAATACATCTTGTGCCACCAGCATAAGCGCTAACGCTTGTTCTTTTGTTTTATTGGTTTTTGCAGTATTACTAAAATAGAAGCCATACATGCCAACCAGTGGAATTTGGTGACCTAAAGATTGGTCAGCTAATTTTGTAAGCGCTACTTGATCACCAGATAAGTAATCGGCAACCAACGCTAACGTTGCATCTTCGCTATCTTTTTTCATTGCTTTAGTCTTGATACCAAGCGCTTCGACCATGGCCAATGCAGAGCCAGTTGTAGAACTAGGATTTTGAGCAGTAATTAAACGGCCATCTACCGCTACATGAGATAACATAAATGGTGCATGTTCAAACTTAGCACCGCGTTCAATCAGTTTATCTTGTAGCAAGAAATCAAATGATTTTATCCATTTTTTACCAAACATTTTTTCTTCTTGATTAGTAAAACCATTTACGTTTTTACCATCAACTAAATAGTTACCATTACTCAGTTTTACATTTACAAAAGCTGCTGGCCCATGACAAACCGCCGCAACAACGCCATCTTTTTCATATACATTAACGATTACGTCTTGTAACGATTTGTCGTTTGGAAAATCAAACATTGCACCTTTACCACCAACAACATAAACGCCGTCATATCTATTGGCAGAAACACTGCTAATAGCAATCGTGTTATTTAATTTATCCATTACTGCTTTATCCATCAAAACAGTTTTGTTAAAAGATTTTTCCTTATCAAACTCATCAGCAACTACGGCTCCACCTTTTGGGCTTGCGATATCAATATCGATACCATGCTCTTTAAAAACTAAGTATGCCTTAGCAAATTCACTAAACTCATAACCTGGTTTGGTTTTGCCATCATCTTCACCATAACTACTCACTACCACCAGTATTCGATTTTGGCTTTCTGCTTTTACTTGAAATGCAGCTGTAACGATAACTACAGCTGCAATCACTAGGCTTTTTAAATGCTTCATCTTATTTGCTCCTTTCTAAAGACTTGTATTAAGACTAAGTCCATTTTCATATAAGTCTTGTGAAACAAATGTGAAGCACTTTCAATTTTTGACAATACTTTCAATCTATTCAGACATGAGCGTTCTAACTGAACCAGTTAAACCAGCTCTACTCAACATAACACCCGTGACAACGACAGACACTAAAATGAATAGCAACAGCTGCAATATCCAAAGCATGTCCGGTTGATAAACTAATCCAAATTGTGATTGATAAATAAGGCTACCGGCAATCCAGTTACCGCCTATGGCGGCGAACGCGGCAACTGCTCCTGTCAACACCCATTCCATCACATAGATTAAAGAACAAGTTTGTTTGCCAAAGCCAAAACTCATGATCAGAGCGTTTTTTTGCTTTTCAGCTTTTTCTGTTGAAACTACCGATGCGTAAACCACAATAAGTACCATTAACATCAAAATCGAAGAAAATGAAACAACAAGCTTTGATAACAAGGCCAACGTATCATCAAAGCGTTTAGTTAACTCAGCCATTGAAGTAATACGAAGCGTGGGAAACTGTTGCCAAAGTTCATCGATCACTGACATTGAAGACTCTTCAACATTAAGACTAGCCATATAATTGGGTGATAGTTGCAAGTTAGACACAATTGTCTCTGGTACATTCACCCAGAAGGTAATAGAGCCGTTTCCTGAAACGTAGCCATGTGTCGCTTCTAAAGTAAAAGTATGCAAACGGTTGTTTATCGAGAACGTAAGTTTATCACCTAGTGCTAAGCCGAGATCTTCGTAAACCTCTTGTTCAACAGAAACTACCTGCCAGTCACCCTGCTTATTTTGCCAGTCACCAGATAAAACTCGATTATTACTAGGAATCTCTTTTGTTGGATGCATGCGAATTTCACGCATCATTGTAGATAAACTTTCACTTGGCTTATCTTGTGATTCTGCAAGTTTGGTCTCATTTATACGCACTAACTTAGCAAAAACAAAAGGTTTCTTTTGCAGCATTTGACCATCAACTGAGTTAACAGCTGTTTCTATTGCTTTCATTTGTTGCTCGTTTGCTTGGCTAACAAGTAGATTACCATCATGTTTTCTTTGGTATTTTTCTATAGATTCACCCAAATCATGCATAAATGACAAAGTAAACAACAACAAGAAAGCACTTAACGCTACACCTAAGATTTGCGTGCTTTTAACTAGTAGCCTCTGCTTCATCATAAACACTGTGAACGCAAACAAACCTGTTCGCTTAGCGGTAAGCTTTTCAACGGTCCACAATAATGCCCAGCTGAACACAACAACAAATATCACAACGGAAAAGATAGAAACTAGTAAGTAGGTCGTTAGAAGCGGGTTATCGGTATATGTAAGCGCCAAGAATGACAACAATACCAAACTTAAAATAGCTTTTAACCACAAATAGCCTTTACTCGAACCATCAGAAAACAATGCTCGAATGGAAGCACTCTTAACAGATAACCAAGAAGGAATTAGAAACAGAATAAAAATAGAAGAATACAATACAAATGTTTGTAAGAATGTCATTGTTTGCCATGATGCCACCAGTCCAGGAATGGTAGATTGCAACTGAGCAATAAGTTGTCCTTGCAATAACCAAGACAGCACTAGCGAGATTGGAGTAACAAGCACAAGATATAAGAGCCATTTAATTAATGAAAACAGAACACAAAAACTTTCACTCTTACCAAAACTAAGCAATAAAGCCGTAAAACGCTTTTCGTTGTTTTCTATATTTGACGTTAGTTGCCATATGGCGATAGCAGCCATGAAGAACAACAAAATCGACGTTATGCCAATCACATTTTCTGTTCTTTGCCAAAACAAAGCTAACGGATGACGTTTATCTTTTGAGATAAAATAGCCACTTGGATAAGCTGTCTCATACCACGCTTCAATCGCATCAAAGTGTTTACTGTCTACTTCAATCAAATAGCGATAGTCGATATTTTCTTGTGAAATACTCAAAACACTAAGCTCATTAGCATTTGCAATGGCACGCATTTCGACCGAATGTGTTTCCATTAATCGATCTGGTTCATGCTGAAGTGTATTGGTAACAGTAAACGCTTTACTTTGAATAAAAACCTGTTGACCAATACTCACTGATAAAGCCGACATCGCTCTACTATCTAACCAAATCTCACCTGCTGCAGGCATCTGCTGAGCAGCCGTAGTTGTATCAACGCCACCATTGCTGATAAGGACTTCACCCTTTAATGGGTAATCGCTTTTAACACCTTTGACCTTTAGCTTTTGCCACTTATCACCAGCGTTTGCAACCAGTGTTTGATGATTTGTGGTAACTACCTTTGTATTCCACTTTCCAAGCTGCTCAATTGTAGACGCTGTTAATGGCGTGTTTTGCGTTAACACGACATCAGCACCTAACATTTGGTCCATATTATCCTGAAAGTAATTTTGAATATTGCCACTTAACTGCGATAACGTTAATAGAAAGGTAAAAAGAATGGCTTGAACAAAGAGAAATAAAAGAATTGACCGATTTTTTATTTCTTGGCTCATGTAATGAAGTAGTATCGATAAAATATTCATTTAAGCCACCCTTTCATTGCATTGTTTTATTGTTTTTAACGCGCAATCTTCAAGTGATAGCATCACATCTGCTCTATTTGCCAGATCGTGACTATGAGTAACTAATATTAGGCCTGTGCCAAACGAACTACATTGCTCAAAAAGTAAATCGGCGATCTCTTTTGCACTTTTTGGATCCAAATTACCCGTAGGTTCATCTGCAAAAATAAATTGTGGTTTAAAAACTAAAGCACGAGCAATAGCAACCCTTTGTTTTTCACCACCACTTAGTTGATCGGGTTTATGGGTTTGACGATGAGCAAGTCCAACTTGGGCAAGGATTTCTTTCGCTTTCACTAAAGCTTGTTTATCTCCCTTTAATTTCAAAGGCAATGCAACATTGTTAAGAGCATCTAGCTCAGGCAATAAGTGAAAATGTTGGAAAACAAAGCCAAAATGTTCTCTTACTTCTGTTTCAGACAAACGTTTAGCATCACTAAAGAATTCGATATTTCCAGCATCTGGTTCTTCTAACTGCGCCAATAACATTAATAACGTGGATTTGCCGGCACCTGAAGGCCCCGTTATAGAATATGAACAACCTGATTCAAAGATTGTATTGATATCTTTAAATAATGTAACCGACGATTGGTTACTCGCGAAAGCGTAGCCTAAATTGTCCGTTTTAATATGAAAGCTCATCGTTTCTACCTTTTATTCTATTTAAGATAGAAACGATGTTAGATGTTAGTTTGTGAAACGAATGTGAAGAATTGCTATTAAACCCTAATGCAAGGTCGCTAATGGGGAAACAACTACCTTACAGCCCTTAAATTATTTATTCTTCTATTTTTTCGGTCATAGCTAAAGAGCCCAAACCAAAAACAAAGCTCAAATAAAACACCTATCACTAAAAATATTCCCAATGATGTTGTACTTCCTACAATGTAAGAGCCAATAGCAGCAATTAGCAAAGCAATAATAACCAGCCAACGAACTACCTTATTCATATATTTCTCCTAATAGGACACAAGGCCCTTAATTACAACTTTAATTTCATCTCAACTAGCGTTTTTTCAAAGCCTACTTTTTGGTATGCCTTAACTGCAGAATCATTTCCATCGTAAACATCTAAATATACATAATCAGCACCCTGTTCTTTGCTCCATTTAACCAAAAGATCAACAACCAATTTGTTAATCCCTAAACCACGGAACTCTTCTAGTACTAACATAAAACCAAGATAACTATGTTTTTCATGGACTAAAGATGTTTTGGAACTGCGAATCTGCGCATAGCCAGTTGCTACGATTTTACCCTCTACTTCGCCTACGAGCAATTGAGCTTGAGAGGAAGAGATTAAATCATCAAGATCGTAATAATGAGCACCATTTTCTCTAATATCCGAATTATAAGGGCGTTCAGCTTCGACGACTTCTTGTTCTAAACTTAATAAAATCTCTTTATCTTCTATCGTGGCTTGCCTAAATTTAACTTCCAATTGATTATTCCTTACTTATTAATTGCATACAGGATATGACTCAGCAGCAGCCGTTATCATAGGTGCGGGACTATAACTTTCAGCATCAGCAAATCTAAAGACAGTTGTACCATTTGGCAAGAGAGCGACAATATTCCCACCATAGCCACTCATATAAGGTATTTGCACAAGGCAGCCTTGATGGTTACCAAACGGAGATGACCAAAAGCCATTTAAATAACGAGAGCGACCGTATTCATTGTCTTCCCACCAACTTAACAATCCTTGATTCTGCGTTTCGAACAGAGACTCTCTAACACGATCGAAGGATAAAAGTTGTTGCTCTTTATACAAACCATCGTTTTGTAATAGACGAACGAGCTTAGCTAAATCATCAATATTTAAGTACAAGCCATGAAATAGCTCAGCAATACCAACACCATCTTGTTCATCTGTTTTCAGAATAGGTAGATGTTGAATACCAACGGCATTAAAAACATCTCTCTCCATCATTTGCCAAAGTTCTTGGTCTTCGCCTGATACTGTACGATAGTATTTATCTAAAGCAGCGGCGAGAACAAACGTCATTGCAGAGTTATATCTGAAAACCTCTCCCGGCCCCCAATCATAATTACGATAGGTAAATGAAAGACTCAGCTTCTGATTTGAGGATGCTTGAACTAGCCAATTTTCCATCTTAGCGGTGTTTTCATCTGCAAATATATCACCTGAATTCCTGATACCGCCAAGATTACCAATACCAGAAGTCATATTAAGTAAATGTCCAAACGTGACACCGCTCCACCCTTCATGTGTACTTTCTATATTTAGATAGTCACTCACTTTCAATTCGTAAATGTCTTCTCCGTAGAGCTGAGCAAGTCGCATCATCACCAACGAAGCTCCTAAAGATTTTGTGACTGAATATGCTCCGTTTCTCATCCAACGACAATATGGGTAGTCACCATAACGTGTATAACAAGGCTGAAGAAAAACTTTATCAGTAGTTATAATGCCCGCAGAGCTAATGTGCCTATTGGATAATTGACTGTTAAATTGTTCAGTAAAATTACTGACATCATTTGTATTAACCAAATTCCAATCTGATATGTTAACCGTTTTATCAAGCTCTACCTCAAAAGCTGATAATATATCAGCTTCATTTTCAAAGTTTTGTTCTACATAAGTAATATCAAGCTGTGCGTAAATATCTTTCTTAAACCATAATGTCGTTTCTTGAGTAATCTGTATTCTTAATTGACTCACTTCGTTTTCGTTAAACAAAAACGTCGCAACACCATTGTGAACTTGATTCCTTCTGGCACTGATTAAGGAAAATGGAAAGCTTGCTCTTGACCAATCGTTGTCCCCACTTTCTGACCATACACGTCCTGGATCTAAAATGATCCCCCAGAAACTATTATCAGTATTAGATAACTGCCTATCTCGATTTATAGGAATTAGATAGCCATTCTCACTCACAAAAGTTAATTCCACATCAGGAAATTGTTTGAAGCTTTCGTCACCAGGAATATGCTCAGCACTAAAGTCACCAAGTAAACGTCTCGTATTGACCTTTAGCTGCCCTGAAAACTTGTGCAGAGCCGTTTTATAATCACCAACAGGTAAAAAATAGCCATTATGAATGGGAGATGTATGTGGATATTGAGAAGCAAATAGATGTTCTGACTTAAGCCAATCCCTTTCAACAGAAGGAGCCGTTAGCGCACTAGGATCAGTGATTTGGATATCAATTTCAGGTTCTTCATGCTTTTTAACGGTATCAGAGCCACCACCGCCACATGAAATGGTAGCTAAAGTTATGACACCTATAAACACCCAATTTCTGAATCCTTTCAAAAGAATCACCTAATTTGCATATTGCTCTAACGCATCAAAGGCTTGCTGTCGATATTGGTTTGGCGTAACGCCAGTAAATTGTTTAAACGCACGAGTAAAGGGCCCTACTGAAGCAAAACCACTTTCAAGCCCTATAACTAGCACTGGCCATTGTTTGTTTTTTGGATCATCAAGTAATTTTTGAGCGTGTTCAATTCGTAACTTGTTAACAAAATGATTAAAATTTTTGGCTTTCATTTGATGTTTCAATACTCGACTAATTCGGTACTCAGGAACATCAAGTTGTTTAGCAAGGTCGCCTACTTTTAGGTTCGGTGTTAAAAATAAGGATTCTTCTAATAACTTCTCTTCTACTTTTTTAGCTAACTCGTCATCACCTTCAAAAAAAGACTCTTCAAGCGTTACCACGTTAGATACTTTGTTTTCGCTTGTATTTTCTTGAACGTTCTCAACAGTACAAACTGCTTCAACATTCGAACTACGTGAACGATATAAAATAAGAAAACAAGTAGAAATAATAACAGACATGGTGACAATACCAATCACGCTCTGTTGCATAACAACATCATTTGGCGCATAACTTTCTACTATTTTTACCGAAGCGACAGCCCCTGTATAGGTGGCTAGAAACCAGATGCGAGATATTTTATCTCTACCTGACGCATTGTTTAGTCCTCTATAAGCCTCCCAGAAAGACAGCACTAATAAGCACGAAGACAACATAATAATCAGATCGACAGCTATATTATTCACAAATGTAAATTCAGCGCCTTCCATCATGAATTGCTCAGAAAAGAAGAAATAGCCTTGTCTAGCTGCCATTAATAAGCCTAAACCGCCTGCAAAAAGTAAGTGCCTCATTGCTATGGCGTTTTTTTCTCTAAACAGCGCTCTCGATAACAACCAAAAACAATTACACGTTGCACATGCACCAATGCCAATTAAATATTGATAAACACCAATTGAATCACCACTTAGCTTTTTTGCTGTTGCCATGGCAACAGAGCCACAAAAAACAGCAAACAAGATATGTACTGCTTTTTTTTCTTTTACTAATAATTGTGATGCCATAGTTGCTAACGCTACAACTAAAACCAGTAGCTGAATTGAATCTAAATTCATGCTTATAAACCCTCAGTAACCCCAATTGCATATTAGCTTTACTTGCATTTGCAAACAACTGCGCTTTGTAAGCAAACATTAATAAAAATAGTGTACCGAATTTTAAATTCGGCGCGATTATTTATCTAAAACGGCGAAAATTAACCTTAATTGCACAATACGTTAAGGAGTTAGTTTTGAGCGAATTATCAATACAACAAAAAAAGCTATCTACATTTGATTCAAGCAAATCACTTCGGTTTTTTGCAAAGAGCTGGATCGGTATTGCATTAATTGGTCAGTGGGCATTTGCGTTTTATATCCTCACACTTTATGCATTACCTCTAATAACAGGAGATTCTCAACTAATAAGTGATGTGTCACCTGCATCAGGTGCTGACCTGGAAGCAAATTTCAATAGCATCATGTTTTTTAGCCATATGCTACCTGCTATTATTTTAGCGCTAAGTGGAATATTCCAGATTTTTCCTAGCATAAGAGCAAAGTACCCTTCATTTCACCGATGGAACGGCAGAATATTTCTTATATTTGGTGTGAGCGGTGCGCTTACAGGTTTATATCTTTCATGGGGAGCTGGTTTACGACTGAGCGATATTGGTGCTTTAGGTATCACACTAAACGGAATACTCATCCCTATTGCAATTGCACTAGCTTGGTACCACATTCGCAATAAGCGCATCGAAAAGCATAAGCGCTGGGCACTCCATTCGTTCATGTTAGTAAACGGTGTTTGGTCATTTAGGCTTTATTTAATGGCTTGGTATCTTATTAACCAAGGCCCAAATGGCAACACGAATAAAGTTGATGGGCCTATGGATATATTTCTGAGCTTTGCCTGTTATTTATTACCTATGCTCTTTGTTGAATTGTATTACTGGGCAAAAAAACAAAAATCAGAATATAAGAAGTGGTTTGTCTCATTTACGATGGCAGCAGGTTGTTTATTCACACTTATCGGCGTAGGCGCTGCGATCATGATGATGTGGTTGCCTAGAATTAAGCAAGTATTACCAACACTACTGTAAACCAATTAATGTCAGTAGTTTTTGTGACAGCAAATACGAAAAAACGATAAAGCTAGTATTTGCTGTCGCTCGAGTAATAAACGAATATTTTGATAGTTCTATCTTAAATGATTTACTCAGCACCACAGCTATGCCCATCACAAAAAACCATGGAGTACATATCAGAATGTTGTCGCCCGTTAACAATAAAACGGCTAAGTCATGCAAAGCACCACTAACAACAAAAGTCACAACAACGGCTAAAGGTAATGGCAAGATATTCGAAGTAGGCCTCATAATATACCTAGACAAATAATATGCCCAAATGGGGTTCCAAAAAAGCCAGAATTTATCAAAAGCGTTAGCCCCAAAAGAGCGCTTTAACATGTTAGTTAAAGACCCTGTACTACCCAATGGCACGCCATTTCGCCTTTTGACAAACTCTCTTAAAGCAACTTTTCCTCGCAAATGACAACCCTTATATATCAATAATATAGATGTAACACGTAACCCATTCAGGTAAATTTACACATACCTAAACCCAAGCTGGCTCCGTCTCTTTTGACAAAGCCGTATTTTAAATAGAATGGTTCTTTCCCTAGCGCTGAAAACAAACCAATCGTTTTATCACCTTCTCGCGCAATCACGTTAAAAAGAGAGTTATCTAAGCTTTTTTGTGCCAGCGAATAACCGGTTCCCCCCCAACCAACAGCACTACGTAAATTAACATAGTCCGTTACACTAAGAGCTGACTCCATTAATTTAATGTTCATGATTGGCATTGCTTGTGAGAAAAGATTCAATCGAAACTTGATAGACGAGCAAATCCTGCATAGCACCATTCATATAAAGAAACTCAGGCACCACTTTAGTCAAACTCGCCCCTGATTTTTCGGCTACTGAGATACTTGCCTTATTTTGTACTAAACACCTAAACTCAATCACTCGACTTTCGGTGCCGGCTAACAGATGAGGTAACTTATCGACTATCTTACGCATATTTCCCTGACCTTGTGCACACGTTGATAGCCAATAACCAATTTCAACAACGCCAGCACCATTAATCGACTTAACACCAAATACGCCTGAAAATTTCTCTTGATAACGTATCTGATACCACTTCGCATTCGGCGCTTTGCTGTTAACTCGAGCACTTAAATAGTCTGAAGCCCCTTTGAGATCTTTAACGTCTTCGACCCAATATAGGAATTTCGATAACTGCGCGCGGCTCCTGTTTACACAGTCTAACAACGCCTTACCATCCTCTATAGACAATAATTTTAATTGAAGGTCACTATCTAGCCTGTAGTTGTCTAACATGACGCAAGAAGATCTTTAGCACTAGACCAACCATAAAGGAACTCATCAACATCATTGTTACATGGCGTGTGCCATACTGAGCGGTCTATAAAATGTGCACCTTTGTATTCATAAAATGCAATCGCCTTCTTATTAACATCAAGCACTTCTAGATAAACACCTATGTCTGGGTAATTATCAATAAACCACTTAGCTGCATGTGCCATCAATGCTTTACCAACACCTTGCCCTTTGACATCAGGTGCAACATGCAAATTATCAATAATAGAGCCGTGTTCATCGTGGTTATTACCAAATAAACAAATAAAGCCCACAGGTTCATCATTTATTTTGGCAACAAATACCATTTGATTTTCTTTTGGTGATTTAAAGCGTTGAAGCCAAATCTCTTTACGCTCATGGTAGATTTGTTCATTTAGATACTTTTCAGACAATACAGCATCGTAGTTTTGCTGCCAGCTAACAATGTGTAAATTGGCAATAAACTCACAATCAACTGAAGTAGCTTTTTCTACTATAACCACTAAAAACTCCTACTTTAAGACGTTTTAACTAATGCCTGGTACATAATCCCCATCTCAATAACTAATCCACCTTGAGGCTCCCAGCCTTTGTTGATTAATTCAGAAACCTTGGTAGTTAATTCATCCATTGTTTCACCATATACAATTGTATATTCCATGTTGAGCTCCTTTTTTTTTATCAACCCTGAAAAACTATCACAATTAGACAAGTGAACTACGCTAAAATACGTTACAAATTATGTCTGCTATCTACCTATTCTTAATGAATAATTTAGCGTGAGCTCCGATTAACATTGTCGCGTAACAAGTAAATTAGAATACACAGCATAGTAATAGCCAAATAATCGATTAGATAACCGGTTCCTTGCTCAAAACTGGTCAAAGGAAAAGAGACGGTGATAGGTGAAATATTGAAGAATGTAGCATCATGTCCAATATAACGGATACTTTGAGCTAAAAAAGGTAAGAAAGCTAACATGATGGCAGAACGCTTTCTCCGCCAAATACCATAAGCGCTATAAAGTGGGATCGCTGCATATAAAACGGCGCCACAAACCATGTTAGAAATATTTGAAAAGTCAAAGAGAAACAAGATAGTAAAGCCAATCCCTCCATACAAATAGAGAAAACAACTAACCGCTTTGTATTTCGACATTTTTATTACTTTTATCTAATTCGATAAGTAATATCAGGCTCAATGCTATTATCGTTAGATTAGTAGTAACGGGATTAAACGCTTCTATCAATAACTGCGGTTGCAATACAGCAACAAACCCCAACAACGCCAGCAAGCCAAATATATTAACTAAAACTATCCATTTCGTACGGTAAAAGACGATAAAAGCAATACCAAAAACGATTTCTGAAATGCCTGCGCTTTTGGTAATCCAATAAGAAACAGTATCAGAGAACCCAATACTGTTTGTCATCAGCGCCTCTAACGGCGCGATATGAATGATTTTTGGGAATAGTCCGTGATAAATCCAACTAAAACCTATCACGAAGCGAGCTATTTGAAGTGTACTCATCTATCCACCAATATGCTGACTAACGATACTCAGCTTCAACAATCGACATTATTAGAGGTGCTTGAGCAAGCACAATTGCCAAAGAACTATAGAATACTGCTCTAACTCCGTTAGCGAAGCCACGCCATTCTATAAGTAATTGAGAGAAAAACAGTGAAAAGATAGGTAGACCAATCGCACTTATAATAACAAAAAGTGTTTTTTCAATTTCCAATAGTCTAAAACGGTTAAAGTCAGCAATAAATTGCTGTGATACATACGCGCTAGTCATCATAAAACCAATAGAGAGCACTATCATAATTAGCGCTTTAAATTTAGAAAACTCCACAGTTTTATTTTGATGAATACTTACTTCCATCGTACATGTCCCTTTTTTATTAGTTTATTTTTATTTTTTAAAGCCTGTTGTCGCTAGCAAATCAAGTCGATTCAGCTTTACAGTTCCAACAAAACTCGAATGAACTATCGTTAGTTTCATTACATTTTGAACAACACCACTGCTCACCACTCATATTGCTTTCCATGGTATTAATAAGTGTTTGTGCTCGTTCAACATCACTACTGTCTATCACCCACAACTCCATATACATGAATTGAGGGTGCATACCAGTACTAACATGCTCGTTTTTTATCACTACTTCAATGTTCTCATTAACCAATAAGTTTTTGGCATGATTAACCAAAACATTGCTTTCATGTCTAAAAACCAGAACCATACTAACTCCTTTTAAATGGATTTTGTAGATCTACCCTTTTGTTTAATATAAAAAAATTAGATTGAATTGTCATTTAAACCGACCGAAATAATGATAATAAGCGCTACAGTAACGACTAACCCAACACCGATAATTCGCCCTTCGTGCCTTTCACACTGGGCCTTGTTAGGGTATCGAGCAAAGGTAACCATTAACAAAAACAATCTACCGATATGGAAAAATAAGAATTCACATAGTGCTTCTATCAGTATCCAACGGATAATACGAAATATAAATCTAATAGGCCCTTCTACTATCTCTTCCATTATTCCTCCCTAAACAATATGTACATCACCATTCACGCCAACGCTCTGTAATGTCTTCTTCAAAAACTACATTAGACTCTATTAATACTTTTTCAATAAACAAAACAATGTCTTCTCGTTGGCTAGTTTCTATTAACGCATCAGCACACTGCTCATTTAACTCATTTAGCGATAGGACAAGTTCTCTCACCTCTATCTCTGCTGTATTAAGATCCGTCACCCTTTCTTCTACGTTAGACATAAATTCCAACAATAATGTAATACATTCTGTTACGTCTTCAACGGTATATTCTGCGTCTTCTTCATCTTCAATATAATCAAGCAAATCGTATTGAATGCCTTTTAAAATATTTTTCAAAGTCGAGTATTCCCTATGCTAACTGATGACTACTTCGGTCTTATAACACTGAATTCTTTAGTGATACCAGAATATTCACCGCCCCCTAATCGCGCTAATGGAGCCACTTGGTTGGCAAACACTTTTATGCGTTCTTTTTCGTCCAATTGTACAACGGTATCATCTAAATAAAGTTGTTTAACTTGAAGGAAGACTAAAGACTGTGGAACATCTCCCACTTCTTTAACTTCATAGAGCTCACAGCCGTAAGCAATTGAGCAACAGGTGAGTCTAGGCAACTGAAAATGTTCAAATGATGTTAGTTCGATATTATTGATGGATACCTCTGATTGGCCGTGTGCTAACGTCGCAGCAGTTTGTGTCACAAGATCAGCATGACTTTCCGAAGCAATATGAATTACACAATGCTTGTTATCGATGATATTTCTAACCGTGTCCTTTATTTCACCGTTAGGCTTTTTACCAATAGAAATCATCAATAAAGGTGGCGCACTAGAGACAGCGCTAAAATATGAAAAAGGCGCTAAATTAAAGTTGTCTTGCCCTGAATCCGTCAAAACCCAAGCAATAGGCCTTGGGATCACAGTTTGGGTCATTAGATGGTAGATTTGATTGGGAGAATATTGTGAAAAATCTAGGTTCATATCCATGCTTAACCAATTGAGAAGAATAGCTTGGATGGTGCCACAATTTTAAATAGGTAAAAAGACTGAAAGCAAATTATTTAACCCTATATCCACTTTTGGCCTTCAAAGGAAACGGTTTTTTCTGTATTCAAATTGCCAGTATGAGCAGTTGAAGCAGGTTCAATCATCAAGAAATGAGTTTCGTCTTCCGCTTTTGGGCAATGCTCTACACCTTTAGGTACAACAAACATTTCGCCTGGATATAAAACGATATCTTCATCTCTTAGCTGTAGTGTAAGTTTTCCCTTAAAGACGATAAAGAGTTCATCTTCTTTATCATGTTTGTGCCAAACAAGCTCTCCACTACCTTTAGCTATTTTTACCAACTGCCCGTTAGCTTCAGCCAACACTTTTGGCATCCATTGTTCATTAAAAAGACCAAATTTTTCATTAATATTAATTTTAGGCATAGAGGTTCCTAAAAAGCGTTTTAGTAAGTTTATTCAACAAGCACTCGATCGCCATGACTCTTTGGTGTAGAGGTAACAAGTATTTCGAGCATTTCTGAGCCTTGGTTCTTCACTTGATGTACAATACCTGCAGGCACGTGAATGCCCATCTGTTCTGTTAAGACATGCAAATTACCATTAACTTCAATTGAAGCTACACCCGATAACACATAGAAAAACTGTTCAGCAAGATTGTGATAATGCCTTACTTCAAAAGCACCAGGTGGAACACTTTCCTGTATCACACTCAGTTTATCAGACTTAACTAAGTGCCAGCCATCACACTGCTCACCCCAAACATAATGCTCCGCATTACTCTTTGACACAGCTGTTTGTTCCACCTCTTACCTCCACAATAAATAACGAGTTAGTTGCCTATTCTTTTCCAAACTTCCAATTCAACTTGCTTACCATTTTCTATACGCTTGCTTGTAAGAGTATTACCTTCTATTTGGTATTGGAAAACATATTCTGTGCCTTTGGCTAGTTGATAAGATGTATGAATAGGCATCTCAGTGTACTCTGTTTCTGTTGCTCTAAATGTACCAGCACCAGAACTCCAAAATTTATCACCTGATTTAGTTACAAAACTGAAATGACCGCCAGCAATAACTTTTATTGCATTCAACCGTAAGTCTTTATAATTTACCAATTCACCTTGGTGGTTAACATATTCACCGGATACTAGTTGCCATGCCCCTTCAAGATCAGCTTCGTTTGCACTCACGTTTCCAATACATGCTAAAAACATTACACTAGTTATTAAACGTTTCATCCATTAACTCCTTGTAAAATCACTTAATTAACAGCAGATATTGAACGAATATTGTTGCATTAGCTACTAAAGTTTAAGACATAAATAAAATAAGATAGCACCAGAAATACCAAACCAATCGCTCTGGCCTTTTTGCCAGTGATATCTTTTCCTCCACTAGGGCCAGAAGGATCTGTTTTTATTCTCCCAGTAAAGACCGAGTAAGCACCTACGACAAAAAACGTAACGATTATAAAAATTAAAAAAGAGTTTTGAAGAGAGAAATCCATATTTCGTCCTTGAAAGTATCGTTTAAAACCACAGTTAAGATTAAATTATCACCAATTTGATAAATTTACTATTGGCAATTAACTAACCAATATGAGTAACAGTGTCTTATTTTTATTGACGGCAAACAAAAGGTAATAACATCTCGTAGTTTTTAAAAACTTTGCTTATTTTCTGATTGTCTTCATCTTCGTTTAGTAATACTAGATATAAAGCCCCACATTCACCTTCACTATGGTTAATGCAATAAATATCGCCAGTACCTTCTTCGCAAATGGCGACAGGAATATAGCCACTATCGTACACCTCTTTGCCTGGGAATAAGTCTTTGGCTTCTTCAATGGCTTTTTGTTCAGGCAATAGATAAAGGTAGTTATTATCATTGCCATTAACTATTAAGCACATGGCTTTGTCTAAATTATTATTATGGATAAAGGTTTTCCAATACTCTGGGAACATACTAAATACCAATCAACACCTACTATTTAATCACCTCTAACGCGCTTTTAGCCAGCAATAGCTTTTGACATGTAGTAAAACCTATCGTCTTCATTATCTACTTTGAATCCGGATCTAACATACAAATGAAATGCAGGACTAATTTTGAAAACTCGCAGCTTGAGAACGCTTGCTCCATTAGCGCTAGCTATGCGTTCGCATTCCATTAAGGCTATCCCACCTATTCCCTTATTCTGTGCATGTTCTTCAACTTGTAAATCGCGAATCCAACAGTCTTTACTGTCATACGCTAAACGTATAGCGCCAACCACAACACCATTAAATATTATGTCCAAATTATCTAGAGGCGATAGTTGTTCTGCAATTTTATCTTTATCCCAATCAACCGAATAACGTTGATAATAAGTACGCATGTTTTGATATGTGATTGCAGCTGAGGCTAGTAAATCATTTGTTTCAACAAATTTAATATTCATGGTATTCCAGTGATTAAAGCAAGTAATTTAAATGCAGACCTATAAACGCTGGAAGCGTGGATAGTTTTAACATTTATTGTTACTTGTTCTGAATGTAAACGAAGCTCTCTTACTGAGAAATGAAACTCATTTCTAATATGCCTAAAACGACTGCTTCAGTTAGTTCTGTTACCTCGTACTCAGAAGAAGAGTAAATATCTCCTTGTTTGTTCCCTAAAGCAATTTCAACAATATTAGGTTTAGCGTCGTGGAGCAGTAATACAACCTTTTTATCGAGTGTGACACAATCAATAGTAATTGCATCAGCCATCATTCCTTGTGCTCTTAAAGCTTTGTCCATGATGCCCATCAAAGTATCAATCGTTTTGTGTTTTGCGTAAAACATGTCGTTAGCTCGCGCTACTATCTCCGCAAGCCTGTCTAATTTTTTATTCATAAAGTGCGTTCAATCTATTTATCATTTATCAGTATTCAAAACCTAAAGTTAAGTTTTTACCTAGCGAGTTTCTCCTGCTCTTAATCTAAGTGTGATTTTAAACATTTGGTCTATTCGATTTGTTATAGCCAACTATAATTTCCAAGCGATCTCGTTTCTGAGATTTTCTACCGTTGAAACATCAGCCCCAGCAACAGCCATATAGACGAATGTCTGCGTGTTTACCTTAACACACTTTATTGCGGCGCGATTGTTGGAAAAGTTGCCGTAAACATAATGCCCGTTCTTTACAACCGATTTAAAACCTAAGCTATTTAATATAGTAACACCTTTACTAGCACAGAACTCAGGTGAGCCTTCGATAAATTGATGGTGAGACCATAGTTGAGGTGTATATTCTTTGGCTACTGAAATGAATTTTGTTGTCGTTTTAGTAATAACTTGTGGCTCAACTGGCTCTTCTGGGCTACTAGCACAACCAGCCAACAATGTTAAAACTGCGAGCGTTAGATATTTCATTTATCAATCCTTGATGATTAGTGTTTTCACTTATAACTGAAAGACTCACGATACTCAACTAAACGTTTTAACATGCCTTAGTTTTTCAAAGTAATCGGAATACCATATCAATATACATTGACTAAAAACACTTACAATGAAATCGTGACCTTTCTCTTCAATTACCTATATCGCAGAACTTTTTTGAACACCAAATTAAGCAAGACCAAAGTACCGTGTAATTGGGCAAAAAAAAGCCCCGTTAAATAACGAGGCTCTTTCATTCAGTTATATCTTTAAATGCTTAAACAGCTTTTTTCTTACGGCTGAAACCAAAAGCAGCTAAACCAAGTCCTAGTAATGCAATTGATGTAGGCTCTGGCACTTGTGCTTGTTGACGACCAATATTAATTGTGTAGCCGTCACGCAAAATTAACTCATCTGAACCGTTAGCAACTAAACGACCACCAGTCCATATCCCTTGCATAAAATCAGCAAAATTTAGATTAAGCGTAATCATCCCTGACCATGAAATTTGATCACCATTATTAGCACCAGTTAAAATACCAAAATTACCAAGTCTAATGCCTAACTCGTGAGCAAAACCACCATTAAAGTAAACATCATCTAGAAGACTACTTGTACCCTGTGTAATATTTTCAGCTAAAAAGCTTGAAGTTAAAGCGTCATAACCACCTTGTAGACCTGAATAGATATTATCCGAGATATCACCAAACCAAAAACCATTGCGCGCGTAGGTACTATTCCCTTGTGTTACAAAATCTGAACCACTAAATTGTAACACTACATTATTGTTAATATCTTCGTATATATCCAACATTAGTCCAGCTTTTGCTGACGTTGCAAAGACACAAACAAACAAAAAAGCTACCAAGTTTTTCATATTACCTAACTCCATTTCTTATAAGAATTTTTTATCTAACCAATGTAATGCAAAAAACTCGCCAAAATATTAACGCTTTGAAATATAACAATATTATAGAACCAATATAAAAAGAAGCTAATAACTGTAAAATTTATCGACGCTAATTTACTGAACTCAAACAATATTTATAAGCAGTAAGTATGAATTTGATCAAAGCAATAAGCTCAAAGATGACTAAGCAATCATAACTTGCAACGTTACAGCACAAGGGTAAGTAAAACCTAATGGTACAGTAGCAAAAAGACGAAAGTATGAATTTGAGAGTGCAATAAATTTATAGCCAAAATGAAAATCCAGCGCTAGGTTATATTGAGAAAAAATAGAATAATTGGCTATAAGTAATCCCTCTTCTTCATTTATTCAATTAATATAGTTACTTAATGCTCTATCCTAGTGCTTTAATAAGCAAAACCAAATAGCCCAAACACTTTTACCCAAGTTAATTTAACTGGTACAATTTATTTAGTAGAATGTATTTGGTATAATGTATCCAATTTGAATTTAAACAAGAGGAAGTATAATGGAAACAAACAGTACAGACTGGCGCTATACGGTAATGCCAGCCGTGTTTACGTGGCTAAAAGAGTCAGAATCCGGTGCCCTTGAAATTGATTTTGCAGCGACACAGAAATACGCTGCTGACATTTTAAAAGTTCAAGGTAAAGGCGGCACTAGAATGGGCGGTCTAGTTGGCTCTGGTACTCTAGGTGAAAATAGCTACTTAAGCTCTGAACAGCGTCTTTCTTTACTTAAAGCCCTTTCTGAGGTTGCTAGAGAATATAACGTTCCATTAATTAGCGGCGCTGCAGCTGAAACAAAAGAAGAACTAGCAACAATCGTTAAAGAATTAGCGACTGTTGGTGTAGATACAGTAATGGTAATGCCACCGAAAACTAAAGAAGCTCCTTCAGAAGAAGAAATGTATGCATATTATGAGCTTTCGGCAGTTGCTGCTAGAGAAGCAGGCGTAACGATCATGCCATACAACAATCCAGATGCAGCTGGCTATCACGCACTATCAACAGCACTTCTTCAACGACTTGCTGCGTTACCTGAAGTAACTGCACTTAAAATTTCAACAACAGATGTTTCAGTAATTGAAACACTTATGTTAGAAAACAAAGATTCTAAAATCTTAGCTGGTGTTGACACTGTCACAGTACATGCAGGACTAGCTGGTGCCTGCGGTGGTATCACGGGTGTAGGATGTATCTTCCCTAAAGCTAGCGTAACAATGCAAGAATACGTTAATAAAGGACAGTGGGCTGAAGCTAATAAGATTTCTCAAGCAATGAACTCTATTTCATACCTTGATGCTCAACCGTTACTTTTAGAATACCTTAAGTTTGCATTTGGTGTTCACCATAACGACGATGCAGGTGGACTTCGCACATTAGGTAAGAAGTTAACACAAGAACAAATTGAAGATGTTCGTGCTAGATATGTACTAGCAAAGGAAAGACTTGAAGCGTTAGATTTATTAGACTAATTCATCAAGCCTATTGACAGGAAAAGCTCCGTAAAAACGGAGCTTTTTTGTATCCTTTATCAATCTACCTACCCCAAACTGTTAATAGCATAACAGACTATTAATAGTCGGCGAACACCTACTTAGATTCTTCACAAACACGAATATACAAGCCCATATTGCTCACCTACGAATGCTACTGCTCCACAGCAAACTGAACAGTTACACTTGAACTATAAGTAACTTTCTCAAAAGAGACTTTTGCTGGTGCATGGCTCTTACCACTTGAATAGCTATTTCTCTTAAGCCTACTTCCTGTCACTTCTATTCTTTCAATATCGTCATTGTCAAAAGATGAGTGATCATAAAAAGAAATGGCTTTTAAGGTTAAACCTAAGTTTTTCGCGTAAAATTCTTTTTGTTTTAACACTTTACTTAACGCTTTTTCTTTTACTTTTTGTTCGTAAGCCTCTTTTTCCGAATGCCGGTATTCGGTGCTTATTAATGTAACTTCATCATAGGTATCAACGATTTTTGCAATACTCTGTAAACCTGCTTCATTATTAATCACTACGGTTACTGTATTGGAAACCTCGTAACTATCAGGTTTATCTCCAAACCAACCGTAATCTGGAGACGTAGAAAACTTGGAATTTTTTATGTTTTTCTGCGGGATATCACTAGCGATTAATGTAGATGAGATATCAGCCCTAACCTTCGCATTTTTACTTAAAGAAACTGATAATTTGTCATCTTTAGTTGTCACAAGCAGGCTTAAAACAGCCTCATCCTTGAATGCAATTTCTTCAGCATCTTCGGTAATTGATATTTTATTGACATCAGGGTGCAAGAAACTCTTAAGCTCTTGTGGGCTACCTTTTAATTCTGTTTCAGCATGAACAGAAAATGCAAAAAGTAAGGTGGTTGTTATTATTTTAAATTTCAAGAATACGCTCCATTGGAAAATGACCTAGATACAAGTGTTAATAATAAAGCGATAGTTCACATTAACACTGCCTAGCTAACTATTGATTTGTGACCATAGTATTTAACTTTACATGCCATACATTGCGTCAACAAGTTGCCCAGTTTTTATGTTTGAGACCATTTTATGATTTGACAGCCAGGCTTGTACCTCTTGAATGTCTTGATCAGTCGTTGAACCGTAACGCTCATTCGAACAGATAAAGCCACCAAAAGCACTCACATTGCCGCCGCCGCCAACATTAAGGTTTCGAGACTCCAAATAATCAATAACATCATCCATAAATGTGTCAAAATCTTCTTCGCTAGTACACGACAAATGACACTCAAATTCGAAACCGAAGATGGCATACTCATCTAGATATAACTTTTTTCTTAATCGTTTTGATCTTTTGTTTTTCATAGTACTTCCTTGGAAAATAAACGCTCTAAACAAGAGCTAATTTCAATGAATTAGAGTGGCTCCTTGTGAGTTTCCTAATCCTAAAGTACGCCTTACAAATCTACCGTTTTCATAAACTCTTGCGCACTAAAATTGCTTTTAAAACTAAACGCTGCAGCGGTATCACCGTTTTGTCTGAGGTATGTTAGTTTTCCTAAAGCCTCATTCAGTGATGGAATATGACCTTTAGGTATCCACCACAATACGTAACTGTCTTCAGGAATATTTTCAAACCATTCCTTTTTACGACGAAGGAAGTCGCGATGATGAGTTCTGAACATAAAGTCTTTAAGTGCGTCTATAGACTCCCATACGGACATATTAACAATGATATTGGGATCTTCAAAAGCTTGAATGTCTGTAGCGTCACCACTCTCATCTTTTAAGCGCCAAATAAACCCTTGGCTAGACTCTGCAAGTTGATTAATAGGCTCTAGATTATCTACAAATTCTTTTATTTCTGGCGCTTCTAGCGAGTATTTGGCTTTAGCTATATTCAGTTGTGCTAAGTGCATCGACTCCTCCTTGATAAATAATGCCCTAATGAAGAAAAACAAAATGGCTAAATCATCAAAATACGTTTACAGTACTTGGCCTTTGTTCTTCAATTGGAATTGACTAAAATGCCAAACTCAGCAGAACAGCGCAAGCGTTGCTCTTTTGAATTTAGCTTATTTATTGTAACCAAGCGTTATTAATGATTGTTTGATGTCTGCTCGGCCAGACCAACCACGCCAAAATGCCGCTAATGCTATAACAATAGCAACAGCTAGCATAACCCATTCTCTATGGATGATGTGTGTGCCTATAGCACCTAGCATTAGTGCAGATAAACACAGAGAAGCAAACGAAGAAAATCTAGAAAACAATAATCCTACTGCCCCTAAGCATTCAACTACCCCGGTAAAATACATAAACTCAATGGCATAACCCCAACGCTCAAATGCTGCAATTTCAAATGGTAATGACAACAATTTTGCGCCACCTGACGCTAAAAATATAAATGCTAATAAATAGCTTAATATTCGATTATTCATCTTTATTCCTATACTACTTGATGTAGCAAACAATCATTTTAGTTTTCAAAAAGCTCAGCAACATAAATTCAGAAATAATGAGTAGTTTTTACGAGGTACTAGACTTATCTATAATTAGGATCATGCAAAAAGAAAACGATTGCACCATTATCTTCATGGATCCCAAGCTTTAACCCTTTACTCATTTCAATGCCCATATCATCTAGTGCGCTGTGAACCAATGAAACTTGATAAAGGTCATCTAATGAATCTTGATTTTTTCTTTTTTTATCGCTCTTTACAATCCTTAATTGACACGTTGAAGTCCGGCACTCTATGTTTTCAAGGGCGATACCATTTAAATAATCATGAATGGCAAAAACATCACTTATTGCATTTTCAGTGCTATATGCCCATTCGTAATCAATTGTTTGTTTTTCAAATGGAATTGAGGTTTCGTTTTTATCATTGAGAGTATCTTCCTGTAGTTTGTTGGAGTTAGCTATTTGTCTGTGTGCTGATATACCATCATCACTCGATAACTCATCTTTTGAGGTACTTGCTTCGATTAGGTGAGTTTCAGTTCTTTGTACTTTTGTATTTTCAACTTTTGTATTAGACACATCTTTAAGCGTTTTTGTTTCAGACGTTTGTGTATCAACATCTATAGGTTTTATTATTAGCCAAACGATCAACAGCAAAAGTAAAACGGTGATAGGGAGTGGTAGTTTTTTTAGCATTTCCATTACTGACGTGATCCTTGTTGTTTATATATTTTTTCTTGTAGGCTAAATGGCCGAAGTTGGCTTTTAATCTTTTCTCTTATCTCCGTCATCCTCTTTTAGGACAACCACTAAATTCTTGACTTCATCCTCAGCAGGTTCTTCAAAATATGTTGAAACATGTCTAAACATTTCTTCTGTATCAAATGCTGCTCTATGTGGCTGTTCTAACGCCCTTTTAGCAACTTGTTTCAAACATAAAGCATCATTGGCTTTTAAATAAATAAGTTCAGCTGTAGATTCTACTTCAAGTGCTATTCCGTTAAACCATTCTCGCTGTCTTTTTGTATTTGCAGGAAAATCCATTACCACACTCGTTCCCGTTGTTAATATATTTTGTACATGAGATTTAATCAAAGGTCTTAACTGAGCAGAGAATTTAATATAGTCATCAAAAGAGATAATTTGTTCTGGATAGAGCTGCGATAACCATTCGTCTTCAGATATTAAAACTGCATTTCGTTTCTCCGCCACCTTCTTGGATGCAGTAGTCTTGCCTGCCCCCATTTTGCCGCAAAAGTATATTAAAGTTCCTCGATATGACATGTGTTCTCCTTAACACTCTATATTTGTGTTATGCATGCAAGCAATACTTAACGCTATAATTTGACTAAAAGAAAGGTAAATTCAATGGAATAACATTAACAACCAAGCTTGTAAATGATGATTTCTATAAGAAAAGAAAAGTCTTAACATCTAGTTTTATGAACTTTCAATTTCAATCTCCTCCGCCACAACCACCGCCATCACTATCACTAGAGTCAGATTGAAAATCAATATCAAAATCATCTGACTTTTTACCTGATCTTGTTGGCGACCTCATGTATTTAATATGATTGGCTGTGATCATTTCTTTGTTTATATAGCTATTTAAGATGAGTTTAAAAGAAAGCTTATAAAACAAAACGGGAAGCAAAATCAACGCACTTGCCAATAGTAAATTTGACCAATCCTCATCAATTACACAAAAATTACAACCATTTGAAGTTGCGCTAAAGCCATAATCAACGATAAACCAAAACGGAAAGGCAAAAAGAAAACCCACGACGCCCCAAATTCCCGGCGCAGTTCCAAGTACTTTCTCAACATGCTTAAAATTATTATAGGCGTTAATATCTGGAAAAGTGAGCGGTTCAAGGTTTGATTCTGGCCCCGAAGTTATTAGTCCCTTTTTGACACCCAAGATACCAAAATAAAACATAAAAGCTTCTACTAGCCAAAAGACAACAAAATCTTCGTAACGACTTAGTGCCCAATGCTCTATATTCTTAGCTAACGGAAAATAGATAACCCCAGTAATGATTCCGTAAATAGCATACGATACTGCTACTGCACCAAGCACGAACGACTTTAGATTGTTCAAAAGTCTCTCCATGTTCAAATTAACTAAAATTAAAAATCAAACACTTCAATAGCGCTTTATGTAACTATTAAACCCGAATTCGATAATCGCTGCTTCAACTCTGACATTGAGCAGTTATATTCCCAATACATTACTCGACTATGAGATGATGTAACTAAAATGTACTTCTCGCTAATAGACTGTATTCGGTCTATTGAAATCAATTTTTTCGTAAAGTCTTTCTCTGATGAGTTTTCAATAATTTCTTGATTATTTTCATCATAACCGTGAACAGTAAATGCTGTTCTAACTTCTAATTCAATAAAATTCATTCTAATTTACATCCATTGCTTAAATCTCTCAGTACCTAACCAAATTAGCGTCTCTTCAAGTACCCACCTAGATTCGACTCTTCATTCGGCCAAGCGTATAAATGCATTTCTGTGAAGTTATTTTTAAACTTTACAAATGCCAGTGTTTGCTCTCCCATATACGTATCATAAGTACCATTACAACTAGGCTTACCATTGTATTCTACAACAGTGTATTCCCACGCATAAAAGCCAGTATCTCCAAATTCTTCAAAAGTATATTTGTCTACGTTTACTTCAGGTTTACTTATTACTATTTGCGTACCATTAGCTTTTAATTCATAGGTTTCATCACAATAATCAGCAACAAGATCCCACAAACCCAAATGGTGGTTATAGTCAACTCTCGAAGAAGTACTAGTACATCCGGAAAGTACTAGAAATAAAAATATACCGTTTAATCTCACAACTAACCTCAGTTATTGTATTTCACCCAGATGGTAGAGGGGTGCACATATTCAGCCTTGCTTTAATGGTGTTCTATAATAATCTTTCCCTAAATAGGCTTGATCATATGTACCGTTTCAGGCTTAAAACCAATATTTTGATAAAAACTCTCAGCCTTTTTGTTATTTGCAAAGACTTCTAAATGAAGCAACCTACACCCAAGACCTTTAGCCCATTTTTCTGCATGCTCAACCAAAAGTTTCCCTACCCCCAAACCTTGTGATTGCGGTGATACTGCAAGAAGAGGTACTGTTCCACACGTTTCGCCTGAGATACTATCTTTAATGGTACGCACATGAATAAACCCTAATGCTTTCATATCAAGCTCTGCGATTAACGTCGTATTGGGTTGAGATGTTTTAGCGAGCATTTCAGAAATGTAGTCATCCTGCATCTGTTGGATAACCTCATCTGCATGCCACTCTAATTGAGCAACTTTTGCTAGGTACGGTGATAATCCCAAAATAAACGGGTGATCTTGTTCTTGGGCTTCCCTAATGACAACTGAATTTTCCATATTTGGGTACAACTCCGAAAATAATTAACTAAGAATGCTTGAAAAACGTTTAAACATAGAGGGTTTGCGGCATACTCAACCAAACAACCCAACTCTTATTGATTATTTATTTACTTGATAGCTAATGATTATAAGAAACAAAATAATATCCGTTATATAGCGCGTTTCTAACAGGATTTACTAGCAATTGTCTGATTGGCGTAAAAGATTCCACATAACCTGTCGCATAAAACTCACTAACTATAGTTATTAACCCACTCTCATATGCATGCTTTAATTCATCATCTGGAGTAAGCTCGAACGTGGTACCACAAATAAACATATTTTCTGCACTATAGCTTTGTAAAACGTGCTCGCCAAAAATTGTGGAAGCATCTCTCGTTTGAGGTGCTCTAACTAGATTGTCTTTTAAGTTAAAAGGAATATCTATTGTGATATTATCTTTGGCTACACAATGAGTTGAGAAGCTAATCAAAGCAATCGCTAGTAGTTTCACTGTTCTTCCTTCTTCCTCAGCATGCTAACACCTTAATAAAATAAAAATTATAGGCTACTCTTCCACTCAGCGGTAAGCCGATAATTCTATCCTTTTATAAAATGACTTGTTACTTCAATTACTATTTTACAAATTTTGATTAAGATAATTTAATACCATAAGTTCGGTACCTTCCCAAACTTTACCATAAGCACCGTGATGACCTTTCTGTACTCTATGCAATTCAGCCTGTTTATTGTATTTCAAAAGTGCAGCTAACATTATTTCACTGTGTTTAATTGGGACTCGACGATCATCTTCACCATGCATTAATAGTACATTTGCATTTATTTCCTCTGCTTTAAAAACAGGTGAACGATCTTTTTGAGTAGCTTTGTATGCACACACGCCATTTATATAACCGTCAATCGCTTCCTTCGGTAAGTCCGTTTCTTTTGCCCATAGCGAAATATCTGTCACAGGATAATAGGCGACAACACTTTTAACAGACTTATTTAGTGCTGATACTAACAGTGCAACCTGTCCTCCTTGTGAGTGACCTACAATACCAATCCGATTTGGATCAACGCCTGCCTGCTTTTTAAGCCACTCAACTACTTGTGAGATATCCTGAGGTTGCTTCCAGCCACATAAATCGTAACCACCAGTATCAGGCCAACCTCTCATGGTAACGGCTAAAGTTATGTAGCCTGATTTAGAAAACTTCTTAGCCGTGTATGTACCTCGTTCACCAGCTCGAACGTTCTGCGGCGCCCATCCATGAAGGAAAATCAATGCCGGTTTTCTATTACTTTCTTCTTTCGTTTCATCATATAAAACGCCAAACACATTTAAATCATTTGACTTTATAAACACTTCTTTTCCACCAGGCGCGTCACCATTTGCAGCAAGAACCGTATTAGATAAAAGCAATAATAGCACTGCCCATAAAACTCTATTCATATTCCCTCTCACTCGAATTTGCACTTTACCCTCATCCACGGGACTAATTATTATTGGCGATACTGTTTAACAAAACGAAACCTAGCCATGCTTAGGCAATGCCTTTAAATTGGTTTGTTTTGCTTTTTACCTTTATACCACACTAAAGAAAATAATATTAAAGGTATTAAAATTAATACCTTGGAAGACATAAGCTTGTTTGCCTTATAATCATCAATGGAATAAATTTCTCGATTATTTAACTTTAAAGAGTAAACTTTCTTCTTTAGATTAACCGCCATATTAACTGACTGACCAATTAAACTAATGCTCATATTTTTGTCATGACAATGAGTAATCTCTCTAAATTCCTTCGCAAGATAATATTTGGAACTGTCACCTTCTAAAGTCAAAGTAGATGAATACTTTCGAGGACAGTCTACTGTTGCAATAACACCCTCAACTAAAGTAGTTTCTTCAATGCTTAAACTATCTGTGGAAACAAATAAGTTGCCTCCAATAATGAGAATAAATAATGCAGATAAAATTCCGATGATTTGAGCAGACTTAGTCAAAGTACACCTATAAGCCCAAATAAGTGGCAAGTAATAATTGGCGATAATTTTGAGCACATCGACAGAAGCAAGGCATGAGTACGGCCGAACTTGATTGGCTTGTTATATGATTTAAAAATGCAACTATTCTCTAATTGTTGCCATACAAGAAGGCTTTCCTGAAGAATCCTTTAGGTTTTGCAATTCTGATATAGCGTACTCACTTTTTACTTGCGCTAACGTATTATGAAAACGCGCATTAGTGGCAGCAAAACTACCTACAGGAATGATATAAATATCTTCCAACAAGGAACTGTACTCAACATATGTTGTTTTTCCTAGTTCTGCGGTTACCGCTATATTCAGTTTCTTATCATTAACATGCGGGATCAATATATCATTTTGCCCAGGTTCAACTAATACCCGCAAAAAGCCGCCGTTTGCCAATACACCAATTTCTTTTCCGTTAATTCGAACCCCATAACAACTGCCACCATCAACAAATTGATCTTTTCGAAAAACAATAATTGCTGATTTGTTATTTAATTCGACAGTTGCCATCTCACTGTAAGCAGGGCCTCTTGCGCCACAACCTACAAGCAAAACAAAGCAAATAATCCATAGTGTTTTTTTCATTAAATATATCCTTGATGAAATCAAAGGTAACAAAACCATGTAAAGCCACACTAAGCGGCAAAAGAGTCATTGATGAAAATAAGCTACGAAAGAAAAAAAGCCAAATGACATGTGTATGACTTAATGGCGTGAGAGTTGTTAATCTCCACCACCTGACGAATCTGAGCCACCTGCTGTATAATCAACTGTGCTACTAGTATATCCATCACTTCTACTCTTAACCTTACGTTTGCTTTTTGCTCCTAACATTTTAATTAGCCAAATAATACCTATCACTAATATAACCCAAGCTTGAATTTGCTTAATGTCTGTTTTCAAAGCAAATACGCCTAATACTACTAATAAAATACTTAAAAAGTAACTCATAGGCCAGGCCTCCCTTCTTAATGCTTAACGCCATTTAAAAGCTTGAAATTGCTATTTATATAAATACTACAGCGCTTTATTAGAAACCAACTATTCTAATTCAATTAGTAGTGTATAAGCTGATACTCTGCCTAAGAAATCACAACTAGGAGTAACAGAAATAACTTTCCAACCGTCTTTTTCTATATCCAGAATTTGTTCATTTAACAAATCTAAATTTACATCACCAATCCAAAAACGTCTTTTCTTAAATTCCAGTACCCTTCTCAAAAGTTAAACTCCTTTTACATTGAACACTTTAATAATTGGAAGAAAATGATAGGCTACACCACTGCCAACCAGCAAGTCTATTATTCTCTGTTTTGATTGAATGACTTGTTATGTGAATTTGCTTTCGTAGTTAAGATTGCAACAGGAACTAGGCCAATGAAAAGCCCAAAAAGCCACCCCATAAACCCGCCTGCAAAAATAAGAAATACACTATCAGCCTTAAACAATATTCCTTTGGAACGCGCTACCAAAATAGCCATAAATAGAGAATATAAAATTGTTACTATAAACCCTCCATTTTGTCCTCTTTCAAACGGAGTATCTCCGCTAGCAAATATAAAAACACTCCCTAGAAGAGTCACTATAACAACACCAAAAATAGAATAAGTAATATAAAAACCAACCGCCTGCTTAAAAGACCGTTTAAATCCCATATTAGTCAGACTGGCAAACACAGTAAGCCTCCATTATTTACATTGCGTTTTAATAATCGGTAGAACATATAAGCTACACTGCGACATAGCACTGAGCCTATGTTTCCACGTTCAAAGTGGTTGACTTATAATGTTTTCATTTGCTACAGACTATCTTTTCTTCGCCTAAATGATATACGTTGTTTACTGCTACGTATACACCAGACACTACACCAGTTATTGGAAGGAGAATGACGCCGCTGATTGAATAATATGAATTCGATTCATCTGCAAGATCTACGACTTTAAGAGTTTTCTTATCACTAGATATTTCACACTGATTCACATGCGACTGGTCTTTCACAGGTACTACTGCACAACTAGACAGAAAGAATAGAAGAATAATTAAATATTTCATGAGGTTTCATCCTTGATCGACGTAAAACATAACGCTTAAATAGTAAACAGAAAAAAATAATAGCTACACTACCGCCTCACGGCAAGCCTATCATTTTATGTTCTAATTGATTAACTATTTATAGGATAAAATGTGGATATTAGATTAAGCCATCCAATTTTCATTGCCGGAAATTAGCATATAAAAAAGGCTACCGAAGTAGCCCCTAGAACTAATCACCATTTATGACGTTTAAGCCCCACTAAGCCAAAAAGCGCTAAACCAAACAACCACAAAGTAGCGGGAGCAGGTACCTCAGTTGGACTGATAGTTATAGCTAATCCAGAATCGTCATATGTATAAGATTTAAGAGATACTGTACTCGAAAACGAGTCATAGTTATATGTCATGTAACCGTAATAGTCCCCTATGGTTGTATTTCGTACACCTAGGAACAAGAGACCGTCTTGAACATAACCACTAGCACTTGGCCACCAGTTTCCTGACCACCAATCAATGTCAGCGTTAATTTCATCGCCAATTAATGAGTATGTACGACTGAATCTTGTATCAAGGCCGAATACATTTACATAATGGTTTGATGCGAGATTTATGTCATAAGAGCCGTCAGCATCTAGATCAATTGGAACGTAACCACTATATGGCAGATCAGTAATATTGTGTTCAATAGTAATAAGAGCAGCGTTAGCAGACAAAGACAGTAAGAAAGTCACTAAAACTAAGGTTCTTTTCAACATGGATAGATATTCCTTTTTCTATTAATTATTATTGTTAATAGATTAAATCTTATAATGCTTAGACAGTTTCGTAAACCATTTTAAATGGTTTTCATAAACTATTTAAAAATTTCCGTCTGCGCAATAATTGCGGTTAGGAAAGTATCTTTTATTGGGCGTTATAGGTCTATCCTAGCTCTATAACGCCCCAATAAGCGGCGGATAATCAGCTTGGCTATACTTTATTTGCCCCGCTTGAGTTACTTGTTAGGTGTATTATGCACACCACTCTCCTAGTACGTCTGATGAAGAGAAACCATGCAACATGATTTCACTTGAAGTTTCACCAAAGCCCAAAGCAAATTGATTTTCCTTTTCTAAAGTTAGCAGCCAGTTATTTTCATGTCTTGCGATTGCCCAAACAGTACCATTTTGATATTTCTCAATGTCTCCGTTTTTTACGCATGTTGACACAACCGTTACTAATACTGGCGTTATGACATTAGACAATAACTCTCTTGATTGCCTTCTAACAAAATCGTCATACGTTTCACCTTTAGGAGTAATGACTTGATAATCTCCTACAAGTGCAGCTCTAATTTTTGCTATTGCTTCGGACTTATTCATACACCTAACGCCCTGTTAACGGGCTAAAAATTGTGGGCTAAATTTTTTGCGAAGCAAAATCAGCCCGCTATATTTTGTCCCTGTCGAATTACTTGTTATGTGTATTTACTCTAGATTCAAAGTAGGTGAAAAATCTACCTTCCACACATCTAGTTCATACAGATTTCCATGCGAATCTATGTTTAAAGACGCAGACACATAAGTACCATCTAAGTCTTTAAAAATAAACTCCGCAATCTGTTCACCAAACTATCTATCTCTATAGTTTTCGCCAATAGCTAAACTTCCCATTCCACCATCGTTCATATCAGCAACTAACAATTCATCAATATCTAATCGATGACCTGCTATCTTTAATAGTTTATCTACTAATTTGGCTTCTTTAGAATTCAACTTACGCATATGAGATACACATGACGCCCGCATAAGGGGCTGATAATAGCTTGCTAAACTGTGTAGCGAAGCGGAACTGAGCAAGCTGTTAGCAGTCCCGTACTTAATGCGTTTGTTATATGCCCAGTTGCTTCTGTAAAAAATAACTAGTGTGACCCTTAGGCATGTCAGATAACTCACCAAAAACTGAATACCCAGCTTTTTTGTAAAAATCTACTGCTTGGAACGTAGTTGTTTCTAGACGAATGTTAGGAGTATTTCGGGATAAAGCATATTCCTCCATACGAGATAATAGTTTTGTTCCCCAACCTCCTTCTCGAATACTTTCATCAATCCAAAGGCCTTGAATATGCATCCAATTCCAGTTGATTTCACCTAGAATACCTCCAAGAATCACACCTGATTCATTTTTTACGAATGAAGATACTTTTTCTCTAAACACATTGCCGGTATGCGATTCGTTAAATTCCGTTAGACCAGTTTTCAGGGCTTCAAATTCATTATCCTGAGGCGGGAGAGGATCAGTTAATATCATAATTATGCTACGAACTCCGTTTGGGCATATAACGCCCCAATAAGCGGCGAATAATAGTTGGCTATAATTGTGAACGAAGTGAACGCAGCCAACTGTTATACGTCCGACTTGATTGACTTGTTAGGTGCGCTTACTTGCTGATGTACTTTTTAACTACAAACACATTTATTTTACCGCACTCTTTAGCATTTCTTGGTTTGTGGTTTTTACATATATCTTCGACATAACCTAAAACCTTTTTTGCTGATGTGAGTTTAGGACAAACATCATAAGCCTTGCCTTTTGTGAGATACGACTTCCCAAAACCATGAGGCTTTGTTTTAAATGTAACACCAAGCTCTGCCCTTGCAACAGGACCACAATCCTCTACTTCAATTTTCAATTGTTCAGCCGAAACTGTGTAAGTAAAGAAAACGAATAAAACCGATGTTAGAAACTTCACCCTGTGCACCTAACGCCCTATTAACGGGCTAAAAATTGTGGGCTAAAATTTTTGCGAAGCAAAATCAGCCCGCTATTTTTGTCCCTGTTAAATTGCTTGTTATACATACTCTAAATCCACGCTAGATTTTTCTGGGCAGATATTAGAACAAGCTTTAAATACACTACTAGTTAAAACATATTCTTTAAAGGATTTAAACTCCGCAAGTGAAGAACACCATTTATTGCCTTCTGCCATCTCACGAAGATTTGTTGAAGGCTTGAAATAGAGAGTACAACTAATGTGCCTTAATTCTTCTGTGTCTGATTGAGAAATTTGGCGAGTGATGTCTATTTCAAAATACTCTCCCTCTCCCCAATCAAAAACGCCCCATTGAAACAAAAGCATATCTTCCTGTACTGAAGTCGCACCATCGATTCGCTCCAAGGCATATAGCTCGATCGCGTTTTTGATCAAACAAATACCACTATGCTTTTCTAATCGACGAACTAAATCTTCCAGATTCAAATGCTATTCCTTAGGTATGTATAACGCCCTATTAACGGGCTAAAAATTGTGGGCTAAAATTTTTGCGAAGCAAAATCAGCCCGCTATTTTAGTCCCTGTTGAATTGCTTGTTATGTGTTTTTATACGCAATTATTTTAATACTATCAATAGATTGCTCTACACAATATTTACCAACTTGCTCAATGTTCTTGATTAGCTCGTTCAAAGCAGCTCTTGGCGCTTTTATTTCTAGCCATTCAATTTCTTTGTAGTCATAGAATCCTTTGGGATACCCAGAAACCATTGACTCCATTGAAGATTGACAATAATCAAATCCGAATTCGAGATCATCATTTAGGTTTAGAACTCGAATATCTTCATCCCAGACTAGTTTAATTTTGCTAGATGAGATATTGAAATCCCGTAGAGTAAGAACTTTCAGCAATTTTACCCATTTACTATTTGACATTAGCGATGCATCAAAACGTTTAATAAATGAGTCTGTTTTCATTCTTGCTGAATCTAATCTATGCACAATACTCTCTGAAACACATAACGCTTTAATAATAGGCAGAAAATTATAGGCTACACTGCCGCCCTGCGGCAAGCCTATGATTTTATGTCCTTATTGATTACCTTGTTATGTTTCAGCTTGCGCCTTTGCTTCGTTTAAGACTTTTTCTTCTAATGTATGGTAAGCAGAGCCTTGTTTACCTCGAAGTAGAATTAGGTATTCTTTAGCCGATAATATCCCTACATTCAAACTAAGCGCCTCTACGTACTCCCAACCTAACTCGCTAAAGTTATTTAATATTTTTTCAAATTCAGAATCGCTTCTAAATAGATTATCTATTTTTGCGAAGCCTTTGGGTTTAGGGGTGTAAGTAAAGGATTTATACATCCATGTCATAATTTTTGTCCAAACTTGTATTGAAACATAACGCTTTAATAATAGGCAGAAAATTATAGGCTACACTGCCGCCCTGCGGCAAGCCTATGATTTTATGTCCTTATTGATTAACTTGTTAAATGCCAAATACACCAAAAATAGCAAACAAAATCACTACTGGTATCAAAAACGCTATTGCTTTTTGAATTATTGAACCAGCTATTTTCTTTAAAAATGGAACGTCAGAACGACCAATAAAATTGAAAGTGTGCTCAGCGCTAAACAATACAAACAAAGACGCCGTTAGAATACTCAAAGAAACCTTATTCGAAGTAAGAAATAATACAAAACAAACTAGTAGCAAAATACCAAAAAGTGGAATTAGTAAGTTTCTTAGGAGTTTATTGATGATGCTATCCTTGGCATATAACGCCCCAATAAGCGGCGGATAATAGTTGGCTAAAATTGTGAACGAAGTGAACGCAGCCAACTGTTATGCGTCCGACTTGATTGCCTTGTTAGGTGTTTGCGATACTAATTTTATATACAAAGTCTTGCTCGCTACCATCTTTCATTTTTTCGATAAATGTTACCACTTGAAGCCTGACACCTTCCCTATACAGTTTTAAGCCAGACTTCTGGTCAGCTACCAAACTATATTTATAGATACCGCCGTCATCTAGCCTGAGTGAGAATGACTTGGATTCGTTGTGCATACCTGAGAAATGAATACCTTCTATCACACCACTATAAATTACTTTGGGTATCTTATTTTTGTGAAAATTACGCCACCATTTATCACTGGCAAACAACCCATATGTTCCTTTCAACCCCATGAAAGGCTTACTATCGTCAAGCGTCAGTTTTTGCGCTAATTCTACCCGCGTTGGATCAGATTCTAGCTCTTTCTCTAATGTATAAATTTCCGTTAGATTCATATTTCTTTCAGTCGCTATATCCGTTTTTTTCGCTGATTGTCTTTTGAATATTGTAAATATGCTCTTCACGTGACCGACACCTAACGCTTTAATAATAGGCAGAAAATTATAGGCTACACTGCCGCCTCGCGGCAAGCCTATGATTTTGTGTCCTTATTGATTAACTTGTTAGGTACACTGATACCCATCGTATTCCCATGCAAAAACTTTAGAGAACTGTTCAGTAAAACCAGCCCAATTAACATCTTTACACAAATCCATTTTTTCACAGATTAAATCTAATATCTGATTCCAGTTTTCATAATATGGAATCACCAACAAATACTGTTTATCGTCTACATGAGAAAGTGCCTGCTGAGTTACTACATGTACTTGAAAGTAATCCGCACCTTCTTGATTCTTAATCCCTATCGCCACCGTACACCAAAAATCGACTAAAGCAGGATCATCAGGAATCCATTTATCAATTGGATCATGATCAGCACAGTCATATGATTTAATTTCGGTAAGGATGAAGCTCATGGTGTACCTAACGCTTTAATAATAGGCAGAAAATTATAGGCTACACTGCCGCCCTGCGGCAAGCCTATGATTTTATGTCCTTATTGATTGACTTGTTAGGTAGCGAAGTACCAGAGTATCGGGGGAATAGAAAGTGGTCCAATACCTGAAATAACACCAAAAGCCCTATGCTTTGCCAAGCCACTTTGAAAGTTATAATTAACGTTAACAGGCTTCTCGCCTTCAACCTCAACAAAAATATTATAAATTGAAATAACCCAAAGGTATTGAAACGCTGGAGCAACCATAACTGTATATAGGCCACCAGATATGCTCTCATTTAACCAAAGATAAGAACCATAGCAACCACTAAGAAAAATAATAGGAAAAATCATTACTAAACAAAACTTAGTAAGTAACCATTCTGTTTTGTAGAAGAGCTCTATAACGGGGATAATCGCGAGAATAACCCAGCCTAATGCTTCACTCGATGTCAATTATGCTACCTAACGCCCCAATAAGCGGCGGATAATAGTTGGCTATAATTGTGAACGAAGTGAACGCAGCCAACTGTTATACGTCCGACTTGATTGACTTGTTATAACTCGTTTCTAAAAATATGGCTCTTATTATTTGTAAAAAATATCTTTAAACCTGCATATAAACCAGCGACAAATAGTACCATTAATATTATGTATGGAGTATAAACACCAAAAGCATCTGCCAACCACCACAATTGATCACCAAATGCCTTTCCCCTCCAATACTCCTTACTCACAGAATCTATACCTTTTGCAAAAAAGCCAATAGTATAATTACATATACCAAAAATCGTCGAAAAGATGACCATAACAGCTTGGGATTTTAGTTTGTGGAGCTTTCTTTTTCGAATGTCACAAAAATAATGAGCATACAACAAGTAAAATAATGTAATAAAAACAGCCCCTATTCCACACCAAAGAATAGGAGAAAACATTGTTCGCTCGTCAGACAGTATCAAGGCGCTGAATAAAAGAAGAAACAAACACCAAAAAAATAGAAATATATACTTCATACTATAAGAGTTATAACGCCCTATTAACGGGCTAAAAATTGTGGGCTAAAATTTTTGCGAAGCAAAATCAGCCCGCTATTTTTTGTCCCTGTTAAATTGCTTGTTATGTTCATTTCCAACCGTCTTTGGACCATACAGTTTTAACAGCCCACGATAAATATCTGAACACCTTTGAATAGAGTCAGCTTTACCATCTCTATCGCAATCGTAACTTGTTCTCTTATCAACAATGTGATTGCCATCTTCATCACTCGATTCACCAACCACTTGGGAAACCCTAGGTATTGCTTTTAACCAGCTCCCAAAACTATCATGGTAATGGAATACATCTTTCGACATTATTCTTTCTAGTTCAGGTGTGCTCAAATTACTACCTTGAGCACTGAATATAAGTAATGAAAATACAATTGCTAAATTTTTCACTGTTCCTCCGATGAACATAACGCTTTAATAATAGGCAGAAAATTATAGGCTACACTGCCGCCTCGCGGCAAGCCTATGATTTTATGTCCTTATTGATTTACTTGTTAGTCACTTGATACATGCTCATAGATGAAATCATAATCATGAGATGTAGCTAGGACGTTTATTGAAAGACCGCCAATTGCTTGTAGACTTTTTTGAATCAACTTTTGAAATTTTAGAACGACTAACAGCGATGCGTACTCACAAGCAATTTCATATTCAGCTTTTCCAAAGGCATCGGAAGAATAGACCGACTGAAGGCTTTCCATACCAGTTAAGACAAATCCTCCACTAGACTCAACCTGCCAATCTGCTAGCCAATCCAAATCATCTAGACCACCGTGCTGAACATAACCAAATATATCGAAATACCAAACATCTGGGTTAATATCGAAACCGTTTGTCTCAGTGTATAGAACATTGATGTCGACTTTGTTATCTGCGTTTCTTATGACTTGTTCAAAGCAATTAGCTACTTCTTTTAGATCATTCGTAAATTCTAGATTCAACACTTCGGAAAAAGGGTTTTCAGGAAGTTCTCTTAATTTTTCAGAAGCCCGCTTTATACACTCGTCAATTTCACCCTTTAGCAATACTGGGTTTAATTCATCAATTAGGTCTTCAGATTCCACTCGGCTTTCCTTGTGACTAACGCTTTAATAATAGGCAGAAAATTATAGGCTACACTGCCTCCCTGCGGCAAGCCTATGATTTTATGTCCTTATTGATTAACTTGTTATATTTTTTTTATGTTTACGTCTAAAGTGCTAACCAAGCATTCCATTCGCTCAGCAGCCCCTTCACTTAAACGCCCTCGCGTAAGATTTTCTATGCACTCTATTGCTTTCCTAATATTTGATTTTTTCTCTATCATTAGCTTAATTTTGCATTCATCGGCAAAGTGACCTGGCCAACCATTACTACCACCAGTAGAAGTTCCTAGTATACCGCAAGCACTGTCAATATATGTTTCCCATATTTTTGTATACTGCTTCACTTCACTTATGTAGTAATCCACTGCTAGTTTTTTATACAACTCTTCCATTAACAAAGGCAATTCTTCTCGATGCTTTAAATATTCTTCGTTCGATTTTAGAGACATATACATTCCTGAGGTATTGGGCCACTCTTTCTCAGCGTATGAATAAAAGGAAAAGATTAGGATTAGAATAGTAAAAGATTTCAACATAAGTCCATTTCGTAATTTAAAATATAACGCTTTAATAATAGGCAGAAAATTATAGGCTACACTGCCGCCCCGCGGCAAGCCTATGATTTTATGTCCTTATTGATTAACTTGTTATATTTTTTTTATGTTTACGTCTAAAGTGCTAACCAAGCATTCCATTCGCTCAGCAGCCCCTTCACTTAAACGCCCTCGCGTAAGATTTTCTATGCACTCTATTGCTTTCCTAATATTTGATTTTTTCTCTATCATTAGCTTAATTTTGCATTCATCAGTAAAGTGACCTGGCCAACCATTACTACCACCAGTAGAAGTTCCTAGTATACCGCAAGCACTGTCAATATATGCTTCCCATATTTTTATATACTGCTTCACTTCACTTATGTAGTAATCCACTGTTAGTTTTTTATACAACTCTTCCATTAACAAAGGCAATTCTTCTCGATGCTTTAAATATTCTTCGTTCGATTTTAGAGACATATACATTCCTGAGGTATTGGGCCATTCTTTCTCAGCGTATGAATAAAAGGAAAAGATTAGGATTAGAATAGTAAAAGATTTCAACATAAGTCCATTTCGTGATTTAAAATATAACGCCCATTTAAGGGGCTGATAATAGTTTGCTAAAATTGTGTAGCGAAGCGAAACCGAGCAAACTGTTAGCAGTCCCGCTTTAAATTCTTGTTATATTTCAATTACTCTGCTGTTCAATACTAGCTTTACATGCTTTGGAGTTTGGGTTGACTGAACAAGGAAAAGACAATGCAAAACCTACCCAACCGGCAATAAGTAATAAAAGAACATGAGCCCCGTATCTATGCATAAAAGGAACAGGATCTGAACCTATTAATACTCGAGCTTCTTTTTTGGTGATTGATTGTTCACTATTACAATGATCACATTGAATATCATATTTTTCATTTTTACAGCCTTTGAAAATCCACATGATGTGGCTGTAGTCATAACTAACTTTGACTGTATCGACTGCTTCGTTGCACAAGGAACATCTAGTTTCTTTGGCAATCATTGAGTTAAAGCTATTTGAACCACTTCCCCATTTCATATACACATCCCTTGACTGAAATATAACGCCCTATTAACGGGCTAAAAATTGTGGGCTAAAATTTTTGCGAAGCAAAATCAGCCCGCGATTTTTAGTCCCTGTTGAATTGCTTGTTAGGTATTTTTATACCTTTGCCATAAATATATGCCACCTATAACTGTACCCACCGGAAAAAACACCAATAATACAATTGATAAAGGTAAAGCAATTTTATGAACGTTAGAGTTACCCTTAATTAAATAAAAGCCACACAAGGCGATAGAGGAATAGAACACTAAGAGTACACTTAAAATACTGTAGAAAGAAAAGTTAAGACCAAAATCCAGTAGAGGATGCTCGTGAAAGCTCAAAAAATACAAATATAGCGACCAACATACGGCAAAACTTCCGCATACCAAAAATGTCCAACCGCTTTCTTTAAAACTACGTTCCATATAAACCTAAATCCTAACTTTACTTTAAATACCTAACGCCCCAATAAGCGGTAAGTAACGCTTGGCTAAAATTAGCGAGGGACGAGCGCGAGCCAAGCTTTACGCGTCCGACTTAATTGGCTTGTTACAACTCACATTCTCATACCGTACATTTCAAAAAGATATTCAGCTGACTTACCTTGGCGTAACCATGCTAGTACTTGCTGCTCCTGCTCAGGACACTCATCCCAAAACCTATTAGCTAATCTTTTTGATGACGCACAATCAGAGTTCCATTCTGTGAAATTTTTCAATGCTTTTATATTATCAGTGTTTTCAAGTAAAGCTAAGTAATCGCTTAATTCTGGTTCAATTCTAGCTATGGCACAAAGCCATTGCTCTATTTCAGAACCATCTTCATCCGTTTTAAGTAATGTGACAAATTTATTCTTAGCTAGTGCTCTCACCAGATCTCTTTGATTAGAATTCCATAATTCAAATTCTGCTCTTAAAATTGAGTTAAATACAACTTCTGGGTCAGGCCAATCAAATTGTTCAGTTAAGCAAAGCTCTAATATTCTAGGGAAAAAGTATAGATAATCTTGTTTTGAACCTACGGTTAAAAAAACAGATGAAGCATAATGGCTAATTTCTTCAGCGCTAATATCTTTCAACTTTTTGCTAAGGAGCACCTTTATTTCATCGTCATTAACACAACACTCACACGAACTAACATGTTTGGGTTTGGTATGCATACTAAATGCAGTATAGAGGGGTTCAAATTTACTCATAACCTTCCGTGAGTTATAACGCTTGCGTTAAGCGGCTAGAAAAGATGGCTTGCGTTTTTGCCACTGCAAAAAACCGAGCCATACTTTTATTGTCCGACTTGAACGCCTTGTTAGTTTGCCCTTCGACAAACTAGTTGATTTAACAATGGTTAGAACATACACCAAGAACTAAAAGAAGCATAGAACATTGCTATTTGCTTGATGTGTTACAACCGACTTAAAAGTATGAACATGCGAGAAGAATACGAAATGAGAACTTACTCCATGTTCACTTACAACGTGCAAAGAATTCAACTTAACACGATGAATGTATCAAAAGATACTTACTTAGAAAACTAGGCAATCTAACGCCTCATTAAGAGGCAAAAAATTTGTTGGCTAAAATAAGCGACGTAGGAGCAAAAGCCAACTGTTTTTTGTCCTACTTGAATGACTTGTTAGGTTTACAATTGCGCAAGCCCAATAAAATAAACACTCCAACGAAAAATAAACTAAATAGATAGAATGGTGAAACTAAAGGTTTTAAATAAAACGGCACTGGAAGACTTAGTTTTAAACCGTTACTGTCTGGCAAAGAATTTGAATCCTTGTAACCTTCAGAAGATACTAGCTCTCCAGTTAAATTGTATTCAAACCTTTCTTTCCCACGAAATGTATAAATATAAAATGTATCTTCACTTGCAGGAGCCAATTTGAAGCCACCTGTAGTTTTAACACGCCAACCATGAATATATTCAAGAGAGCTATCATAAACTTGAACTTGCTGCCAATATGGATGTGGCACAACAAAAAACTCATCGCTAAAACTCAGAGCTTCAGTTGTTTTTTCAATTGGCCATTCAATATTTATTGGGTTAGTTTCCACCGTAAAATAGGCCATCGAAAACATCAAGCTTCCCCAGCCAGTACAAATGCAACTAATTGAAACAACATATAATAATTTGCGATGTAAAATGCTTTGTAAATTTATTGCTTTATTTAGAGAGTAAAGTAGCAACAACAATAAAAAGACTATCAATAAAATATACAAAACATCACCACGCCCAGAGTAAACCTAACGCCCCAATAAGCGGCGAATAATAGTTGGCTAAAATTGTGAACGAAGTGAACGCAGCCAACTGTTATACGTCCGACTTGATTGGCTTGTTAGCTGTATTTACAACCAAAACTGCCACCATATCTCTAGTATTGGATTTTGTAGCCTGTTGGGACTTTTTCTTCTGCACTCCGGTTATCTTCATACTCTATACCCTGATATTCGCCACTGTGCCCAGTAATTACGATTTTACCGCTGTCCAACCACTCAGTAACTTTCTCAACTTCTCCAAGTATCTGAGGATAATAATCATCTACCTTTTCATTGTAATAATCAGAACAGGTTATACCAAGACCGTACCCCATACCTAGGTTATCCATAAAGCCGAAACCTTCACAGTATAAGTCATAACATTGCTCAATATATTTTTGAACATCATTAGGCTTGTCAGTTATTTTTTGAAGTATATTTCGAATGTTCCATTCGTAATACTTGCCCATAGAAAAATAATTGGAAAGTACTTTTTCTGCTTCATAGAGACCCGACGGCGTTTTATAGTTAATGGAAATTAGTTTTAGATAATCATCGGGGCTTAATGTTTCTTCAAGTTTTAATTCGGAGTACACCCAATTCTCGAATTCTAATAATTCGATCTCGTGAGAAACTAACTTAAAGAATACTAACTCTATTGGATTCACCGAACTCTCTTATACAGCTAACGCCCCAATAAGGGGCTGATAAATGCTTGGCTAAACTATGTAGCGAAGCGGAACTGAGCCAAGCTTTAGCAGTCCCGCACTTAATTGGCTTGTTATGTTTTTTTAAACTCTATGTAAGCCGCAACATAGGGTAATAAATATATTAAAAACAATACTGTATAAAAATACGGAAAGCCACTAGCAAAAATAATTAACGTAACGATTAATAGGAAGTGACCTGCTAGTGAGTAGATTACACGTTTATAGGTTAAATACGTAAACAATAAAAAAGCCAGAGAAAACAGTAGCCCGAAAAAACCTAAATTTAAGTCTTGAATAATTGCTGCTGTTAAAAAGCCTACAGGTGGGATAATAAATGAAAATAATATACACAAAACTGAAATTCCAAATACACCACCTGAGATTACATCAGAGAATTGGAATAAATTACGGCAATTATTCGACATACTTTCCTAAAAACATAACGCTTTAATAATAGGCAGAAAATTATAGGCTACACTGCCGCCCTGCGGCAAGCCTATGATTTTATGTCCTTATTGATTAACTTGTTATATGCATTTACTTCTTAAACGGACCAAATAACTTGAAGCTACCGTCTAAACCATTACGCAAACGAATATAGCGGGACTGATTATCTTTGTTTACAAGAAGGCTGTAATCAAGACCATCTGGCATATTGTGATTATTGAACGTACATATCTCATCAATACCTAAAATAAACTCATCTATTTCTTTGTAACTTAAGTTTAAATTAGCATCTTTCACTTCGATACTAGCACGGACATAGGCCTGTTCTTCGTCAGAGCATATTTGGCTCTCACCATCAAGGACGGGTAAAGATAAAGTTGTAGTTAAGAATAATAGAAGATTTAGCAAGGCTCCCTCCTGTGCATATAACGCTTTAATAATAGGCAGAAAATTATAGGCTACACTGCCGCCCCGCGGCAAGCCTATGATTTTATGTCCTTATTGATTAACTTGTTATATGTTTACTTCACCACTCCATTCGATCATCGTAGTCGTGACCTTGAGGCTCATCGTTTGAAAGAGCTTTTACCGACACCGATAGAATATGCCCTTTACCATTATGCTCATGTGCCTGGGTTGCTATTACTATAGCTTTAGACTCACCATAAAGTGTATGGACTTTGTAGGATACTGCTTCATCTGGATGAAGTAATTCAAAAGTTACTTTATATCTACGTGGTTGAGTCATGACTTTTGAAACATATAACGCCCAACTAAGGGGCAAATAAGTAGCTTGGCTATAATTTGGAACGCAGTGACAAAAGCCAAGCTTTATTTGTCCCGCTTGAGTTACTTGTTAGGTGTATTATGCACACCACTCTCCTAGTACGTCTGATGAAGAGAAACCATGCAGCATGATTTCACTTGAAGCTTCACCAAAGCCCAAAGCAAATTGATTTTCGTTTTCTAAAGTTAGCAGCCAGTTATTTTCATGTCTTGCGATAGCCCAAACAGTTGCATTTTGATATTTCTCAATGTCTCCGCTCTTTACGCATGTTGACACAACCGTTACTAATACTGGCGTTATGACGTTAGACAATAACTGTCTTGATTGCCTTTCAACAAAATCTTCATACGTTTCACCTTTAGGAGTGATGACTTGAGAATCTCCTACAAGTGCAGCTCTAATTTTTGATATTGCTTCGGACTTATTCATACACCTAACGCTTTAATAATAGGCAGAAAATTATAGGCTACACTGCCGCCCCGCGGCAAGCCTATGATTTTATGTCCTTATTGATTACCTTGTTATATTTACCTTACGCTTTTACCTTTTACTAGAACCAATGTGCAAGAGCCATCTTCATTAGATTTGATGCTGAACCTTTCCGCTTTGAACTCGCGGTTAGAGAATGTAATTGAGATTTCATTCCCATCTGATTCGTCAGCGGCGTTAACATTGATATTGCAGTTATTTAGTTTAAGCGAATCAACCAAAGACTCTTTAACTCCATTAGAATTCACCACGTGCTTAGTCTGACCTGATAAAACTTGAGTCTCTGTTGCAACCGATAACAAAGGAATAGAGGACAATATAAGAATTGCTAACTTCATTTCTGCTCCATGATTGAAGTAAATATAACGCCCCAATAAGCGGCGGATAATAGTTGGCTAAAATTGTGAACGAAGTGAACGCAGCCAACTGTTATGCGTCCGACTTGATTGACTTGTTATACTCACCAAGAAGAGTCTTTAACAATGAAATATTTTTAATCTCATGATCTAAACCCTCTTCGGTTATTAACTTTAAAAAAGCAGTGCTTTCAATTGTATTCGAAGTCAGAATCAAGCCCTGACCTCCATTTTTGCTAAAAGTGCTTTTGATAATTACGCGTAAAATGATTTGATCTTCATCTTTACTCAAGAACAAGAAGGGTTTGATTTTATTTCTTTCAGATAGAAAAACTAAAGAGTCCCGCGAAAATACGAATTTGTCCTGTGAGTCTTTCAATTTCGCAAAATGTTTGTTGTGCTCTCTAATAAAATTTAACACACTCTTTCTGTTGAGTTGTTTATAGTTTTCATTCGATTCAATAAGATCAGTTAAATCAAACTTACAAAACTTAGTCTTATTGTTATTCACCCCATCTATGCAGTCCGAGGTATTTATTTCAGTGAGAGGAAGTGTTTTGGAATTAGCAAAAGTTGGTAATGCTAATAAAAAGCCTATTAGAATTAATCGAAAATCCATTTCTTATCTCCATGCTTCGATACTAATTGAGTATAACGCCCTATTAACGGGCTAAAAATTGTGGGCTAAAATTTTTGCGAAGCAAAAACAGCCCGCTATTTTTAGTCCCTGTTGAATTGCTTGTTATGTGTTTTCTTCTTTGGCTAGCAGTTTTAAAACAATATATATCCCAGCAAATGGCGGAAGGAACATACCAAACACAAGCCACACCAAAACGTCCCTACCTGTTTGCTTCGCCCAATATGCGCTAAAAACACCAAAACTAAAACTTGTTAAACCTAACGTTGCAAACTCACTTTCCATTAATTATTAATCCTTATCAATATTGTTCTATGTCGATTTGTGCAATCTTTGAAATACACATAACGCCCTATTAACGGGCTAAAAATTGTGGGCTAAAATTTTTGCGGAGCAAAATCAGCCCGCGATTTTTAGTCCCTGTTGAATTGCTTGTTATATAACAATTATCACCATTCTTATGGTTGATAATCTTGAAACTCCCAATGCATATACTTGGCAAGTTTTCCTGAAATTTCTACCCAGTCCTCTCCCTGGCATTTAGATAAAATGTCGTCAATTTGAGATAGTACAAGGTCAAAAGAGTATTGCTCTAATAATATAGTGTGTTCAATTGATTCAGTCAGTTCAATATTATTATAAGTAGCAACTCTTACTTCGAAATCATCACCTGCCTCTGAATCTTCTAAACCAATTGTAAAGTTCATCCAAAAATCAACATTACGGTTGTCCTTAAATTCATAGGAGTCAATAGGATCATAAGTGACGCAATCGTAGCTTTTTATTTCAGGCTTCACCAAATCCATCCTTGTTATATAACGCCCTATTAAGGGGCAAATTGTAGTTGGCTAAAATGTGAAGCGGAGCGGAACCAGCCAACTGTAATTTGTCCCGCTTGAATAGCTTGTTATGTGTATTTTACACCAACACGTTTTACTACTTTTATTAGGTAGTAAACGAAAACCCCGCCGAGAATATAACTGATTAAGTACCTAAAGTTAAAGGTAAATTTATTTTCAAATTCTATTTCGTTTGAATATATAGGCTCAAGGTAAAATAGAAATTGCTCGGTACTATACAAAAAAGTATGAATTGTAAAAATGAACAAGGCGATTAATGAAGAAGCAAAAACTACAATCGCTTTTTGTTGATAAACATGCGCACCTATAAAAGCAACAATAGCTGAGCATAAACCCCAGCGAAAAAACACTAAGTTTTCTTCGAGTCTTAACCTTAATGTAGGGGAAAAGGGATACATAATATCGTGAAAGTCTGGCATGAATTGGACACCTAAATAAAGTCCAATAAACGCACAGGATAATACGACTATATATTTAAGTAGCTTCATACTTCCCTATACACATAACGCCCTATTAACGGGCTAAAAATTGTGGGCTAAAATATTTGCGAAGCAAAATCAGCCCGCTATTTTTAGTCCCTGTTGAATTGCTTGTTATACGTATTTACGCTAAAACTTCCTGATTGCTATCTGTTTTCAATGGGAAATTACCATCTTGATCTGGCCAAACACATTGGAGTGCTTCAAAGTTACCTTCTCCATAGTGTGCACTAGCAGCACGAAAATACTCATCTTTGTGGGAATAATCAACGGTTAAAAATTTTACCAAATACCCTTTTATTACTTCATTGCAAGTATCGCCGTTATTAAATGAATAGCCTTTTTTAATTAATTTTCCAATGTCATTTAGGAGTTGATGCATTAACTCCATACTTAATCCTGACATTAATATTTCAGGGTGATTAAACGTTTCTTTAAATCCAATTGTATAAGAAAAATTAGGTGAATCATCCCCAAAAACAGACAGAACATGCCAACCATGTTTTTCAATATCCGCTTCCAATTCATCTAAAACTTTTGAATTACTCACTGAGCTACCTTATACGTATAACGCCCTGTTAAGGGGCTGATAATGTTTGGCTATAATGTGGAGCGAAGCGAAACCGAGCCAAACATTAGCAGTCCCGCTTGAACAACTTGTTATGTTTTTATTTACACTTATCTGTTTGCTCTAGCCTAGAAAGTAGTACGTTAGCTTTATCTATTAAGAGCTCTGTCTCTACCTTTTGAGCACCTTCAATATTACCACCATATAATTTCAAAGTTTCTAATGACATACGCACTTGAATACAGCCTATTTCATAAAACTCAGAAATGTCATCCTTTTCATATGCCTCAAGCATTGCCATAGTATTATCCAAAGCAAAACTATAACTAGTTTCAGTTACAGCTAATCCTGAATAAAGTTTAAATGTCTCATCAGTGATTTTTTCAGAAACAAATATTGACGTAATTACGCCTGTGACTACAACAAGTAAATATAATCCAATTATTTTCTTCATACTTCCCTAAAAACATAACGCCCTATTAACGGGCTAAAAATTGTGGGCTAAAATTTAGCGAAGCGAAATCAGCCCGCTATTTTTTGTCCCTGTTAAATTGCTTGTTATGTTTCAGGTTATCAGAGCCCATAAGATTATTAAACACTGGACAACACAAAGAAGCAGTAAACATTTTGATTGGAGGCTATGGGTTTTCAATAATTTGAATGAGGTAAAGACGCTTGGCACTACTAACCATAAAGAAAGCATTGCCAACATACTAATACCAAACAGAGCTTCCGTACTTCTTTGTGAATCTACTTCAGAAAGAAAGTAAACAAACGCATATACTTGAACTGACGTTATGGCTATCAGTCCTGCTATTGCAAATAAATTAAAGAGCCTTAAATACTGCACCTTTTCCCTGTGAAACATAACGCTTTAATAATAGGCAGAAAATTATAGGCTACACTGCCGCCTCGCGGCAAGCCTATGATTTTATGTCCTAATTGATTAACTTGTTATATATCTTTTGCTGCACGCCAAAAAGCAAAAAGAGCCACAAACAAATACACCAAAATTTTAAAGATACTTGTTTTCTCTTTTTTGGACTCTCTATGAACTAAAAAAACTAATACAACAAACAAGAAAATAGAGGTAATTATTGGGTAGTTTGATGCCATACTCCAAACGCTATCTGCTCTTTCCTTTACGCCCGGGTGACTAACTTCTTGCACGATTCATCCCTGATATATAACGCCCTATTAACGGGCTAAAAATTGTGGGCTAAAATTTTTGCGAAGCAAAATCAGCCCGCAATATTTAGTCCCTGTTGAATTGCTTGTTATATGGCTATTCACCACCACCTCCGCCGCATCCTCCATCTCCAAAGCCACCGTCTCCTCCAAAACTGCCGTCACCACCAATTGTGGAACGACGAGAATAGTCCAGAAGCGATTCAAAATTAAAGCGAGGCCAACTACCAAAACACTTTTTAGATACATCATTGCGAAGATCGCTATATGTTGACTCTAAATTTAGTTCTTCGAAATCAGTTTCCGAGCAAAACATCGCAAAAGCATATTCAATATTGTGGTCAGTTTTGAATTCACTATTAAAAACACTCTTCACTTCTTCAATAGAGTAAAAGATTTGTTTTTCAAATTCATCAATCAATACAGGAGGTAATACTCTTGCAATTTTAGGGATTGAATTTTTATTAAACAGACCGAACATTTAGCTAAAGTCCTTTTTTGCCATATAACGCCCTATTAACGGGCTAAAAATTGTGGGATAAAATTTTTGCGAAGCAAAATCAGCCCGCGATTTTTAGTCCCTGTTGAATTGCTTGTTATGTGTATTTATGCATAGCCTTATTTTTCATAGATAACTTCTACTACTATTTGAGGCATCTTATTACAAATGAATTCAGCCTCGAATGCTAAAAGGTAAATCTTTTTTTTATCTAAGATTCGATTCAACAGTGCCATTGAAGAAGCTTTCTTAAAATCCTCCCCCATGTCTAGTCCATCATCCATTGCGAGAAACAAATCTAATACTGAATCTTTCATCAAAGTTACTTTCGCAATATCAAATTTCACTATTGCCGACTTTATAACTGAATCTTTCATCGATTACACATAACGCCCTATTAACGGGCTAAAAATTGTGGGCTAAAATTTTTGCGAAGCAAAATCAGCCCGCGATTTTTAGTCCCTGTTTAATTACTTGTTATGTTTCATATTCTGAGCACTCAATAATTACACGATGATAATAACGAGGGTTTGAAACTTCGAATTTAAATGAGCCATTTGGTGCTATATTGTTACAGAGGTTATCAATATCTCCGCAAGTAGTATCTGTACCGCCCAACTTATCTGAATTCGTCAAACAATCTTGCATAGAACGAAACTGAACATCAATAGTTTCAAATTTTGAAACTTCGCTAGTCATTGGTGCCTGGCTAGAACAACCAATAAGAGTTATTGATAAGAATACTAAACTTAACTTTTTCACTCTTCTTCCTTGAAACATAACGCTTTAATAATAGGCAGAAAATTATAGGCTACACTGCCGCCTCGCGGCAAGCCTATGATTTTATGTCCTTATTGATTACCTTGTTATATTTACCTTACGCTTTTACCTTTAACTAAAACCAATGTGCAAGAGCCATCTTCATTAGATTTGATGCTGAACCTATCCGCTTTGAACTCACGGTTAGAGAATGTAATTGAGATTCCATTCCCATCTGATTCTTCAGCGGCGTTAACATTGATATTGCAGTTATTTAGTTTAAGCGAATCAACCAAAGACTCTTTAACTCCATCAGAATTCACCACGTGTTTAGTCTGACCAGATAAAACTTGAGTCTCTGTTGCAACCGATAACATAGGAATAGAGGACAATATAAGAATTGCTAACTTCATTTCTGCTCCATGATTGAAGTAAATATAACGCCCCAATAAGCGGCGGATAATAGTTGGCTATAATTGTGAACGAAGTGAACGCAGCCAACTGTTATACGTCCGACTTGATTGACTTGTTATAACTCGTTTCTAAAAATATGGCTCTTATTATTTGTAAAAAATATCTTTAAACCTGCATATAAACCAGCGACAAATAGTACCATTAATATTATGTATGGAGTATAAACACCAAAAGCATCTGCCAACCACCACAATTGATCACCAAATGCCTTTCCCCTCCAATACTCCTTACTCACAGAATCTATACCTTTTGCAAAAAAGCCAATAGTATAATTACATATACCAAAAATCGTCGAAAAGATGACCATAACAGCTTGGGATTTTAGTTTGTGGAGCTTTCTTTTTCGAATGTCACAAAAATAATGAGCATACAACAAGTAAAATAATGTAATAAAAACAGCCCCTATTCCACACCAAAGAATAGGAGAAAACATTGTTCGCTCGTCAGACAGTATCAAGGCGCTGAATAAAAGAAGAAACAAACACCAAAAAAATAGAAATATATACTTCATACTATAAGAGTTATAACGCTTTAATAATAGGCAGAAAATTATAGGCTACACTGCCGCCCTGCGGCAAGCCTATGATTTTATGTCCTTATTGATTAACTTGTTATGTGGCTGCTACTACGACTTATGAAGAATAACACCTTTTGCAATCTCTAAATTCAATATATAAAACGAGAAAGTGTATTCGGGAACTAGCTTTCTAACAGCAGGCTCTCCTTCAAAGAAAACTAACTCAACTTCAGTTGTATCTTCGTCGTAATACTCTTTATCATCCATGAAATTAAACATGCAGGCTACGTTAGAAACTCCCTCTCCATAGATTCTGACCCAGTTATTTTTACCCAAATATCTGTATCCATGTGGAGGCCTAGGTATCTTTAAGAACGTTATTTTAGCGATTAAAGCCACCCAACTCTCCTTGACACATAACGCTTTAATAATAGGCAGAAAATTATAGGCTACACTGCCGCCTCGCGGCAAGCCTATGATTTTATGTCCTTATTGATTACCTTGTTAGCTTTTTTTAAGTCTAAGCTTATAGAATTTTTTTCTGCTATATACTACAACTGCGGCTACAAAACCAAACAAT